>Ga0335085_10006348_pt1 | contig 18695 bp, 15 predicted proteins | sample Lox_Sample_45_FD_206712 | JGI IMG/M metagenome (GOLD analysis project Ga0335085, IMG submission 206712) | Soil microbial communities from Loxahatchee National Wildlife Refuge, Florida, United States - Lox_Sample_4.5 | ecosystem: Environmental > Terrestrial > Soil > Wetlands | place: USA...
CGCGAAGATCGCGTTGGAAATGAAATCCTTGACGATCAGCGAGGCCGGAAAGAGCGGCCGCGCCGCCTTCTGCTCTTCGAGCTGATAGGCGAGCGCCGGCGCCTGGACCGCGGCATCGACCTGATGCGTCTTCAAGGCGGCGGCGGTGCCCGCAGGGCTCGCGCCCACGGCGACGAGGGTGATATCGCCCTCGCGCCAATGCTTCTCCTGGATGAGGCGGCGCATCAGCCAGGCGGTGAACGAGCCGGTGGTGGTGACCGCGACCTTCTTGCCCTTGAGATCGTCCGGGCCTTTCAGCGCCGAATCATAGGGCACCATGACGGTCAGATAGAGCGGCGGCCCCGCCGTCGCCGCGACCGCGATATCGGGCACGCCTTTCGCAGCGAAGGCCATGTCGGTCCCCGAAGTAACGGCAACATCGACATCGCCCGCCTCGATGCCTTGCGCCAGACGCGAGCCGCCCTGGAAGCTGATCACCTCGACGGCAAGGCCTTCTTTGGCGAAGAAGCCTTGGCGCTGGCCGATCTCCAGCGGCATGAAAGTGAAATTCACCTGCGCCGGCGTGCCGACCCTGAGCTTTGCCGCCTCCGCCGCCTCAACCGGCGCGATACCCGGCGCGAAGAAAAGCGCCGCCGCGACGGCCCGCCAAGCCCAGTGCCGCATCTTGCCCCTCACTTCTTCTTCGGCAGAAACTCCGTCGTATAGAGCTTCGACATGTCCGGCGCGGTCGGCAGGATCTTCAGGTCGACGAAGGATTGCCGCAGCACCTCGAGCGATTCCGCATCGAAGGCGCAATCGTCGGTGAACATGCCTTCATCGATGTCGTATTGCTTGGCGACCACCTCCGGCGCGGCATGGGTGAGAGCGGCCTCGATCTTCACCGTCTCGGCTTTGTGCGTCGCCATGTAATGCGTCGTCTCGAGCCAGCCGGCGACATAGGCGCGGACCGCGTCGGGGTTGGTTTGGACGATGTGGTTCGAGGCATAGAGGATGCCCGAGGCGACCTTGCCGACATACTCCGACACCGACGCCATGACGCGCACCGCCTTCTGCTCTTCCATAGGCGCAAAATCCATCGTGCCGCCGATATCCGCATCGACGAGATGACTGCGCAGCGCCGCGGCGGCCGACGAGGGCTCGCCGCCGAGCGCGACGAGGGTGATCCCATCGGCCGGCCAGCCCTGGCTCTTCGCCAATTGCCGCGCCAGCCAGTCGGTGGTCGAATTCTCGCGCGTGATGCCGATCTTCTTGCCCTTGAGGTCGCTCAGCTTCTTCAGCGGCGAATCATACGGCACGGCGATGGCGAAATAGGGTTGCGTCGCGCTGTCCTCGCACACGGCGATCATCGGCGCGCCTTTGACGATCAGCGCCATGCCGCTGCCGCCGCCGACGCCGATATCGATGCTGCCCGCGGTCATGCCCTGGATCACGCGGGCGTCGCCGCCGAGATCCGCGAGCTTGATGTCGAGCCCGTGCTTCTTGAAGATGCCGAGCTCGACGCCGATCGTGGCCGGCAGCTCGGCATCGGCGGTCGCATGCGCCGTGCCGACCGTGAGCGGCGTCTCGGCGAAGGCCGGTGGCGCCAGCGCGGCCGCGCCCAAAGCGCCGAGCGCAAAAGCCGCTGACAAAAGAAAAGCCGCGACAGCGCGGCGCCGTGGCATGGATTGCATGGTCCCTCCCTCGCGCCCGGTTTATCGATGCTTTATCGGGCGATCGGGCGACGGGCCGATTACAGCACCACGCGCCTGCCTCGGTCAACGGCGTGGACGCACCTCACGATTTCGCCGCCGCGATCGATCTCCTAAGAAGGCTTCGGCAAGGGGGGGCGCCGGATGGAGTCTTTTCATCTCAAATGGGGTTTCTGGACGGTCATCGCTTTGGCGGCGGTCGTGCTGCTCGCCCTCGCGCTGCGCGGACCGCAACCGCCGCGGCCCCTCGACTGCGCGCGCACGACGGTCACCGACACGGTGCTCGACATCGTCCGGAAGAACGGCGTTTGGGGCGACAGCGAGTACAGGCTGGAAGATATCGGCAAGACCAGCGCCGACGACCCGGCGGCGACGCGCATTGCCTGTGCGGCCAAGGTGTGGGTCGACAGTCGCGGCATGCCGTTCCACAGCGCCGCGATCACCTACACCGTCGAGCGCGACGACCAGGGCACGGTGACCGTCACCGTCTCGGGCCTGAAAGAGCTGAACAGCTTTCCCTGAGCGGAACCCTATCGCGGGATGATCTTCGCCTCGATCAACGCGGCGCGTTCACCGTCGGCGTCGCGTCGGCCGCGTGGTGCGAACAGGCTGTGGAGCTTCCGCCAACCGTTATCGCCATCCCATAACGGGAGGCGAGGCTTCGGGTGCCATACCGCAGCCTCTCGATCGCTGACACGACGCTATCGCTTGACCCCCACAACTCTTTGCTCGCGCCACGCGACGCGCCGCTACGGATTGACCGATGGCGTCTGCACCATCGCCGATGCCGGCTTCACGGTCGGCGCCGCCGGCCCGCTCACGGCCGGCCGGTCCAAGATATGCACGGATCGCGCGGCTCCCGACCAGAATTCGTTCTGGACGCGTGTACTTTAGGTTGCGATCGACTCGATGGAAATTGAACCGTGCTGATACCTGAACTCACCTGGGTTTCGGATCGGGGCATGCAACCTTTTGATGACCTTGGGTTGAATTGAAGCTACAGTATTTCCTGTAGAACATTGGGTTCGGGGGAACCAATGCAGCCGTTTATAGTTAGCCTGCTAGCAGGGGTGTGTGTCCCACTGTTACCGCTCGCAGCGGAGGCCGGTTTGACTAACCAGGTCCAACCGGAGAATTGGGCGCTAACCGCTATCGTTTATGTTGCTGCTGTGGGTCTTTGTTCAAGAAATCAAGCGATCATGGTGGCCGGATTGGTGCTGAGTTCCTTCTGTGGGTTTCTATATGCCGGGATTCTGCTGCGAGGACAGTCGCAGCCTCCCGTGTTTTTCGCCGCTTATGGGCCCGTTCTGTCCCAATGTCTTATCGGATCTTTTGTGGTCGCGTTCATTATAGAGCGGTATGGCAGACATTGCGTCGATGGGGAGCTTTTCCTGGAGGCGATTTAAGATGCCAACATTCGATATCGATCCCGGACGAAAACACTTCGCCCTACATCCATGGGATGACATCGACACGTGGCTCGTCGTCGGATTTGCGATTGCCAGTTGCACGGCCGTTCTCGTTGATCATTTCTTTAATTTATTTTCGTCTAATTCTTTTGGAGCTGTTCCGCTTACAGTGAAACTTATCGTTGCCGCGGTGTGCAGTGTCGTGCCTGCGTTAGCCGCAGCGGACCTTAGATATCGCGTCCTGTGCTTGAACCAATTCGCCAATTACTTGGCGACTCTCTCGCCCGTTGAACGGGCGATGCTTCGTCAGGCGCTTGCTAGGCCAAGTATACGAGCTGCCTGGGAGCATCCCGACTTTTCGTTTAGTTGGGATTCGCAGGATATCGCCTTCGCTGCCGCTGAATTCCCCGGCATCCGCCTACGTAGCTATTACATGCCTGGTGTAATGCGCGCTCTTCTGCGACCATCGGCGAGAGGTCGACTTAGGTATTTTGATAAGGTCGCAAGCTTGGCTGAGGCACGTTCGCGCGCATAGGCGACGCAGTGAGCACGCTTGCGCGTAATCTTCTTGCGCTCCACCACAAACTCCCTCACCCCCACAGCTCCTTGCTCGCGCGCCGCGCGCCTTCGCTGAGGCTTTCGAGCTTGGCCCAGACGAGCTCGGGGTGGACGCGGTTGCCGAGGCCGCAATCGCTGCCGGCGATGACGTTCTCGCGGCCGGCGATCTCGGCAAAGCGGACGATGCGGTCGGCGACGAGATCGGGATGCTCGACGAGGTTGGTGGCGTGGCTGACGACGCCCGGCATCAGGATCTTGCCCTTCGGCACGCCGGCATCCTTCCACACGCGCCATTCATGCTCGTGGCGCACGTTGCCGGCCTCGAAGGAATAGCTGCGCGCCTTCACCTGCAGCACGAGGTCGACGATGTGCTCGAGCGGCAGATCGTGGGTGTGCGGGCCGTGCCAGCTGCCCCAGCAGAGATGATAGCGCACGCGGTCCTCGGGAATGCCTTTCAGCGCGCGGTTCACCGCATCGATCCTGAGCTGCGCGAATTTGCGATAGGCGTCGATCGAGGGCTGCGGCTTCAGCATGTCCCACCAATCGGGCAGGCCCGGATCGTCGATCTGCAGAATGAAGCCGGCATCGACGACGGCGCGGTATTCGGCGGCGATCGCGTCGGCGAGCGCGAAGAGGAATTCCTCGTCGGTCTTATAAAATTCGTTGTGGATGAAGTGATCGAACCAGCCCGGCGCCAGCACCGCGAGGAACGCTTCCTCGACCTTCTTGCCGGAGCGCGCGATCGCCGCCTTGAACACGCCGATCTCGCGCCGGATCGCCTCGGCGCCTTTCGACGTCAAGGGGCCGCGCACGACGGTGCGCTCGGGCGCGCGCACATAGGGCCGCTCGCCGGGCACGAAGAACATCGTCTTCTGTGCATCCATCGCGGCGTAGAAATCGGGAAAGTCGTCGCGCTCGCGGGTGCGCAGATTGCTGGCGGCAACCTCGCCGGCGGCGAGCGGCCGCGTCGCGAGGCCGGAAAAATGCGCCGCGTAATGCCCGCTCATGCCGTGCATCGTCCAGAACTCGCCGTCATTGACGATGTCGATGCCGCAATCGACCTGGCGCCGCACGATATCGGCGATCACCGGCACCACCGTGGCGTCGAGCTCTTGGGAATCGGTCAGTTCCGCGCGCGCGAGCCGCATCGGGAGATCGGCGGCATCCTTGGGCGCGGGCAGCCTTCCGACATGCGATGTGCGGATGCGGTCGGTGTTGTAGCGCATGGCCTCTCCCCTCCTCTGGCGCCCGCCGCTGCACCATCCGGCGCGTGCGATCAGGCGGTGGCAGCGGATTCTTGTCCGTTCTTCGTCAATCGCCGGGGATACTAAACCCGATCGGAAGCGCGCGTCGACCGGCTCGGATCGGGAGGGTCAGGCCGCGCTCGGCACCGATTTCGGGCTGGCCGCGCCGGGCGAGGTGGTGATCGTCCCGCTCATATCGACGCCCGTCAGATTCGCGCCGTCGAGCTTGGCGCCGGTCAGATTGGCGCGGTTGAGGACGGCGCCGGAGAGATCGGCGCCGGAGAGATCGGCGCCCGAGAGATCGGCGCCGATGAGCCGCGCGCCGCAGAGATTGGCACCGGCGAGCCGGGCGCGCATCAGCTTGGCGCGCTCCAGACTGGCGGGGATCGCGGCTTGCGCGGCGCCGACTTGCTGCAGCGGGCTGAGATTGGCGCCGGTCAGATCGCAATCATGCATGTGGGCACGCGTCAGCTTGGCGCCGCGCAGATCGGCGCCGGCGAGGTTCGCGCCGCGCAGATCGGCGACCGCGAAATCGGTCATCGCCAGCTTGGCGCGCGACAGATCGGCACCCGGTAATTTGCCTTTGGCGACGACGGCGTAGGCGAGCTTCGCGCCGGTCAGCTTGCGCTCGCTGAGGTCGACGGCGCTCAGCACGACGCGCTTGCCCTTGCTACCGTTGCTCGCGATCCAGACGAGGTGCTCCGCCAGCGCCTCGGCCAGCTCGGCATCCGTCCACGGCGCGTAGCTCGGCATTTGCGTCTTCTCGAGCTGCGCGGGGGCGAGCGTGCCCGCGTCGTAGACGGCGCCGGTCATCTTCGCCTGCTCGAACTTGGCGCCGGTGGCTTGCGCGCCGGTCAACACCGCGCCTTCGAGATTGGCGCCGCTGAAATTGGTATCGACGAGCCTGGCGTTCTCGAGATTGGCGCCGGTGAGGTTGGCGCCGCGGACGTCGGCGTTCTCGAGGTTGGCGCCGCGCATCGCGGCGTCGGAGAAATCCGCCATCGTGACGATCGCCTTGCCGAGCTTGGCCTCGGTCAGGTCGACGCCGTGCGCGGTGACGGCGCTGAGATCGGTGCGGCGGCGGCGGACGCCGCCGATGCCCGAGGCGTGCTGCGTCGAGTTGCGCAGGACGGCCTCGGCCATGTTCGCGTTGCTGAGACAGGCGTGATTCATCTGCGCGCCGCGAAACAGCGCGCCGCGCAAATCGGCGACCGCGAGATTGGCGTGGTCAAGGTTGGCGTGCGTCAGATCGGCGGCGAAGAACACCGCCTTCTTGAGGCTCGCCCGCGCGAAATGGGTACGGCGGAGTTTCGCGCCGGTGAACACGGCGCTCGAGAGGTCGAGACCGCTGAAATCCAGGCCCGAGAGGTCGCAGCTCGAGAAATCGGCGCATTCGCCGCCCGGCTGGCCGGTCAGAAATAGCGCGTGCCGCCGGAGCTTCTCCTCGAGCGGGCGAAGCGGCGCCTCGGACTCGCTCATATTCGCTCCGATCGATGCTGCGTCGGGCTATCACACCGAAAAAATGTTTGCGAAGGGTTAATGGCCCTGAAAAACAGCGCGCGGTCGAGCCGGTACCCCGGCCCGCGCGGGTCGGACAGAGGACATCACACGGGCGGTGCGACGGAGAGGTCGTCGACCTTATGCCGCTCCGTCTGCGGCGACGGATTTCCTTCCGCGCGTGCGGGGATGTCGGGCGCCTTCGGCAGATAGATGGTCACGGTCGTTCCGCGCGACGGCTCGCTCGTCGCTTTTACCGTGCCGCCGCACGACGTCGCGAAGCGATGGACTTGACTGAGGCCCAACCCCGTGCCTTTGCCCAGTTCCTTGGTGGTGAAGAACGGGTCGAACACCTTCGCGAGCAGCTCCTGCGGAATTCCGGTGCCGGTATCGGACACCGACAGCGCCACGAACTCGCCTGCGAGACCGTCCGGCTGACCCGTCAGACGGACATTCGCCGCGGCAATGCTGAGCGTGCCGCCCTCCGGCATGGCATCCCGCGCGTTGACGGCGAGATTCAAGATGGCCAGCTCCAGTTGGATCGGATCGGCCCTGACCGGCCAGGTGTCGGATGGTATCTCGAGCACATAGCGCGATTGCACACCGAGGGCTTGCCGGATCATCGTGTCGATTCGTGCCAGGATCACATCGATGCACAGGATTTCGCTCGCCAGCGGCTGCCGGCGCGCGAAGGCCAGCATCGAGCGCACGGTCCTTTGACCTTCCTCCGCCGCGGTAACCGCGCTATCGATGGCCTCGACGGTTTCGCCGCCGCTGTCGACGCTGCAGCGCACGAGCTCGAGGTTGAGCAGCACAGCCGCCAAGATATTTCCGAAATCGTGCGCGAATTGGCCGGTCAGCTGGCCCAGCGCTTCCATCTTCTCTGCTTGATGCAATTGTTGTTCGAACTGCCAGCGCTGCTTGGCTTCGCCGGCCGCACGCCAGGAGGAAAAGAACAACCCGGCTGCCGCCAATCCGAAAAAGCCGCCATAGATCGCGAGATGCTCGTACCACAAGCCGAGGGCGGCGCTCACGGCGATCCCGTGAACCACGTAGACGTCGTAGGAGCCGACCCGACGGAAGGCTATCAACCGGTCGAAACCGTCCACCGTGGAGACCGTCCGAAGCGATCCGCGATCTCCCTGTCGAATGGCCAATGCCGTGACCGAGGTCGGCGAGAGGCCATTCGACGGGATGGGCGGATCGCGCGCCAGGATATCGAGATCGCCGCGCAGCAACCCGGCGAAGGCCATCGAATCCGGCGCCCACTGCCGACGCCAGAAATTCGCGAAATAATCCGGCGAGACCGAGACGACGATGACGCCGTTGAAGGCGCCGTCCACGCCGCTGCGCCGGCGCGCGATGTTGAAGTTCCTCTCGGCGGCGATCCGGCCCATGACCACGCCGCTCACGAACGTGCCGACGTCTTTGTCGCGCAGCGCCACGAAATAGTCGCGGTCGCGCAGATCGATCGCTGCGAGGGGGAAATCGCGGCTCGAATTTCGCAGCCTTCCGGCCGGGTCGACGAGCCAAAGCCCCAGCACCTGGGGATATCGGGCCGCCAGCTCTTTCAAATACCGGTTGACGGGCGCCGACGAGCCGATGTCGTCCCAGCTCATCTTTCCCAGCCATCCGTCGATGGCGGTCGCGATCAACTCGTGAGTCTCGAAGACGTTGAGAGCGTGCGTCTCGAATATATCGGTCGTGTTGATCACGCCTTGTTCGGCTTTGTTGAGCGTGGCGACGCGATCGAGTGCGGCGACGACGCCGAAGAGCAGCAGCGGTATCAGCAAGGACGCCGCCAGCAGGGCGCGATGGGCCGTGAAGCGGCCGGGGCTCACATCGCTCGGCACAGCTTATCTTCCGGCCGAAAGCGGCCGTTCGCGATCGGATAATGAGCGGGTTTTCGGCATCGGAAATCGTCTCAACCTCTCGGCGAGCCTGCTTCTGGCCGCGATCGGATCCCCGAACGGTCCCCAGGACCAGTCGGTTCTTCCGGGTACCAAAATACGCTCGGCGCCCGCGCTGCCGTTTTGATTCAGATCAATGCGCCTTTTTGCGCGCGAACCGCGCCCCGGCCGTTTTTGCCGTTGCGACACCTGCGACAGAGTGCCACCGCAGATCGATCACCGGATGCCGCCGGCAGCGGCCGTCGAGCCAGTCGGGCGGCGCGCAATCCGTGGTCTTGCGCGCCGCGATCCTGGGAAGCGCCCGCTCCGCGTTGAGGTGCCGCCGGGCTACCCGGCGCGCGCGAGGCGGAGCACGACGCCCTTGCCGCGCACCTCCGCCTCCTCGAACTCCGCCGCGGCGATCGCGCGATCGAGCGCCGCGCGCAGCTCCTTGGCCGTCTCCAAGCTCAGCTCGACGCCCGCCCGCGCCCCGGGATCGAGCGCCGTGTTGACGAAGTCGAGCGTGATGACGTCGCCGAGCGGCGCGTGGCGCGCGTGGTCATAAGCGACCACCGCTTGCGAGAGCGGGAACCATTCGTCGCCGCGTTTCGCCATGCCCTCGGCGCGCGCGATCTCGATGATCGATGTGCACATGCTTATCCCTCCTACTTCGCCAGATGCTTGCCGAAGAAGCCGAGCACCTTGGTCCAGCCGTCCAACGCCTGCTCGATCCGATACATCGCCGGCCGGTTCCAATAGAAGAAGCCGTGGCCCGCGCCGTCGTAGCGGTGGAATTCATAGTTCTTGCCGTGCTTCTTCAGCTCGGCCTCGTGCTGGTTCACCTGCTCGGGGCTCGGCGAGCGATCGTCGTTGCCGAAGAGGCCGAGCAGTGGGCACGACAGATCCTTCGTCATATCGATCGGCGCGACCGGCTTTTTCGGGTTGAGGTCGCCCTTGGCCATCACCACGTTGCCGCCCCATTGCTCGACGCAGGCATCGATGTCCTTGCGCTGGCAGGCATAGATGAACGCATGCCGGCCGCCCGAGCACGAGCCGATCAGCCCGACCTTGCCGTTGTGATTGGGCTGCGCACGCACCCAGGCGACGGCGCCCGCGGTATCGCCGACCATCTGGGAATCCGCAATGCCGCCCTCGGCGCGCACCTTGGCCCCGACGTCGTCGGGATTGGCGTCGCTGCCGCCTTCGCGCTCGTAGAGATTGGCGCAAATCGCGATATAGCCTTGATGCGCGAAGCGGCGCGTCTCGTCGATATAGTACTCGCTCCAGCCCGGGGCATGGTGGATGAGGACGACGCCCGGAAACGGGCCCGGACCCGACGGTTTCGCCACGTAAGCGGTGATCGGCGTGCCGCCGTCGCCTTTGATGGTGACGTTCTCGCAAACCATGCCTCGATAGAACGACATTCGCTTTCCTCCCTGAGATTGAGCCGCGCAGTATTCGGCGAGCGCGCGCCGGACGCAACAAGCGCGCGCCGTCGGTATCAGCCGCCGTTGCGCATAGCGGCGATGCCGTCGCGCAGCGTGTCGATGCCGACCACGCCGCGGATCAGCGTGTCGCCGATAATCAGGCCGGGCGTGCCGTCGATATTGAGTTGCGCCGCGATCGCCTCATTGGCCGCGATGATCCGGCTCGCGTCCGGGCCTTCGATATCCGCTTTGATCTTCTTGAGATCGAGCCCGACCGAGGCAGCCACCTTCAACACCACCTTGTCGGTGATCTCGGCCTCGCCTTTCGTCGCGATCATCGCCTTATGGAATTCGGCGTATTTGCCCTGCTTCTTCGCGGCGATCGCGACTCGCGAGGCAAGCACGGAGGGCTCGCCCAGGATCGGGAATTCCTTGTAGACGACCCGCAGCTTGGGATCCTCTTTCAGCAAGGCGTCGAGGACGGGCTGCATCGCCTTGCAGTAGGGACAGCGGTAATCGAAGAACTCGACGATGGTCGCCGTGCCGTTCGGGTCGCCGGCGACGAGATCGTCGGCATTCGCCAACAGCTTCTCGCGATTGTCGCGAATGATGGTCTTCGTCCGTTCCATCGCCTGGGCAGCCGATTTTTGCTGCGCGGCATTGAACGCCTCGATCACCGCTTCGGGATGCTCGATCAGATAATCGTGGATCGCCTGGTCGAAGAGAGCCTTTTGCTCCAGCGTCAGCCTCGCATCCGCCAATGCCGGTGTCGCGAGACCAGCCATCACGATGGCGAGCCAACCGAGCAAGCGATAATTCTTCTCCATCAGCGCAAACTCAGGGCGAAGCACCGGGCGGCGACGGGGTGTTCACGCGCGGCGGATTGGCGTTCGGCTGTGTCGGAATGTTGACCGAAGGCGTGTTCACGGTCGGCGGTGTGGGCGCCGGCCCGTTCACCTGCGGCGTCTGCACGGTCGGCTGGGTCGGTGTGTTGACGGAGGGCGTGTTCGTTGTCGGGCGCGGCGGCGCCGGCACATTCACTTGCGGCGTATGAACGGTCGGCTCGGGGACTGAGGGCGTGTTCACCGTCGGCCGCGACGCGGCGTTGGCGCACACGGTCTTCCAGGCGAGCGTCTTCTTCGCGGCCGCCGTCGCGGCGGCACAATTCTGCGCCGTCGGCTGATTCATCCACGCCTGATTCTTCTTCGTCTCGGGCGCCGCGGCCACGGGCGTCTGCGCAATGGCTGCAGTTTGGTGCCAGGGCATCAAGCATTCCGCTTTCCCGGACTGGCCGCTTCCGCATTCTTGCTGGATGTCGCAGAGCCATTGCCTCCCATCGCCATTCGACGCCGAGCAAACCCTGGCGATTTGCGGGTCGTAGCCTCCTCCTGCGTAGCATCCGAAGCTCGTTGGCACCCTGGCTCCGTTCGGACAGGTCTTACCAGAGCTGTTCGTCGGATCGAAACACCCGCCTGGCCGACACTGCATTCCCCTCGGGCACATGCCGTCGCCACAGGTGGTCCACCCCGCGGGCAAGCAGCCGCCGTCGCTCGTCTCGGTTGCGCTCGGCATGCACTTGCCCGCAGGCTCGCAGCGGCCGGCGTTCTCGGCGGTTCCGCATTTCCGCCCTTCGCCGCACACCAGCCCGCCGCCGCAATAAGCTTCCGCGGCGGCGAGACAGTACCCGTCATTCGTCGGTGTTGTGCCCGCGGGACAGGTCCCTGCGGCGCGTATCTGAAATGGCGTGAATGCGAAAACGAAAAACACCAAAGCTGCCCATGACACGAGCAGCAGACGCTTTTTCTTCACCCACTATCCCCCGATAAGGCGAAACCCCGTGCGAATTGTATGAGAGCGGATCAGCACCGACAAGCGTCCCGCGGCTAACGGTCGGCGCAACCGGAGCAATGCGCGGTACGCACGCGCTCCATGCTTTAGGGCAGCGCCGCCGATCGACCGCGCTTATGCCCGGACCGGAACGCCGGAAAACTGATTGCGGCCGATGTATTGATTGGCCGGGCGCGGCACGCCGAGATGGCCGCGCAGCGTGTCGTGCTCGTACTCGGTGCGAAACAGGCCGCGCCGCTGCAATTCCGGCACCACCATCGTGCAGAAATCGTCGAGCGCGCCGGGGATATAAGCCGGCATGATGGTGAAGCCGTCGCAGCACTCTGCCTCGAACCATTCCTGCATGTAATCGGCGATGAATTTGGGCGAGCCCTTGATGACGTTCTTTGCCCGCGCGCCGGCGACGCGCTGGCCGAGCTGCCGGATCGTCAGCTTCTCGCGCCTCGCCATCGAGAGGATGCTGGCGTAATGGCCGCCATCGTGCTCCGGCATCTCGGGCAAAGGCCCGTCTATGTCGTATTTGCTGAGGTCGATGCGGTGGCCGAGCATCGTGTTCAGCATCTCGCGGCCGACGATCGGATGGATCAGCGACTGCAGATACTCGTAATCGGCGTCTGCCTCTTCTTGGGTCGGGCGGCAGATGACCGACAGCCCCGGCAGGATCTTGCAGTGCTGCGGATCGCGGCCGTATTTCGTCATCCGGCCTTTCACGTCGTCGTAATAGGCCTTGGCTTCGGGGATGTTGAGATGCGGGCTGAAGATCGCTTCCGCGAACATCGCCGCCGTCTCGCGCCCGTCATCGGAGCCGCCCGCCTGCACCAGCAGCGGATAGCCCTGCGGCGGCCGCGGCACGTTCAGCGGGCCTTTCACCTTGTAGAGCTCGGTCGACCAATTGAGGTCGTGGCGTTTCGCCGGGTCGTAATAGAGTCCCGACTTCGTATCGATGACGAAAGCGTCGTCTTCCCAACTGTCCCACAGACCGAGCACGAGCTTCACCACCTCGCGGGCGCGCACATAGCGATCGTGATGGTCGTAGGCCGTGTCCCGGCCGAAGTTCCGCGCCTCGGCATCCTGTCCGGAAGTGACGATGTTCCAGCCCGAGCGCCCCTTCGAAATATGATCGAGCGAGGCGAATTTGCGCGCGATGTGATAAGGCTCGTTCCAGCTCGTCGACACGGTGCCGACGAGGCCGATCTTCGACGTCACCATGGCGAGGGCCGACAGCAGCGTCATCGGCTCGAAATGCGCGACGAACTGCACCGAGCGCGAAATCGCCTCGACCGCCGCGTCGCGCGTCGCATTCGCATCCGCCAGGAATAGCAGGTCGAACTTCGCCTTCTCCGCCGTCTGCGCGATCTCGACGTAATGCTGGATGTTGAACGAGGCGTCCGCCTGAGCGCGCGGATGGCGCCACGACGCGACATGGTGGCCCGTCGGATTGTAATAGGCCGCCAGCCGCATCTTCTTGTCAGGATTCATTCGTGCCCCTCAACCGTGCTCGACGCCAACACAGCTCCTAGGCTTTGTGGCCGTAGAGCCAATCGAGCGGCGCGTAATCCGTCGCTTGGCGCGACGCCATCATCGCGTTGCGCAGCTGCGCGTTGACGCCGTCGAGATGGAAGAACGCGCCCATCGCCCGCGCCGTGAGCTGGACGCGCGCGGTGCGCAGATAGCGCGCCTGGCGATAGGCTTCGAGGCCTTGCGCCGGGTCGGGCGTCGCCGTCACCTCGCGCGCTAGGCAGAACCCGTCCTCGATCGCCTGGCAGGCGCCTTGCGCGATATATTGGAACATCGGATGCGCGGCATCGCCTAAGAGAGCGATACGCCCCTTCACCCAATCGCTGATCGGCTCGCGGTCGTACATCGGCCAGCGGATATGGCGCCACATCAGCTTGACGCTCTCGCGCACATAGGAACAGCACTGCGCGAAATGCGCGTCGAGCTGCTCGGGCGTGCCCCAATCGTTGTCGTTGGTCGAATAGGTCGGGCTCTTGAACACCGCGACCTGGTTGAACTCCTCGCCGGCGCGGATCGAATACTGCACGAAATGCATGTTCGGCCCGACCCACATCACGACCGTGTCGGCGCCGGCATGCGCCGAGGCGTCCTTCATCGGCATCGTGCCGCGATAGGCGACATAGGGCACGCGGCTCGGCTCGTCCGGATGCAGCAGCTTGCGGATGCCGGACCAGAGCCCGTCCGCGCCGATCAAGATCTCGGTCTCGAAGCTGTCGCCGTTGGCGCAGCGCGCCAGCGCCGTCGTGCCGCGATCCTCGACCGCGACGACCTCGCGCGAGGCCTCGAGCGTGACCCGGCCCGAGGCGCGGCAGGCGTCGAGCAGCGCGGTCAGCAGATCGCCGCGATGCATCACGAGATAGGGATAGCCGAAATGCCGGCGGAACGGCGCGCCGAGATCGACCGCGGTGATCGGCTTCTCGGCGAGCGCATCCATCCACAAGAGCCGCGCCGGCGCCACCGCATGCGCCATCAGCGCGTCCATCACGCCGAGCTCGGTCAGGACGCGCGTCGCGTTGGGCGCGAGCTGCAGCCCGGCGCCGATCTCGGTGAAGGCGTCTGCCTTCTCGAGCACATGCACGTCGCGGCCGCGGCGCGCGAGCGCCAGCGCGGCGGTCAAGCCGCCGATACCGCCGCCGACCACGAGACAGGGCACTTTATGCGTCGTCATACCGCTCCCTTCGTAGCGCAGCCTGGGCATGGCGCACCAGAGGCGCGCGGGAATTGAATTGACACCAAGTTGTCAACATGCCAGCCTCAAGTCAATAAGCGGCGATGCCGCGCCCCGACGCGAAAAAGCGCGGGGCGCGCAAGCGCAATAAAAAGCGCAATCACGCGATCTGGCGGGAGGAAGGCGACATGGCGGTGCAAAGCGGCGTAGCGGGCGGCGAGGCGCTGTCGCGTCCGGTCGTCGGCAAGCTCTTCTGGCGGATCATCCCGCTGCTCTTCCTTCTCGTCATGCTCAACTACATCGACCGCTCGAATCTCGGCTTCGCCGCGCTGCAGATGAACAGCCAGCTCGGCTTCACGCCCGCGGTCTACGGCACCGGCGCCTCGATCTTCTTCATCGGCTATCTCTGCGCGCAGATCCCGGCCAATCTCCTGACGCATAAATTCGGCGCGCGGCGCATGATCGCCTGGATCATGCTCGCCTGGGGCCTGATCGCCGCGGCCATGGCGCTGATCAGCGACGCGACCTCCTTCTACACGTTGCGCTTCCTCCTCGCGATCGCCGAGGCCGGCATGATTCCCGGCGCGACGCTCTATATCAGCCAGTGGTTCCCGCAAAGCGAGCGCGGCCGCGCCATCGGCACGCTCTACACCGCGACCGCCGCGGCGGTGATGATCGGCGCGCCGCTCTCCGGCGCGCTGCTGGAATTGCCGGGCTGGCTCGGCCTCAAGCCGTGGCAATGGATGTTCATCATCGAGGCCGCGCCGACGATCATCCTCGGCCTGTTCATCGGGCGCCTCCTCAGCGACGATCCGAACCGCGCTCAATGGCTCGACGAGCACGAGCGCGCCGAGCTCACCGCCACCCTGGCACAAGAGCGCCGCAATGTCGGCGCGCTCAATGTCACCGGCGGCACCGCGGTGCTGGCGAATTGGCGCGTCTGGGTCCTCTTCGTCGTCTATATCTGCATCGGCGCGCAATTCCTCAGCATGGTGCTGTGGCTGCCGCAGATCATCCGCCATCTGCAGAATCTGCGCCCGTTCGAGATCGGGCTGGTCAACGCGATCCCCTATCTCATCAGCGTCGTGCTGATGTATTACGTCGGCCAGCATTCCGATCGCAGCGGCACACGCGCCCCCTATGTCATCGCCGGTCTGCTCATCGGCGCGCTCGGCTGCGCCTTGAGCGCCTATTTCACCGCCAGTCCGGTGCTGTCGCTCATCGCGCTGATCGTCGGCATCAGCGGCTGCAACCCGCTCGTCGGGCCGTTCTGGTCCTTCGCCACCGGCTTCCTGCAAGGCCGCGCCGCGGCCGTCGGCATCGGGCTCCTCTCCGGCGGCGGCTCGATCGGCGGCTTTCTCGCGACCTATCTCCTCGGCATCTTCCGCCAGCGCTTTGGCAGCTTCGAGGCCGGGCTCTATTTCATGGCCGGGCTCGCGCTGATCGGCGCGCTGCTGATGTGGCTCGTCGCGCACAACCGCGAAGCGACGCTGCTCGGCCGCGCCCCTGCGGCGGCGGATTAGTTTCCGGCCTCGCGCCGCGATCTTCTCACGGCCGCTGCCTGCCTATCGAGGTCGCGCGAAGCTTGATACTCTCGGTCGTGCGGGAGCCAAACGATGGCGCCCGAGCGAGGAGAGCACGACATGACCGGCAAGCAGATCGAGATCGCCGCCGACGGCGGCCGCTTCGATGCCTATCTCGCCGCGCCCGACGCCGGCAAAGCCCCGGGCGTCGTCCTGGTCACCCATATCTACGGCGTCGATCGCGATACGCAGGCGATGTGCGACGATCTCGCCCGGCGCGGCTGTGTGGCCGTGGCGCAGAATTTCTTCTGGCGCGATCAGGATTCGGGCGTCCTGGCCCAAGGACCGGAAGGCGGGCAGCGGGCGCGCGCCCGCGCCGGGCGGATCGATGTCGCGCGGGCGATGGACGATCTCAAGCGCGCGATCGCGGAAGTGAAGCGCCACCCCCGCTGCAACGGCAAGATCGCGGCGTTCGGCTATTGCTTCGGCGGCGCCTATGTATGGCGCGCGGCCTGCGATGGTCTCATCGACGCGGGCGTGTCGTTCCACGGCACCTTCGTGTCGAAATCGATGAAGCAAGGCGACCAGCCGCGCTGCCCGGTGTCGTTCCATTACGGCGATCATGACGAGCTCGCGCCGCCGGAAGAGCTCGCGGCGGTGAAGAAGACCGCCGATGCGACCGGCGCCGAGTTCGTCATCCATCCCGGCGCGCCGCACGGCTTCATGATGCCCAGCAACCCGCACCACTATCACGCCGCCGCCGCAAGCAACTCCTGGGATCGCGCGCTGCAGATCATCGACACGCTGCGCAGCGACACCGCGTCCGCCTGAGGGCGCAGCTTCCGGCCTGTCGCTTTCGATTCACCAATGAAGCATGAGGGAGGAACATGACCGACATCCAAATGAGCTTCGCGATGGGTCCCAATCCGCGCAACCGCGCGATTTTCGACGGGACGGTCAAGCCGTCGGGCATCGACCTCACGGTCCATAAGGTGCCGGTCAGCGAGCTGTTCTGGCGCCAGCTCAAATTCCAGGAATTCGACATATCGGAAATGTCGATCTCGTCGTTCCTGATGATCATGGCGAACGGCGACAAGAACTGGATCGGCCTGCCGGTTTTCACTACGCGGCATTTCTTCCACACGATGGCTTTCGCGCGCAAGGATTCGGGCATCAACAGCCCGGCCGATTACAAGGGAAAGCGCGTCGGCGTGCCGGAATTTCAGCAGACCGGCGCGCTCTGGGCCCGCGGCGCGATGATCCATGAATTCGGCTGCCGGCAGGAGGACGTCGAGTGGTGGATGGAGCGCACGCCCGAGCACAGCCATGCCGGTGCCGTCGGCTTCAAGCCGCCGAAAGGCACGACGCTGAAGCAGATACCGCCCGAGAAGAGCATCGGCTCGATGCTGATCGCCGGCGAGCTCGACGCGACCAGCCTCTATTTCGGCAACGAGGTGAACATCATCGATCGCACCTCGATCGATCTGCGCAAGCATCCCGATATCAAGCCGGTATTCCCGGACACCCTGGCCGAATGCGCGCGCTACTACAAAAAGACCGGCATCTACCCGATCAACCACGCGATGATCATCCGCCGCTCGCTGGTCGAAAAGCACCCCTGGGCGCCGATGGCGATCTATCACGCGATGGTCGAGGCCAACGAGATCGCGAACAGAGAGCGCATCGAGCACGTGCAGTACTACATCGAGACCGGTCTGGTGCCGCGCGAAGCCGCGGCCGTCCTCCGCGAGCCGATCGTCCGCCATGGGCTGAAGGCCAACCGCAAGACGCTCGAGACCTGCGTTCAGTATTCGCACGAGCAAGGCCTGACCCCGCGCCTGATGACGCTGGAGGAGCTCTTCGCCCCCTCGACGCTCAGCGAATAGCCGGGAGACGCGGCAGGGGAGCGATCGCCCGCGGCGGACGCTCTCAGCAGGCGGCGCTCCCGGCGGCGCGATGCCTCCGGGCGACGGATGGACTTGGCGGCAGAACCCGGTACATCTGACGTCCGCGATTTTGGAATGGATATGAGCGACGCGTTCGTCGAGCTTAAGCATCGCGAGGCCCTGAAGATCACGCTCGGGGTGCTGCTGCCGCTCTTCCTCGGCTCGCTCGATCAGACGATCGTCGGCGCGGCGCTGCCGGCGATCGGCCGGGATTTCGGCGACCTGCAAAACGTTCCCTGGGTGGCGACGGCCTATCTTCTGACCGGCACGGCAGTGACGCCGGTGGTCGGCAAGCTGAGCGACATCCACGGCCGGCGTGCGGCGATGCTCGGGGCCATTACCGTGTTCCTGGTCGGCTCGATCCTCGCGGCGCTGGCGCCGAGCCTCGTCGTCCTCATCCTCGCGCGCGCGCTGCAGGGCTTTGGCGGCGGCAGCTTGATCGTCGTGGCGATGACCATCCTCGCCGACATCGCGGCGCCGAAGGACCGCGCCAAGTACTACACCTATTTCGTCATCGTCTTCGCGAGCGCGGGTGCGTTGGGGCCGGCGCTCGGCGGCTTCTTCGCGCAATATCTCGACTGGACGGTGATTTTCTGGATCAACGTGCCGCTCGGCTTGCTCTCCTTGGCGATATCGAACGGGCAGCTCCGGCAGTTGCCGCGGCACGAGCGGCGGCACCGGCTCGACTTCGTCGGCGCCGGCCTGGTCATGGCGGCGACGGCCGCGTTGATGGCGGCCATCGATCTCGGCGGCAGCCGCTTCGACTGGCTATCGGCGCCGATCATCGCTCTGGCGGGGCTTGCCACGGCAAGCTGGGCGGGCTTTGCCGTGCGGCTGCGGACGGCGCCGGAGCCGCTGGTCCCGCTCGGCGTGCTCTCCAATCCCGTCGTCATCTTCGCGGTCCTCGCCAATGCGATGGGGGCGAGCTCGGTCATGGTGCTGAATCTCTTCCTGCCGATGTTCCTTCAGCTTTTGGTCGG
>Ga0335085_10006350_pt1 | contig 18690 bp, 14 predicted proteins | sample Lox_Sample_45_FD_206712 | JGI IMG/M metagenome (GOLD analysis project Ga0335085, IMG submission 206712) | Soil microbial communities from Loxahatchee National Wildlife Refuge, Florida, United States - Lox_Sample_4.5 | ecosystem: Environmental > Terrestrial > Soil > Wetlands | place: USA...
CCCAGAGAAATCCTTCATTGATTCGCTCACCGGCGCGAACCGCTGGAAACGAGCCCCCAATGCATGGCGTTTGGAGCTCTGCGAGCCGGCGCTTCCAATCTTGGTGACTGGCGACCGCGGCATTCCAGATCGATTCATCAATCCTCGCGTCGGACATCCACCAGGGGTAAAACGGCATCTCGGGAAGGAGGACGAAATCACTGCGAGCCGCTTTTAGGTGCGCGACAAGATCGTGCCACTCGGATGCAAGCAGGGCCTGGTCGTCGCTGAGCTCGCAGACCGTGATTTTCATGACGCGTATGTAGCACTGATTGCCTTCGACAACGCGACTCTAATGTCCGAGCAAATGACGCGGGCCGGCGTCGGCCTAGCGGTCAGTTCTGAGGCGCGCCGGAGGAGGGACTCGGAGTCGCCGGCGGGCGCTGGCTCGGCGTTGCCTCGGGTGGTTGGTCGGGCATTTCGCCTTCCGTTGGGAGCCAAATCGCCAGAATGCACGCCATCGAGACCAACACGATTCCCACGCCGCAGTATGTCGCCGTCAGATAGGCCGATTGGCTCATGGCGACCATTCTCTCGAAAAGCCGCATCGCTTCCGTCTCCCCCTTTGAAGGAATTTCATTCCTTCCCTCACTAGCCGCCTGCAACGCTCGCTTTGCCTCTCGCAGATCCGCCTCCGAAAACATTGCCGCCGAGCGCGCTTCCGCCCACACGAAGACCCCAAGTACGAAGGCGGATGCCAGTAGGACTGAGAGCAATACCTTTTTCCCGGCATGCATGAACGTACGCTTTGGCCCAAAGAGGGGCTTCGCTCAACGTCAGCGGCCTGCCATGCCGGACGGCAGGCGGTAATTGGAAACCGAACGCGCGCCCGGCATTCGCAGCGGTGGGTTGTTAGGCCGAGCCGTTCGCATCGGTGATCCCCTTCCGATTTTCGGTGAGACTTGTCAATTCAGCGTTGAAGCGTTCGCGCATCCCCACGAGCACCGCTTTTGGGCCGCGACCCTCTTGTGCGGATGCCTTGGATGCGAACTTGGCCACGTCGGCCAACACTAGACCCCATGTGCCAGCGTCCTGCCACGTGGTCCGAAACGTGATTACCCGTGGTTTACCAGGCGCCGCCCAGACACGAAGCACCTCAACTGCCTGCGGATTCAACCTAGCAATGGGCGGCTCGGCCAAGGAATCAGGATGTTCGTTCCTTCCAGACATTTGGGGCTCCTTGGAGATAGGCCTAACAGGGTAATTTTGCCTGAAGGCGTTGTTGTACTGTCAATATCCGGTGGCGGTGTCTTGCGGCCTGATTCCGCCGGCAACGGCCGCTCGTTCTTATTGACAGGAAATATCTCGGTAATCAGGTCTGCACGAGACGCGCGTCCCGGTGCGGCCCCCTCCGGCGCGGAGCACCTCCTGCAGCCTTCTACAGCGGGCTGAGTTGTTTCATAGCCGTGAGCTTGTCATTGCGAGGCGCCCCACAGAAGCGGAACGCCGCCGCAATCCAGCTGGATCGCCACGGTGCGCTTCGCGCACCTCGCGATGACATCGGACGGAAAGCAGCTACGGTTCAACTAAAACGGCGCAAGCAGCGGCACCGGCTGGGCACTCCGGGACGGGCTTGGGCGCTGCCCGCGGCGCGCGCCTCTCCGCCCGGCCGCAACACGATGTCACGTAATACGTGACATTTCACGAGCGCGGGAGAGTGGGACTTGGTTGAGGTTGAGGTTGAGGTTGAGGTTGAGGCGTCATCGATGCCGACCGCCACCTCCACCTCAACCTGATGCTTCAACCACCTCAGCACCTTCCTCCCTACACCTTTCTCCAATACTATTCATGCCACCCGCGCGAAGCGCGGCGGTGCCTCGGCAGCGTTGGGTTGATCCGGAGAGAAATACCACGCAAGGTCGCCGTCATGCCAACACCCCTTCCGGCTCTTGGCCGCCCCCAGCGAGGCTTCCCGTGGATCGTGTGCGGCCTCTTCGCCGCGCGCGCGGTGACGTTCGCCGCCGAACCTTCCTCGGCGGAGACGCCGCCGTCCCTCGCGCTCAACGACCTCGAGTACCTTGAAATGCCGGGACTCAACGTGATGCTCGCGCATGACTACTATCCGGAAGGGCACCAAGGCGGCGTGAGCGTGATCCAGAACGGCCGGCGCGTCGCCACCAACGGCGACTTGCGGCTGGAGGCCACTCCGGGCCAATGGCAGCCCGTGCCCAAGGTCGGGCCCCGCGTGGTGGATCGCCCGTCGCAGGAAATCAGCGTGCGCCTGGAATATCCTGACCCCGAGCGCGCCACGGGCGGCGACAATCCCATCACCTACCCCGATCTCCATCTCGGCTACGTCGTCCGGATCGCGCCGGCCGGCCAGTCCTTCAGGATCGTCGTCGATCTGGATCAGCCGCTCCCGGAAGCGTGGGTCGGCCGCCTGGGCTTCAACCTCGAGCTGTTTCCGGGCGCGCTCTTTGGCAAGACCTACTCCCTTGACGGCCATGCCGGCATCTTTCCGCGGCAGGCCGACGGCCCCGGCCACCGCGACGCGGACCGTGAATACGAACTCGCGCCGCTGGCGACGGGGCGCGAGCTGGCGATCGCGCCCGAAGCGGAGGAGCAGCGCATGGTCATCACGGCCGTGGGCGGGGGCGACCTGCAATTGCTCGACGGCCGGGCGCGTCATACCAACGGCTGGTTCATCGTGCGCGCGCTCGTGCCGCGCGGCGCGACCCGACACGCCATCGAATGGCTGGTCACGCCGCACGCCATCCCCGGCTGGCAGTCGCCGCCCGTGGTGCAGGTCTCCCAGGTGGGCTATCACCCCGGGCAGCGGAAGGTCGCGGTGATCGAGACCGATCCGCGCGACCCGCGCCGGCCGCCGGCGACGCTCTGGCGGATTTCCGCGGGCGGCGGCTGGGAGAAGGCCCTCGAATCGCCGCCGGCGGATTGGGGCCGCTACCTGCGCAGTCGCTATTTTCTGTTCGACTTCACGGCGGTGACCGCGCCGGGCATGTATGTGGCCGAGTACGGCGGCAGCCGCACCTCCCCGTTCCAGATCGACCCCGCCGTGTACCAACGGCACGTCTGGCAGCCCACGCTGGAGTACTTCCTGCCGATCCAGATGTGCCATATGCGGGTGAACGACCGCTACCAGGTCTGGCACGGCGCGTGCCATCTCGACGATGCGCGCATGGCGCCGGTGAACCACGTGCATTTCGACGGGTACCATCAAGGTTCCGCCACGCTCACCTCATTCCAGCCCGGCGATCATGTGCCGGGCCTGGACCGCGGCGGATGGCATGACGCCGGCGATTATGACCTGCGCGTGGAATCGCAGTCCGAGACCATCCGCGGCCTCGCGGTGGCTTACGAGACGTTTCACGTCGACTACGACGAGACTACCATCGACCAGCGGAACCGGGTCGTGGAATTGCACCGGCCGGATGGAAAGCCTGACATCCTGCAGCAGATCGAGCATGGCGCCCTCTCGATCGTGGGCGGCTACCACTCCCTTGGCCGACTCTACCGCGGCATCATCGAGCCCACGCTCCGGCAGTACGTGATGCTCGGCGATCCCGTCAATCTGACCGACAACACCGTTTTTCAGCCGGGGTACGTTGGGGCCGCGGTTCCGGCGGTCGGCCTGCCGGGCTCCGCCGACGACCGCTGGGTGTTCACCGAGGACAATCCCCGCCGGGAATTGCAGGTGGCGGCGGGGCTCGCAGCAGCCGCCCGCGCACTCCGGGGCTTCGACGACGACTTGGCGCAAGACTGCCTCCGCGTCGCGGAGCAGCTCTGGAGCGCCCCGCGGGCGAAGCAGCCGCTCACGCGCGTTGATGCGGCCGTCGAACTGCTGGCGACAACCGGCGACCCCAAGTACGCGGAAGCTCTGGTGAGCAGTGTGGATCTTCTCTGCGCCAATTTGGCGGACACCGGCTGGCTGGCGGCGCGATCGCTGGCGCTGGTGCACGACGAGGCTTACCAGCGGAAAATCCGCGCCGCCCTGACGGCGTATCGCGCGGAGATCGAGCGGCTGGCGCGCGGGACCCCCTACGGCGTTCCCTACGAGCCCGAGATCTGGGGCTACGGCTGGGAGATCCAGCACTGGGGAATGCAGCAGTATTTCCTCCACATCGCCCTGCCCGACGTCTTTCCGGCCGATTACGCGCTGAACGCGCTGAACTTCATGCTCGGCTGCCATCCCGGCGCCAACACCGCCTCCTTTGTGTCCGGGGTGGGCGCGAATTCGCTCACGGTGGCCTACGGTTTCAACCGGGCGGACTGGACCTACCTGCCCGGCGGCATCGCCTCCGGCACGGCTTTGATCCGGCCGGATTTTCCCGAACTCCTGACGTGGCCGTTCCTCTGGCAGCAAACCGAGTACGTGCTCGGCGAGGGCACGACGGACTATCTGTTCCTCGTGCTGGCGGCGGACCAGATGTGCCATCAGCGCGGAGGCGGATGACCGGGGCGGCACCGATCCCGCGAGCGATCACCCGCGCGGGAGCCGCCCGAGGGCAAGCAGGATGCCGTGCAGGAGCGCGTGCGGGCTGGGCGGGCAACCCGGGATGTACACGTCCACCGGGAGCACCGCGTCCACCGCGCCGCGCGTCGCGTAATTCACCCCGAAGATGCCGCCGCTGCAGCCGCACGCCCCCACCGCCGCGACCAGCCGCGGCGCCGGCATGGCGTCGTAGGTCTTGCGCAGCGCGAGCTCCATGTTGCGGGTCACCGGACCGGTGACGAGGAGCATGTCGGCATGGCGGGGTGACGCGACGAAATGAAGGCCGAAGCGTTCGAGGTCATAGACGGGGCTGTTGAGGCCCCCGATCTCGACTTCGCAGCCGTTGCAGGAACCGGCGTCCACCTCGCGGATGTGCAGCGAGCGGCCCAACACCTGGGCCGCCCGCGCCTGGATCTGCGCCCCGAGTGTCTCGACGGCCGCGGGCGCGACCTCCGACACCTCGCGGGCGGGCGCGGCGATCAGCGCTTCCTGGGTGCCGTCGGCGCGGAGCCGGTAATCGGCGCGGGTGACGAGATCCGCGCGGATTTCCGCCGCGCAGGCGCCGACGTTGGTCATCCGGATCGCCGGATCGACCTCGGCGCAGAGCCCGCAGAAAATGCATTGAGCCAGGTCGAGCCGGGCGTGGCGTACGCCGCCGGCGTCGGCCACGGCGATGGCGCCGGTCGGACAGATCGCGGCGGCGGGGCGCGCATCCCGCCAGGCGGCCCAGTCAATCTCCGGACGGCCGCGCGCCCGCGGGGCAGCCGCGGGCGGGTTCGCCGGGAAGGGTTCGGTGACCACTCCCACCCGCAGACTTTCGCGAAGCACGTTGAGCATGGTTCAGCGGTCCGTACCGGAGTACGAGAGGTTGAAGCTCTTGTTCACCACCGGGAAATCCGGGATGATGTTGCCGGGAATCGCCTCGGTCAGCGCCGGCCAGTTCTGGAGCGACGGATCCTTGACCTTGCAGCGGGCGAGCCGGTTGCCGGGAGCCGTGCGGATCCAGTGGAAGATCTCGCCGCGCCAACCCTCGGCATAGCCCAGCGCGACCCGGCCGGACGGCACTTCGCCGACCTCCGTCCGCCACGGGCCGGCCGGCAGCTGCGCCAGCACCTGCCGGAGGATCGCCAGCGACTGGCCGACCTCCTCCCGCCGGACCACGAGCCGGTGCTGAACGTCGCCCGCGTCAAAAACGGGCACGGTGAACTTCACCTGATCATAGAACGCATGGGGAAAATCGCGGCGCAGATCGCGGTCGACGCCGGAGGCGCGGCCCGCGAGGCCGACGACGCCCAGGTCGCGCGCCACGCCCGGCGGGAGGACGCCGGCGGTCTCGAGTCGGTCGCGCGTGCCCGACGATTCCCGGATGAGCTCGACGAGCGCCGCGAACTCGCGCTGCAGCCAGGCGAGCAGCCGGGCCAGCGCGCCCTGCCCCTCGGCGTCGAGATCGGACCGCACGCCGCCGAGGCACGCCATGCCGCGCAGCAGGCGGTTGCCGGTGATCTGCTCGTTGGCGCGCAGCACCTGCTCCTTCAGCCGCATCGCGTGCATGTTGGCGGTGACAAACGCCACATCGGTGCAGATGGCGCCGATGTCCCCCAAGTGATTGTAGAGCCGCTCCAGCTCGAGGCAGACGGTGCGCAGGGCGCGGGCCCGCGGCGGCACGGTCACCCCTGCCGCCCGCTCGACTGCGTGGCAGAAGGCCGTGGCGTGCGCGAAGCCCGAGTCGCCCGAGATGCTCTCCGCCAGCCGCACGCCGTGCGCAACGGGCAGGTGCTCGAAGAGCTTCTCGGTGCCCTTGTGCGTGTAGAACAGGCGCAGCTGGAGGTAGAGCACCGGCTCGCCCGCCACGCTGAAAAGAAAATGACCCGGCTCAATGATGCCGGCGTGGACCGGCCCCACCGGCACCTGGAAGACCCCCTCCCCCTCCACTTCGCGGAACTTGTGCCGGGCGCCCTCGAAGGGCGGCAGCACGGTGTGCAGATCGAAGTCCTTGCGGAGCGGATGCACCTCGGGCCAGTCGTCGTGAAGCGCGCAACGGCGCGGATTCGGATGGCCGAGCAGCTTGAGGCCGAACAGATCCTGGATCTCCCGCTCCTGCCAGTTGACGGCGTGGACGGCGTCGGTCAGCGACGCGAACTCCGGCTTCTCCGGCGGCACCGGCACGCGCAGGATCACGAACCCGTGCGCCGCGTCGAGGGCGAAGACATAGTACAGGTGGAACGCGCCGTCGCTCTCGCGGGCGTCGTCCCCCAGCAGGAGCGCCAGCCGCGCCTGCCACTTCCGGTACAGCTGCGCGCAGAAACCCGCGACGACCTCCATCGGCCCGTGGAAGTAGATTTCGTTGGCCCGCGGCGCGTCCACCGCGGCGAAACGGCCGGGAAAGCTCTCCTGCAGGTCGGCCACGACCGGCGCCAGTTCGGGGAGCGTGTTCACGGCCGACCTCCGATGATGTCCGCGGCCTGGTGCAGGACCGCCAGCACCGGCGGCGGCAGCCACACGCTGAACAGCAGCAGCCCGCCCAGCAGCAGACCCATCGCAGGGACGCCATCCCAGGCGCGGCCGTCGTGGGCGCGCGCCACCTTCGGCTGGCCGGGCAGGATCCGCGTCAGCTGCAGGAGGAGGCCGCCGAAGCAGGCGATCAGCGCCGCCAGCAGCAGCACACTCACCGCGATCTGCCCCGCCGCGATGCCCCCGCCGATCACCGTCAGCTCGCTGAAGAACAGCCCGAACGGCGGCAGCCCGGCCGCGGCCACCGCCCCCAGGCCCAGGCCGAGCGCGGTCACCGGCAGCGTCACCATCACGCCGTGGCCGATGCCGCGGAATTCGAGGGTGTGGTAGGACTGGTGGAGGTTGCCCGCCGCGAAGAACAGCACCGGCTTGGTCAGGGCGTGATAGCCCATGTGCAGCAGCGCGCCGAAGATCGTGAGCGGCGTGCCCAGCCCGATGCCGACGCAGATGACGCCGATGTGCTCAAGGCTCGAATAGGCGAGCATTCGCTTGAGATTGTCCTGCACCAGAATGAAGGGCGCGGCCAGGAAGAGGGAGAGCAGCCCGAGCGCGAGCACCAGCTGGCGGCTGAAGCCCGCGCCGAGGCACGCGCTGCTGAGAATGTGGAAACGCAGGAGGGCGTAGAGCGCGATCTTCAGCGACACGCCGGACAGCATCGCGCTGGTGGGCGACGGCGCCTCGCTGTGCGCGTCGGGCAGCCAGGTGTGCATGGGCGCCAGGCCGGCCTTGGTGCCGTATCCCACCAGCGCAAACACGAACGCCAGCCGGACCAGCCGCGGATCGAGCTGCGGCGCCACGGTCATGAGGTGCGACCAGTTGAAGCTCGGGAACGGCAGGGGATTGTTTTTGCACGCGGCGGCGTAGATGAACACCGTGCCCAGCAGCGCCAGCGCCAAGCCCAGGCCGCCGAGCATGACGTACTTCCACGCCCCCTCGAGCGAGGTCCGGCGGTTGTAGAGCGCCACCAGCAGGACGGAGGACAGCGCGGTCGCCTCCACGGCCGCCCACATCACGCCCAGGCTGTCGGCGAGCACGACCAGAAACATGCCGGCGGCAAAAAGCGGCGTGAGGACGAAGAACTCCCGCAGGCGGCCGGGGGTGATTACGCCCGCCGCCAGATCGCGCTGGAAGTAACGGCCGGCGTCCAGCGCGGTCGCCAGCGAGACGATCGCAATCAGCAGAACCATCCAGGCGCTCAGGGCGTCGGCGCGGAGAAACCCGCCCCCTTCCGTGACGGGGCCGCCCGCCAGCACCCGCCGCAGCAGGCCGAGGCCGAGGGCGAGCGTGACGCCGAAGGCGAGCACATTCAGCCCCGCCATCGCCCGCCGCGAACGGAGCGGCAGGCAGGCGAGTCCGGCGGCGGCCGGCACGGCCAGGAGAAGCGTGAGCAGGTGCATCGAGGTCATCCCTTCAGCTGGCTGAGCTTGCTGACATCCATCGACGCAAACGTCTCACGGATGCGATAGACGAGGAGGCCCAGGATGATCACGCCCACGAGCACGTCGAAGAAGATGCACAGCTCGACCACGAGCGGCATGCCGTAGGTGGTGAGCGCGACCGCCGCCAGCATCACCCCGTTCTCGACGGTGAGCAGGGCCAGCACCTGGGTGATCGCCTTGCGGCGGTTGATCATGAGAAAGAAGCCGGTCAGCACGAGCGTGAGGGCGACCGCCAGGGTGTTGTTGCCCAGCCGCTCGAGGGCGGTGAAGGGACGCGCCACGACGTAGCCGAGCACGGTCAGGCCGCCGCAGAGGAGCATGGAGGTGGGGAAATTCACCAGCGGCTCGATCTCCTGGACGATGCGCATGCGCCGCACCTGCCGATCCAGCAGCCACGGCAGGAACAGCACCTTGCCCGCCAGCGTCAGCGCGACGACGACGTAGACGTGGACGGCGCCGTGAAAGGAGGCCACGACGCCCCCGATTCCCGCCAGAAACAGCGACTGCACGGCGAACAGCCGGATGCTCGTCAGCAGCATGCGCTGCACCACCAGCAGCAGCTGCACCACCAGCATCAAGACGGCGAGCAGGGCGATGAGCTGCGCCGCGATGTCGGATGAAATCACCGGGTTCATCAGGACGCCTGTTGGAAGAGAAACGTGGAAAACAGCGCCAGCGCGGCCAGGACGAAGGCGGCGCTGAGCAGGTCGGGCACGCGGAAGAGGCGCAGCTTGGCGTTGGTGGTCTCAACCACCACGACGATGCCGGCGACGACCAGCACCTTGGCCAGGTAGGCGGCGAGCCCGAAGGCGAGCGCCCCGGGGGTCGCGGCCGGCGCCAGACCATAGGGGAAGAACACGTTCACGAGCAGCGTCATCAACACGAGTTGCTTGAGCGACGCGCCCCACTCCATGAACGCCAGGTGCCGGCCCGAGTACTCCAGCAGCATGGCCTCATGGATCATGGTCAGCTCGAGGTGCGTCGCCGGATTGTCCACCGGGATGCGCCCGGTCTCGGCCAGCAGCACGATGAAGAGGGCGGCGAAAGCCAGCACCTGCCGCGGGTTGAGCCAGCTCCACGTCGGCCCCAGGGAGGCCGCCGCGATGCGGCTGAGGTCGGTCGAGCCGGCCGCGATGGCCACCGTGAAGATGGCCAGCATGAGCGCCGGCTCGGCGACCGCGGCGATGGTCATCTCGCGGCTGCTGCCCATGCCGCCGAAGGCGCTGGCGGGATCGAGCCCGCCCAACGCGAGAAAGAAGCGTCCCAGCGCGAGCAGGCCCACCAGCGCCAGCGCACCGCCAAACAGGCTGAGCGGCGCCTGCACCGTCACCATCGGAACCAGGAGCCCGGCCAGGACGGCGGTGACGAAGACGACGTACGGCGCGACCGAGAACACCCAGGAGGCGTGCTCGGAGATGACCATGTCCTTGCGCAGGAACTTGCCGAGGTCGAGATACGGCTGCCAGACCGGCGGCCCGCGGCGATTCTGGAGCCGGGCCTTGGCCGTGCGGACAAACCCGCTGACCAGCGGCGCGAGCAGCAGGAGCGCCGCCGTTTGCAGGGCGATGGCTGGGGCGGCGAGATTCATAGGGCGATCACCAGCAGCACGAGCAGGGTCGCGAAGATATAGATGAGATAAGCTTGAAGGCTGCCGGCCTGCACGGCGCGCATCTGCCGCGAGACCCGCCAGACCAGCCAGTGCAGCGGCCGGTAGATCCGCGTCTGGAACACCTCCTCGACGTGGCTCTCAAAGCGGAGGTTCTTGGCAAAATAAGGCGAGAAGTCGTATTCACGCTGCACTTCGCGGCGCGGCTGGAAAAGCGCCTTGAAGACCATCCGGATCGGCTTGGAGAAGCCCGTGGCGGTGTAGGCCATGCGCGGCGTCAGGCCCGGCAAGCCGCAATCCCACGTCGGGCCGCGGCGCACCGTCGCCCCGCGCCCGAAGACGAGCCAGAGCCCGAGCGGCACCGGCAGGAGGCACCCCGCCATCAGCACCAGGCCGAGCGTCGAGACCGTGCCCCCGGCGGGCGCGGCGCCGGACAGCACCAGACCGCCGGCCAGGCTGAGCCGCGGGCTCAACGGCACGCCCGCCAGCTGCTGCGTCACCGGATCCAGCAGCCGCAGCAGCAGCGGCGGAAACAGGCCGAGCACCACGCACGCCGCGGCCAGCAGTCCCTGAGCGACGAGCATAGGCGGGGCGGCCTCGCGGGCGCCGGCGGCGGCCGCGCCCCGCGGCTGGCCGAGAAACGTGATGCCGAACGCCTTGACAAAACACGCCGCCGCCAGCGCACCGGTCAGGGCCAGCATCGCCCCGCTGAGCGGGAAGGCCAGCCGGATCAGGCTCGGCGTCGTGCCGAAGCCCTGCAGCAGCGACTGGTAGGTGAGCCATTCGCTGACGAAGCCGTTCAGCGGCGGCAGAGCCGAGATGGCGACCGCGCCGGTGAAAAAGAAGAACGCGGTGGCCGGCATGCGTTTCACCAGCCCGCCCAGGTCCTCCAGGTTGCGCGTGTGGGTGGCGTGCACGACCGCCCCCGCGCCGAGGAAAAGCAGCGCCTTGAACACCGCGTGGTTGAGGGTGTGGTACAGGCCCGCGACCAGCGCCAGCGACGCCAGCACGGGATGGCCGGTGTGCGCAAACATCAACGCCGCACCCAGCCCCATCAGGATGATGCCGATGTTCTCAATGCTGTGATAGGCGAGCAGGCGCTTGAGATCGTGCTCCATCAGGGCGTAGAGCACGCCCAGCACGGCGGAGACGGTGCCGACGACCAGCACGGTCACGCCCCACCAGTTCGGCGGTGCGCCCAGGAAATCAAAACCCACGCGCGCGATGCCGTAGATGCTGGTCTTGATCAGCACGCCCGACATGAGCGCGGAGACGTTGCTGGGCGCGGCCGGATGCGCCGCGGGCAGCCAGATGTGCAGCGGGATGACCCCCGCCTTGAGGCCGAACCCGGCGAGGAACAGCAGGAACGCCGCGTGGCGCGGGCCGGTGGCCATCCGGGCGCCGATGGCATGGAAGCCGTCGAAGCCGCCGGCGCCGGACGCGCGGTACAGGAGGAAGAAACCCAGGATCAGGCAGCCCGTGCCGAGGTGCGACATCACGAAGTAGAGCACACCGGCGCCGCGCACCTCCTCCTTTTCATGCTCGAAGCTGACGAGCAGGTAAAACGCCAGCGCCATGATCTCCCAGGCGACCAGGAAGAAGAACACGTTGTCCGCCAGAAACACGAGCGTGGTGGTCAGCAGCGCGACGTTGAAGGCCGCGCCAAACCCGCCGACGCTCCGGCGTCCGTAGAAACTCGGGACATAACCGAACGAGTAGACAGAAACGGCCAGCCCGATCAGCGAGACGATCAAGGTGAAGAACAGCCCCAGCGGATCAGGCCGAATGGAGAATTGCGCGAAGGGGTTGAATGCCGGCAGCAGTTGCACCTGATGCGGCAGGCCGGCTCCGCCCGCTGCCAGGCCGGTCACGCTCGCGATCAGGCCGCACAGGGCGCCGAGCGTGGCGCATCCGAATGCGCCGTAGTTGGCCAGCCGTTCGGCGCGCAGGCCCAGCAATCCGAGGAGCGCCCCGGCCACGTACCCCAGCAGGGCCAGCGCCAGCAGAACGATGGAAAGGTTGTCCATGGGCGGGTTCAGCTCACGAGCGGGACCTCGCGCGGGCAGCACCGCGCCCTCTTTCAGCCGGGCGGTCTTCGCAGGCGCTGGACCGGCGCGGGTCGAGCAGTCCCGGTCCGAACAAAGAGGCAGCCATGGTGGTATGCAAGCGGCCTCTTGTGCTCAACGGAACCCGGCTTGTAGTGATGCCGCGGGCTGCGGGCTGCCCCGCAATGCGACCCGGCTAAACGCCGCCATCAGGCCGGCGCCGTCGGGCGCGCGGCGAATCGTTTCCAGGAGTGAGTCGTCACCCGCGAGGCGCGCGAGCGCGGCGACCAGCGCGAGGTAGTGCTCCGGGTTGGCGGGCGGCACCGCCAGCAAAAACACCATCCGGACCGGATGGGCGACACCCGGTCCCCAGGAAAATGGCCGGTCGCTGCGCCCAAACGCGAACGCCAACTCCCGCAGCCCCGGCAGGCGCGCGTGCGGGCACGCCATCCCCGCCTCGGTGTCGGTGCTCAGGAGGAATTCGCGATTGAGCGCCTCGTGGTAGAAGGGGAGCCAGTCCGGGATGCAGCCCCCTCGATGCAACGCCATGCTGAGCTCATGAATTGCGCTGCCGGCATCCCGGCTGTCCAAGTGCTCGATGATCAGGTCCGGTCTGGTGAAATCCGCCAGAGTCATGGGGGGAGGCCGCGACTTCAATCGCGTCCTAGACCGCGACCGCCGCTGACCGCGACCGCGGCTTGCGGACGGCGACCGCCACCGGAAGCGGCGGCTTGGCGGGCGCGACAGGCTCATCGGGTGCCAACAACAGGTATCGGCCGCAATTGTCGCACAGGTAAACGTCCTTCGGCTGAACAAGGCTGGCAACGGTCCCCGAAGATACGCGCAGGTGGCATTCGCCGCAAACCCCGCGACGCACCAGGGCGACTCCCCGGCGACCCTGGGCAATCAGGCGGTCGAAATGGCCGAGAACCGATGCCGGGATATTCTCGCGAAGCTTCTCGATCCGCACCATCTGCTCCTTGGTAACCGGCTTCAGCTGCAGAAGCATCTGTTGCTGGGCGTACAGACTCTCCACGATGGCTTGCATGCCTCCGATTAATGCAGGGATCGTGCCGCCATGGCCAGGGAGGGCTTAAGCCATTGATCTCCCTGTAATTGGCTTGGTCAGGCCAAGGCCGCGTTACGCTCGCGAGCGGCGGGCAGTTCGAATCTGTGCACTCTTTGCGCGTTCCGCCGTTTCGTTGTGCACTCCGGCGCAGGCGGGTCCCCGGCAGGACCGGAGCTCGCCGCCGGATCGTCATCCGGATCCGGCGGTGAGCCCGCTGAATTCGGCTCTCTACGCCCGCCCTCCGCCAAAAAAATCCGGGCGATCACCATCGCCTCGGCGATTCGCTTCGGCAACGACGATCCGCCCGGATCGCTTCTTCAAAAAAGGGCGGGCCCTGCGCGGGCCGCCCGGGCAATCCGCGACTCAAAGCTTCTTCCGGCTCCGCTTGCCCTTGCCGACCGGCGCTGGGGCCGGGGCAGCAGCGGGCGCGGGCGCGGCCGCTTGGGCGGCTGCAGGAGCGGGGGCCGGCGCCGGAGCAGACGCAGACGGAGCGGCAGACGGGGCAGGCGTGGCGGGTGTAACAACAGGATTTTCCATGACTTGACTGGGTTTTCAGATTGATGCCGCCGGAGTCGTTGTGACCCCGGCCTGCGCGCCGGTCCTGCATCGCACGTGCCGATTGCCTCCCGGCCGGTTTAATGATTTGGAGCAAAGCCGCTTGGGCCATTCAACCCTCAGACCGTGCGGGTGAACGATTTCGGGGTTCCACCCGTGTCCGGGCAAAATATGCACCTCCGCGTGGAAGAAAGTGCAAGCCAGCGGGGCGGATCGAGGCGCGCGCGGTGCGCGCGCCGTAGAGGAAATGAAACGGAGGTGGCAAAAGGCGTGCTGGGAGAACCGGCCCGTCACCACGGCCGCCGCGGCCCAAGGAGGTTCGGCCCTTGCGACCGGACGCCCGCTGCCCACTATTTCCCGGTCAACCAGACATGAAGATCACGATTCTTGGCGCGGCCGGCGGCGAAGTCACCGGCTCGGCCTACCTCGTCGAGTTCCGCGGATCCCGGGTGCTCTTCGACTGCGGCCTGTTTCAGGGGCACCACGGCGTGGAAACCCTCAACCGCCCCCCCGTCGATGGCGGCGCGGCTCCGCTCGCTGCCGTTGTCCTCACGCACGCGCACCTCGATCACACCGGCCGTCTGCCGCTTTTGGTGCGGACGGGCTTCCGCGGGGCCGTGTTCGCCACGCCGGCCACGATCGACATGACCGGCCTGATCCTGCGCGACGCGGCGAAGCTCCAGGCGCAGGACGCCGAACGCCTGAACCGGGGCCGACAGCGCGCCGGCGAGGCGCCGGTCGCGCCGCTTTACTCCCTGGCGGAAGCCGAGCGCATTCTCCAGCAACTCCGCCCCGTGCCCTACCACGAACCCGTCGTGGTGGCGCCGGGCTTGTCGGTGCGGTTCGTCGAGGCCGGGCACATGCTCGGCTCGGCCAGCCTCCAGGTGGAAGCGGGAGACGCCGGCGCACGGCGCACCGTCGTGTTCTCCGGCGACCTGGGCCCCAAAGGCGCGCCGATTCTGCGCGACGCGGAGCCCTTGGCGCAGGCCGACACGGTCTTTCTCGAGTCCACCTACGGCGACCGGGATCACCGGCCGTTCGCCGAAACGGTCGAGGAGTTTATTGCCGTTCTGCGGCAGGCGGTGGCGCAGAAGAGCAAGGTGCTGGTGCCGACCTTTGCCGTCGGCCGCGCCCAGCTGCTGACGGCGTTGCTGGCGTGGATCTTCCGGGAAAAGCACGTTGAGCCGTTCCCCGTGTTTCTCGACAGCCCGATGGCCATCGAAGCATCGCACATCTACGCCCGCCATCCCGAGCTCTTCGACGACGAGATGGTCGCGTTTCTCAAGGCGAAGCCGCTCGCCGCGGATCTGGCGACCATGAAGATGACGGCGACTCCGGAGGAATCGCGGCAGATCAACGGCTGTCCCGGCCCGTGCCTGATCATGGCCGGAGCCGGCATGTGCAACGCCGGTCGGATTCTCCACCACCTGCGACACAACCTGTGGGACCCGGCGGCGCACGTCATCATCGCCGGTTTCCAGGGCAACGGCACGCTCGGCCGCCTGCTGGTCGACGGCGCGAAGCGGGTCACCATCTTCGGCGAGCCGATCGCGGTCAAAGCGCAGATCCACACCTTGGGCGGTTTCAGCGCGCACGCGGGCCAGACGGATCTGGCGGCTTGGTTCGCCCCCCTGGCCGTGTCGCGGCCGCGGGTTCTCCTGACTCACGGTGAAGACGGCCCCCGCACCGCACTGGCCCGGCGCCTTGCCGAGACCCACGGTCTGACGCCGATGCTGCCGGCGCTGGGTGAGGTTGTGGAGGTCTGAGGGGCCCCGTGGCCGCGCCAGCGATCCTCCTCCGCTATCGGTCTGCGAGATTCCAGCCCGCAACGATCGGATACAAGACGCTCCGCCACACGGCGTAGCCGGCGGCATTAAGATGGAGATGATCCGGCTTGAAATCCTCCGCCTTCGAAGTCCCCTCCGGCAGCGCCAGCGGCGCAAAGGTGTCGCAAATGGTGACAAGCGGATCGGACGCCGCGAGCCGCCGGATCAGCGCATTGAGCTCGGCGATGCGCTGCGGATAGGTGTCATCCCCCTGGCGGGGCATCACCAGGCACCAGGCAATTGGAATCTTCGGACAGGCGGCGCGGATCCGCGCGAGCGCCTCGCGCAAGTTGTCCACGATGTCCGCCGGCGGCGTGTGCTCCCCGAGATCGTTCGTGCCGATCAAAATCACCAGCGCGCGCGGGCGCAGGGACAGGATATCGTCCTCGAGGCGGTACAGCAGGTTGGGCGTCGTGTCACCGCCGATGCCGCGGTTGGCGACCTTGCAGTGCAGTCCGGCAAAATCCCCCTGCAGCGTGTTCCAGCCGTCGGTGATGGAATCGCCCACAAACACGATGGCATTCCGATCCTCCGCCTGCCGCCGGGCAAAGAGGGACCGACGTTCGAGGTTGTGGGACCGGAAGCCCGGCCAGGAAGACGTGCGCCCTTTCCCCGGGAAGTGGCCATCCGCCGGCCAGAATGGGTCACCGCTGATTGGCGGTGCGACCGGTACCGGCGCCTGGGCCGCCGTGATCGCCTGGGGGGCGGTCTGGCAGCCGGCGACAACGAGCAGGCAAATGGCGAGCAGCAGAATTCGGTGCATGCCCAAGACAGTCAGAGTTGGCCGGAATTCTCAATTCCGGTCTCGCAGGGTATGCGCCGAGAATCGGGCGTCTTCCGAAATGGGCGCTCGTCGGCCGCGGAGGCACGATTGCGCATCATCGCCCTTTGACTAAGACTATCTGCTTCATGGCCCAAAGGCGTGCCAACGGCGACGAGCCACGGGCGACCAATCGGCGGGCCCGCCGCTTGGCAGGGCGGACCGCGCTGGCTGCCGGGGCGGTGCTGATCGGATCCTTGCCCGCCCCCGCCGGCGGCTTCCTAAATTGGCTGGGATTCCATCATGACGTTCAGGTGATCGCGGCGACCGACCTGACACCCGCGGGCGCGCTGCTGCGCCCCCCCAACCCGGAGCAACCCGTCTACTACGTCGCCGTGAACGCCGGCTACCACGATTTCGGCGATTCCATCGCTGGCGACAAACTCCCGGCGCCGCACGACATGGTCCGGATCATCGCGCGGGTGTTGGCCAGCCAGGGTTACCTGCCGGCGGACGATGGGCATCCGGCGACCCAATGCATCCTTTTCGCCTGGGGAACGCTGTACCCGGTCAGGGTGCCGTCCCCATGGGATCCGAACCTCCCGTCGGTGCAGCTCAACCGCACCGCGACGGTGCGGTTCCTGGGCGGTGACAAGATCGGACTGGCGCCGGAACACCCCGATCCCTCGTACGACTTCGCGCTGCTTCCGGGCCTGACGCGCTTCAACCCCAATGCAGAGGCGATTGCGTCAGTGGCCGGTGACGACCTCTACGTGGTCGCGCTGGCCGGCTACGAATTCCCGGTGGCCCAGCCCAAGCACCTCAAACTGCTCTGGCGAACCAAGATCAGCTGTCCGGCGTGCGGGCTGGTTCTCGCCGACACCCTGCCCACGATGGTGAGCATAGCGGCTCCGTATATCGGTCGCAGCACCGCCGTTCCCATGTGGGTGAATGCGGCGAACCGCTTCAAGCCGGACATCAAGATCGGCAATCCCAAGTTTGAGGAGTACCTCGATTCGACCGCGATGCCGATCTTCGAGTCCGGACCGGCGGCCGCGAAACCCAAACGGGACGGCAAGCCCTGAGTGCTGCCGCCGCTGCCGCCGAGCCTTCGCCCCTTTCAATCCGCCCGGCCCGGTAAGGGGCCGGTCCAGGCGCGGGCGCCGCCGCCCCCTACTCCCGGCCGTCCGGCTTGGGCTTATCCAGCAGCCCGTACTGCTTCAGCTTGTACTGGAGCGCGCGCCGGCTGATGCCCAGCATTCGCGCCGCCGCCTCCCGGTTCGAGGTCTCCTTCGTGAGCGTCTGCCGGATCAGGAGTTTCTCCACCTCCGCGAGCGTCATGCCCGGGCGGATGGCGAAGCTGGCGGCATCGCGGTCGTGCGCGCGCAGATAATCCGGCAAATCGTCCACGCCCACCTCCGCGCGGCGGCAGGTCAAAACGAGGCGCTCGACGACGTTGCGCAACTGCCGCACGTTGCCCGGCCACGGAAAGCGCTGGCAGAGCTGCAGCGCCTCGGCCGAGAGCCGCTGGCGCCGGCGTTTGTGTTTCGCCGTGAAATGATTCAGAAACGCCTCCACCAGCAGCGGGATGTCCTCGGCGCGCTCGCGCAGCGGCGGGACGACGATGGGCACGACGTTCAGCCGGTAAAACAAATCCTCCCGAAAGGTCCCGGCGGCCACGGACTCCTGCAGCTGTTGGTTCGTCGCCGCGACCACGCGAACGTTCACCTGGATGAGCTCCGTGCCCCCGACCATGCGGAAGCAGCCGTCCTCCAGCACACGCAGCAGATCGCCCTGCCCCTTCATCGGCAGATCGCCGATCTCGTCCAGGAAGAGCGTGCCGCCGTCGGCCAGTTGGAACCGACCGGCCTTGCTCGCGACCGCGCCGGTGAAGGCCCCTTTCATATGGCCGAACAACTCCGCCTCGACCAGCTGTTCCGGCAGCCCCGCGCAGTTCACAAAGATGAACGGGCGCCCGGCGCGCGCGCTCTTCGCATGGATCATCCGCGCCACGATCTCCTTGCCGGTGCCGCTCTCACCCTCGATCAGCACGGTGACCTCGCTGCGAGCGACTTCATCGGCCAGGCGCACCACCTGCCGGATGGCCTCGCTGTCGCCAACGAGCAGGCTCGGCTCGGAGCGCTTGCGCAGCCGCAGACGCAGCTCGCTATTCTCCGCCACCACCGACTGGAATTCCAGCGCCTTGAGCACCAGCGCCCGCAGCCGCTGCATGTCCAGCGGCTTGGTCAGATAATCGTAGGCACCCTCCTTCATCGCCTCGACCGCGTTCGGCACCGTGCCATAGGCGGTCATCAGGATGAACAGCGTATCCCGGCTCGTCTGCCGCGTGTCCCGGAGCAACTCCAAGCCGCTCATGTCCGGCATGCGGA
>Ga0335085_10006352_pt1 | contig 18684 bp, 15 predicted proteins | sample Lox_Sample_45_FD_206712 | JGI IMG/M metagenome (GOLD analysis project Ga0335085, IMG submission 206712) | Soil microbial communities from Loxahatchee National Wildlife Refuge, Florida, United States - Lox_Sample_4.5 | ecosystem: Environmental > Terrestrial > Soil > Wetlands | place: USA...
TACAAACCGCATGCGTTCGTCCATCACAGAACTCTCCTTCCATGGCATCTCCTCTCCAACCCCTTCGGGCCGAAAAGTGTAACCCATGTCTCCGGAACGTTCTGTTACCTATGTCTCGGAACGGACATTTGTTCCCGTCGCGATGCTCCAAACCGCTTGAGGTCCGTGCATCTGCAGCGTTCAATTATGCTCCCGCAACGCGCTGCGCTGCCTTGACCGGCCTCTCCGCTCATTGCCCATGTTTACGAAGGCAAGTTCGAAAATGGTCTGCTAGGGCCGACCATTCCCAACTCAGTGGGTACGCGTCCTTCGGTTCCGGCTGCTTCAGCGGGTCTGGAAACACCCCGCGGCGGCCAAGAGTTCTTCCGCTATACTGGTCACGCATGGATATTGAGCGCGTCATTGATGATATTCAGCAGCTAGAGGAAATGTTCGAAGCTCCGGACATTCGACCATTCAGCGCCAGCGATATTTCCGCTGCGAATCGAAAACACGATGAAAGGCTGGCGCATAGCCCTTGGTTCAAGCTCTGGCAACAATACGGCATTTGCTGCCGACCGCATGCTCCGGTAATCCAACTGCCCGAATAGCTGGCCAGACACGTTCGTCCCCTCCCAAACAGCTGGCTACTGCGCTGCACCATCTTCGGTTGTTGTATTTCGCTATACACTCGGACGGCATTTGTTTCGATCTGGTCTATACCTCCAGCGCATTGTTCCTGGTGGCGTCCCATCGCATTCTTTTGCCACTTCGATATGAGAGATTCACCATGTGTCCCGCTGCGGCAGCATGGTGTCCGACTTCTGCCGTTTCGTAGCTGGGTCGCCGGGTGCGGACGGCATCGATGAAATTCGCGAGATGTAAGACGGTCGCATCCGGCTTATCGGCAAAGTCAAGATTCTCGGGTGCCGGTTTGACCCCGATGCCCTGTGACTCCGCTCTGTGATTCCCCTGATTCAGGAATGCTTCCTGCATCGTTTTCGGCCAGCTGTCGATCGAGTACTCATAGCCTTCCCGTTTGTACTCGGCTTGCTCAACCATCCCCGCGCCAAGCAAAACCGAGAGCGACCCTTCGGTCCCCAGGAATTGGATTCCCTGGCCTGCGGTACTGGCGCTGTTAAACGTGCCGGCCATGTTCACGGTGAAATTGCCGTAGTCGAACAAAGCGTCGAGCGTATCGGGCACTTCGCGGCCATCTTGCCGATAGAGAATTCCTCCGTTTGCGACCACGCTCTTCGGCAGGTCGGCACCCATGATGAAGTGAATCGAAGTAATAAGGTGGACAAAGAGGTCGGTGGCGATCCCGCCGGAGTAGTCCCAATACTTGCGATATCGAAACACGCGCTCCGGATTGTAGGCTACGTTTGGTGCGGGCCCCAGCCATTCCTTCCAATTGAAGTTAACGCCCTCGTGCAGATCGAGAGGGATGGGATAGTTCCAGGAACCGGTTGAACTGTTGCGGTTGTAGGATGCGGTCACCTTTGTGACTTTACCGAGTTTCCCAGAGGTAACGATTTCCCGCGCCTTCTTGTGCTGCTCCGACGAAACCCACTGGCTGCCGACTTGTACCATGCGTTTGTTTTTCCGCGCGGCATCGATCATCACAGGGCCATCTTCAATTCTGAGGGTCATCGGTTTTTCGATGTAGACGTCTTTGCCCGCGCTTAGGGCGTCAAGAACGATGTGCAGATGCCAGTGGTCGGGGGTCGCCACGACCACGGCGTCGATGTCTTTCCGGTCCAGCAGCTTTTTGTATTGTGCGAAATTTGTAGCGATTTTTCCGTCGGTGCGCTCTTTAGCCCGGTCGAGGTGACCTTGGTAGCAATCACACACTTCCAACAGGTTGGCCTGCTGGGTTTCTTTGGTCGCCTCGAGCAAGATATTGCCGCGAATTCCAAAGCCGATGAATCCGAGATTCACGCGATCATTTGGCCCCGCGGCCTTCGGCCACGGAGATGGTGGAAAAGAGAGCGGCTTTCCATTTAGCACAAGCCCAAATCCCGCGGCTTGAGTTGCACTGCGGAGGATAAATTCCCGTCTGGTGGATTTTGACATGTCGAATTTCTCCGATTTGCCACACGCGGAAAAACAGCGCTATCAACTGGGACATAACGGTGGCGGCTGTAAATTCTATCGACCTGCATTGTGGAAGTGAAATCTCAAAAAACCCCAGCCATTCTGTACAATCACGAACATTCTCGGTCAGATGCGGCAGCCTGTGCCGAATGATCGCAAGGAGGCTTCGTGAGTGATCGTAAACGAGGTCCGGTTGTGCGATGGGTGGTTCCCTTGATGATTGGGTTGGCTGGATTCTATCGAGTGGCGCTGAGTCCGAATTTCGCGGCATATCGCGCAGTGGATATTGTTCAGCTTCTCGGTTCAGGGGCTTGCGTCGGGGCGGCTCTGGTGGGAGTGGTTTTCATGCTTCGGGGCACTAAGGCTTGATGTTTCTCCTGGCATCCTCAAGGGCTTCGTTTGGATCTCGACCGGTCACTTCTTTGTACCAGGCGGGATGGTGCGTCCAGGCCCAGGCTTCGCTAACTGTTCCACGTGTCATCGCCTGCATCGTCCCCGGCTCGCCGATCGTGCTCAGATAGATGTGAATGAATATCCCGGCCAGCATGATCAGCGCGGATATATCGTGAATCACATAGCTCATGGCCACCAGCCAACGCCCGAAGATTTCCGGGAACCACATGATCACCCCGGTGATTACGTAAGCGATGCAGCCACCGACGATTTCCCAGAACTGCGCCTTCTGACCGGCGTTGAAGAAGCCGACATCCGACGGCTCGATGCTATCGCGATGGGTCACGTAGCTCTTGAGGCGTTTGATCCAGCGGGTATCGCCCGGGCCCCAGACCATCCGGGCGGCCCAGTTCAGCGCTTGCAAACCGAAGAAGAAGACAAAGCCGATCCCGAACCACGGATGCAGCATGCGAGTCATGGCGCCGCCGCCGAACAGCGGCGTGAACCAACGGAAAATCCACGGCATGTAAATGCCGAATCCGGAAAGCAGCGCCAGGAAGAAGAAGATTCCGTACGCCCAGTGTAGGAAGCGCGTGTACGCGCGATGGCGCAGGAGTTCTCCGACGTAAACCACAGTCAACCCCACTCGGTTGATGTAATGGTCGGGACCGCGAAAACGTTCTGCCGGAGTCGCCATTCAGTTCTCCTTCCTCGCTTCGCCGCCATCGATCTCTTTCACTGGAGGCTGCGGCTGAACGCGACGCGGGCCTTCGGTCACGTAGTGGAGGATCACGCCGGCAAAGGTCATCATCGATGCAATCAAGCCGAGTGGCTTGAACCAGCTCTTCCAGATCGTAAAGCTCAAGGGAATGCGCGGGTTCTTCGGCAGTCCGCCGTATTTTTCCGGATTGTTCGCGTCGTGGAGGATGTAGACGACTGACGTCCCGCCGATTGTCTGTGGATCATATACTCCCGCATCCTTCAACCCTGCGTGTTGCTGCAGTTGCACTACGCGTTTGTTGGCGAGTTGGAGCATGTCCTCCTTGGTACCGAAGTGGAGACATCCCGTGGGACAGGACTTGATGCAGGCTGGCTCCAGGCCCTGACCAACTCTGTCGGAACAGAGGGTGCACTTGTAAACTTTCTTCGTCGACGGATTGAACTTCGGCACATTGAAGGGACATCCGGAAACACAGAACTGGCAGCCGATGCAGTTGGCCTCTTCGAAATCGACGATGCCGTTGCGATACTGCACAATCGCGCCATCCGCGGGACATGCCGCAAGACAGCCGGGATCGGCGCAATGCATGCACTGGTGCTTGCGCATCAGCCACTGGAATGACCCGTCGTCGTTCGAGACTTCATTGAACTTGATCAGGTTCCAGTAGTTCCAACTCGTGTCGGGCATCGTCTGGTAGGTGTTGTCGAACATGGTGGGCTGGAATGGCATGTCGTTCCATTCCACGCATGCGACTTCGCAGGCTTTGCATCCGATGCAGGTGGTCGTGTCGATAAGCTTGCAGAGTACTTCCTGGCGCTGCGTTCCCGCGCCGGGCACCGGGCCGGGGTGTCCCGAGATCTTCTGAACCTGCAGCGTCTTGCGATCGCTCATCTCAGGCCTCCGCTAAGCTCTTTCCAGCTTCACGAGGAAGCCTTTGAATTCGGGAGTGTAGGCGTTGGGATCGATGACTGCGGGTGACAGGAAATTCGCCGGTATTCTCGCGGTCTTGCCTTCGTCTTCAGCGATCCCGCGGAAACCCCAGTGGATGGGGATTCCAATCTGGTACGTCTTCTTGCCGTCGATCATCATTCCTTTGATGCGCCGGGTGACCATCGCCTTCGCGATGTACTCGGCACGCGCGCTTGTGACTTTTACTTTCTCTCCGCCGCGCAGGCCCAGTTGATCAGCGAGTTCAGCAGGAATCTCCACGAATGGCTCGGGCACGAGCTGCACGTTCATGGGATTGTTCTTCGTCCAGTAGTGATAATGCTCAGTCAGGCGATACGTCGTGCAGATGATGTTGTATCCCTGATCGACAGTGCCATATTTGTCTACGTCCGATTTAAATCTCTTCGCGATGGGATTGTTCGACTGATTCGGATGCAGTGGATTTGCGATCGGGCTCTCGGTCGGCTCGTAGTGTTCGGGAAATGGACCATCCGCAACGGCGCCAATTGGCACGAACAAGCGTCCGACGCCTTCCGGATTCATGATGAATGGTCCCATGTGAGTCTTGGGATCGGAGTCGGCTTTAAAATCGGGAACATCGTTCCCAACCCACTTTTGTTTCGCGTCACTCCACCAGACCTGCTTGCGATCCGGATCCCATGGCTTGCCGTTCAAATCGCAAGATGCGCGGTTATAGAGCACGCGGCGATTCGCCGGCCACGACCATGCCCAGTTGGAATGAATTCCAAGGCTCGAAGGATCAGCGGGGTCACGGCGCTGTGTCATGGCGCCAGCCTCGGTCCAGGAACCGCAGTAGAGCCAGTTTCCAGACATCGTAGATCCGTCGTCGCGCAAGAACGGGAAGCCAGGAAGTTGCTGGTCGGCCTTGATCGTGGTATTCGTCTTCTGATCGGTGACGTCCGCAAGCGCTTTGCCATTGATCTCTTTCGCTACTTCAGCGAGCGACGGGCTGTAGGGATTCGTGTAGCTCCACGAGGCCTTTAGAACAGGATCGGGCAACTTGCCGCCTTCCTTCTGATATTTCTCGCGGACCTTGAGGAAAATGCGCGCCAGGATTTCCTGGTCCAGCTTACAGTCTCCCGGAGGTGGAACTGCCGCCCACTTCCACTGCAACCAACGAGCAGAATTGACGAACGTCCCGTCCTTCTCAGCGAAACCGGCACCCGGCAGGCGGTAGACCGTGGTGTTGATCTTATTCATTTCCTCGGGTGTTGTGCCCGGCGCGCGCCAGAATTCACTCGTTTCGTCGGGATAGATTTCGCACACCACAAGGAAATCGGCCTTCTTCAGCGCGTCGATATTTTTCTTTCCATTCGGTCCAATCATGACGCCGTTCATGCCGAATGCCATCATGGCTTTGACTTTGCCGTTGTACATGTCATCCCAGATTTCAGCCCAGGAGTATTTGCGATCGATCTTCGGAAGCCAGTCGAAGGCAAAGTCGTTTTCCTTCGTGGCGGCGTCTCCGTAGAGAGCTTTGAGGAATGACACTGTGAACGCCGGAGTATTTGACCAGTAGTTGAACGAATCCCATTCTTTCGGTTTCGACGCTTTCGGCGTGGTGCGGGCGAGATAAGCCTTCAGGTCGGTGTCGGCCGGCGTTGGCATTTTGAGATAGCCGGGCAGTATGTCGAAGATTCCCGCCATGTCGGTCGCGCCCTGGATGTTCGAGTGTCCGCGCAGAGCATTGACACCGCCGCCCGCGCGGCCAACATTCCCGAGCAGCAACTGGATCATCGCGGCGGTGCGAATGGTCTGCGTGCCGGAAGAGTGCTGCGTCCATCCCACCGCGTAAATGATCGTGCCGGCCTTCTTCATGTCGCCGTTCTGGCGGATGGAGGTGAAAGTATCCCAAGCCCTGATTGCCTGATCCCTTGGAATCCCGGTGATGCGTTCCACCATTTCCGGCGTGTAGCGCGAGTACTGCTGCTTCAATAGTTGAAAAACGCAGCGCGGATGCTGGAGCAAAAAATCGTGCGAAACATCGGGCGGGAGTGCCGGAGGTGGAAGCGGCCCGCCACCCATGCCCTTGGCACCAACCGGTCCTTGTGCCTGATATCCCTGACCTTCGGCGTCGTGCCTGCTGCCGCCCGCTTGGGGAACCGCGCCGGCCGCATGAAGCGTCGCGGCTGCGGCCGAAACCGGGCCTCCCTCTTCATAATTCCAGGTCGTCTTGTCGTAGGTCTTCGCGTTCGCATCAAAACCGGAATAGAGGCCATCTTCCGGCAGTTTGAAGCCTTCCTTAACAATGAACGCAGCGTTCGTGTAATTGACGAGATATTCCCGGTTGAAGCGATTGTTTTCGAGCGCGAAGTTGATCAAGCCACCCAGAAAAGCGATGTCTGCCCCAGCTCGAATCTGGAGGAATTGATCAGCCTGTGAAGCAGTGCGAGTAAAGCGGGGGTCGACGACGATGACTTTCGCATTGCGGTTGCGTTTCGCCTCAACAACCCACTTGAATCCGCAGGGGTGATTCTCGGCTGGATTGCCACCCATGATCAACATCATGTCTGTGTTCTTGATGTCGACCCAGCCGTTGGTCATCGCCCCACGTCCGAATGTTGGCCCCAAACTGGAGACCGTGGGGCCGTGTCAAACACGTGCCTGGTTTTCCAGGCACGTCACCCCCATCGAACGCATCGACTTCACAACGAGATAGTTGAACTCATTGGTGTCGGTACAACCACCGGCAAACGCCAAAGTCTCCCAGCGATTCACGGTCTTGCCGTTCTTGTCCCTCTCAATAAAATCCGCGTCGCGGAGTGCTTTGGTGCGGGTTGCGATTTCATCAATCGCTTGATCCCAGGAGATGTCTTCCCAATGATCCGATCCCGGCCGGCGCACTTGGGGTTTCAGCAGCCGCCGATCATTCACAATGTCTTGCAGCAGTGAAGCGCCTTTGGGACACAAGGTCCCGCGATTGATCGGGTGATCCGGATCGCCCTCCACGTGCACCACCTGCGGCGTGACATTCTTGGCGCCATCGCCAATGGTGTGAATGATTACGCCGCAACTCACAGAGCAATACGGGCAGGTACTGCGTGTTTGGGTCGTACGCGAAATCTTCAGCGATGAAGATTGCGCTTGAAGAGGTTGCAGATCAAAACCGAGCGCGGAAAGTCCTACAGTGCCGGCTACACCTGCCCTGAGAAAGGTACGTCGCGAAAGGTCCATGCGGGGCTCCGGAGGATCAGAATTACCGAAATCGCCGATGATAAAGACTTAGGAAGACCGACCTACCCACGAGTGAACCGAACGTTACACCCCAAGCATAGGGGTGTCAATACAGTGTTACCCCGGAATGTTAACGCTGTGTTAAAAACCGACCAGGTTCCAAATAATCTTCGTGTAACCGTGGTCCTTCGCCCAGATGTCGAGAACGGCCAGGGCGACTTCGTCCACGATTGGAACCGCAAGCCCGTCAATCGACATGTCAATGGCCTTCAGGTAGTGCCGGCAGGTATCGCAAGCTTCAACGTGAACGTAAGGCCACTCTTCATTGGAGTATCGAGGTAACTTCTCTTTGTCCTCTTCGCCACACCAGGCACACACAAGTCGCCGGAACGGCCACTCGCACAGGCAGAACGAACACAAGAGCCAGCGGCTTGCCCCTTCGCCCTCTGGGCGAAGTACCGCCGCTTGAGGCACGCCCCCGCATGCGGGGCAGGTCTTCTCATGGTAGTTCGCGTCTCGTGACAACTGTAGTTGCAGATTCTCCGCCACAGGTTGCAAGCAGGCACGGGCAAAGAAGTCCTCCGTTGCGGCGAGCGATGAGCTTCCGGTAAGTACAGCGTTCAGATTTCGACGCCAGGAGCTTTCCCCCGATTGCCGAAGATCCTGCGCAGCATGCTGGAGAGTTTCGCTCCCGTGGGCGAGGCCGAGGGACAGGATTCCAGGAAATGCCGCCGAGACTTCCGAGATGTCGATTTGCTCACGCAATGGAACCGAGAGATCGAAAATCTGATTCGATCTAAGTGCCAGATCCTGCTGAAATTCGAGGGTTGCCCGATAGAGGTGTAACGCAGGTGCCGCGGCGGTATGCTGCTCGAGCATCTCGGATGCACGGCGGAGCCTTGCTGACCAGCGTTGCCGGTGTTCGATCCGTTCCATGTCTGACCTCGCGTGCGATGCTCCATAAGTTACACGAACTTACGGCCCACCGAAGTACCTCGGTTTGGGAGCTAGTGGAAGCCGTCACGGTATGGACGCACTAGGTGTTGTGCGGCAAGTCACAGACAGATGGTGCGCTGAGAAGTAGCGTGGGCATGCTAGCGAGTGCCATTTCGTTGCGCACTCGGTGGATCCCACCTTGGCGCAATGTGGTTGCGAAGGCCTTATCGCGACCAGAGAAAGAAGAAGAGGAGGTAGCCCCATGCCCCTCGACAGCCTGGAATTTCGTGCCAACCTTCAGAAGCTGCTCGTCGCGCTGATTGTGATCCTGGTTCCCCTCACCGGTTTCGGATTCTACGTAACCCTGTTGGGGGAAAACCACATACGACAAACCAATGGCGAACACTTTCGCTCCATTACTCTCACGGCGGCGGAGACGACCTCAGAGTTCATCGCCGGATCGGTGAGGGATGTGAGCGTGATAGCCAATACTCCCGGTCCGGTTCAGGCAGTAATTTCGGCAAACCGCCAGTATGAAAGACTGTCCGACGAGGCCGTGAGTGCGAAGGTGAGCGCCATTGAACAAAGCTGGGAAAGTTCGAAGGCAGATGCTGTTGCGGAAACGATCTTGACTTCGGATCTGGCTCATCAGCTCAGGCGCTTGCGGGAACTCAATCCCACCTGGCTCAAGCTTACGATCGTCGACGCGACTGGCTCGACAGTAGCAGCGACGGATCGCCCTGCTCACTATGCGCAAACGGACCCCGAACTCTGGCGGGAACTCGTGGCCGGTGGGCGAGGCGCCATCCGTATTTCGGATCTGCGCTATGACGATCAACGGCGCTTGTACTACCTGAGCATCTCGTATCCCATTCTGCAGGAAGGAACAGGAAGATTCATCGGAGCAGTCACCGCCACCGTGAACGTCTCCCCGTTGTTCGCGCAACTCAACCGGAGACAGATCGGCCGCACGGGACGATTGTTCCTGGTGCGCGACGATGGCATCGTGATCGAAGCTCCCGGGGTAACACCCGCGATGCGGGTACAGTCAGAGGAGTACGCAGCGATTCGCGATGCACTCGGAAGCTTACGGGGCCGGCAGACTGGATACATCTTCGCGACGCTGTCGAACCGCCAGTCGTACCTGATCGGGTTCGCGGACACGGGCTTGAAGGAAGCCTATCCGAACTTGCCCTGGACCGTGCTGGCCAGCCAGGAAACCCGAGAAATTACTGGTCCGGTGCGTCACATGATTGCGTTCGCTTTACTCCTGATGATCCTCTCGTTCCTGATGTTGTCACTGTTGGCAGCTTATGTGTTTCTGCATCGCAAGCAGGAGATCGATGACATCGAAACACACGAAGACGAAGAACATCTGATTTCCGTGTGATGCTCCGACCTCTATCTCCTTGAGGGTCAGCGCATAGGACTGTCGTCTTGCGGTAGCGCCGGCAAGGTAGTCAATCGCTCAATGGAGAGAGTCATGATTGCAGCAGCCGAACTGATGAAGGGGATGGTTGTCCGCGTGGAGGGACAGGTCTATCGAGTCCTGGAAGTTGAAGCGAAAGCGGCGGCAGCCAAATTGGGCGGCGTGGTGAAGGCCGAATTGAGCAGTGTGAATAGCGGCCGTCTGTGGGAGGCGCGCTTTCGACCCCAGGAACGACTTGAGGACCTGACGGTGGACCGGCGGAACATGGAGTTCCTCTTCCGGGAGGGCGAAACCTGCACATTCATGGATCCCAATTCCTTCGAACAGGTCGAGGTGCCAAATGATATCGTTGGACCGGCGGCCAACTTCCTGCAATCCGGAGCGGCTGTGCCTGTAGAGTTTTTTGAAGGCAGGCCGATTCACGCCATATTGCCTGACATTGTGGAGGCCCGTGTGGCGCAAACCGCGCCGCCGTCTCACGCTCAACAGGACAGCGCCTGGAAGGAGGCCACGCTGGAGAACGGAATCACGATTCGAGTACCGTTATTCATTGCGCCGGATGAGCGCGTGCGCGTCGATCTCAGAACGGGACGCTATCTCGAACGGGTGCACGCCGATCGCAGGCGGATCGCCTAGCCCTCATCACTTTCCAAACCGAAGGAGCATTATGGAAATCAAGGCAATCGGAATGGAATTCCCGGCAGATGCCAACATCATCGTCGGCCAGACCCACTTCATCAAGACCGTGGAGGATCTCTACGAGGCGATGGTCACGACAGTTCCACAAGCCAAATTTGGCTTTGCATTTAACGAGGCATCCGGTGCCTGCCTGACGCGCTCCGAGGGAAATGACTCGAACCTACGGGACTGCGCTGTGCGCAACGCCCAGGCTCTGGGCGCAGGCCACACGTTTGTCCTAGTCATGCAGAATGCTTACCCGATCAATGTATTGCCAGCGATCCGCAATGTTGCCGAGGTGTGTTCGATCTTCTGTGCAACAGCCAACCCGTTGCAGATCATCGTTGCAGAAAATGAACAAGGTCGCGGCGTATTGGGAGTAATCGACGGGAGTTCACCGAAGGGCGTAGAACAGGATAGCGACATTGCTTGGAGGCGTGACCTGCTGAGAAAGATTGGTTACAAGCGATAATTATCCCGAGTTGCGCCGACTACGCCGTGCACTCCCCAGCACGATGTCACAAAGACGATCGACAAAGTCGAAGCTCAAACGATCGTGCCCGATCAGGAATCGCATGTAGATCGGTCCGTACAGGGAGTCCAGAAGCAGGTCAGGATCAATGTTCTTGCGCAGTTCGCCACGACGAATTCCGCGCGCTAAAGTAGCATAGGCTTCCCGGCGCCGTGGCCACAAGAAGCGCTCTCGAAAAGCCGCAATTACCTCTTTATCGCTCTGGCCGGCGGCCAAAATGGCGGCCACAATTCGCCCGCGCCGACTGCGAAAGACTTTCACCAGTTGACGCATCTGTTTGCTCATATCGGCAAACACTGATCCGGTGTCTGGGAAACGCAGTCGACGGGTGGTGCTGCTGGCAAACGCATCCGCTATGAGGGCTGCTTTATTCGGCCACCAGCGGTAAACGGTGGCCTTGCCGACCCCCGCTCTCTCAGCAACGTCTTCGATCGTGAGATCGGAAAAGCCATTCTCCCCCAGCAGCTTCAGCGTGCTACCCAGGATGGCCTGGCGTGCCTCTTCGCTTCGCGGGCGTCCTGGAGGGCGCTTCCCGTTTTCGTTGCAACCTGCGACCAGGAACTTTTGGCGCATAGAGTAAAGCTACCATATAATCAGAGCACGCTGAATTAGAATCCGATACGGCAAGTATCGAATCCAAGTTCGCATTGGCCGGGGTGTTTTGGGGCGGCGGCACGTCGCAGTGTTTTTTGCGAGAGTCTGGAACGGATGGTTTCGAATGTGGATCGTAGCTTTAGCCCTAAGACGTCCTTATACGTTCATCGTGATGGCGATCGTCATTCTCATTTTGACGCCGATCACGATCCTGCGGACTCCCACCGACATCTTTCCGGATATCGACATACCCGTAGTATCAGTTGTCTGGTTCTATACCGGGATGGCGCCGCAGGATATGGCAGACCGTATCGTCTCCAATTCTGAGCGTGGCATCACGACGACCGTCAATGACATTGAACATATGGAGTCCCAATCGGTTTACGGATTGGGAGTGATTAAGGTCTTTTTCCGTCCGGGGACAAATGTACAAGGAGCGATCGCGCAAATCACTGCGATCAGCCAGACTGCTGTCCGTTCGATGCCCCCAGGCACCACTCCACCTCTCATCATCTCCTACAGCGCATCGACGACTCCGATCATCCAGCTTGGCTTGAGCAGTAAAACGCTGCCGGAGCAGCAACTGTTTGATCTGGGGCAGAACTTTCTTCGCAACTTTCTGGCGACTGTGCCAGGGGCTGCGACGCCGTATCCTTACGGCGGAAAGCTGCGACAGATTCAGGTGGATCTGGATCTGGCTAAACTGCAGGCTTACAAACTCTCACCGAATGACATTGTCAATGCGGTGAACGCGCAGAACATCATTCTGCCTTCCGGCACCATCAAGATGGGGCCGCTTGAATACGACGTAGAGATGAATGGGACGCCGCAGACCATTGCGGAATTGAATGATCTTCCAGTAAGGACGACTAACGGCTCCACCCTCTATATGCGCGACGTCGCTCATATCCGCGACGGTTTCGCACCGCAGACAAATATCGTCCGGCAGAATGGGAACCGCGGCGCGCTGATGTCGATCTACAAGAACGGCAAGGCCTCGACGCTCCAAATTGTGGCTGGAGTCAAAAACATTGTCGATCAGGCCGCGCAGTCGCTGCCTCCCGAACTCAAGATTTCGCACCTGTTCGATCAGTCCTTGTTTGTGCGTGCATCGATTCAGGGAGTAATCCGCGAGGCGCTGATCGCGGCGGCGCTTACCGCATGCATGATCCTGATCTTTCTGGGCGATTGGCGGCCCACGATCGTCATCTCGATTTCGATTCCCCTCTCGATCTTTGTTTCCATCATCCTGCTGGGAGCAATCGGACAAACGATCAATATCATGACGTTGGGCGGGCTCGCTCTGGCGGTAGGAATCCTGGTGGATGACGCCACGGTTGAGATTGAAAACATCGAGCGGAATCTCGCGATGGGCAAGGAAATGCGCCAAGCCATCCTCGATGGCGCACAGCAGATTGCAGTGCCGGCCTTTGTGTCTACCCTCAGCATCTGCATTGTGTTCGTGCCGATGTTCTTTCTGACCGGTGTGGCCAAGTTTTTGTTTGTGCCGCTGGCGGAAGCAGTCAGTTTTGCGATGCTTGCGAGTTATCTGCTGTCGCGGACTCTGATTCCGACGCTCGTGATGTACATCATGCGAGGCCATGAACATCGGGCAGAAGCGCCGCGCTCCATCATGGGCCGCTTCCAGCGTGGTTTTGAACGCAAATTCGAAAACTTTCGCCGGGCGTATGAGGCCTTACTGGAAACCACGATCGAACACCGTGGAGTTTTCGCGGTTTGTTTTCTGCTCTTCTGCGGCCTCTCGCTGGGTCTGTATTCGTTCCTCGGGCAGGATTTCTTTCCGCAAGTAGACGCTGGGTTGCTCCGGCTCCATGTCCGCGCCCGCCCCGGTCTGCGCGTGGAGGAGACCGCCCGCCTTTGCGATCAGATCGAGGACGCCTTGCGTGAGCAGATCCCGCAGGGGCAGTTGCAGACGATTCTGGACAATATCGGATTGCCGAACTCGGGCATCAACCAGTCATACAGTTCGAACGGAACGATTGGTAGCAGCGATGCAGAGATTCTGATCGCGCTAAATGCCGAGACGCATCCTCCGAGCGCGGACCTCACACGACAACTGCGTCAGGACCTGCCGCGGCGCTTTCCGGGTGTGGAGTTCTTCTTTCAGCCCGCCGACATTGTCACGCAGATCCTGAATTTTGGTTTGCCTGCGCCCATCGATATCCAAGTTGTCGGTACGGACGCGCAAAGCAACTACGCCATTGCCCACCAGATTGCAAATAAGCTTCGCCACATTCCGGGTACCGCCGATGTTCATGTGCAACAACTTCTCTCGCTGCCTACGTTGCACATGGACATCCAGCGTACGCGCGTAACTCAAGTTGGATTGACGGCGCGTGAAGTGGCTCAGAGCGCGCTGGTCTCTTTGAGCGGCAGTTTTCAGACCTCACCCAATTTCTGGCTCAATCCGAAGAATGCTGTCACCTATCAAATGGCAGTGCAGGCACCGCAGTATCGGATGACCGATCTTCAGGCCCTGATGAATATCCCGGTAATTTCACCTCAGGGGCCGCAGCTCATGGGAAATCTGGTGCAGGTTTCTCCCACCGTTCGACCTGCGACGGTCAATCATTACAATGTGCAGCCCGTGATTGACGTGTACGCCAGCACGCAGGACCGGGACTTGGGTGCCGTTGCGGCCGATACTGACAAGGTTCTAAAGACATTTGAGAATCATTTGCCACGCGGCACTCATCTTGTTGTACGAGGGCAGGTTGCAACCATGCGCTCCTCGTTCATCGGACTGGGCGCTGGTCTTGCGGGAGCCATTCTGCTGGTTTACCTGCTAATTGTCATTAATTTCCAGTCGTGGCTCGATCCGTTCATCATCATCATGGCCTTGCCGGGTGCGATTGCGGGGATCTGCTGGTTTCTTCTGTTGACGCACACGACTCTGAACGTGCCGTCGCTCACGGGTGCTGTTATGTGTATGGGGGTCGCGACCGCAAACTCAATTCTGATGGTCAGCTTCGCGCGCGAGCAGATGGATGAGGGCATACCGGCCGTGAGAGCGGCGGTTGCGGCTGGATACACGCGCATACGTCCGGTTCTGATGACGGCTTTGGCTATGATTATCGGAATGGTACCGATGGCGCTCGGTTTTGGAGAAGGCGGCGAGCAAAACGCACCTTTGGGACGCGCCGTAATTGGCGGCCTGCTTTTTGCGACAGTTGCAACATTGTTTTTTGTGCCCAGTGTGTTTGCGATATTTCATGGACGTCGGGAAGCCAGGAAAGCGCGGCAGCAAGCATAGGAACGAGATTCGGAGTAAAGAATGAACGTAGAGAACGATCCGAGAAACAATACAGCGGTGCAGAGCGCCGGGACGCCTGCCGACGCAACGCACCGCGGAGGAGATCAGTCGCATCGGACGGTGCCCACTCAAATCCAGATTGACGAAGAGATTGCCGCAATCCGAGAGCACTCCCGCCATCAGCCCCCGACAATCCAGCCGCCACCTGAACTTCCGCCGGCTTCGCCCCGAAAGGCGCTGATGATTGTGGCAGTGGCACTGCTTGTCTTGTTCTCTGCCGGCGCCATCACTTTGATCAGTAGAGCCAACCACGAACAAGCCCTCGCCAAGGAAACTGAGCGCGACACAATCCCTACAGTCGCAGTTGTGCACCCCTTGGCCGAGAAGCCGGATGAAGAACTGGCGTTGCCCGGATCATTGCTGGCCTATGAAGAATCGCCGATTTATGCCCGCACCAGCGGATACCTTGTGCGCTGGTACAAGGACATCGGAAGCCGGGTAGAGGCAGGAGAGTTGCTGGCTACCATCGATACGCCAGAAATCGATCAGGAATTGAACCAGAGCCGTGCTACCCGCCAGCAGATCGTGGCTCAACTGGAACTGGCGAAAATCAGCGCGGAACGCTGGGAAAACCTGCGTAAGAGCGATTCCGTTTCCGCACAAGAGGCGGACCAGCAGACCAGCAGCTACAAACAGGCTCAAGCCAGTCTGGCCGCGGCGGATGCTAATGTCCGTCGACTGGAACAACTCGAGGGCTTCAAGAAGGTTTACGCTCCCTTCTCCGGAGTATTGACCAAGCGCAACGTCGATCCCGGCGCTTTGATCAACGCCGGCGCTGGAGCGGCTGGACGCGAGTTGTTTGATATTGCGCGCGTCGATCCACTGCGTGTCTACACCAGCGTTCCCCAAGCCTACGCGCCATATATCAAAGTGGGCTCGTTGACGTACGTTACGTTGCAGGAATTTCCCGGTCAGAGGTTTTCAGCCAAGGTCGCGAGGACCGCCGAGTCGATCGACCCCAATACCCGCACTCTTCTAACCGAGGTTGATGTGCCGAACCGCGATGGGCGTCTGCTTCCTGGTTCTTTCGGGGAGGTTCACTTTGCAGTCGGTTCAAATGTCAACAAGGTGACTGTGCCGGTGAATGCCATGCTGTTCCGCGCAGAGGGTCCGCGTTTGGCGGTGGTCGGTGCCGATAACAAAGTTCATTTGAGGCCCATTAATATCGGCCGAGACTACGGAACGAGTCTCGAGATTCTGGGCGGAGTTTCCATTGGCGAGCAAGTCATCATCAATCCTTCAGACTCTCTGGAAGATGGACAAAGCGTGCGCATCGCTGAGTCATCGTCTCACCCGCAGGGCGCGCCCAGCACTCCACCCGAAGGAAATCGCCCACCGCAAAAAGATCAGGATCAAAGCAGCACGAAAAATCGGCAGCAGGAGAGCGGGCAGTGAAGTGGTTTGTCACATTGCCGTTGGTTGTCTTTCTGGTATTGACTGCTGCATGCACCGTCGGCCCGCGCTACGCACGTCCAACAGCACCCGCTCCGGCGCCCGATACGTGGAAAACGCAAGCACCATGGCAGGTAGCTGCTCCAAAGGACTCCCTCCCGAAGGGCGCCTGGTGGCAGGTATTTCACGATCCCGCGCTGGACGCATATGAACGACAATTGTTGCAGGCAAATCAGTCGCTCTTGGCCGCCCGGGATCGTCTGGATCAATCGCGGTCGCTCGCAAGAGTAGCTTCCGCGAGTTTTTTCCCTCAGCTTTCCACGGATCCGAGTGCACTTCGCCAGAGAGGATCGGGGAATCGGCCACTGAACGGGGCTGGCGCGGCTCTCGTGGGCGGAGGTCAGACCATTCGCCCCTTTACCCAGAATGTCTACACCGTCCCCTTTTCTTTGAGCTATGAAGCCGATCTCTTTGGGCGCGTGCGGCGAAACGTCGAAGCCGCCAATGCTTCCCTGCAGGCGACTGCGGCGGATCTCGGCAATGTGCAGCTGGTTCTTACCGCCGAACTCGCAGCAGATTACTTCACGCTGCGCGAACTGGATGCCGAGTATCAGGTTGTGCAGGAATCTGTCGGCTATCAGCGCAAGGGGCTGGATCTGCTGAATCGTCGCCATGAGGGAGGCATCGCAAGCGGTCTGGAAGTAGCGCAGCAGGCGGCGCTTCTCGATTCGACCATTTCTCAGGCTGCCCTCGTTCAACAGACACGGGCCCAATATGAACACGCGATCGCCGTACTCGTGGGGCAGCCTGCCTCGAATTTCTCCGTTCCAATTGTTCCTCTGAGCAATGTTCCTCCACCAGTACCTCTGGGCATCCCTTCAGATGTCCTGGAACGAAGGCCGGACATTGCCACCTACGAACGGCAGATGGCCTATCAGAACGCACAAGTCGGTATCGCTCGTAGCGCGTTCTATCCGCACATTACGTTGACTGGCGGCGGAGGACTCCAGAGCACCGACATTACCACCTTATTCAATGCTCCCAGCCTTTTCTGGTCATTAGGTGCAGATGCGCTGCAGCCGATTCTGCAAGGTGGCAGAAACCGAGCGAATCTTGCTGCTACCAAAGCTGCATATGAGGAATCGGTGGCGAACTACCGGCAATCCGTGCTGGCGGCATTTCAGGAGGTTGAGGACGGCATCAGTAATCTCGGCACTCTGGCTCAGGCTCTCTCGACACAGTCGGCGGCGGTCGCCGATGCGAGAAAAGCATTAGAGATCGCAAACAACCGGTACGTCGGCGGAGTCACGAGTTACCTCGACGTCATCGCCGCGCAAACCACTCTCCTGAATAGCCAGCGACTGGAGACGCAGCTTCTCGGACAACAGATGGTCAGTTCGGTCTACCTGGTGAAGGCTCTGGGCGGTGGTTGGGATGACGCTCAAATGAAGGTTGAACAAGTTCATCCACAGGCGGGGCAGATCTTACAGCAATAGGTGCTCTGAAATGGCAGGCAGAATTGCGGTGGTTACTGGCGCCACTGGCGGCCTCGGTACGCATGTCACGAATGCTCTGCTCGACGCTGACTACACGGTCGTCGGGATTGCACCTCGAATCAGCCTCTCGAATTTCAATCATCCTCACTTCACCGCGGTGGCCGCGACCATTGACAGTCTTGAAGCAGCACGTCGGGCAGTCGAAACTGTAATCGCGGATTTCGGAAAGATCGACGTGCTGGCACATCTGGTCGGTGGTTTCGCCGGCGGACAGAGTGTCGCTGAGACCGACGACGTCACGTTCCAGCGAATGTTCGACATGAACGTGAATAGTGCGTTTCATATCTTGCGTGCGGTTCTGCCCCATATGCGGAGGGCCGGGAAGGGCCGCATCATCGCGATTGGTAGCAGGGCAGCAGAAAACCCCGGGGCTACGGTTGGAGCGTACAGTGCATCAAAGGCTGCGCTGGTATCGCTGGTGCGAACGGTGGCCATAGAGAACAAGGACGCCGGAATCACAGCTAACGTCATCCTTCCCGGGACAATCGACACGCTCGCTAACCGAAAGGCGATGCCCAGTGCAGATACGTCGCAATGGGTAAGCCCGGCATCGATCGCAAGTCTCATTGTGTGGCTTGCCAGTGACGCCGCAAAGGACGTGACTGGAGCCGCCATTCCTACCTATGGTCGCGGATACTAGGCGGGGGTAATCCTTTCGTAACCATATCCACTGCACAATTTTTGTTGCACGTTAACATTCATGAAATATCTTGCATGTAACCTTATTGCAGGAGGAGTTCATGGGATCAGCCCGGATCGCGAAGTCCTTGCCGCTGCAGGTGGCCGCAATATGCTATCGGCGTCGCGGCACATCCATCGAATTCCTGCTGGTCAATACCAATGGCGGCAGCAAGTGGACTTTTCCCAAGGGATCGACGGATCCTCGGCTCTCTCACAGCC
>Ga0335085_10006353_pt1 | contig 18683 bp, 13 predicted proteins | sample Lox_Sample_45_FD_206712 | JGI IMG/M metagenome (GOLD analysis project Ga0335085, IMG submission 206712) | Soil microbial communities from Loxahatchee National Wildlife Refuge, Florida, United States - Lox_Sample_4.5 | ecosystem: Environmental > Terrestrial > Soil > Wetlands | place: USA...
CGGCGCCCCCGGCCGCGTCCTCGTCGTCGAGGTGATGGTGCCCAACCCCGCCATCCGGAATCTCATCCGCGAGGACAAGATCCACCAGGTCTACTCGCAGATGCAGGTGGGCCAGTCCAAGTTCGGGATGCAGACCTTCAACCAGAGCCTGGCCGCCGCCTTCCAGCGGCGCCTCGTGACGCTCGACGAGGCCATGGGGCGGTCCTCGGACCCCGACGAGCTGAAGACGATCCTGTCGAGCAGCCCGGCCGCCCAGGCGCGCCCGCCGGCACCGCGGCCGGGGTAGGGGCGTGTCGGCACCGCGGTGCAGCGGATTCGACCGGCCCGGAGCGCTCGGCTAGGATCCGCCCGGAGAGGAAGAGGTCACCATGGCCACTGCCACCGCCGTCAAGACGAAGGCCTCGACGCAGTCGAAGCCCCCGGTCTTCCGCTGGTCGGGGAAGACCAAGGGCGGCGAGGTCCGCTCGGGGGAGATGGAGGCGGTGGACTCGGCCGCCGTGGAGGCCCGGCTCCGGCAGATGGGGCTCGAGCCGACCAAGGTCCGCAGGAAGCTCGGCGAGATCAGCCTCAAGCTGCCCGGCCTCGGTGGCGTCACCACCAAGGACCTCGTCGTCTTCACGCGCCAGTTCTCGGTGATGATCGACGCCGGTCTTCCCCTCGTGCAGGCGCTCGACATCATCGGCACGCAGGCCGACAACCCGGAGTTCCGCAAGATCCTGCTCACCGTGAAGACGCGGGTGGAGTCGGGCTCGACCTTCGCCGACGCGCTCGGGGAGCACCCGAAGGTCTTCGACGAGCTCTTCGTGCAGCTCATCCGCGCCGGCGAGGTGGGCGGCATCCTCGACACCATCCTCCAGCGCCTGGGCGCCTACATCGAGAAGAACGAGAAGCTGAGGCGGCGGGTGAAGGGCGCGATGACCTACCCGGTCATCGTGCTCTGCATCTCCTTCGCGGTGGTGGGCGTGCTCATCGGCAAGGTCGTGCCCACCTTCGAGAAGATGTTCAAGGACATGGGCGGCGCCCTCCCCGGCCCCACCCAGTTCCTGGTGGACCTGTCCCACGGCTTCGTCAGCTCCTGGTACCTCTTCCTCGGCATCCCCATCGCGGTGGTGGCCGGCTTCATCACGGTCACGCGCAAGGGCCGCGGCCAGGAGATCTGGCACGCCACCCTCCTCAAGCTGCCCCTGTTCGGTTCGCTCGTGCAGAAGACGGCGGTGGCCCGCTTCACCCGCACGCTCGGGACGATGCTCTCCTCCGGCGTGCCCATCCTCGACGCGCTCGACATCGTCGCGCGCTCGGCCGGCAACCGCGTCATCGAGAAGGCGGTGCTGCACGTGCGCGCCAAGATCTCCGAGGGCAAGAACATCGCCGGCCCGCTCGCCGACGTGAAGGTCTTCCCGCCCATGGTGGTCCAGATGATCGGCGTCGGCGAGGCCACCGGCGCGATGGACACCATGCTCGGCAAGGTCGCCGACTTCTACGACGACGAGGTGGACGTGGCGGTCTCGGCCATCACCAGCATGATCGAGCCGGTCATGATGGTCTTCCTGGGCGGCACGGTCGGCTTCTTCATGATCGCGATGTACCTGCCCATCTTCAGCATGGCGGGCGGCATCAAGTAGCCGTGACCGGCGCGGTGGCGACGGCCGTCCGGGCTCCGGGCCAGGCCGGGGATCTCGGCCTCCACCGGAAGCTGGTCTGGCTCACCCTCTTCCGCATCCTGCTCGTCTCGGTGCTCCTCGGGGGCGCCGCGGTGGTGGGCTGGAAGGGCGGCGAGGAGGGCATCAACGAGCTCGCGCCGCTGTACGGCGTGGTGGTGGTGGCTTACGCCGCCGCGCTCGCCACCTCGGTGCTGCTCTGGCAGGGGCGCGCGCTCCACGCCACCGCCTGGGGCCACGTGGTGCTCGAGGTCCTGGTGGCGGCCGGCATCGTGGCGCTGACCGGCCGCGCCGAGAGCGTCTTCGTCTTCCTCTTCTCCCTCGCCATCGTGAACGGCGCCATCCTGCTCTTCAGGCGGGGGGCCATCCTCGCCGTCTCGCTGGCCGTTCCCGCCCACCTCCTCGTCACGTCGCGGCTCCTCGGGCCGACCGCCGCCCATCCACTCACCCTCTTCACCCAGAGCGGAGCGTTCCTCGCCACCGCCGCGCTGGCGGGCTGGCTGGCCGAGCAGCTGCGGCGGACCGGCGAGACGCTGGCCGCGCGCGAGAGCGACCTCGCCCGCGTCACCGCGCTGCACGAGACCATCGTGCAGTCCATGACCGGCGGGCTGCTCACCCTCGACCCCAACGGCCGGGTCACGTTCCTCAACCACTCCGGCGAGCAGATGTGCGGCATCTCGCTCGGCGCGGCGCTGGGCCGGCCGGCCTCGGAGCTGTTCCCCGCCTTCGAGGCGGAGATCGGCCGCGGCGAGGTGGAGTTCACGAACCGGCAGGGTGCCGCGCTCCGGCTCGGCTACTCGTCGTTCCCGCTGGTGGGCGAGAAGCGGGTCCGGGTGGGCACCGCGGTCATCTTCCAGGACCTCACGCGCCTCAGGGCCATGGAGGAGGTGGTCCAGCGAAGCGCCCGCCTGGCCGACCTGGGGCGGGTCGCGGCCGGGCTGGCCCACGAGCTGCGCAACCCGCTGGCCGCCATGAGCGGCTCCCTCGAGCTCCTTCGCCTGCACGCCGCCGCGGGCGACGAGGACCGGCGGCTCATGGACATCGTGCTCCGCGAGTCGTCGCGCCTCGAGGAGCTGGTGAGCGATTTCCTCCGCTTCGCCCGGCCGCCGCCGCCGCGGCGCGCGCGGACCGATCTGGCAGCGGTGCTCGACGAGATGCTCAGGGTGTTCGCCCACGACCCCGCTGCACGTGGGCTGAACGTGATCCCGGAGCTGGAGCCGGCCGAGGCGGTGTGCGACGCCGACCAGATCCGGCAGGTGGTCTGGAACCTGGTGGTGAACGCCGCCCACGCCGTGAAGGCGGTGCGGCCAGACGGCGGCGGGTCGATCCACGTCGCCTGCCGGCCCGAGGGGGAGAAGGTCCGCATCGAGGTGTCCGACGACGGCCCGGGCATCCCTCTCGGCGACCTGGAGAAGATCTTCATCCCGTTCTTCACCACCAAGGAGCGGGGCTCGGGCCTGGGGCTCGCCACGGTGCACCGGGTGGTGGACGCGCACGAGGGGACCGTCACGGTGGCCTCCACGCCGGGCCACGGCGCGCGCTTCACGGTGCTCCTGCCCTCCGCCCTCGACTTCGCAGAGGGCGAGGTCGCTGCTACGCTCGCCGGGAGAGCCTGAATGGCCTCCCTCGACTTCGCGGCGCCCTGGCGGCGCCGCCACGCTCGGGATGATCGGTCCTCTCCCGGAGACATCAGATGGCCAAGCTCCTGGTGGTGGATGACGAGCCCTCGATGAGGGAGTTCCTCGAGATCCTGCTGCGCAAGCAGGGTCACGAGGTCTCCTCGGCCGGCGACCTCCGCGCCGCGCTCGCCCGTGCCGGCGAGGGCGACCTCGACCTCGTCATCACCGACCTCCGGCTGGGCCAGGACTCCGGCATCTCGCTGCTCGAGTCGGTGAAGCGCACCTCCCCCGGCACCGAGGTGATCATCGTCACCGCCTTCGCGACCACCGAGAACGCCATCCAGGCGATGAAGCTCGGCGCCTACGACTACGTGCTGAAGCCGTTCAAGGTGGACGAGCTCCGGCTCGTCGTGGAGAAGGCGCTGGAGCGCCGCTCGCTCGTCGCCGAGAACCGGGTGCTGCGCCACCGTGTGGGCCGGCGCGGCGAGGACGTGCAGCTCCTCGGGCGTACCCCCGCCCTCGAGGAGGTTCGCGCCATGGTCGAGAAGGTCGGCCGGGCGCGGACCACCGTGCTCGTCACCGGCGAGAGCGGCGTGGGCAAGGAGGTCGTCGCCCGTGCGCTCCACGCGCAGGCGGCGGCGGGCCTGCCGTTCGTGGCCATCAACTGCGGCGCCATCCCCGAGGGCCTCATCGAGAGCGAGCTGTTCGGCCACGAGAAGGGCTCCTTCACCGGCGCCAGCGACGCCAAGGCGGGCCTGTTCGAGGTGGCCGGCAACGGCACCCTGTTCCTCGACGAGGTCGGCGAGCTGCCCACCCAGGTGCAGGTGAAGCTCCTCCGCGCGCTGCAGGAGAAGCGTGTGCGGCGGGTGGGCGGCGCGGCCGACATCGCGGTCTCGGCACGCATCGTGGCGGCCACCAACCGCGACCTCGCCGAGGAGGTGAAGCAGGGGCGCTTCCGCGAGGACCTGTTCTACCGCCTCAACGTCATCCAGATCCGCGTGCCCCCGCTCCGCGAGCGCCGCGACGACATCCCGCTCTTCGTGGAGCACTTCCTCTCGCGCTTCGCCGCCGAGCAGGGCCGGGCGTCGCCGAGGATCTCGCCGGAGGCCGACCGCCTCCTGGTGGGCCATCCGTACCCGGGCAACGTGCGCGAGCTCGCCAACGTGATCGAGCGCGCCGTCACGCTCTGCGACGACGACGTGATCCGTCCCGTCGATCTGCCGCCCGCCCTGCGCGGCCCGGGGGCAGCGCCCGCGCCGCCGGCGGAGGCCTCGGCCCTTCCGCAGTCCGGGCTGGATCTGCAGGCCCACCTCGACGCCATCGAGCGTCAGATCCTGGTGCAGGCGCTCGAGCGGAGCGGCGGGGTGAAGACCGAGGCGGCGAGGATCCTGTCGCTCACCTTCCGGTCGCTCCGGTACCGGCTGGCGAAGTTCGGGATCGGCGGGGAGTAGGCCCCCGCTCTCCCGGCTGCTCTCCCCCGCCTTCACGTGGAGGAGAGCGGGCGAGGTTCACCTGCAGGCCTCCTGGGTGGGCGGCTGGGCCACCGGGTTCGAGCTCGATCCGGGCCAGGGGTGCCGGCAGGCATGGGCCTGCCGGGAGACCTCGAGCACCCCGACGCCGTAGGTCGGCTCCTGCGTGGCCGACATCGCCACGTTGCGGGCGCCGGTGTCCACGTTCACCGTGGTCAGGCCCCGCGCCACCTGGCCCCTCTGGTTCACGAACGAGGTGGCCTGGTCGCCCTGTGGAGGCACGAGGCCCACGCCGATGTACGTGCGGGTGAGGGTGCCCGTGGGGTCGGTGAGGATCGGGGCGCCGGTCACCACGTCCGCGTTGTAGTGGTACGAGACGCGCTGGTTGTCGAACGCGCACTTGCTCACCGTGCACGCTCCGGCCGAGCCGGTGGCCTTGGCGGTCTGGACCGAGTTCCAGGTCACGACGCGCCCGAGGACCGCCGAGGTGGTCACGGTCCGCTCGTCCATCCAGCTCACCGCGTAGGTCGTGCCCGACACGGTCGCCGTGACGTCGTGGTCGTAGTAGACGGCCCAGCCCTTGCTGTAGCCGTCCGCCAGCGGGATGGGGTTGTTGTTGGAGCCCGCCATCATGACGATGCCGGCCGAGGCGGTCCGCACGCCTCCCGCCTGCGTGACGTACAGGCGCGCGCCGTCATAGGCCTTGGCCCCGGTGTAGTCCGAGAAGATCTTCCTGCTGCCGCTCTCCTCGAAGCCCAGCAGCGAGAAGTACCAGTTGCCCATGTTGGGGGCGTTGGTGGTGTCGGAGAGCGTGAGGTCGGTGCCCGGGATGCTGGCGGCGGTCTGGCAGTTGTAGTCGCCGTCCTGGTCGTTGTAGCACTGCATCGCCACGTTCTTCACGGTGGAGCTCGCCGGAGACGGGCAGGTGATGGTCATCTTCACGCTGCCCTTGGCCGAGCAGGCCGCCCACGCGGCGTCCGACTGGTTCTGGGTGAGGTTGCCGCAGGCGACCGCGGTCTGCGTGAAGGAGCGCATCTGGAGGTCGGTCGTGCCCCAGTAGTTGTCGGCGGGCTGCATGTCCACGGTGCAGCCGCGGAGCGCGCAGGCGCGGAGGTTGTCCGGGCCGCACTGGCCGCCCGGCTGCGGGTCGAGCATGTTGAAGCGGTCGCCCGTGCCCGCGAAGATGCGCAGGTAGGCCGTCTCGGGCAGCTGGATGTTGGCGGTCATGTAGAAGAATGGCTGGCCGCCGCAGAACTTGCAGGATCCGACGCCGCCCATCTGGAAGGTGCGGCCGCCGAACCAGTTGGTGGCCATGCCGCTGCCGTCGAGCTGTCCCGGCTCGCTGAAGCGCATCGTCCAGATCTGGCCGCCCGCGTCGCCGAACGAGGCGGTGTCGAAGAAGTAGTCGTTCGTCTCGCCCTCCTTGCGGACGGCGTTCTGGCCCCACGGGAACATGCCCACGGTCGCCGGCACCGGGTAGCGGAGCTGCAGGCGCGGGTCGGCGGGGTCCGCCGTGGCGGGGTTGGCCGGATAGGCGAAGTCCCACATCGGCTTTCCGGTCCACGCGTCCACCATGTAGGCGCCGCGGCCACGCAGGAACGCAGGGTCGAACCCGCCGTTCAGGAAGGTCACCCAGCGCTCGTGGTAGGCGGTCGGGCCTCCCAGCGCCTGCGACATGATGGGCGTGTTGGCATTGGGAGCGCCGCTGTTCGAGTCGGCGCGCAGCCGGACCGGGCCGATGGGCGGCGGGCGCGGGAGGAACGAGTCGTAGGTCTCGCCCATGGCCAGCGCGCGCTTGTCGCTCGGCTGCGGGAACATCCAGAGGAACCCGGGCGGCTGCCCGGCCTCGGTGGCGTTCGTCACGTCGAGGGCGAAGAAGTGCGTGCCGCCGCGGCGCAGCGGGATCACCGCCACGGTGTGGAACTCCTGCTTGTCCTTGACGTCGTCGGCCGGGTTCGCGGCGACGAGGCCGTTCGTGGAGCCGTCCACCCAGATGTCGCGAACCATGGGCGAGCCGTCCACGTAGATCTGGTGGGTCGTGCCGACGAGGAACGGGATGCGCCCGATCATGCCGGGGGGCAGGAACGCCCAGAGCTCGGTGGCGCCGCCGGACAGGTCCCCGCGCTCGTAGTAGCCGTTGAAGGGCGGCTTCGACTCGTCGAGGCCGGTGGTGGTCGGGTCGTCGGCGCCGGCGAGCCAGGTCCCGCCGTTGAAGGCGTGGAGCAGGCCGTCGTTCGCGCCGACCAGCACGACCTTGCGGCGGTTCTGGTAGGCGGGGCTGGCGACGAAGTCGGCGTAGGCGTTGGCCGCGGCGCCCGAGTGCTTGGTGGGCGTCTTCCACAGGGCGGGCAGGCACTGGTTGGTGAGGCCGTAGGCGCACATGATGCCGCTCGGCGGGAAGGGCGGCTCCACCACCACGGGCGAGGAGTGGAAGATGTCGCCCAGCTTGAACTTGCGGTCCCAGAGCGACTCCTGGCTGACCAGGCTGAGGTAGGTCGAGCCGCCCGTCTCGTTGAAGATGTCGGCGCCCTTCAGGTACCGCATGATCGTCTTCGCGCACTCGACCTTGCTCGTCGAGACGGCGGTGCCCCAGGTCAGCTTGCCGTTCGCGTTGAAGCGGGTGGCGATTGCGTTGCAGATGGGCGAGCCGACGTTGGGACCGCTGGTCGGGCCGCCGATGCCGAGGTAGGGCACGAGCTTCGTGGCGGCCGCGTCGGTGGAGGTGTCGAGCTCGAACACCGGGTCGGCCGAGTCGATCTTGCCGTCGCCGTTCGAGTCCACGACCGAGTAGACCTTGCGGGACTGCCAGGTGCGGCTCATGAGCTGCGAGCCCGCCTCCCACCACTCCTTGGCGAGCGCGGTGCCGACCGAGGCGCAGGGCTGGCCCTTCGCCTGGCAGATCGGGGCGCTGTCGCAGGTGGGGAGGTTGGGCGGGTCGTTCTTGCGGAACACGCCGTTCGTGTCGGGGCTGATGAAGTCACCGTCCTTGTCCTGCAGGAACACCGAAGTGCACCGCCCGTCGCAGTCGAGGTCGCCCACGCCGTTACCTGCGGCGGTCTCGGTGCAGGTGCTCACGAACTCGCTGTAGAGGTCGAAGCGCGAGAGGTGGCCTTGCCACAGGTTCGTGCGGGCGGGCTCGAAGCGGGGCACGATCACGGACCGGCCCGCGGTGGTCTGCAGGGTGGACACCGTCGCGGTGGAGAACGACGTGGACCGCGTGTTGATCTGCGTGAAGATGTTCTGGAACGCGCTCTTCAGGGTGGTGGTGTCCTCGGCGGGCACGAACACGCCGCCGCCAGCCGTGGCCGTGTTCTGGAGGATCTGGTTGGCGGAGGGCAGCGCGCTCGTGCCGAAGCCCACCGTGTAGATGTCCACGGTCTGCTTGCCGCCATTCCCCTTGCAGTCGAGCGTGGTCTCGCTGTTCTGCCTGAGATCCATGTTGTGCAGGTAGAAAGCCACCTTTGGGGTGTTGTTCATGTAGCTGTTCGCCCCGCTGAAGGTGGCGCACGAGGGGCACATCGTGGCGGTGATGCCCTGGATTCCGGTCGTGGCATTGCCGGCGAAGAGGGCCCCGGAGACCTGGGCGGCGGTGAGGCCGCCTGGCGGCAGGTCGGTGCCGTCGCCGTCGGGAGGGTTGGGCGCGCCGTCGGTCATGAGGATGATCGTCGAGTTCTGGCAGGCGTAGCAGACCGCGGCGGTGCCGGCCGCGCTCGGCGACTCCTTGGCCGCGTTCTCCCAGGTCGCGCCGAACCAGGGAAGGGTCGGCGTGTGGAAGTAGCGTCCGCCGTCGAAGAGGGCGCGGGAGAGGGGCGTGCCGCCGCCGAAGGCGATGCCGTTGATGGCCGTGACGAACGACTGGCGGCTGGCGGTGAAGTCGGTGCCGGCCGCGTCGGCGGTGCAGGTGGGGGCGAACGCCACGTACGGCGCGGAGCCCACGCTGTCGAACTTGTTGATGGCGAGCCGGATGCTGGTCTGGGTGGCGACGAGGTCCTTCAGCACCTTCTTCGCCACGAGGAACTTGGGTGGGAAGAAGTTGAGGTAGTTGCCGGTGTACCAGAGCGACGGGTACCCGTAGTTCGTGCCGTTGTCGGTGGTGGTGAGGGTCATCCCGTCGTACCACCAGCCCTTCTTGTGGAGGCACTCCTTGCAGATGTCCGCGCGCGTGCGGGTGCCCTGGAGCACCGTGTTGCCCTTGAACGTGTCGCAGAAGCCGTCCACGGAGGCGACGGTGTTCGCTGTGTAGCCCACCGGGGGGCTCGGCGGGACTCGGGCGGGGTAGAGGGCGCCGTCCGCCCATCCGTCGCCGAAGTTGTGGCCGAACGCCAGGGTGGTCGAGTAGGCGTACGAGCCGACCGCCTCGTTGTCGTGGAAGACGAGGTCCTTGGGGAAGTAGTTCACGCGGCCGGCGACGCCGCCGCCGCCGGTGAGCGCGCCCGCGGTCGGGGTGTAGTAGTCGGGGTCGAAGCCGGGCGCGCCCGTCGCCTGCGGGCTCGCCGCGCTCAGGAAGTACGGGCAGACCTTCATCTTGTCGGCGTAGTCGATCGCGTCGGTCGCGTACGGCTGGCCCTTGAGCGTCGCGTCGGTGAACTCGTTCGGGCACGGCGGGTTGAAGCGGCGCGCGTCCACGGACGAGATCTGCGGGAACGTCATCACGTTCGCCGCAGTGGCCGACACCGGGTCGAGGCCGCAGCCGGTGGGGCGCGTGGCGACCGAGGCGGCGAGGGCGCTCGTCTGGGTGGAGGCGGTGCTCCGCCCGCCGTTCATCTGGTAGCCCTGGGGTACGTCGGTGCCGATGACCGGGGTGGAGGTGGTGTAGGCGCCGCCACCGTAGCCGAGCGAGTGGGGGCCGTCGGGCGGGAGGCGCTCCATGGAGCCCGAGGTGTCGAGCACGATGAGCACGTTGGGCGAGCCGCCTCGCGAGGAGAAGAACTCGACGTCCTCCTTGTCGGGCGGGTTGATGGCCTGGTCCACGCGGGCGCCGAGGAGCATGTTGCGGGCGGCGCCGTCGTCGCAGACCTGCGAGCTGGAGTCGTGCGGCAGGGCCACGATCGCGACGGCGACGGCGGCGAGGGCGAGGCGGGTCAGGGAGCGGGTGGTCTTCATGGCCGTTTCCTAGAGCGAGAAGGCGACGACGAACTCGACCTCGAGCTGCCGTCCCTTGGCGTCGGCGCACTTGGCCACGACCTCGTAGCCCTGGACCGTGCTGGGATTGGAGCCCTTCGTCTCGAACGTGTTGGTGAGGTCGGCGGTGCCCGACGACTTGGGATCCGAGGACACGGGCATCGTGCGCTCGGGGGTGATCTGCTGGACCGTCACGGTGGCCGGCGTGTCGTAGTGGGCCTGCGACAGGACGGTGCCGTCGGGCATCGTCACGGTGGGCGGGGCGGTGGTGCCGGAGAGGTACGACGAGCCGTGCTTCGCCAGCTCGGCGTAGATGACCATGCGGGCCGCGTTGGCGCAGGCGACCTGCATGTCGCGCCGGGCCTTGGCGGCCACGTTGGCGCGCTCCTGCGAGGCGAGCGAGACCGCGGCGACGCCCACCAGCGAGAGGACCGCCAGGAGCACCATGGCGAGGAGGAGGGTGCTGCCGCGCGCGGCCGGGACCTTCGGGGTTCGGGACATTTCGACCTCTAGAACGGGGGCACCACCTGCACGAGCAGGTTGGGGGTGTTGATGGTGGTCTCGGCCGTGAAGCGCTGGTAGCCGTCGTCGCCTCCGCGCGAGTCCGCGTAGTTCTGGATCCAGGCCGGGGCGCCGACGAAGTTCATCACCCGGCGGTTCTTCACCGGGAAGGTGGCCGGGCCGTCGGTCGCGGGCTCGGGCGAGCGCGTGACGAGCGAGACGTGCAGCGCCACGATGTTTCCCTGGTGCGTGCCCAGCCGCTCGACGGGAAGGTTGGGCGGCGTGGTGCGGTACTTGAGGAAGGTGGAGACGGTGAACGGCGTCTCGCCGGGTGGCACCGCCCCCACCGCCGGGAGCGTGAGCGTGCCGAGCTGGCCGATGGTCTGCCCCGCGTCGGAGGGCGAGGGCGGGAAGGTGACCTGGGAGCCCGGGGTGGTGCCGAACGTCCCGAGCGCCGCGTTCACGAAGGAGTACCCGACCTGGAAGACCTCGACGTCGTCCGCCACCACGATCTCGTCGTTGGCGTCGACGACCCCGTCGCGGTTCACGTCGGTGCCGGTGTCGAGCATGAGGAACGGCTCGTACTTCACCCCGCCGCGCGAGACCGGGCGCACGTGGAACCGGTACCGGTCGATCTGGAAGACGCGCGCCGGGCCGGAAGGGGCGGTGAAGCAGGTGTCGCCGGTGAGGAACTGGGTCTGGAAGGGGTTGGGCTGGACCGGGTTGCCGGCGACGATGGGGATGTCCACGTCCGCCGTGTTCACCGTGAGAGGATTCCCGTCGTCGGCCGGCCCGTTCACGGCGGTCGAGACGGTGACGTACGCGTAGCGCATCAGGCGCTGGCAGACGATCTGGAGGATCTGGCCCTTCTCGAAGCGGTCGCCCTCGCGGGCGGTGACGCGGATCGAGTTGGCGGTCGCCGAGCGGAAGAACCAGGTGCGGCCGCGGCCGTCGGCGAGGAGATCGGTGGGAACCCAGTAGCTGGCGTTCCGCGCGAAGAACACGAGCTCGTCCGAGTTGGTGACGGAGTCCACCGGGCAGCCGTTCATCTCGGGCGGGCAGGGCTGGGTGGCGGCGGTCCAGCCGCGCAGGTCGAAGGCCAGCGAGCCGTCCATGCCGGTGCCCGCCAGGGGGACCTTCTGCTCGAGGTAGAGGAGGGCGTTGCGCGCGCTGCCCTGGGCGGAACGGGTCTTCTGGGTGGCGTAGAAGGTGGCCTGCTGCGAGCGGAAGGCGGCCACCACCCCGACGAGCACGACGGTGGTCACCGCCATCGCGATCACGATCTCGACGAGGGTGAGGCCGCGAGGGGCCTTCCTGGAGCGGCGGGTCATGGCGTTCACCGGTAGGCGGCCGCGTTCGAGACGGACGCGCCGACGTTGGAGGCCTGGGTGAGGAAGGTGACCTCGCGAGGCTGCTGGAAGCTCTTCTCGCGGAAGATCACCGACACGGCCACGATGCGCGTGTAGGCCGCCGCCTCGCCGGACTGGACCCACACCGCCCAGCGGCGCTGGAAGGAGGGCAAGGTGGAGTCCACCGTGTCCTTGTCGAACGAGGTGTCGAGCCGGACGTTGGGGAGCGAGCCGGTCAGGCCGTCGTTCCAGGACACGAAGCCGGTCGGGTCGAGCGCGCCGCTCGGCTGGAGCACCTTGCCGAAGTTGGCCGGGGGAGGATCGGCGACGGTGGCGGCCAGGAGCGGGTCGTCGAAGGGGAGCCGCTCGAGCGCGCTGGTGAGCTCGCGCCCGATCTCCAGGGCCTGGCTGTGGGAGCGCGCGCCCTGGTTCGAGGCCACGCCCCAGATCTGCAGCTGGGCCATGCCGAGCAGGCCGACCAGCAGCACCACCAGCGCGATGAGGGCCTCGAGCAGGGTGGTGCCGCGCTGGCCGTCGTGGGGGGTGCGGATCATGTTTCGCTCCATGTGACGGCTAGTAGGGCCAGGACCGGACGGTGCCGGAGGGGAAGGAGACGAAGACCCCGCGGTGCTGGGCGGCGAGGGAGATACCGGCGAGATTGCTGGTGAGGCCGATGGCCGCCCCCCCGACGCTGGGGCCAGGCGCGGCCACGTACTCCGCCTTCACCTCGCCGGTCGCCGAGAACCGGACGGCCAGGCAGGTGCGACCACCCTTGCAAACCGCGGTGACGTCCGGCGCGAACACCCAGGCGTTCTGGAACGGCGCGGGCGGCGCCCGACCGACCGCGGCGAGGTCGAGCACGGTGCCGCCCGGCAGGGTGGTCGAGTCCACGAGCGCGGCGTTCACGCCCGGCGCGTCCGCGTCGAAGTTCTGCACGTTCCAGGCGGCGGTCGGCGAGTTGAGGATGAACAGCCGCACGCAGTTGCCGGCCTGGAGCATGCCGCAGCGCGAGGCGTCGTTCGCCGGCGGGCTCGCGACCACCCAGAGGTAGTCGACCTGCTCGGAGAGGGCCCGGAACCGGAGGCCCTGCGCCTGGGAGACGAGGTCGAGGGCCGTGGTCTCGACGGTGGCGTTGCGCGTCCGCGCCTGGAACGCGGCGATCGTCGCCGCAGCGAGGATGGCGATGATGGCGAGGGTGATGGCGAGCTCGACGAGCGTGAAGCCCCGGCGGTTCATGCCCGTCAGGAGAGCAAGCGCCTTGCCCCTCGGGGGCAAGGCGCAACTCCGCGGGATCAGGGCGCGTCCCGGCCGGGCCGACGCGGACGGGCAGGCGAAAACTTGAACGATGCTCAAAGTTTGGCTGTGCGTCCCGGGTAGCCGGGATGACCCATCGCCCTACTTCAGATCCCTCCGCTCGAACGTGGCCGAGGCGATGGCGAGCGCCATCGCCGCGTACACGAGCGCGTAGGCCGCCGCCCACCACGACCCGGGGGGTGCCGGGATCTGGTAGACGACCGCCTCGTTGAGCGAGAGCGCCCCGAGGTTGGGTACCGCGTAGAAGACGATCGTGCCCAGCCACTGTGCGCCGCCCTGCCAGAGGTTGCGCACCTCGTTCGTGAGCATGCCCGCGGCGGCCACGGAGAGCGTGAAGATGGCGGCCAGCGTCGTCGAGGTGAGCGACGAGAACAGCACCGCCACCGCGGCCACGACCACGAACTGGAGACCCTGCATCACGACGGCGAGGAAGAACGTGGAGTCGAGCGTCGCGAGGGAGCGGGCCTCGAACAGCAGCGCCGCGGCGAGCGCGGCGGCCATGATGGCGAGGTTGAGCACGAGCGCGACCGCGAGGCCCAGGTAGCGGCCGATCAGGTACTCGGTGCGCGACACCGGCTTCGCCACGATGGGGTAGAGCACGCGCCGCTCGATGTCGCCCGCCACCACGGTGGCCCCGAGGAAGGTGGCGAGCAGGATGCCGATCGACTGCATCGCGAAGAGGCCGAGGTCGGCGAGCACGCGCCGCATGAAGCCGAGCGTGAGCAGCGAGAGCACGTAGCTCGAGAGGACGAGCAGCGTTCCGAAGACGAGCAGGTTCACCTGCACCTTCCGGCGCAGGATCTCGCGAAGGGTGACCGAGGCGATGGCGAGGACGTTCATGGCGGGCTCGCGGGCTTCACGTGCTGCAGGGCCGGTCCGAGCCGGGGATCGGTGAGCTCGGATGCGGTGGGGGGAGGGGCCAGGCGGTAGGCGTGGACGCTGGAGGTGACGCGCCCGTCCTTTCCCAGGACGAGCTTCCCGCCGTACGGGTCGGGTGGGATCGCGTCGATGTAGCCCTCGGCGACGAGGGTGTGGAGGGTCGGGGGCCAGCGCCCGTTCCTCTCGGTGTAGCGCTTCGCGGCCTCGTCGACCTTGCCCGCGTCGCGCTCGAGCTTGGCCTGCTTGATCTGGCCGTCGAGCGTCTTCCGGGTCTCGTCGTCCTCGGCCTCCCGGTAGGCGTTCTCCAGGAACTCGAGCGCCGCCTCGGCGCGCTGGCCCTTCACGTAGTAGGCGAGCACGTTCTGGCTGACGTGCGCGGGGGCGCCGGGGGTGCGCGCGGCGATCTCGGCCCACCGGCCGGCCGTGTCCCAGTCGCCCTCGTGGTAGAAGGCGTTGAAGGCGCGCAGGTAGGGGAGGATGTAGCGGTTCTTCACGTTGCGCGTGCCCTTCTCGAGGATCCCGTTCGACTCGTCGATCCGGCCGGCGGCGGAGAGCACGATGCCCGCCACCTGGTACGCGTAGCCGTGGCCCGGGTCGAGGTCGGTGACGAGGTTCACGAGGGGGAAGAGCTTCTCCCAGCCGCGCTCCTCGGCCCTGGGCTCGCCGATGTACTGCACCGTGCGAAGCCAGTAGAGGTTCGCGCCGGTCAGGGCGTGGCCCAGCGAGAGCCAGCGCACCGCCGCCGCCGTGGGGACGACCTCCACGTCGTAGGGTTTCTGGCGCGCGGCGCGAAGGCGTCCGGCCGCGCCGACCATGGCGGCGGCGAGCACGAGGGCGACGGCGAGGCGGAGGGCGCGTTCCATCGGCGGCGAAAAGGAGGCGGCCGCCGGGGGATCCGGGCGGCCGCACGATGCTACGACGGAGTCGGGCGACTTAGAAGACGTTGTCGTCCTTGACCGCGGTGTTGTAGCGGTTCGGCTGGGCCCACGGCTCACCGGGGACGGCCGGATCCGCGAAGGGCGCGCAGCCGTTGCCCGCGGCGACCGGGGCCTGGCTCACGACGCCCGTCGAGTTGATCTGGGGAACGTAGAGCACGGTGCAGGCGTTGACGCCGTTGCCGTCGATGTCCGAGACGGCGAACGCGGTGAGGGCGGTGCCGTAGTTCGGGACGGCCGGGTTCCCACCGACCGCGGTTGAGTTGTAGCAGCCGTAGGTGGCGCCGTCGATGACCCAGTCCACCGCCTGGGCCTCGCCCAAGTCGGCGGCGAGCCAGGTGATCTTCGAGGTGCTCGGGACGCAGGCGGCGGGGAGCGCGCCGGTCGCGAAGAAGCGGCCGGTGGTGATCCCGTCGCCCTTGTTGGCGCCCGGGATCGTGGCGGCGATGGTCCGCTCAGCCTGCGCGAGCGCCTTCTGGGCGGTGTAGAACGACTTGATGTTGGTGGGGATCTCGCTGTACTTCGCGCGCAGCTGGTACTTCATGAAGTTCGGGATGGCGATGGCGGCGAGAATGCCGATGATCGCGACGACGATCATGAGCTCGACGAGGGTGAAGCCCTTGGCAACCTTCTTCATCATTGTGATGCCTCCGTGAGTGCCGGGCCGATACCGCCCCGGCGGTTTGCCTCGTGAACCGGGCCGGCTGGTTCCGGTCCGGATGTCCGATGCGAGATGGGCACTAAGCACGAGGGGTGCCAGGCGGCCGGGCGCGGAACCCCTGGCGATCACAGCATGTGGGGCGGGGTCGTGCCTGACGTGGCGGGGCAAGCGGGTCCGCGCAGACTTGACGAAAAACGTCACGCGGCGCGGGACCTGCCCCGGGGAGCCTCCACCGGAGAGGGGAGGGTGCGGGCCAGGCGCACCTCGACGGGCCCTTCGGCGAGCGTACGACGAAGCGTTGACGTCCCGTCCCACCTCTTCTCATGATGCGCGCCAAATGATCCTCCGCACCGAGGGGCTGACCAAGACGTTCGACGTGGGGATCGTGCGCCGCCGCCGCGTCCACGCGGTGGAGGACGTGACCCTCTCGGTGAACGAGGGCGAGATCTTCGGCTTCGTGGGCCCGAACGGAGCCGGGAAGACCACCACCATCAAGATGCTGATGGGGCTCATCCACCCGACCCGCGGTCGAGCCTTCATCTTCGACGCGCCCATCCCCAGCCGCGACTCGAAGCGGCGGATCGGGTACCTGCCCGAGAACCCTGCCTGGTACGACTTCCTCACCGGGCGCGAGGCGCTCTCGTTCTTCGCCCGCCTCTCCGGCGTGCCGGCCGCCTCGCGCGACGGGAGGGTGACGGAGCTGCTCGAGCTCGTGGGCCTCGGGGAGGCGGCCGACCGCCAGATCCGCAAGTACTCGAAGGGCATGCAGCAGCGGCTCGGCATCGCCCAGGCGCTCGTGGGCGATCCGGTGTTCGTGGTGCTCGACGAGCCGATGTCCGGCCTCGACCCCATCGGGCGCAAGGAGGTCCGCGACCTCATCCTCGAGCTGAAGCGCCGGGGGAAGACCGTCTTCTTCTCCACGCACATCCTCCCCGACGTGGAGACGCTCTGCGACCGCGTGGGCGTGGTGTTCGAGGGGCGCCTGCGGGACGTGGGGCGCATCGGCGACCTCCTCTCCGGCCACGTGAAGGCCGTGGAGGTGACCGCCGAGGCGCCCGGCACCGCGGCGCGCGAGGCGCTGGCGGTCGGCACGCGAATCGCCGAGGAAGGCGATCGACTCACCGTGACGTACCAGGACGTCGCGGCCGCCGACGCGGCGGTGCGCGCCGTGGTCGCCGCGGGTGGGCGCCTCGTGTCGCTCACCCGCCACCGGGAGACTCTCGAGGACTTCTTCGTGCGCCGGCTCGAGGAGGCGCGCGGCGAGGCCCCGGCCGGGCGCCGCGACTCGTAGGGGACGATGCCCGGCGAGAGCGTCCCCGCGCTGCCGCTGACCGTGCTCGTGGCCTTCGCGGGCCTCCTGGGCGCCTGCCTCGGCTCGTTCCTCAACGTGGTGATCGGGCGGGTGCCCGCCGGCGAGTCCATCGCCCGCCCCGGCTCGCGCTGCCCGAGTTGCAAGGCGCCCATCGCCTGGTACGACAACGTCCCCATCGTCTCCTGGGTGCTCCTGCGCGCCCGCTGCCGCCGCTGCCGCGCGCCGATCTCCGTTCGCTACCCCATCGTGGAGGCGCTTGGCGCCGTGGCCGCGCTCGCCGCCCTGGCGCGCCACGGGTTCGGCCTCGAGGCCGCGGCGGAGCTCGCGCTGGTGCTGCTCCTCCTCGCCCTGGCGCTCATCGACCTCGACACGTGGCTCCTGCCCCACGCGCTCACCTGGCCTCTCATCGGGTTCGGCCTGGCCGCCTCGGCGGCGGGGCTGTCGGCCGCGGGCGGGATCCGCTCGTCGGCGCTGGGCGCGGCGGTCGGGTTCGCCACCTTCGCGGCCCTCGCCTTCGTCGCGAAGAAGATCGCCGGGCGCGAGGCGCTCGGCTTCGGGGACGTGTGGCTCCTCGCCGGCATCGGCGCGTGGCTGGGCCTGGCCGCCCTCTTGCCGGTGGTGATGCTCGCCTCCGTGCAGGGCGCCGTGGTCGGCCTCCTCCTCGTGGCCGCCGGGCGTGCGCAGAAGGGCGCCGAGGGAGGGGGGAAGGCGCAGCAGGACGGCTGGGTGCCGCCCAGGAACTCGGTGCCGTTCGGCCCCTTTCTGGCGCTCGCGGCGCTCGAGTGGCTGTTCGCCTCGGGCCCCATCGCCTCGGCCCTCCCCGTCCTCGAGGCGTTCCGCTGACCATGCGCGCCGGGCAGGTCCGCCTCGTCCTCGTCCTCGACCTCGCCGCTGCGGCCACCTTCGCCGCGGGCGTCCTGCTCCTCGTGGGCTTGCCGTTCGCGGCGAGGGGCCTCGTCGGCCCGCGCATGCTCGTCGTGCTGGCGGCCGTCGCGGCGGTGGCGGTGGTGGCGAGCGGAGCGGCTCTCCTCATGCGCGCGGTGGCCGGACCGGTGGAGCGGCTGCTGGACGCGGCCGAGCGCATCGACGTGGAGGCCGGCGCGGAGATGCCCGTCCTCGCTCCTCCCGGCGAGGCCGGGCGCGGCTCGCTGGGCCGCGCGGCGGTCGCCTTCGAGCGGACCACCGCTGCGCTCGGTGCGGAGCGCGCGCGCCTCGCCGCGAAGGTTCGCGAGCTCACACTCTCGAACCGGGCGCTGGAGGACGCGCGCGAGTCGCTGGCGCGGAGCGAGAAGCTCGCCACGGTGGGCCGCCTCGCGGCCGGGGTGGCCCACGAGGTCGGGAACCCGCTCGGCGCCATCGCCGGCTACGCCGAGGTGGCCCGCGACCGCCTTCGCCGCGGTGCCACCCAGGAGGCCGACGACTTCCTCGCGCGCATCGGCGAGGAGACCCGGCGCATCGACGCCATCGTGCGCGACCTGCTCGACTTCGCCAGGCCAGCCGAGCCCCTGCTCGCGCCGGTCCCGGTGGCGGCCGCCGTAGACGCGGCGGTGCGCCTGGCGCGCCCCCAGCCCCGCTTCCGGGCCGTGGAGGTGGCGCTCGACCTGCCGGGGACGCTTCCCCCGGTGCTCGCCGACGCGCGGCGGCTCGAGCAGGTGCTGCTCAACCTCCTCCTCAACGCCGGCGACGCCATGGACGGCTCGGGGAGCCTCGACATCCGGGCCCGCCAGGGCGGCGGGATGGTGGAGCTCAGCGTGGCCGACCGCGGGCCGGGCATCGCCGAGGTGGATCTGCCCCGCATCTTCGACCCGTTCTTCACCACCAAGCCGCCAGGGGCGGGGACCGGCCTGGGCCTCTCGATCTGCCAC
>Ga0335085_10006354_pt1 | contig 18682 bp, 16 predicted proteins | sample Lox_Sample_45_FD_206712 | JGI IMG/M metagenome (GOLD analysis project Ga0335085, IMG submission 206712) | Soil microbial communities from Loxahatchee National Wildlife Refuge, Florida, United States - Lox_Sample_4.5 | ecosystem: Environmental > Terrestrial > Soil > Wetlands | place: USA...
TTGCCGGCTCCGTTCGGCCCCAGGAGACAGAAGACCTCACCGCGGCGGACGTCGAAGTCCACCCCCTTGAGCACCTCGCGATCGGCGTAGCTCATGGTCAGGCCGCGGACCTCGATCGCGGTCATGCGCGTCTCCCTCAGCTGCTTACAGACTGTTACGGCCGCGAGTCTATGTGCCTGTGTGCCACTAATTGACCGAATGGGCGATTCTGAGAGCTAGTCCTCAGCGAGTCCTCAGTGGGGCCGCCGCTTCCGCTTCCGGCATGATGAACGTCATGGACGCGGAACTCAGGCAGCCGTCACCGGTGGACGCTGAGCGCCTCGGGCGCATGAACTACGAGTCCTGGCGAGATGCCTACGCCTCGTTCCTGCCTGCAGATTTCTGGGGCGAGGCGACCGAGCGGCGGTGGATCAGCAACTGGGTCGACCGGCTCCAGTCCCCGCAGCCCGGGTCGACTACCCTGATCGCCTTGCGTGATGACGAGATCCTTGGCTTCGCGACTGTGGGCCCCGCACGTCAGAACCCAACGGCGGGCGCTCCCGTCCGGGATCGCGAGTTGTGGTCGATCTACGTGCGGGCGAGCGAGTACGGGTCCGGACTCGCGGACCGGCTCATGGAAGCGGTGCTCCCGCAACGGGAACCGGCCGAGCTCTGGGTTTTCGAGGCCAACGGCCGGGCCCGTCGCTTCTACGCGCGGCACGGGTTCAAGCCGGACGGTGCGCGGCACCTCTTCGGCCCGGAATTCGGCGGTCAGGCCGAGATCCGGCTGGTGCGCTGACGGCGCTCGTGACATTCGGCAGTTCGGCGTTCCGGCGTTCAGGTAGGAAACAGTATCTATTTAGATAGTGTTTCAGCAGTTAATGATCTTGAATTAGTGATAATATTCGAGTATTAGAACTTGTAGGCGATAAATCGAACAGAGGAGACCGGATGGGACGGCAGCCGGGAGAGGACGACGGGACGGGGGGCACGCCCAGACCCGTCCCGGTCCCCGGGCCGCCCGGTGACGGCGCGCCCGGCGCGCCGCGCCCGTCCGGGTTCGCGCTGGGCGGCGGCCTGGACGCCTGCGCCCCGTCGGCGGCGCTGGCGGCGGCGGCTGAGGCCGCCTCCGGTGCCGGGTGGCGGTGCGCGGGCCTGTCCCGCGACGAGATGACCGGGCTGCTGCGGCAGTGGCAGGCGCTGGAGTCGTGGGCGGCGGCGGGCAAGCTCGGCGTGCTGCGGGCACTGATCCGCGATGACGGCCAGCCGCTGCCCGGCGGCGGCTACCGCGGCGACCTGCCCGAAGGCTGGACGAAATCGCTCACCCATGAGGCCGCCGCTGCCCTGGCCATGTCGGTGACCTCGGCGGAGAACCTGATGTGGCTCGCCTGGGACATGCAAGCCGCGCTGCCCGCCATCGGGGAACTGCTCGCCGCCGGGCAGCTCACCCTGCCCAAGGCACGCGCCATCAGCCAGGCCCTGAACCCGCTCACCGATGAGGACACCGCGGCCGCTGAGGCGATGATCGTGCCGGAGCTGGCCGGCAAGACCCACGCCCAGGTCGCCAGGCTCGCCGAGCAGGCCGCGATCACCGCCGACCCGCAGTCCGCAACGCGCCGCCGCGCGGAAGCCGAGCGGAGCAGGAGCCGGGTGCAGCTGTTCCGCGAGGAGTCCGGTGCTGCCGGCCTGTCCGGCCGCGACCTGCCGACTGATCAGGCACTCGCCGCGCACGCGCGGGTATGCGAGCGGGCCGCGGAGTACAACGACTGCGGCGCGTTCGGTGACGCGCGGATGGACCAGCTGCGCGCCACCGCCTACCTCGACCTCATCAACGGCACCACCGCCCAGGCCCGCATCGCCTCCGGCCAGCTCGCCACCGAGTCCCGGCCCGGCGGCGACCTGGACCTAGCAGGCGGCGGCGCCCCAGGCGCAGCAGACGACGGCGGCATGGACGGCGACAGTCCCCCAGGTACCGGGCATCCCGAACCCTCATCGCCGCCACGGCTGACAGACCTCGTGCTGCCGCTGGCCACGCTGCTGGGGCTCGGGGAACGGCCCGGCGAGGGGCACGGCCTCGGCCCGCTCGACCCCGAACTGTGCCGCGACCTGGCCGCCGCCGCCACCGCCAGCCCGTGGACCCAGCTGTGCGTCACCGTCACCGACCCGGACGGCATCGCGATCGGCCACGGCTGCGCCCGCCCGGGACGGCGCCGAGCAGCCGCGAGCAGACCCGGAATGCCAGGTCCCGGGCTGCCTGCCCGGGTACAGCTCACCATCACCGCCAGCCAGCTGAAAGACCTCGCCGCGACGACAGGCCTGCCGCGACCGTCACGCTGGTCCCTCACCCGCGACGACGACCCCGGACCGCCGGGCGGCTTCGGGCACTGGACGCTCACCCTGCCTGACAGCAGACGGCTCACCGCCGCACTGGAGCCGATGCCGACGTTCGACTGCGACCACCGTCACGAATCGCACGCCTACCAGCCCAACGACACCCTGCGCCACCTGGTCCAGGTGCGCGACGGCGAATGCACCTTCCCGCCGTGCTCACGGCACGCCAGGGAGACCGACTTCGAGCACGCTGTCCCCTACGACAAGGGCGGCAGGACCTGCGGCTGCAACGCCGGATCACGCAGCCGTCAGTGTCATCGCGTCAAGCAGTCACCCGGCTGGAACCTCACCCAGCCCAAACCCGGCTGGCACCAATGGACCACCCCCACCGGGCGCACCTACACCCAAGGACCCAAGAAATACCCGGTCTAAGGCCCAGTCGGTCGGCCTGTCCGGCCTGTCCGGCCGGCATGCGTGGCACAGTGGGCGGGTGACACCCGAAGGCCGGGTAGCCTGCTCGGGTGGCGCTTTTGGTGGTGTTCGCCGGGCTGCCCGGCGCGGGCAAGTCTGTGCTCTCGCGGGGCGTGGCCGACGCGATCGGCGCGACCTACCTACGGATCGACAGCATCGAGTCCGCGGTCGTGACCGCGCTCGGGCGCTTCGACGACAATCCGGTGGGTTATGTCGTCGCGGACCGGACGAGGTGGCGGGGCGCGAGTTCGAGCCGTGGCCGCCCGAGCTGGCCGAGGGGCTCGGCGTCATCGACAACGTCGGCGACCCGGCCGATCACGTGGCGCGGATCGTCAGCGCGCTCCGTGCTTAGCAGCAACCGGTGCGCTTAGCAGCAACCGGTGCGCCTAGCAGCCGTTGGCCTGGCCGAGGACCGAGCCTGCCAGGTCGCCGCAGGCGATGAAGGACGAGGTGGCGCGCAACTGCGCGGTGACCGGGGCGCTCTTCAGGAAGCTGATCAGGTCCGCCGCCAGGCCGGCCGGCACGCCGACGGTGTACAGGTGCTCGGTGGTCACGAACTTGTAGTCGCCGTCGAGCGCATTGGTCCTGGTGGGGGCGAAGCCGTTGACCGGGATCGCGCCGACATTGGGGAAAAACGGCAGCGCGTCCGCCTCCGCGTAGCCGATCGCGTCGCGGGTCGCGTTGACATCGGTGAGCAGTTCCATCGTGGTGCCGACCAGGCAGACCGCGTTGGCGGTGCCGCCGGACGCCGGGCAGGCGTGCGCCCGCAGTTCCGCGCTGTCGTCGCCGCCGAGCAGCCGCTGGACGAACGTCTGCCTGGTGCCCGACGCCGAGGAGCGGCCCACCGCGGCGAAATGGCCATCCCGCCCAGGCTGCCGTCTTCAAACACGTTCGGTGGCAGTGCGCGATTGCCCACGACCGCGTAGATGATGTCGCCCACCGGCTGCCCGACGTACTGCGGTGCGAGCTGCCCCGCTGGGCTGCCGTCGTACATCGCGATCATCTGCACCCCGGTCGCGGCGCCCCCCGCGGCGGCCGAGGCCGCCTCGAGATTCTTGAGGCCCTGCACGCTGCCCACCGCGCTCACCGAGATGTGCGCGTCCGGGCAGTACTGCTCGTACTCGGTCGCGACCTGGTTGATGATCGGCGCGAACGCGATGGACCCGGCGATTGTCAGCGGACCCGAGGCGCAGGCCGGCGCCGGTGCCTGCGACCCGGTGCCGAGGCGCAGGCCGGGCGAACAGCCCGGCGATCGCCACCACCACGGCGAGCGGCACCGCCCAGCGCCAGCGGTGCGGCTTGTCGTCGAACATGGTGAACCTGCCGCCGACGATCGTGCCGAGGATCTCCACGCGCTCCTTCGGCGGCGTGCGCGGCGGGATGTTCCCCTCGAGCAGCACGAGCAGCTTGAAGGAGTCACCGGGGTTCATCGGCAGCGCGGTGCGCTGGACCAGGAACCGGTCCCCTCGGTCACGGCCGGCTGGCCGCCCTCGATCAGGCCCGCCCCCCTGACGTCCCATGCGCCCGACGGCGGGTCGCCGGTCGCATCGGCCCCCTCTTCCGCTGGCCGGTAAACGATCTCCCACATGCGCTGCCTGAACAGCGCGTCGGCGTCGGCCTGGCGAGCAGGGACGCGGCGTCCCGACGGGTCGTCCTGGTTGATCCGCTCGTCCCAGACCAGGTTCCAGCCGAAGCGCCGGCGGCCGAAGTAACGGTTCCACACAACGGTCACCGCGCCGACGACCGCCGCGGTGGCGATCGGCCCTGCCAGGTCCCAGTAATGGGCGTTGAGCCACGAGCCGGCTGAGTTGAGCGTCCTGTTGATCCCGTCCGCGACAGAAGGCACGGACGAAAACATACCGGGACAATCCTGTCCGGTACTGGGTTACTGCCCCACGCGTCCGTCGATGCGCTCGCGCAGCAGGTCGGCGTGGCCGTTGTGCCTGGCGTACTCCTCGATCATGTGCACAAGAAGCTCGCGCAGCGAGACCGGTTCCCCCAGCGAGTCGGTGCCGACGAAGTCGAAGTCGTGGTCGGCGACGAACTCATTCGCGAACGCCATCTCCTCGCGCCAGGCGGCCCACGCCTCCTTGACGACCTCGGGGTCGGGATGAGCGCCGTTGAAGTCGCCGTCCGGGTCTTCCGCCGTCTGGTAGCGCTTGGCCAGGTCGCCGTTGCCGGCGAAGCGGCGCCTGAACCAGGTCCGCTCGACCTCGGCCATGTGCCTGATCAGGCCGAGCAGGGACATCGTCGACGGCTCGACGGAACGGCTCGCCAGCTGGGCCGCGTCCAGGTCCGCGCACTTCAGTTCCAGGGTGAGCCGCTGGCCGCGGAGAAACTCGGTCAGCGTCGCCCGCTCGCCGCCCAGCCTCGGACCGCCCTCGCGGGGGTCATCCGCCGGGTCGATGAACAGGTCAGCGCGGTGCTGGGGGGTCGTCATGCGCAAAATGTTATCCCGAGGTAATTCGCCGGGTCGATGGCGCCGTCATCCCGCGGCCGGCCCGTTGAGGCAATCGGCAGCGGCCTTGCGGAACGCGGCGACCAGGCGGCCGCGGTCGGCGGCGCGGGTGGCGAGCACGACGTGGCCCGGCTCCACGCCCTCCAGCGGGATCGTCGTCAGGTCCGGGCGCATGGTGCCGCTGACGTGGATGCCCGCGGGGATGATGGCGACCGCCTGGCCCGCCGCGATCAGCTCGTTCTTGTCCTCGATCGAGTCGACGAGCGGGCCGTCCGGCGCCGGGCTGCCGTCCGGGCGCGGGTCGATGCGCCAGTAGGCGTTCCACACCGGGTCGCGCATCCGCGGTATCGGCTCGCCCGCGATGTCGTCGAGGGTGACCGACTCCTTGCCCGCGAGCCGGTGATCGACGGGCACCGCGAGCAGGCGCGGCTCGTCGTACATGATCGTCACCAGCAGGCCGTCGGTCTCCAGCGGCAGCCGGGTGACCACCGCGTCGACGCGGTGATCGAGCAGCGCCGCGCGCGGCTCGTTCCACTCCAGGTGCAGGGACTGCACGTCGGCGTCGGGGTGCTGGCGGCGCAGCAGCCGGACCGCAGGGGTGACGATGATCCCCGGGGTGTAGCCGATGGTGATCCTGCTTGGCTGCGCGGCGGCCTTGGTCTCGGCCGCCGCGGTCGCGGCCGCGCGGAGCAGCGACCTGGCGCGCGGCAGGAACACCTCGCCCGCCGCGGTGAGCGCTGTCCCCTGCGGAGTGCGGTCGAACAGCCGCGCGCCCAGCTGCCGCTCCAGGCGGGCGATCTGCCGGCTCAGCGACGGCTGCGCGATCAGCAGGTCGGCCGCGGCGCGGCCGAAGTGCCGGTGCTGCGCGACGACCGTGAAGTAGCGGACGAGGCGCAAGTCAAGATCGGCGGGCATTGCCCTGGGTGGCTCCACCCCGCTAAGAGTAATGCACCTCCAAGGGGGCGACCACGAGGCAGCAGACTGTCTGAGCTGCTGCGATGCCTGGTCGGTATCGCGTGGTGCGGAACGGGTCTTGGACGCGGCAGCTCAGTGCGCGGCACCGTGGAGTGACAGGAAATCCACTCGAATCGAGGGCTCAATCATGCGCGTGTTCGTCACCGGGGCGACCGGGTTCATCGGGTCCGCCGTCGTGCGGGAACTGCTTAGCGCCGGTCACCAGGTGACCGGGCTGGCGCGGTCGGACAAGGCCGCGGCGGCGGTCGAGGCCGCCGGGGCGCAGGTGTTCCGCGGCTCGCTCGAGGACACCGGCGGGCTTGCCGCCGCGGCCGCGGCGGCCGACGGCGTCATCCACACCGGGTACATCCACGACTTCTCCGCCACCGGCAACCCGGCGGCGGCCGCCGCCGTGGACGGTGCTGCCATCGCGGCGGTCGGCGAAGCCCTGGGGGGGACCGGCAAGCCGTTCGTCGTCGCTTCCGGGCTGCCCGCGGCCGAGCCCGGCCAGGTCGTCACCGAGGATGTGGCCGCGACGGAGAACCCGCACTGGCCGCGGGTGTCCGAACTGGCGGCGGTCCCGTTCGCCGGCCGGAACGTGCGCGTGTCCGTGGTGCGGCTCCCGCCGTCGGTGCACGGGGAGGGCGACTACGCCTTCGTGCCCGCGCTCATCGGCATCGCGCGGGCCAAGGGACTTTCCGCGTACGTCGGCGACGGCCGCAACGTGTGGCCCGCCGTGCACCGGGTCGACGCGGCGCGACTGTTCCGCATCGCCGTTGAGCGGGTGCCCGCGGGGACGCTGCTCAACGCGATCGGGGACGAGGGCGTGCCGTTCCGCGACATCGCGGAGACGATCGGGCGGCACCTCGACGTGCCGGTGAAGTCGATCACCGCCGAGGAGTCAGCTAGGCACTTCGGCACGTTCGCGGCGTTCGCCGCGTTCGACGTGCCGGCGTCGAGTGCGCGGACGCGGGAGCGGTTCGGCTGGCGTCCCGTCGAGCCCGGGCTCATCGCGGATCTCGACCAGGGGCACTACTTCACCGTTCCGGATCATCGGCGGTCATTAGCGGACGGCGACCTCGTCTCGATTAGGCTGCCTGCATTGACAGGCTTCCTAATTCCGGTGTCACCGTCGCGTCGCGGGTGCTGGCGATCCTCGGCAGCTTCGACGCGCGGCACCGGGCGCTGACGCTGAGCGAGATCGCGCGGCGGGCCGGGCTGACGCTGCCGACCGCGCACCGGCTGGTCGCCGAGCTCGCGGCGTGGGGCGCGCTGCGCCGGACCGGCGGCGGCGAGTACGTGATCGGGCGGCGGCTGTGGGACCTCGGGCTGCTCGCGCCGGTGCAGACCGGGCTGCGCGACGTCGCCGCGCCGTTCCTGCAGGATCTGTACGGGGCGACGATGGCGACCGTGCACCTGGCGGTGCGGGACGGCACGCAGGTGCTGTACCTGGACCGGCTGTCCGGGCACACGTCCGTGCCCGTGGTCAGCCGGGTCGGCGCCCGGCTGCCGCTGCACTCGACCGGCGTCGGCAAGGTGCTGCTCGGCTACGCGCCGGCCGAGGTGCGGCACGCGGTGCTGTCCCGGCCGCTCGAGCGGTTCACCGCGTACACGATCGTCGCGCCTGGACGCCTGGAGGAGGAGCTGCGCCGGGTGCCGCGCGACGGGTACGCGACCACGAGCGAGGAGATGACGCTCGGCGCCTGCTCGATCGCCGTGCCGGTGTTCGCGGGGGATTCCGTGGTCGCGGCGCTCGGGCTCGTGCTGTCCGACCTGCGCGCCCGTACGCGGCTCGTACCGGCGCTGCGGGTGGCGGCCCGCGGCATCGGGCGCAGCCTGGACTCGGCGGGACCTGACTTCCGGGCCTGACTTCCTGGCCTGACTTCCTGGCCTGACTTCCTGGCCTGACTTCCTGGCCTGCACTTCCGGTGAACGGAAGTGCAGTATGGCACGCAGGGCATCGGTGGCCCTATAAAGGGCTGCATGCGGACTGACGTTGCCATCATCGGGGCCGGACCGGCCGGACTGTTGCTCGCCCACCTGCTCGCCCAGGACGGGATCCAGTCGATCGTGATCGAGTCGCGGACGCAGGAGTACGTCGCGGCGCGGATCAGGGCAGGCATCCTGGAGAGCTCAAGCGTTGACCTGCTGACCTCGGTCGGCCTCGGCGCGGGGGTGCAGGCGCACGGCGACGAGCACCGCGGCATCTACCTGCAGTGGCCGTCGGAGCGTCATCACCTGGACTTCGTCGACATGGTGGGGCGCAGCGTGTGGGTGTACGGGCAGACCCAGCTGCAGGCGGACCTGGTGGCAGCGAGCGAGGCGGCGGGCCGGACGGTGTTCTACGACACGTCCGACGCCGAGTTGCATGACCTGGAGACCGACCACCCTCATCTCACGTTCACCGACGCCGCCGGAACGCCGCAGCGAATCGACGCGCTGGCGGTGGCGGGGTGCGACGGGTCGTTCGGGCCGAGCCGCGCGGCGATGCCGTCGGATAAGCGCGACTCGTGGGAGCGCGTCTACCCCTACTCCTGGCTCGGCATACTCGCCGACGTGGCGCCGTCCACCGACGAGCTGATCTACGCCTGGCATCCCGACGGCTTCGCCATGCACTCGATGCGCTCCGCCACCGTCAGCCGCCTGTACCTGCAGGTGCCGAACGGCACCGAGGTCGACAGCTGGTCCGACGAGCAGATCTGGGACGCGCTCGCGACCCGGCTCGGGCATTCCGGCTGGACCCTCACCTCCGGGCCCATCACCGAGAAGAGCGTGCTGCCGATGCGGTCCTTCGTCCAGTCGCCGATGCGGCACGGGCGGCTGTTCCTGGCCGGCGACGCCGCGCACACCGTGCCGCCGACCGGCGCGAAGGGACTCAACCTGGCGATCGCCGACGTGGCGCTGCTCGCCCCGGCGCTTGGCCAGCTGGTGCGGAAGAACGATTTCGCGCTGGCGGACGCCTACTCGGACACGGCGCTGCGCCGGGTGTGGCGGTGCGAGCACTTCTCCTGGTGGATGACGACAATGCTGCACGTTTCCGGTGACCCCTTCGACGCGCAGCTTCAGCTGTCGCAGCTACGCTGGGTCACGTCAAGCGCTCACGGCGCGGCGGGCCTCGCGGAGAATTATGCGGGGCTGCCCATTGGTTTCTAACGTAGTACCCGGAGGTGGGGACCCATGGACGCGGGCGCCGGGCATCAGGAGTTTGTCGATGTTCTGATTGTGGGTGCCGGGATCTCGGGAATCGGTGCCGCCTACTACCTACAGCGGGATCATCCGGGACGTCGCTACCTGATCGTGGAGGCGCGAGGGGCGTCCGGCGGGACCTGGGACTTGTTCCGGTATCCCGGGGTGCGTTCCGACTCCGACCTGCACACATTCGGGTATGAGTTCCGGCCGTGGCGGTCGGAGGTGGCGATCGCTGACTCCGCCAGCATTCTCGCGTACCTGCGGGAGACCGCGGCCGAGTACGGCATCGACGAGCACATCAGGTACCACACCCAGGTCACGGCGGCGTCCTGGTCGTCTGCCGACGCCCGGTGGACGGTGACCGTCCAGGATGCGGCGACCGGCGAGCAATCGGTGATTCTGTGCAATTGGCTGCTCTGCGCGGCCGGGTACTACCGCTACGACGAGGGCTTCACGCCGCGATTCGAGGGGCGCGAGCGGTTCGCCGGGCCGGTCATCCACCCACAGCACTGGCCGCAGGACCTGGACTACGCGGGCAAGCGCGTCGTGGTGATCGGCTCGGGCGCGACCGCCGTCACCCTGATCCCGGCGATGGCGCAGGCGGCGGCGCACGTCACCATGCTGCAGCGGACGCCGTCCTACGTGCTTCCCGTCCCGTCGCGTGACGCGGTCAACGCCCGGCTCACCGCGTGGTTCGGTGACGAGCGCGGTTACTCGATGACCCGCTGGATCAACTCGACGCGGCAGGTCGTGCTGTGGCGGTTCTGCCAGAAGCACCCGAAGGCGGCGCGGCGGCTCATCAGGAACCTCAATAAGAGGATGCTGCCGGAGGACTATCCGGTCGACGAGCACTTCAACCCGCCGTACGGCCCGTGGGACCAGCGGATGTGCATCGTGCCCGACGGCGACCTGTTCCGCGCCATCAGGGACGGCAACGCGTCCGTCGTCACCGGGCACATCGAGACGTTCACCGAGAACGGCGTGCAGCTGATCGACGGCAGGCGGCTTGAGGCGGACATCATCGTGACGGCCACCGGCCTGAACGTGCAGGCACTCGGCGGGATGACACTCACCGTGGACGGGTCGCCGGTGCACGCGGCCGACCAGTTCGTCTACAAGGGCATGATGCTGTCCGGCGTGCCGAACTTCGTGTTCGTGTTCGGCTACACCAACGCGTCGTGGACGCTCAAGATCGGGTCGCTGTGCCAGCACTTCTGCCGGCTGCTTTCTTACCTGGACTCCCGCGGCTACAACACCGCGCGGCCGGTCGCCGCCGATCCCGGCATGCAGGCCCGGCCGTTCACCGACTTCGGCTCCGGGTACATCAAGCGCGCGCTGGCCCAGCTCCCCCGTCAGGGCAGCCGCGCGCCGTGGCGGATATCGCCGACACACCGCGCCGACGCGAGACAGCTGCGGCGGCGGGTGGATGGCCCGGAGCTGAACTTCTCGTCCGCTCTTTCCGGCGGTTCGCCGTCCGGCTCGACGGAAGGCGTGCGGGCGGGTCATGGATGAGGAGCTGCGGGTGCTGGTGCACGAGCGCAAGCCGCAGGAGTACGGCACCCAGATGACCAGGCGGGGCGGCAAGTGGGTGCCGTTCGAGCCGCCGGAGATCGGCGAATGGCTCACGATCACCTGCACCGGCTGCGGGCGCGAGATGCGGATTATCGGTTCGCAGACCTGAGCCTGGCGTCGAGCCGCGGGTACACGCGGCGGACGTTTCGCTCGTAGATCTTAGCGCGGTCGTCGTCGGAAAGCTTGGCCGCCTCGATGTAGCGCCTCGTGTCGTCCCAGGGGAAGCCGCCGTCGGGATTGTCGCCGCGCACCGCGCCCAGCATCTCGCTGGCGAACAGGATGTTGTCCGGGCTGACCACGCCGGTCAGCAGGTCGATGCCTGGCTGGTGGTAGACGCAGGTGTCGAAGAACACGTTGGTCATCACGTTGTCCTCGATCGGCGGGAACTTCTCCCTGGTCGCGATGCCCTTGAAGCGGCCCCAGTGGTAGGGCACCGCGCCGCCGCCGTGCGGGATGACGAATCTGAGGTTCGGGAAGCGCTCGAAGAGCCGACCCTGCACGAGCTGCATGAACGCCGTGGTGTCCGCGTTCAGGTAATGGGCGCCGAGCGTGTGCGCGGCCGGGTTGCACGACGTCGAGACGTGGATCATCGCCGGGACGTCGAGCTCGGTCATCTTCTCGTACAGCGGGAACCAGTACTCGTCGGTGAGCGGCGGCGAGCTCCAGAACCCGCCGGCCGGGTCGGGGTTGAGGTTGCAGCCGACGAAGCCGAGCTCGGTGACGCATCGCTCAAGCTCGCGGACGCAGGCATCGAGCGGGTCGCCCGCGGTCTGCGGCAGCTGAGCGGCGCCCGCGTAGTTGTCCGGGAACAGCGTGGTCACCCGGTAGATGAGGTCATTGCAGACCTGCGCCCACTTGACCGCTGTTGCCGGGTCGGGCACGTGATGGGCCATGAACGACGCGCGGGGCGAGAAGATCGTCAGGTCATGGCCGCGCTCGCTGGAGATCCTGAGCTGGTTGTCCTCGATCGTCTGGCGGATCTCGTCGTCGCTGATCTCCGGATCGGCCGGGACCGGCAGCGCCGGGTCCTTCAGCCGCGCGAGCTGCGCGTCGCGGAATGCCTGGAGAGCGGCTGGCGCCGTGGTGTAGTGACCGTGACAGTCAATGATCATCGTGTTACTCCCGCAGTGAGCGAACTGGCCGCACGGCCCGGTGCGACTCGGTCCCCGGCTCACCTTAGCGGCTGTCACCCCGCGGACGAGGGCGTCCGCTAGGTGGGCTTACGTGCGGATGATCACGCTGGTGCGGGGCGACAAAGGACCGCGCCCGGATTCGTTACGGGGCGCTCACACTCGCAGACCGCTCAGGCATGTTGTCAAGAGTACGGCGCCGCAATAGTCCTAGGGGTTAACCCCACCCCGGAATGGGGGGTCTTCCTGATGGCTGACGCGATGCATCGCGCATAGCGTTGGGCGCGTGATGGTGATGATCGCAAGTGCGCTCGCTGCCGCCGTGCTGTACGGGGCCGGTGCGGCGGTAGAGCAGCGTCAGGCGGCGCGGGCGCCGCAATCATCCGCGGGGCGGCCGGGGCTGCTTCTCATGCTGGCCAGGCAGCCGCTGTGGCTGCTGGGGATCGGCGCGCAAATCGGGGGCTTCGCGGCGCACACGGTGGCACTGCGGTTCGGGCCGCTGGCGACGGTGCAGCTGATCGTGGCGGCGGAACTCATCGTCGCGGTGGGCGTGGTCCGGATCTGGTCGGGTCGCCCGCTCGGCCTGGACTCCTGGGCCGCGGCACTAACGGTCGTCGCGGCCATCGTCGCGTTCCTCGCCCTGACCTCGCCCGCGCACGGCCACGTCGCCTATTCCGGGCGCGCCGTGGGGGCGATCGCCGGCGCCGTGCTGACCGGGGCGGGCGCGCTGCTCGCCGCCGGCGCGGGCCTGCGCGCCTCGGGAAACCGGCGCGCCGTGCTGCTCGCGGTGGCGGCGGGGCTCGCCGATGCCTGCTCGGCCGTGGTGATCATGCAGTTCTCGCATGTCGCGAGCCATGGCGTGGTCGCGATCGGCACGTCGTGGACCACGTACGCCGTGGCCGTCGCCGGCCTGGGCAACGTGCTGCTGACGCAATCGGCGTACCAGACAGGACGGCCCATGGTCACGCTGCCGATCATCGCCGCGGTCACCCCCACGGCGAGCGCGGCCGTCGGCATCCTGCTACTCGGCGAGACGCCACGACTCGGCGCGATCGGAGCGGTCGCCGCCTGCCTCGCGGTGCTCGTCGCCAGCCTCGCGCTCGGCTGGCTCGCGCGGTCCGTTCCCCATCCCGAGATGCCGGAGCCAGCGGACCTCTCGCTCGAGGTCGGGGAACTGACCGTCCTCACGGCGGTGCCGCAGCAGGGTACGGAACGGGTGCGGCGTCCTCTGGCTACCCACGGGGCTCCGCGTCAAGCAGCCTGACCAGCTCAAGCGAGCTTGGGTCAGCGGTAGACAAGCGTCCCGTCGTCTAGGTCCGCCTTGGGCAGGATTTCCTGCTCCTGCTCGAGTTCGAGCAGGTGGGTCCATGGTTCGCGGTCGCCCCGCCGGAACAGCAGGTGCTGCGAGCGCATGACGTAGCCGGAGTTGAAGTTCTCCGGGTCGGCGAACGGCAGCAACGGCATGTCCTTGTCTTCCTGCCGTAGGGCGGGTGCCACCATCGTGGCGTCCTTGTCCGCCATGTTCGCCATCAGGCGGATGAGCAGGTCGCTGACCAGGTCCACGCGCAGGGTCCAGCTGTGCCTGAAGTAGCCGAAGATGTAGGCCATGTTCGGCACGCCGCTGATCATGATGCCGCGCCAGGTGACGCGGCCGGTGAAGTCGACAGGCTCGCCGTCGACGGCGAACGCGACGTCACCGAAGAGGGACATGTTGAACCCGGTGGCGCTGACCACGATGTCGGCCGGGATCTCCGCGCCGGAGCTGACCCGTATCCCGTGCTCGGTGAACGTCTCGATGGTGTCGGTGACGATCGAGGCGCTGCCCTCGCGAAGCGCCGCGAACAGGTCACCGTCGGGGACGATGGCGATGCGCTGCTGCCATGGGCGGTAGTGCGGCGTGAGGTGCTTTTCGACATCGAAGCCCTCGGGCAGCAGCGGGCGCACCGACTCGACGAGAAACGCGTGCAGCTCATCAGGCGACTCCGCCGACATCCGGGCGAGCATGGTGGTTTGCGCCATGAACTTGCGGCGCAGGATCTCGTGCGTCCACTCCTCGGGGATGTCAAGGGCGCGCAACTGCTCGGCGAGCTCGTCGGTCACCGGCGGCGCGAAATAGTAGGAGGGCGAGCGCTGGAGCATCGTCACGTGCTCCGCTTTCCCCGCGATCGCGGGGATCAGCGTGGCCGCCGTGGCGCCCGAGCCGATGACGATGACGTGCTTGCCGGTCAGGTCAAGGTCCTCGGGCCACTGCTGCGGGTGCACGATCACGCCCTGGAAGCGGTCCATGCCTTCCCACTTGGGCTTATAGGGATTGGCATGGTTGTAATAGCCCTGGCACATCATCAGGAAGCTGGCTGTGTAGCGCAGCCGCTCTCCGGTGTCGACCCTGGTGACCTCGACTGTCCACCGGCGGTCCGCGGTCGACCAACTGGCGGCGGTGACCTGGTGGTGGTAGCGGATGTGCCCGGCGAGGTCGTCCTCCGCGATGACCTCGTCGAGGTAGGACAGGATCTCACCGCCCGCCGCGATCGCCGGGCCGCGCCACGGCTTGAACCGGTAGCCGTAGGTGAACAGGTCGCTGTCGGAGCGGACGCCGGGGTAGCGGTGGGTCCACCAGGTGCCGCCCCGGTTGTCCTGGGCGTCCAGGATCACGAAGCTCTGGCCGGGGAACCGCTCCCGCAGGTGGTGCGCGAAGCCGATGCCGGAGACCCCGGCGCCGACGATCAGGACGTCGACATGTGTCATGGCTTGACCTCCGGAACGCGTCGCTGCGTTTCCAGCGATTCTAGAATTCGCGGATCGAACTTGGCCAGATCCCCTGCTTGCCGGGGGACAGGATGCCGTCGGGGTCGAGCGCCTTCTTGAGCGTGCGGTAGAGGCGGAGCATGGCATGGTCGCCCCAGTCGTACTGGGCGGCGATGTGTAGAACGAGCGCCCCCTCGATCTCGGGGCGGAGCAGGTCCGCGAGGCGGCGCCGGTGAGCGCGCCGCGGGCGAGGCGGGCATCACGCTGAACGTCAACGTCAACAACCCGCATGCGATCGCGCTCTATACCCGGCTCGGCTTCGTCACGACCGGCCTTCGCGCCCGCTGCCGGTAACCCCGCTGCCGGTAACGAGGCCGCGTACTTGACGCGGTACAGGGAGACCGTGGTCGCGGCGGAGCCGTAGGCCGCCAGCGTCGTGCCGTCCGGGCTGAACGCCACGCCATCGAGGCCGACCACACCGGTCCGGAGCGACAACTCCTGCCGGGTGGCCACATCCGCCAAGGTGATGCCGCCGTCGACGTCGGCCACCGCCAGCGTGCCGCCGGCCGCGCTGAACGCGACCGCGACCGGGGCCGGCAGGTTCCCGCCGAGCGGCGCGCCAAGCTTCCCGGTGATGACGTCGAGCAGCTGGACTCCGTTGGGCGCGGCGATGGCGAGCGTGCTGCCGTCCGGGCTGAACGCCACGGTCTGCGGCGACTGCGTGTCGGCGCCCGTCGCGACCAGGCGCTCCCCCCCGGACTGGCTCCACAGGTACACGCGCCCCGCGGAGTCGGCGACGGCCAGGGTCGCCCCGGTCGGGCTGACCGCCACCTGGGTGGGGTAGCTCGGATCGGTGAAGCTCTTGCCCGCCCACTGCCCGTCGGCCGGATTGAGCAGGAAGATGCCGCCGCCGTAGTCGGCCGCGGCGACCGACTTGCCGTCCGGCGAGTAGGCGACGCTGACCACGGTGCCCTTGCCGGGGATGGTCGCGCCGCCGCGCGCGTCAGGTGAGCGGTACACGTTCGCGGCGCGTTTGCTCAGGTTCCACACGGCGACGCCGTCGCCGCTCGCCGCCGCCAGGCTGGTTCCGCTCGCCGGGTTGAAGGCGACCTGCGACAGGCCTGGCAGGCCGCCGGAGGCGGTCAGCGAGGTGAGCGGCACGTGGCCCCGCACGCCCCACCGGGCGACGCGGTTCACAACCGATCCCGTTTCCGTCGCCTCGCGGAAGGACGCGGCGACCGTGCCGCCGTCGGGGCTGAAGGCGACGTCCCGCACCTGGTAGCCGCCCGGACCGGTGAGCTGGCCGACTGGCGTCGCGGACAGTGGCCGGCCCGCGCTCCCCTGACCGCTGGAGTGCGGGGGGAAGAGCTGGATGACCAAGACGAGGACGGCGATCATCGCCATCCCCGTGACCAGGCCGGTCAGGAGCCTTGGGCGGTTACCTACCCAGCCGGCCAGGCCCTTCTCCTGGCGGACGGGCATGACGGCGGGCATGACGGCGGCTGGAACCGGACCCGCGGCGGGCGTCTGTGGACCGGGCGTGGCGTCCTGCACCGCGTCGGGCGCGGCGTGGGGCAAGGCGGCGAGCGCCGCCGCGGCGGCGGGCGCGTCGGGACGCCGCGACGGGTCCTTGTCGAGCAGCGCCGCGATCAGCTCGCCGAGCGGGCCCGCGTGCGTGGCCGGAGCCGGGGGCCTGGTGAGGATGGCCGTCATCATCGAGGCCATCGTGGAGCCGGTGAACGGCGGAGCGCCCTCGGTGGCGGTGTGCAGCGTGACGCCGAGCGCCCACATGTCGGCGGGCGGGCCGACGCGGCCGTCCTCCAGTTGTTCTGGCGCCATGAAGTTGACCGTGCCGATCCGCAGGCCGCTGCCGGTCAGCTCGGTGGTCGCGTCGATGATCCTGGCGATGCCAAAGTCGGTGACGACCGCGCGGTCCCCCGACGGGCCGGTCAGCAGGATGTTGTCCGGCTTCAGGTCGCGATGCACGATGCCGTTCGCGTGCGCGTGCGCCAGGGCGTCCACGACCTGCTCGGCGATGCGGGCCGCCCGCTGCCAGGGCAGGCGGCCGAGGCGGGCGATCTCCGCGCCGAGCGATGAGCACTGAACGAAGCGCATCACGATCCACGGCGCGTCGTCGTGCTCCACCACGTCGTGGACGGCGACCACGCACTGATGGTCGAGCCCCGCCGTGGCACGAGCCTCGCGCAGGGTGCGGGCGAGGAGTTCGGCGCGCTCGTCTGCAGACTGCGCCGGGAGCAGCACCTCCTTGACCGCCACTTCGCGGTCGAGCAGCTGGTCATGGGCACGCCAGACCCGGCCCATGCCGCCCTGGCCGACCGGCTCCGCCAGCAGGTAACGGCCGGCTACCACGATTCCCACCGCTCCCGGCATCTCTCGATTCTAAGGAGGAACGGGGGGCGGAAGAGTCGCCCGAACCCGTTTGGGATGATGCTGTTGATCCGCTTGTTCCGGCTGCACCGCGTCGACCCGGACGTCCTGTCCGATGGAGAATTCGTCGCCTTGGAGGCGGCGGTGCAGCCGAAAATAGGGACGATACCGCTCGGTAATTCTTGATTCCTGGCAGGCGAAAATCGTTGGTCGCGGTCACCCGGAGGCCGTTCTTGGTGTAGTTGGCGTTCCACATGCTGGTGATGGTCTGGCTGGCTGACGGCAGGCTGAACCCAGCTCCAGCCGTTCGCGAGCGCCGCCAAGTGTCCGCTGCGCCAGAGCTTCGTGACGGTCAACTACGGCTCAGGCACCCCCGCCCTGGCGGCCGCGGGCGGAGCTGAACCGCTACGCCCCCACAGCCGGCGTGGCGATCGGCGAAACCGGCGTGTCGAACAACGAGACCACCACGGTCTGCACCCCGGCCGGCGCGGTGTTCGCGGCGGGCGACGTGCTGTCCTGGCTGGCGGCCGCCCGTGCCTGCCTGGCGGCGGCACGGGCGCCATGTCCGCGTGCGGGTGCGGGTGCGGCCTGTCAGCCGGCGGTATCGGCAGCCTCGACGATGGCGGCGAGGCGGTCGATCGAGGCCATGAGCCGGTCTTGCGTGGTCCGCCTGGCTCGCGGCAGGCGGTTGGCGTCGGTGAGCAGCGTCCAGTCGTAGGTGTGGGTGACGCGGGTGCCCGAGTCGCCCGCCGGCTCGAGTTCCCAGCGCCACAGGTGGCCGGGCTGGCGCTTGCCTGGCTCGGACGGGCGCCAGGCGATGCGGCGGCCCTCCTCGAACTCGACCACGTGGTTCTCCCTGACGGCGCCCATGGTGAGCGTCATGGTGAACACATCGCCTGTCTGGCGGACCCGCTGGCCTTCCGGCGCCGCGGAGAGGTTGTCGTTGCCGTCCCAGCGGGGCTGCTGCGCCGGGTCCGCGATCAGCTCGAAGATACGTTCCGGGCTGGCCGCGATGTCCCGGCTGGCGCTCACCACGCGCGGCACGTCCTCCGCGGCCTGCGCGGCCTGCTCGTCGCGCTCGTCTTGCTCCTCCGTCATGAGGCAATCCAAGCATCAGGCCGCTGCCGTGCGCACCTCGGTTTCCTTTCCGCCCGCGGCTTCTGCGCAGGGATGCGAGAGACTGAGCGGGTGGAGGAGACTTCGATCCGATCGGACGGCAGGTCAACGTCACCGCGCGGGCCACCAGGGCGCTGCTCGACGCGGCGCTTGCCACCGCGGGGGCGACGTTCGCCGACTGGACCATGCTCGTGACGCTCGATGCCAGGGGACCCATGGTGCAGCGGGATCTCGCGAGGTCGCTCGGCAGAGGCGGTCCGCTCGTCCGAGGTCGCGCTCACCAGCGGCATCGACCCGGGCGACCTGGAGACCACCATGCGGGTGCTCGCCGAGGTGGCCGAGCGCGCCC
>Ga0335085_10006356_pt1 | contig 18679 bp, 19 predicted proteins | sample Lox_Sample_45_FD_206712 | JGI IMG/M metagenome (GOLD analysis project Ga0335085, IMG submission 206712) | Soil microbial communities from Loxahatchee National Wildlife Refuge, Florida, United States - Lox_Sample_4.5 | ecosystem: Environmental > Terrestrial > Soil > Wetlands | place: USA...
CATTGTCGGCGGCATCGGGATTTTTCGCAACCGCCCGGTCGTGATCATTGGACATCAAAAAGGCCGGAGCGTCAAGGAACGGATCGACCGCAACTTTGGAATGCCCCATCCGGAAGGATACCGGAAAGCCTTGCGCCTCATGAGGCAAGCCGAAAAATTCATGAAGCCGGTGATCACTTTTATCGACACGCCGGGGGCCTATCCCGGCATCGGGGCCGAAGAACGCGGGCAGGCCGAGGCGATCGCCCGGAATCTGATCGAGATGTCCCGACTCGCGGTACCGATCGTTTCCATCGTCATCGGGGAAGGCGGGAGCGGCGGCGCGCTGGCCCTGGGCGTCGGAGACTGCATCCTGATGTTGGAGCACTCCATCTACTCCGTGATCTCGCCGGAAGGTTGCGCCGCCATTCTCTGGAATGACAGCGCCAAGGCTCCGGACGCGGCGGACGCCTTGAAAATGACAGCCAGAGACCTTCGATCATTGGGCGTCATCGACGAAATCGTGCCGGAACCGGCCGGCGGCGCCCACAAAGACCCTCCCCAGATGGCCGAGACCCTTGAAAAAGCCATCGAGAGCCAACTGGCCAAGCTCGACGGTTTGAAGACCGACGATTTGCTTGAACAACGCTATCAGAAATTTAAGAAGATGGGCGTTTTCGGCGAAGAGATCGTACCGTAAGCGAGCCAGCCCTCACCATAAAACCTTAAATGCCGCGCAAGCGGGTGGCCCGAGCCACTTTTTCAATCGCCACGATGTAGGCCGCCACGCGAAGAGAAACTTTTTTCTTTTGAGCGGTTGAAGCCACCTGGTGATAGCTGCGGGCCATGATCTTTCGGAGCTCATCATTCACTCGCTCTTCTTCCCAGGAAAACTGCTGCAGGTTTTGCGTCCACTCAAAATAGGACACGGTCACGCCTCCGGCATTGGCCAAGATGTCCGGGATGACGACCACTCCTTTTTTTTCAAGGATCTCGTCTGCCGTTGTGGTCGTCGGGTTGTTCGCCGCTTCGGCGATTACCCGGGCCTTGATCCGATCGGCGTTGTACTTGTGAATGACACCGCCGAGGGCGGAGGGGACCAGGATGTCGCAGTCCAATTCCAGCAGCGCCTCGTTGGTCACGGATCGTGAACCGGGAAATCCGGACAGACTTCGCTTTTCCGTTTTATAGGCCAGCACGCGGTCGATCGGCAGACCGTCGGGATTGTGGATCCCGCCGTGGCTGTCGCTGATCGCGATGACCCGGCCGCCCAACTCGCTCATGAACCGGGCGACATGACTCCCCACGTTGCCGATCCCCTGTATGGCAACCCGGGCCTTGCCGAGATCCAGATTGCAATCCCGCGCGGCTTCTTGAAGAACAAACACGCATCCGCGGCCGGTCGCCTCTTCCCGCCCCTTCGAACCGCCCACATCGATCGGCTTGCCCGTGACAACGCCGGGGCTATAGCCATGCCGTCGACTATACTCGTCCATGATCCAGGCCATCATCTGAGGATTGGTGTTGACATCCGGTGCCGGGATATCCTGGTACGGTCCGATCACGGTATCGAGCATGGAGATAAAGGTTCGGGTCATCCGTTCCGTTTCGGCCGGGGACAGACGCTTCGGATCGCAAACGATTCCCCCCTTGGCACCCCCGAACGGGATATTGACCACGGCCGTTTTCCAGGTCATCAGGGCCGCCAGCGAGCGAACTTCACCCAGATCGACTTCGGAATGATACCGAATCCCGCCCTTCATCGGCCCCCGAGCGTTGTTGTGTTGAACCCGATAGCCGACAAAAACTTCCAGATGGCCGTCGTCCATCCGGACCGGAATCTTGACCTGGATCTCCCGGAACGGCATTTTGAGCAGTACCCGGGTTTCCGGTTCCAGGGCCATCGCCTCTGCGGCCCGGTCAAACTGAAACCGGCTCATTTTCTCAAAGTCGATCCGTTCGTTCTCCGACACGTCCACCCCCTTCTGACTTGTTTTTTAGTCCAGCCAGACCCGGTCCGGATTCTCCGGGTCATCAATGGGCGATGAAACGAAGAGCACTTGGGTCGGCTCGGTCTGAAATTCTCCGCCATGGGGGGTGTTGGCGGGGATGACCCAGATATCCCCTTCCCGGACCTCTTGCACCCGATCCCCCACCATGACCTTTCCCGTTCCCTTCAACACATAACCGATCTCGTCATGCGTCACATGCACATGTTTTTTGAACGGCCCCTTATGACCTTGGAAGACAAAGACGCTGGATTGCTTGCCGTGGCCGATGTAGGTCCGCTTGAACACGTCCTTGGCAGTGAGTTTGTCTTTCTCGACCGCATCGGCGACGCTTTGGATGTCGATCTTGGTACGGTCTAACGATTGCTGACAGCACGAACAGGTATACATCGTAAGCCTCCTATTTTTTTTGTTATTATCTTGGCAGACGGCTTTGCTTTTGCTCCGACCGCGCCACAACGGCCTCAAAAAGGAAGTGATAGACTTCGGCGTGCCGCTTGGTCTCCCAAATTTCCTCTCCCCAAATATACGCCCCATGATCCCGGACAAGGATGCAGTAAGTCTCTTTAAAAAGGGGCTTATCGAGCACCCGACGGATCTCGTCCAGCAGATCCCGCTCTCGAGACGTATTGTGAATCACGGGAACGGCGTGCTTGGATTGGTTCGAAACCCCGCGGATGCCCTTCAGCATCTCCAGACTTTCGATCACAACATGATCACGATCCCCGGCCCGATCGGCCGCCAGGACGGATGAGAGCGCATGGCTGTGCATGACCGAACCGATCCGCTTATATCGGGGGCCCGTGCGGATAGTGCGAGCTGTATCCTCCGATGCCCCCGCTCCCCGCGCTCGGACAGGCAAAGCCTGATCCTCGCTTCGCCGATTCATGATCGCGCAGAAGATGGGAGCGCATTCGGAAACGGTCAAGGATCGATTCCTGGGCGTTCGGACGACGGCGCCGCTTTGGCGATCCACGACGAACAGGTCGGAGGGTTTCACCGCTTCCTTGTGAACTCCGGTCGGGGCCATAAGTGCCGTTTTCGGCCCGGTGGCGGCGCAGATCCCTCCACCGGTCCCGGCCACCCATCCTTTGTCATAGAACAGGCGAAGCATTCGACAGAGGAGTTCGGCTTGATTTTTTGGGGGTGGGGAGCGCTTTACCATAGCAGTCCTAATGACAGGTCGGCCGGAGATCCCCGGTCCTCTGGCTTGTGCCGCTCTTGGTGGCCTACCCAGCGAGCCAGGCGAGCGAGAGGGGGAGGACTTCGGCGTGGTCAGTCGAGCCGCTCCGTCTGATCTATCGGGCGGAGGGGGCGACGCAAGCCCCTATATAATAGATTAATGCGACACGCCGCTTGCCGGCTCATGGATCGGCTCATGTTCCGGCAGAGTTTCGGCCACCTCTTTGAATTCCTTCAGTGCGGGCAGTTCGGAAAGATCCTTCAAGCCAAAATACTGGAGGAACTCGCGCGTGGTGCCGTAAAGGATGGGACGGCCCAGCCCTTCCCGGCGCCCGGTAATCTTCAGGATGCGGCGCTCCAGAAGTGTCTTGAGGACGTACGCCGAATCCACGCCGCGAATCGCCTCGATCTCTCCGCGCGTCACCGGCTGTTTGTAGGCCACGATCGCCAGAGTTTCAAGTCCCGAACGGGATAATCGGGTTGCGGTTTTTATCTTCTCGAGGGAGCGGATCCAGGGGGCGCACTCGGAGCGGGTGACGATCCGATAGCCTCCGGCCACCTCCACGATCTGAAGGCCCCGGCCGGCGGATTCGTAGTTCTGGCGCAAATGATCCAAGGCCTGTCGGATCCGCTCCGCTTCGGTCCCTTCGAGGACCTCGGAGAGCTCTTCCAACGACATCGGCTCGCCCGAAACGAAAAGAATCGCCTCTAGGACGGCTGTAAGCTCGTGCTCTTCCATATGCGTATCGCGCCAAAAAGTTCGGTTTGAAGAATGCGCAACCGTTTCAGTCGGATCAATTCCAATAAGGCCAAAAAGGTCACGACCATCGCAAGACGCGTGGTGTCATCGTCGAATAATGAAGTAAAGGTGATGCTTTCCTGCGCGTCCAGCCGGTCCAGAATCAGTCCCATCCGTTCCTGAACCGACAACGCATCCACCACAATCTCCAGGTCCTTCTTCTCCGGCGCGCGTTGCATCACACCCCGGAGGGCCTCCAGGAGATCGAATAAGCTCAGATCCACGAGGTTGATTTCATCCGTCGGCTCCCCGCTTTCGAGCGAGGCCGGACGGTGGAATACCTCGCGCCATTCTTGTTCACGCGACTCCAGACCTTGGGCGGCGTCTTTGAAACGCTGGTACTCCAACAATCGCATCACCAGATCGGTGCGCGGGTCCTCGTCTTCTTCCACTTCATCCGTCTCGGATGGAGGGAGAAGCGTCTTGGACTTGATATGGATCAGCGTTGCGGCCATCACTAAAAAATCCCCCGCGACCGCCAGATTCAACGACTTGAACAAGTCCAGGTATTCCAGATACTGCCGGGTGATCAGCGCGATCGGGATATCGTAGATATTCACTTCGTTCTTTTTAATCAGGTGAAGCAGAAGATCCAGCGGACCTTCAAAGGCGGGCAGTTTGACGGCGTACGATGTTTGGGAATCGTCCATGCTCACAGTTTCAATAGTAGTCCCACCTCAAAAAGGATGTCAAGGGGTGATGTCTTTCAACCCGCCATGACTCTGCCGCCGATGCTCTTTCGGCTCGCGGCGGGGCTTCAATCCAAGGATCTCGTTGGCCTCCCGTTTCATCTTCTGCAGCTCGGCCATCAACTCTAAAAGCGTTTTCTCGGCCGCAGGATCCTGGGGTCTTGCATCATAGGCTTTGTTCAACCAGTAAATCGTGTTGTCCAACTTTTGATTGATGACGGCTTGAATCTGTTCCTTGGTCAACGCCGTATGGGCTTCGTGAACGTTCTGCGCCATTCACCCCTCCCCACCTACAAGATATGGTAGCCGTCTGATTGAACGCTACTATAGCAGAATCCATTTCGTTGTCAAGGAAAAATTCAAGATATGGGGTAATAAAGCGACAGGCTGACGAGATGTTGTGGTGATCGTCGCTGTAACGTGGGTGGGAAGACGATTCGGGATGACCGGCCAATCAAGGAGCCGGTTTTGGGACATCCGGACGGTACGTAATCACGCGAACCTTTTCGAGGGTGACCATGCCTTCCTTCATTAAGCCGTCCAATTCCGGCAGAAAAGCTTCGATCCGTTCCTGTGCGTCTACGATTTCGATCACGACGGGAAGGTCTTCCGAAAGCCGTAGGATCTTCGCCGTATGGATGCGGCTGTGCGCGCCGAAGCCCAGCGTTCCTCGGAGAACGGTCGCGCCCGCCATCCCGCGCCGTCGTGCGGCCTCGACAACGAGTTCATAGACGGGCCGCCCGTGATGTTTGTCGCTCTCGCCGATGAAAATTCGGAGAAGCTCGGCTTCCGTCGGCAGTTTCATTTCCGCCTCCCTCACAACAAGCGGCCCGCAATAAATCCGAGGAAAAGTCCGGCGATTCCTACCACGTTCTGGGCCAACAAATTGCCCAGTGCAAGCGTCCATTCTGCATCGCGGACCAATTGAGCGGTCTCAAAAGCAAAACTTGAAAATGTGGTAAAGGCCCCCATGAATCCTATCAGAACTACCGTTCGGACTTCTCCGCTGATCAACAGACGGTCCTCTGCAAGAGACCAGACCAGCCCGAAGAGAAAACAGCCCAGTACGTTCACCGCTAGCGTGCCGCAGGGAAACGCGCTCCCGCACGTGCGCTGGACGATTCCGGAAAGACCGTATCGCGCATAGGTGCCCAATACTCCGGCCAGCCCGATCCAGATCAGTTTTTCCAACGATGCCCCCCTTTTCGAACTCGCATGCCCAACGTATCCGATGCCCTCTTCTACCATACTCTCGACTCAAGATCAAGAACCGTCAATCGGATTGCGGAGTTGACTCAAGCGGCAGTTTCTTCCGGCGCCCAGCCCGCCGCCCACGCGCTGCCCAGCGCCATGACGATCATATCCAGATAGACATAGAACATGACCGAACCCATGGGCGGGTTGGTGGTGGATAAAATGCCCAAAGGCTTGGGAGACCACGACCAGCATCCCAGGGCAGTTCCGACGAACTCGACGAACAGAACAAAGAGCGGCATGAACATATAGATCACCCTTTGTTTCATCGCGAAAACGCCGAGAAAATAAAGCAGACCGAGAAGAACGGTGAAACTGTCGCGATAGAAAAGGAACACGCCGAGAAAAAGCCCGGCATAGAGTGTCAAAAACAGTTTGATCATGCCGTCGGCGCGCTTGTGAACCTCCGAATGCCAGAGAACCTGAAACCCGGAGCCAACCACGAGCGCATGACCGAAAGGCACATAGATCGGGACATAGCCGAATTTGTACGTATAGAGGTCGATCCCCATGCTGAAAAAGACCTCTCCGACGGCGGATACCGGGATCGTGATCAGCATGATCTTCTTCAGACGTTCATCCGGCAGGGTCCGATACATGGCGTAGACATACAGCGGAACGAGAATGTTGTCCAAAATCTGGCCGTTGAAACCGTGCGCCAAAACCCATTTGGAATCCAGAAAGAGCATCGCCGCGGTAAACGGCACGAAGGTGTAAAAGGACCAATGAAACGGTCTCGATCGGATCATTTTTTCTTCCGCCTCGGTTTTGCAATCACCTGAAGATTTCCAAACACCTCGACCTCGAACGGCATTCCCTCGGCTGTCAGCGCCTTTTTCGTTTCTTCAAGGTCCCGCGGATCGCCGTAGGCCAGCAGGAGTCGGCCGCAGCCATCGCAGGTCGCGACATCCCGTTGTTTCTTGATGTACCGTTTCATGGACTGAAGGCAGCAGGGATTCATCGTATCGACTTTCGACTAACAATTTTACCTCATAAGCGGGTGGCCGAGGTGGGGCGCCCGGACGAGCGCAGGCGGGGTCCCTACACCGGGCGGGGTGCCGAGCACGTCTGGGCTCACCGAGGACAGGACCCGCTTATCCGGATCGTTTTCATCTCCGTCTTGGTTTTCCCGATGGGACCGGTTTGCTCTCCCAAAGCCTGTTTTTGATAATGTATCCGCCCGCAACAAGAATGAGCAGAGCGCTCGCGACGTGAGGCGCGCGCAGGGGTCCGAGATACAGATCGTCTGCGCGGAAAAAGGTCACGATGGACCGGACCACCGAATAGCAGATCAGATAGAGGCAGAAGATAAAGCCGTCGCCCCAGGGCCGCTTCCGGATGGACCAGAGGAAGACAAAGGTCAATACGTTCAGCACCAGCTCGTACAGCATGGTCGGGTGAAGCGGAACCGGACCGAACTGATGTCCGGCGATGCTCTCCGGCGGAAAGACGATGCCCCACGGCATCGTCGTCGGCGTTCCGTGCGCGTCGCCGTTCATAAAATTTCCGATCCGCCCGAAGGCCTGGCCCAGGATCACGCTGGGGGCGCCGGCATCGGCCAGTTGCCAAAAGGAGACTCGATGACGACGTACGAACCAGATCCCGATCAGCACCCCGCCGATCAGTCCGCCGTGAATCGCAAGACCGCCGTGCCAGATCGCCGGAATCTCGGAAGGGTTTTGGCCGTAGTAAGACCAGTTGAATGCGACGTAATAGATCCGGGCCCCCAGGATTCCCCCCAAAAGACAGTACATGATCAGGTTCCAGCTGTCGTCGCTCGAGAGCGGGATCTCCTTCCGGCGGACCTCCTTGGCCAGCAGCCAACCGCCGACCATCGCCGCGATGAAATACATCAGGCCGTAGTAGCGGATCGTGACGGGACCGAACTGGATAAGAATCGGGTGCATAGGGCTGGTTTAAATCCTCATCGCCTCCCGAACTTCGGCTATTATCTGTGGGGGCCCGTGCGGCAAAACAAGAACCGGGTCCTCCGATGCCCCCACAGCCCGCGCTCGGACAGGCGAAGCCTGATCCTCGCTTATAGTTTAATCGCTTCTCGCACTTCTTCCATCGTTTGCCGGGCCACCTTTCCGGCCTGCTTCGTGCCTTCGGCCACGACGGATTCAACTTTCTTGGGATGCTTCGCCCACTTCTCCCGCTCCTTCCAGATCGGGTCGAGTCGCCGGACCATTCGGTCGGCCACCAGCTTTTTGCAGTCGATGCAGCCGATGGCGGCCGTCCGGCATTCCGTGTTGACCCGGTCGACCACGCCGATCTCGGAGAAGATCTTATGATAGGAGAAGACGGGACAGACGTCCGGATTACCGGGGTCGGTCCGCCGGATTCGGGCCGGATCGGTCACCATCGTCCGGAGTTTCTCACGCACGACCGGTTCGGGATCGGATAGATAGATCGCGTTGTTGTAACTCTTGCTCATTTTCCGCCCGTCGGTTCCCAGAAGTTTCGGCACTTCCGTAAGCAAGGGTTGCGGCTCGGGGAACACCGTTTTGTAGAGGTTGTTAAACCGTCGCGCCAATTCGCGCGTCAATTCGAGATGCGGAAGCTGATCCACGCCCACCGGCACCACATCGGCCTTGTAGATCAGGATGTCGGCGGATTGAAGTACGGGATATCCCAGAAAACCGTAGGTCGTCAGATCCCGCTCTCGAAGTTCGTCGATCTTCTCTTTGTAGGTGGGGTTCCGCTCCAGCCAGGACACCGGCGTGATCATCGACAGGAGCAGGTGCAACACGGCATGCTCCGGAAGCCGGGACTGAATGAAGACGGTGCATTTCTCGGGGTCGATCCCGGCCGAAAGCCAGTCGATCAACATCTCCTGAACGTACTCGCGAATCTTTTGGGTGTCGGCGTAATTCGTCGACAGCGCGTGCCAGTCGGCCACAAAAAAATAGGCGTCATAGTCCCTCTGGTATTTGATCCAGTTGTCCAGCGCCCCCAATAGATTTCCCAGATGCAAACGCCCGCTGGGTTGCATCCCGCTCAGCATGCGCTTCTTTTGCGATTTCACCTTCCGGTGCCTCCTTTTCGATGGGTCTTAAAAAAAGAATGAGTGGATGCCCAGGATCAACATCATCACGTTCACGATCAGCGGCGAGATGATCTGCGTCCAGAACCCGAACGGATCCAGGAGGACGAGGGCGATGATGATAAAAAAGCCAAACGGCTCGATGCTGCTCCAGGCCTCCGATTGCCGATGGGGAAGAAGTCCCACCATGACGCGCCCGCCATCCAACGGCGGGATGGGGATCATGTTGAAGACCGCCAAAACGACGTTCCATTGTACGCCCTTCAGAAGCATGTATAAAACCGGAACCATGATCATCGCCGACGGATCGTTCCACGTGAACGGTTCCCCTCCGAAACGCAGATGCGGGAGGAGGCTCGGATCGATCAGCAAGATCAGCCGAAACAGAAATCCGCAGGCGACCGCCAGGATCAAATTCGTGGCCGGACCCGCGCCGGCCACCCAGACCATGTCCTCTTTCGGACGGCGAAGGTTCATGAAATTCACCGGGACGGGTTTCGCGTAGCCGAACACGAAGCTTCCCTTGGTAACGATCAACAAAAAAATCGGAATGATGACCGTCCCGACCGGATCGATGTGCGGCAGCGGGTTGAGCGTCAGGCGGCCCATCAGCCGAGCGGTCGGATCGCCCCGCTTGTTCGCCACCCAGCCGTGAGCCACTTCATGAAAGATAACCGCCAAAAGGATCGGGATGGCCGAGATCGAAATTTCCTGTACGATATGATCGATATTCATAAAAAATCTCTATAACATCGATGGAAAAACCTTGCTCTCTTGAGGCTGCTCAAAAAGCTCCAGATGCGAGGCCGCAGGGACCGAGGAGACCGCAGCGTACTTAGGACGGTACGTGAGGATCTCTGAGGGACCGAGAACGAAGCAGATGGACTTTTTCAGCAGCCTCCTAATTGAGCTGGACGAATTTGCCGTCCTTGGCCTGTATCACATAAAGCCGTTTCGCCAGGTCTCCCTCTGGCGTGTAACTGACCGGTCCGGTGACTCCCGAAAAGTTTCGAACCCGGCCGAGGAAATCCCGCACGGCTTCGCCGGTCACGGCGCCTTGCTGCAGGGCTCGGAGAACCAGGCTGACGGCGTCATATCCCTGGGCCGCAAGGAGCGTCGGTTCCTCTTCGTACCGGTTGCGATACCGTTCCACAAAGGACTGCACCTGCGGTTCGGTACTGCCCGGGAAGAAGCCGTCCACGAAGATCCCTCCGTCGATATATTTCCCGCCGATCCGGAAAAGGTCCTGAGAGTCCCACCCGTTTGTACCGAGAAGCGTCACGCCTTGGATATTATAAAAGGCCAATTGGGCCGCGATGAGTCCGGCCTGATCGTAATCGCCGGGAAGGAAGATGGCATCGAAGCCGGGGGTATACTCTCGAACTTCTCCCTTCTGCTCGGGGGGAGGGCCCATGACGCCGTATTTGGAGAGGTCCGTTTCCTTAAGCGACTTGATCTGCGGTCCGAAATCGGTGGCCTGCGGGTCGTAGGACGCCCGTGCGATGATCTCGCCGCCCGACTTCGAGATCTCATCCGAGAAAAACCTCATCATCTCCGTTCCGTACCCGTCATCGGAATGCAGGATGCAGAAACGCTTCAGATGGAGCGTGCTGAGCGCGTACGATGCGATCTCGCTGGCCTGTTGTCGATTGGTCACGGAGTTCCTCAAAACAAATTTCCACGTTTTGGACCAATCCTGCGATGCCGCCGGAGTGAGCAAAGGAATCCGGTAGGCGTCCGCCCGAGGAGCCGATGCGACCACCTGGCGGCTTAGCATCGGTCCGATGATGGCGCTGACGCGGTATTCCCTCGCCAGCTCATCCAGACCGGTCTGCAACGCGGTGGGTTCCCCCTCCGTGTTTTTGACGACGATCCCGACGAATTTATCGGGGACCGGGTTAAACGTGGGATCCATGGCCAACCGGACTCCGTTGAGCACCTGCTGACCGAACGGCTGCAGTCGGCCCGACAGCGGAAGCATGACGCCGATCAGGTGCTGGTTGCTCAGATAGATCTGTTTGATCGCGATGAGCCGGCTTCTCACTTTCGGAACGGCCCGGTGCTTGGGATAGGTCGCCAAAAAACGCCTCAGTTCACGTTCCGCTTCAAAATATTCCTTTGACGACTCGTCAAGATCGGCCAGTTTCAGGAGGGCCGCGTCGCCGGGATATCCCTTGGAGTACTGACTGATCAGTTCCTTGAGCTCCGCCCGGGAGCTTTGATCGATCAGCTCCTGTACTCGGTCCTCGACCGTCCGCTTTTCCCCTTCTTGACTCCCCTCCTGCTTCAACAGTTCTTGGATCGCCTGCACGTGGTCTTTTTTCTTGAGAAGCACTTCAACAATGCGGTCGGTCAACGCCTGCCGAGCGGCCGGATCCGGACTCAGGCTTCGCTCCCTTTCCAGTAGAGTAATGGCGCCGTCGTACTGACCGAGACTAATATAGGCCTCGGCCAACGCATGCCGGGCCTTCTCGATCAACGACGAGGACGGGAATTCGTTGATTAACTTTTGATACTGGGCGGCGGCATCGGCGTAATTCTGTTGTTGCTGATCGATCTGAGCCAATCCGAAATAGACCTGATCCTTCAGCGGTGATTGCGGATAGGTTGTAAGCAATAGTTGATACGTCAGCTGGGCCTGCTCCAGATCCCCCGCCCCGGCGGCCGCAACGGCCTTGTCCAGCAATTCCTGTGCCTCGGCGTCGGGAGAACCCGTCGGCTCAACGGCCGGCGTCGGCTGCGCCCCTGAAGGCGTCGGCAGCAGGGTTCCCAAAATCAGGAGGGCCGCCAAAATTCCGGCCCCGGCTTGCAGGATCAGGATCCTCGATCTCATCATCGTCATCTTCGCAAAGAGTCACTATAAGGTATGCCGAACACCTTGTCAACAGAACGGACCGGAAGCAGGTTGTATTTCCCGATGAAATTATTTATAGTGACAAAGAACGACTCCATGCTCTCCCAAAAGGGTCCGCATCCAATGTCGATCGGATTGACAGCGATCAAACGGGCTTATAAAACGATTCGATCCTCCATCGACGCGACCCCGCTGGTTTCATCCCGTTCGTTAAGCCTTCAGGCGGGAATGCCGGTTTTTTTAAAGCTTGAAAACCTGCAGAAGACGGGATCCTTCAAAGTCCGCGGGGCGTTTAACCGAATCGCCCAACTGACGACGGCGCAACGACGTTCAGGGGTGGTGACGGCCTCGGCTGGAAACCACGCGCAAGGCGTGGCCCTGGCGGCTCGAACGCACGGCATGTCCGCAACGATCGTAATGCCCGAAGGGGCCTCGATCGCCAAACAGGAGGCGAGCGGGTCTTATGGCGCGCGGGTGATTCTTCACGGAAGGGACTTCGATGCCGCGATGGAGAAAGCCCGCGAAATCGAGCGGACGGAAGGAAGGGTCCTCATCCATGCCTTCGATGACGAGGCGGTGATCGCCGGTCAGGGGACGATCGCGTTGGAGATATTAAAAGATCGACCGGACGTTCGAACGATCCTGGTTCCGGTCGGTGGAGGCGGCATCGCTTCCGGAATCGCACTGGCGATAAAAAAGGTCAAGCCCTCCATTCAGGTCGTCGGCGTGACCGCCCCGGCTCGACCGACGCTGGCGGACGGGATCGCCGTCAAATCCCCCGGCAGAATAACACGCCCGCTTTTGGAGCGTTACCTGGATCGCACCATCCGCGTCGCGGAGGACGAGATCGCCGAGGCCGTCCTGTTGCTGATCGAACACAAGCGAATCATTTCCGAAGGGGCCGGCGCCGTCCCGCTGGCGGCGCTTTTAAACCATGGCCGCCGGCTTCGGGGTCCGGTCTGTCTCGTGATCACCGGCGGGAATATCGACGTCACCCTCCTCGAACGGATTATCGATCGGGGCCTGGTCCGAACCGGTCGTCTCCTGCGCCTCTCGGTCGTCCTCCCCGATCGTCCCGGGGCTTTGGCCAAGCTTACCTCCGCCATCGGCCAGATGGGCGCCAACATTCTTCACATCGTTCACGATCGTCTCTCGTCCGGCCTTCCCCTCACCCAGAGTCGGGTGGATCTCTCTCTTGAAACGCGGGGGGAAGAACACGGCCGCAAAATCATGAACCATCTTAAGCGCAACGGGTATCCTTTGCGTTAACCATGCACGAACACATTCAACAGTTTCTTCAATATCTGACGGTCGAGAAGGGACTCTCATCGAACACGGTCGCGGCCTACGGCGCCGACCTGAAAGGATTCTCGGAATTTTTAAAGGCAAGGCAGTTGAACCGTTTGGAAAACATCACCCGCCGGGATCTTCTGGATTTTCTGGCCGTCCGAAAACAGAACGGCCTCTCCTCCCGCTCCCTCGCGCGCCAGATCGCGACCCTTCGCAACTTTTACCGTTTCCTCAATCAGGAGAAAATGCTGCAGACGGATCCCACTGAAAACGTGGAGTCGCCCCGCGACTGGAAGCGATTGCCGAAGACCATGGCCTTTGAAGAGGTCGAACGCCTGCTCAACCTCCCCAAGGGCAGCACGCCTTCGGCCGTGCGCGATGATGCCCTGATCGAATTGATGTACGCCACCGGACTGCGCGTCTCGGAATTGACCGGATTGCCGCTGCAGGCGGTTAATACCGAAGTCGGATATGTCCTGGCCACCGGAAAGGGCGGCAAACAGCGGATCATCCCGATGGGCGACATGGCGCTTCAAAAACTCAAGACGTACCTCGAAACGGCTCGAGCGAAGCTGGCCAAGGGGCGGGTCTCCGATCGGGTCTTCCTCAACCGATCCGGGGACGGCTTGACGCGGCAGGGTTGCTGGAAGTTGTTAAGGCACTATGTCCGACGGGCCGGCATCAAGCGTTCCGTTTCACCGCACATGTTGAGGCATTCCTTTGCGACGCATCTTCTGGAACGGGGCGCCGACCTGCGATCGGTCCAGGCCATGTTGGGCCATGCCGACCTTTCCACCACGCAGATCTACACGGAGGTAACCCGTCACCGCTTGAAACAGATTCATCAACAACTCCATCCCCGGGGTTGATGCTATCATAGGGGCTTGCGTCGCCCCCTCCACACATCGGCTGCAAACCACCGAGTGCAGGCCGGGCGAAGCCGGATGGAGCCTCTCCCTCACGCTCGCCTGGCTCGCTGAGTAAATTCAACAGACGGCGCGCGTCACGGATACCTACTTGACGGTCACCTTTTTCATGACATCCCCCCGCTGGATCTTTTGAAGCACGTCGAGACTGGCCTTGTCCGTCACCTGCCCGAAGACGGTGTACTGGCCGTCCAGAAAGGGCTGCGGACCGAGGCAGATGTAGAATTGACTGTCGGCGCTGTCCGGATCGTTCGCGCGGGCCATGGCGACGGTGCCGAGGAGATGCGGCTTCTTGTTGAATTCGGCTTTGAGCTTGACTCCCGATCCCCCCGTTCCATTTCCGTTGGGGTCTCCGCCCTGAATCACAAAGCCGGGCTCGACCCGATGAAAGGTCAGACCGTTGTAAAAGCCCTGTTTGATTAACGCCGTGATACGCGCCACGGTTTTGGGAGCCACATCCGGAAACATTTCGAAAACGATATTCCCTTTGTCCGTCTCAATAGTGACCACTGGTTTACCTCCCTGGGCCCGGGCCGTCGCAAAGACGAGGCCCAGACCTCCTGCGCTAAGGGTGACTGTTGCAATCACAATCGCCAAAATCGAATTCCGTCTCATCGTCCCTCCCCGTTCAGTTCAATTCATCTTAGGACATTCCGTTCAAACCCATCGATCAAAATCCCTTCTCTCAACCCGTAATCGCTCACCGCCGCCTCTTTCGACCCCGCCATGCGCATCGCGACCCACAGCAGCGCCGTGCCGGCCACGATCAGGTCCTCTCGCCCCTTCTCAAGACCGGCCAGACGCCGTCGTTCCTCCAACGTCATTCCGACCAGCTTGCGGTACCAGTTCTCGACTCGCGCGAAACCCAACCGCATGTTCTGGACACGCGACGCATCGTAGGTCGTGAGCCCCAGCTCCAGAGCCGCCAGCGTCGTCACGCTTCCGGCCACCCCGACAAAGCGATGTCCGGACAGCCGGCCGACGGAAGGAACCATCGGGCGGAAGCGATCTTCAATGTCCCGGATCAGTTGCCTTTGGTCTTCGGCGGACGGCGGATCGGTGACGAGGTAACGATCCGTCAGCTTGACGACGCCGATATCGAACGTCTTCATTTCCTGAACCCGGCCGCCCGTCACGACAATCCATTCCGTGCTGCCCCCGCCGATGTCGAGTACCAAGAGATTCGAATCATCCCCTCCCAGTCCGTGCCGCACACCCAACAGGGTCCGGCGGGCTTCTTCCTCTCCGGAAATCACCTCGACGTCGAACCCGCTCTCTTCCTTCACCCGATCAAGAAACAACGGCCGGTTCTCCGCCTCGCGGACCGCACTGGTGGCCACGGCGATGATTCGGGCCACCGGATGTTCTGTCAAAGCCGCCCGGAACTCCTTGAGCGCCTGAAGGGTTCGGGACATGGCCGCCGGAGACAATCGACCGCTCTTTACGATCCCTTCCCCCAACCGGGTAATCCGGCGGGCCTCAAAGATCGGTTGGATCAGAACGCGGCCCTGGACCGATCGAAGCTCGGCGATCATCAGCCGCAGCGTATTGGATCCGATGTCGATCCCGGCCATCTTCACCGAAGCGTTATTTCTGACTTTCGTTCTCTTCCCGGTCAAAGGCATCCCGTTCCGCAATCAGTTTTTCCAGCTCCGCGCGCTTGGCGTCGATCTCCTGGATCAGATGAAGCCATTCTTTTTCTTTCAAAATGTCCGGGTGGCCTTCCTGCATTTTGATCAAGCCGTATTTACCCAACGCGCGGTAGGCATCGACCAGTTGCCGTTCAACCGCCTGGAGCCTATACCGATGCTTCAGCCGGTCGACCTCCTCCGATGAAGAAACGGCCGCCGTCAGCAATCCGCTCCGCAAAAGCAAGATGCCGTTGTAGAGATCCTCTTTGATGCGCGACCAAGGAATCTGCATAGCGAGCGCAATCCCACATGTGAGGAGGATGAGCGAGCGAATCAGAAATAGGGACTTTCTCCACCCAGATCGAAGAACCCGCACTTGGCCAAAGCGAAGCAACCCTGGCTGAATGGCCGGGTTCTTTAAACACGGCCCTTTATCCTATCCAAAGCACAACCGAAGATCAAGTTTAAGGACATCGCCCTGTGCTTCTTAGCTCACCATGAACAGCTCCAACTTCCCCTTCCATTTCCTCGTCAGCGCGGCCTTCAGCGCGGCGTGCTCGGGCCGGCTCAACGCAGGATCGGCCGACAGCGCCTTCCAGGCCTCTTCACGGGCCTCCTCCAGCAGCTTCGCATCTCGCAGAATATTCGCGACCCGCAGTTCGGGCAGACCGGACTGGCGCGTCCCGAAAAATTCCCCGGGGCCCCGGATCGCCAGATCCTCCTCGGCGATCACGAACCCGTCGTGGCTCCGGACCATCGTACTCAGCCGCCGTTTCCCCTCCTCCGAAACCGGGGCGGCGGCCATCAAGATACAATAGGAGCGGTAACGGCCCCGGCCTACCCGTCCGCGGAGCTGATGGAGCTGCGATAGGCCGAACCGCTCGGCATGTTCGATGATCATGACGGTTGCATTGGGAATATCGATCCCGACCTCGATCACGGTCGTGGCCACAAGAATTTGAATCTCCCCTTTCTTGAAGGCGTCCATGACCCTTTCCTTCTCATCCATCGGCATCCGTCCGTGCAACAGACCGACCGTCATGGAGGGAAACACCTCTCGCTGCAGATGGCCCGCCATTTGGGTGGCCGCCTTCAGATCCGTCTTCTCCGATTCCTCCACGATCGGATAAACCACGTAGGCCTGACGCCCTTCCGCCACCTGCCCCGCCACCAGCGCATAGGCCTGAGAGCGTTTCGACTCATAGCAGAGGCGTGTCTCGATCGGGGCCCGCCCTTTGGGCAACTCATCGATCACGGAGAGATCCAGATCCCCGTGAACGGACAGGGCCAACGTCCGCGGAATGGGCGTGGCCGTCATGATCAGGACATCCGGATGGTAACCCTTATTCTGAAGGAGGGCGCGCTGCATCACGCCGAATTTGTGCTGCTCGTCCACGACCACGAGGCCCAATCGGCCGAAGCGCACCTCCCCCTGGATCAACGCATGCGTTCCAACGACGAACGCGGGCTGGTCGGAGGCCGCGATCTTCAGGGCCCGTGCCGTTTCACGTTTGGATTGACCTCCGGTCAGAAGAAGACAGGGCCGCTCGAAAGGCGTCAACCATTGCTTGAGGGAAAGATAATGCTGTTCCGCAAGGATCTCGGTCGGTACCATCAGGACGGCCTGGTATCCGTTGTCGGCCGCGATCACCATTGCGGCCAATGCGACGATCGTTTTTCCGCAGCCGACGTCCCCCTGGAGCAGGCGGTTCATGGGATGCGGACGTGCCATGTCCCGTTTGATCTCCTCCAGAACAGTCCTTTGGGCCCCGGTGAGTTGATACGGAAGCCCCGCAAGGAACCGCCTGAGAAACGGGCCGTCCGTTTTAAAAGCCGTTCCTTTCGCCTCCTCCGACGCCTCCCGCCGTTTCAGACCCAGGCCAAGTTGGAGAAGAAAAAATTCATCGAATGCCAGCCGGCGGTGGGCTTCGCTGCGTCCCTGATTCAACGACTCCAAAGCGGTGCCCGCCGCCGGAAAATGTGCTTGGGTCAAAGCCTCCGATATCGAAATCAGATGACGGGTCTTGAGAACAGGCAACGGAAGAATTTCAGGGAGCTGAGGCGCATATTTATCGAGGATGGACTTCATGAGCGATCGGACAGGCCGGCTGGTCAACCCGCGCGTCTCATGATAGATCGGCACGATCCGACCGCTGTGCAAGCCGACCGCTGCGGTCTCGTCGTCCAAAAACTCGTAAACCGGGTTTTCCATCTCCAGGGCGTAGCCCTGACGACGGTTTACCCCCACCTTTCCAGAGAGCATGAGTCTCTGTCCGTTCTTGAATCGCTTTTCCAAATAGGGCTGATTGAACCATTTGACGAGGATGGAGCCGCTCTCATCTCCCAGGAGCAATTCGACGATTTTAAAGTTACGGCGCGATGTGATCGTGAGATGGGTCGATTGAACCACGCCGCAGACGGTCTGCTCTTCTCCGAGAGTCAACTGGGCAATCGGCTTAAGACGACTGCGGTCCTCATAGCGCCAAGGAAGAAAATAAAGGAAATCCTCCAGCGTCTTGATCCCCAGCCGCGAAAGCCATTCAGCCCGCTTGGGGCCCACCCCTTTCAGGTATTGAATCGGCCGCCCCCACAGGCCCCCGTCGAGAGGCGGCGCGGGCATCCCGACAACCGGGGCCGTGTGGAACGTCCGAGGGCCCGCCGGCCACCGGGCAAGGCGCTCCAAAACCTCCTGGGCTTTTCGCAAACGATCTTGCCGATCTCCCTCGAGAAGCTCGTCGAAATCGGCAAAAAGTTCTTTTAAGCGGACCCAGTCAGGGGCCTCCTCTTCGGGCGGGTTCTGTGCGAGGGCCGCCCGAACCTGTTGCGTTACAAACGCAGCCAGTCCCTGAACTTTCATGAGATGGGCGAAGTTTTTTTGAACAGCGTATTGAACGGGCTTCCGAATGCGGTCGAGGATGGTCTCACGCGATTCGACGCTGTCCATGGTTGACACGAGGGTCGAGGTTAGAAGAAGCGCGTCAAGTTGCGCCTCCGCATGCACTGCAGAAAAATTCTTGTCA
>Ga0335085_10006357_pt1 | contig 18678 bp, 12 predicted proteins | sample Lox_Sample_45_FD_206712 | JGI IMG/M metagenome (GOLD analysis project Ga0335085, IMG submission 206712) | Soil microbial communities from Loxahatchee National Wildlife Refuge, Florida, United States - Lox_Sample_4.5 | ecosystem: Environmental > Terrestrial > Soil > Wetlands | place: USA...
ACGCGCGTCGTGAGGCCGCAGGGCCTCGCGAGCGCGCCTGACCGAACGTTCCGCGGGGCCGGGCGGAGACGGCGCGCAAGAGGCGCGTGATAGAATCCGGCCCGCCGAGGAAAAAAATGGCACCCACGATGGGAAACGGGAAAATCTGCTACATCGAGATGCCCGCCACGGACATTTTGCGCTCCGCGGATTTCTACTGGCGGGTGTTCGGCTGGAAGATCCGGAAGCGCGGCGACGGCTCGACGGCATTCGACGACGGTGTGGGCGAAGTGAGCGGCGCGTGGGTGACAGGGCGGCCGCCGGCGGCGAATCCGGGGCTGCTCTTCTACATCATGGTGGACAGCGTGGCCGCAACGGTGGACAAAGTGATCGCCAACGGCGGTGAGATTGTGCAGCCGATCGGCGCGGACGCTCCGGAAATCACCGCGCGGTTCCGCGATCCGGGCGGGAACGTAATCGGTCTCTACCAGGAACCGGCCTGAAGCAGAGCGGCGGGCCTGGAGAATTCCCTCGCAGACTGCCCGGGCAATCCTATTCCCTTCGCAGGACGTCCATGGCGTCGAGTCGCATCGCACGGCGAGCGGGGAGCCAGCAGGCCAGCGACGCGACGAATGCGAGCAGAAGCGCGAGGCCGACGAAGACTCCCGAATCAAGCGGGCTGACGCCGTAGAGAAGATTCTGCATCGCCTGGGTAAGGCCCGCGGCCGAGAGGGTTCCGAGCAGCAGACCCGCGGAGGTGAGCGCCAAGCCTTCCCGCAGGATGAGCGCCAGGACGTTGCGAGGCAGCGCACCCAAGGCCATGCGGATTCCCATCTCGTGGAAGCGCTGGCTCACGTCCTGGGCCAGCACGGCGAACAAACCGAACGCAGCCAGAAAGACAGCCAGGGCGGCGTAAATCGAGCAGATTGCCGCGACGGTGGCGACGGGCGCCACTTGCGCGGAAAGGCGTTCGTCGAGCATAGCCAGATCGAACACGGGTAGAGTGGGATCGAGCGAAAGAACCGCGGCCTTCAGCGCCCTGGACACGGATTCAGGATCCGCCGAAACGCGGAGCGCCACCGTGACGCCGGGATTGGGCCGCTGGGTGTAAGGGAAATAGACGTCGTATTGAGGCCCCAGTCCGAGCGGGGAGACGCCGTTCGAGGCGTCTACTAGGTCGAACCGCTGGCCGTGCACGGCGTCGCGTGCCACGCCCACCACGGTGACCCACGGCGTGTAGCCGGAGGTGCTGCGCATGCGCTTGCCGAGAGCCTCCTGGCCGGGCCAGAGTTTGCGGGCCACGCTTTCACTGATCACGGCGATAGCGGGAGAATTTGCGGAATCACGCCAGGAAATGTCGCGGCCGCGGACCAGCGGAATTCCGAGATTGGAGAGTGCGCCGGGATTCACGGAGTGGCGCCCCATCATCAGGCGGGCGGCGGGATCCTCGGCGGAGCCGCCCTCCGGGTAGGCGATGTAGACCCACGTGGCGCGGCCCAGCATGCTGGGGCCCCAGAGAGTGGCGGAGCGGACCCCGGGAAGCGTCTCCAATTTTTCGACGAGGGCGCGGCCGAAGCGCGCGCGCGCCTCCGGCGCCGTATAGCGTGCGGAGCGCAGCTCGAGCCGGAGCGTGAGCAGGTTGTGAGTCTCGAAGCGCAGCGGGGTGGACGCGAGGCGTTCGAAGCTCTTCACCAGCAGGCCCGCGCCGATCAGAATGGCCAGGGCCAGGCCCACTTCCGCGACCACCAGGATGCGCTGGCCGCGCCGGCGCGAGAGGTTGGAGCCCTCACGCCCGGCAAGGCTCAACGCGTCGCGCAAATCCACGCGCGAGCCGAGAAGCGCAGGGACCACACCAAACAGCGCACCGGTGACGATAGATACTCCCACCGATGCGAGAAACACCCAGCCGCCGGCCTGGAGGCGAACGACGGGAGGAAGATGGACCGCGGCCCAGGGGCGGATGGCGCTCATGCCCAGCTCCGCGAGGCACAAGCCCGCCGCTCCGGCCACCACCGTCATCACCGCATTTTCCAGCAAGAGATGCCGGGAAAGTCGCGAGGTGGACGCGCCGAGAGCGGAGCGCACGGCCAATTCCCGCCGCCGCGCGAGCAGGCGGGCGAGCAGGAGGTTGGCTACGTTGGCGCAGGAGATGAGCAGGAGCGCGAGCGAGCCGACCAGCAGGAGTTTTCCGGGAGCGTAGAACACGCCCACGAGCTGATCTTTGAGCGGCCGAGCGACGAGGCCGAAGCCCGAGTCGGAGCCAGGAAAGGCGGCCGCGGCACGAGATTGGATGGCGTCGAGGTCGGCGCGCGCCTGTTGCAGAGTCGCCGCGGGCTTCAGGCGCCCGACGCCCCAGAGAATCGCGCCGGCCCGGTCGTCCAGCGACGAAAAACCGGTCATAGCGTGGGCCAGCCCGAGAGGCATCCAGGCGTCGGTTTCTTCGCCGTGCTCCTGCTCGTTCAATGCGTCGCGAAACTCGGGAGCGGCAATGCCGACGACGGTGAAGGGACGCTCGTTCAGGTGGATGGTGCGGCCCACCACGGCGGGGTCGGCTGCGAACCGGCGCTGCCAGAAGTGATCACTGAGCACGACGACGGAGTCCGCGTCGCCTGCGCGGTCTTCGTCGGGACGGAACAGCCGCCCCAGGGAGGCGCGCGCGCCGAGAAGCGTGAAATAGGAAGGCGTGATGTAGTTCATGGCCACGCGGACAGGCTCATCGCCTCCGGTGAGCGCGAGCGCGCCGTAGCCCTGATAGCCTGCAATGGCGTCGAACGCCGTGGCCTGCGCGCGCATGTCGAGATACATGGGGTAGGAGAAATTGCCGCCCCCCTGCGGATAGCCGGGATAGGCGCGAGAGATGTACAGGAGGCGGTCCGCATCTGGATACGCCAGAGGACGAAACAGCACACCCTGGGCGACACTGAAAATGACGGTATTCGCGGCGATGCCCACGGCCAGAGTGAGAACCACCACCGCGGCAAATCGCGGCGAAGCGCCGAGGCTGCGAAGGGCGTAGCGGACGTCCTGGCAGAGCGATTCCATGGGCGCCTCCGGATGCTGGTTTGCCAGTAGCTCAGCAATATTCCGACCACATTGACGAGAGTCATGCCGGTGAAAGGAAAGCGTTTAGAGGCGAGAGGCGCGGAGGGAATTCACGGCGGCTGACCGTTTTCGGGACGGAACGTCGCTGTATCGAACAGGGAGGACGGGGAAGGCGGGACAGCGGTGTCATGCGCACCGCCGACCTCACAGCGGGCATCGAGCGGGGCTTCGACCCGTTTGCACTCACGCCCGGCGAAAGGGAGCGGGTGTCCATTCTCCTCGGAGATTCCGAGCGGGCGGCAATGTATCGGAGAACGCGGAGATGAATCTGGTGGATGATGTGATCGCTCCACAATCTCCAATACGCGGCGGCCGGCCATTCCGGGCACCTTCCGCGCGCTGGTATATGGTCGGTGAGCGGCGCGTGGGTGACAGGGCGGCCGCCGGCGGCGAATCCGGGGCTGCTCTTCTACATCATGATGGACAGCGTGGCCGCGACTGTGGATGCCGTTCGAGCCAACGGCGGCGAAATCGTGCAGCCGATCGGCGCGGACGCTCCGGAAATCACCGCGCGGTTCCGCGATCCGGGCGGGAACGTAATCGGTCTCTACCAGGAACCGGCCTGAAGCGGCGCGCCTCCCGGCTCGCTGCGGTCTTGGTCCAAGCTGAAGGCGAATGATCGCGGAAGTGCGGTCCCGGGGCTCATTGGTCCGAAGAATCCGCTCTTTCCTCGAATCAAAACGCTGCGAGGAACAGCGCCCAGGCTCAGCATCCTAATTTACAGCGTTTGTCACCCCGGGACGTGACTCGGGTCACCGCGAAGACCAATTCCTGGCGGGAGCATACAACTGTAACGAATTGCGGGTGAGCGGCCATGAAGAACGTACTCATCCTGGGCGCCGCAGGCAGGGACTTCCATAACTTCAACGTCGTCTTCCGGAACCAGTCCCAATTCCATGTGGTAGGGTTCACAGCCACGCAGATTCCCGGTATCGCCGGCCGCCGGTACCCGCCGTCACTCGCAGGTCCGGGGTATCCGGATGGAATTCCCATTTTCCCAGAAGACAAGCTGGAGGAGATGATCGGACGTTTGGGAGTGGACGCTGCGGTTTTTTCCTACAGCGACATTTCGCATCTGAATTTGATGCACCTGGCTTCGCGGGCCGTGGCGGCAGGCGCGGATTTCTGGCTTCTGGGCACCGAACACACGCAGTTGAAGTCCACCCTGCCTGTGATTTCCGTGTGCGCGGTTCGAACAGGATGCGGAAAAAGCCCCGTGGCCCGCATGGTGACGTCCGAACTGCGGCGGAACGGGATGCAACCGGTGGTGGTCCGGCATCCGATGCCGTATGGAGAATTGGAATGCCAGGCCGTGCAGCGCTTCGCCACAATCGACGATCTGGAGAGGCAGCAGTGCACCATAGAAGAGAGGGAGGAATACGAGCCGCACATTTGCGCGGGCACTGTGGTGTATGCCGGCGTGGATTACGAGAAAATCCTGCGCGCCGCGGAAAAAGAAGGCGACGTAATTCTGTGGGATGGCGGCAACAACGACACGCCCTTCTACGCGTCCGACCTGGAAATCGTGGTGGCGGACCCGCTGCGGGCAGGCCATGAGCTGTCGTACTTTCCGGGAGAGGTAAATCTCCGCCGAGCCGACGTGGTGGTGATCAACAAAGTGACGACTGCTTCCGTGCGCGACGTGCAAATGGTTCGCGACAACATTCAGAACACGAATCCGAATGCCGCCATTTGCGAAGCCGCGAGCAGGGTGATTGTCTCCGCGCCGGAACAAATCAAAGGCCGCCGCGTGCTGGTGGTGGAAGACGGGCCCACGCTGACCCATGGCGAGATGCCTTACGGAGCGGGAGTGGTGGCAGCGCGGCAATCCGGCGCCGCGGAACTGGTGGACCCGCGCCCGTACGCGGTCGGTTCGATCCGAGAAAGCTTTGAGCAATTCCGGCAGCTCACCAATCTGTTGCCCGCCATGGGCTATAGCGACACGCAAAGACGCGAGCTGGAAGAAACCATCAACAGGGTGCCGTGTGACCTGGTGGTGGTGGCCACGCCCATCGATCTGGCGCGGGTAATTCAGTTGCGCAGGCCGTATCTTCGCGTCACTTACGAAGTGGAGGAATTGACGCACCCCGGCCTCAATCAGCGGGTGGCGCAGTTCGCGCAGGAACACACGGCAGCGAGGGTGTGACCATGCGAAGCGAAGATTTTATTTCGATCCGGGACCTGTCTCCCGAGGAAACAGAATTTCTGCTCTTCCAGGGGCGGAAGATCAAGGCATATCCCGCGGCATACCGCCAGGCGCTGGTGGGCAAAACGCTGGCACTCATATTCGAAAAGCCCTCGCTGCGGACGCGGGTGAGCTTCGACGTGGGAATGCACCAACTGGGCGGGTTCTGCATTCATCTTTCGCCGTCGGAAATTGATCTGGGCAGACGCGAGACGATCCACGACGTGGCGCGGAACCTGGAACGTATGGTGCAGGGCATCGTGATCCGCACATTCGCGCACGAAGCGGTGGAGGAAATGGCGGCCTGCTGCGATATTCCTGTGATCAACGGGCTGACCGACTTCAGCCACCCCTGCCAGGCGATGGCGGACTACCAGACGATCTATGAAGTGAAGGGCCGGGTGAAAAACCTGAAAATCGCCTTCGTGGGCGACGGCAATAACGTGGCTCATTCCCTGCTCTTCGCCGGGGCGCAGCTCGGGGCGGATGTGTGGATTGCCTCGCCTCCAGGCTACGAACCGAAAGCGGAGGCTGTGGCTTGGGCCCGGGAACGCGCGATGCAAACCGGCGGCCAGGTGATGATCACGAACGAGCCGCGCGAGGCGGCCGCGGACGCGGACGTGGTGTACACCGACGTCTGGACCAGCATGGGACAGGAGGCTGAGGCTGAAGAACGGAGGCGGGTATTCCGGCCGTATCAGGTAAATGCGGAATTGTTCTCGCGGGCGGCGCCAAACGCGGTGTTCATGCACTGCCTGCCAGCCCGCCGCGGAGAAGAGGTCACCCCGGAGGTGATTGATTCGGCGCGATCGGTGGTGTTCCAGCAAGCCGAAAATCGCGTGCACGTGCAAAAAGCCATCCTAATCGAATTGCTCAAGCAGGTTCCGGTGGGGGTCATGAGACCGGCGGAGACCGCGGAATTTGCGCTCGCGTGAATTGGTGCGGCCATGAAAAGCATGGTGATTGCCATCGGTGGAAACGCCCTGATTCGTCCCGGCGAGAAGGGCACAGTGGCCGAACAACTTGCCAATGCGCGGGGCGTGGCCGCGCAAGTCGCGAGCTTAGTCGGCGAGGGACATCGCATCCTCCTCACGCACGGCAATGGCCCGCAAGTGGGCGCGGAGTTGTTGCTTTCGGAGCAGTCGGCGGGAACGGTGCCGAGTCATCCGCTGGACATCTGCGACGCATCCACGCAAGGAGAGATGGGGCATTTGCTCCAACTGGCGCTGCACAGCGAGCTGAAACGGGCAGGGTTGCGAAAGCCCGTCGTGACTGTACTGACGCAGTGCGTCGTGTCGCTCGACGACCCATCCATGAAGAACCCCACCAAACCCGTTGGGCGCTTCTACACAGAGGAGGAGGCTGAGGTACGCAGACGCCGCTATGGATGGACGATCTGCATGGACTCGGGGCGCGGGTATCGCCGCGTTGTGCCGTCGCCTCCGCCGCTGGAAATCATCGAATTGGAGACGATCCGCCGTCTTTTCGATCTCGGCGTGCTGGTGATTGCTTGCGGAGGCGGCGGCATCCCAGTTGCATGGTCGGGCCCGAGCCTGGTGGGCGTGGAGGCGGTGATCGACAAGGACCTCGCCTCGAGCCTGCTGGCGTCGCGCCTGGGAGTCGACTTGTTTGTCATCGGGACAGACGTGGACTACGTGTACTTGGATTACAAGAAGCCGTCACAAGAAACCTTGCGCATGGTTCAGGCCGACCAACTGGACGGATATGCGCGCGCCGGACAATTCCCGGCTGGCAGCATGGGGCCAAAGGTCGAGGCCGCGCTGGAGTTCATGCGCGGAGGCGGAAGAGAAGCAATTATTGCCTCCGTTGACCATCTCTGTGCAGCGGTGGCCGGAAGATCAGGGACGCATGTGTATTCGGGGACATTCCACGAGCTGGAAGTGCTGGCAGGCGAACCTGCCGAGACGCAAGGATAGAATCCGGGCAAATGAGGGTGTGCTCCGCAAGTTGCGCGATGCGGGCTGAAGCACTGCGAGACCACGAAGGCTTCATCGATTTGGGAAAAGCGCACGGGCCCACGACTACTGTTCACTGAATGAGGATCTGGGGACCTCGGAACGCGCGAGGAGGGAAGGGCTGTGGCACACACGAACCAAATGCTCCGCCCGCCGCCCTGTTTAGCGCACATTCTGCCCGGGGGAACGGTGCGGGAGCGCGGTGGCAGCGGCGCGCATGGGAACAGCGACCCGGCGGCCTTTTGGGGACGGGAGGGGACAAGCACCCGGAATCTCGTGGCGATGGCGGGCGATCCAGCGGTAGGCGGCACGTGACAGCGGCATCACGCCGGGAATCCAGGCGAGTACGGTGAACGGGCGTGACCACCAGATTCGACGGGCCACATGGAGCAAGGCGTCCGCGCCGCCGTACACATCGCCTGCCGCCGTGAGGACTCGCATTTCATCCATCAACCGCGCATCGGAAAGCTGAAGGCGCTGGCGCACCCAGGGTGCCTGGAGCGGCGCGAGATGGAAACCGGCCGGGCCGGCAAACAGCGCGATGCGCCAGGCCCAGCGCGAGCAGAATCCGCAATCGGCATCGTAGAGAATCCAGCCGCGCGGCGGAGCTTGCACCCAAAGAGGTTTGCCGGACATGGCTGCACCTCAATTCTCCGCTTCACCGTTGGTGCGTCCGCCCGCGGCGGAAGGACGGGCGTCGGCATCGCGGGAGAGCGCGCCGGGAATGATGCGGCGCATCTGGCCGCGGAGTTTTGCGAAGCGGCGGAGCGAGCCGGTGGGGAGGCTTCGCACCTCCTCGTACAGCGAACACATGGATTCCATGAACTCGAGCATGGCCAGCAGACGCTCGCGCATATGTTTGTCGCCGGGCGAGGTTTCGCGCGCGAGCTGCACACATTCCTTCAGCACGGCGAGCGTGGGATCCACCTCGCGGCGTTTGCGCTCCTGGGTGATGATGCGGAACATCTCCCACACATCCGGCATGGAAACGAAGTGGTCGCGGCGGTCGCCGAGCAAGTGAACGACGCGCACGATTCCCCACCCTTCCAGCTCGCGCAGGCTGGTGGAGACGTTTGAACGCGCCACGCCGAGTGTGGCGGCGATTTCCTCCGCCGGGAGCGGGTCAGGGGAGAGATAGAGGAGCGCGTGAATCTGGGCGACGGTGCGGTTGACGCCCCAGCGGGTGCCCATCTCGCCCCAGTGAAGGATGAATTTCTGCTGAGCGGGAGAGAGTTTCATGGCGGGCCTCCCTTAACTTCCGAACTTTCAGTCATGACAGAATATACAGCAGAGGCAGGCACATGTCAAGCCCCCGCCGGAAGCCTGCCAGCGCCTCCCCTGCCCTGCCTCTTAGGAGTCCGGTGGAGGGCGTTTGTTGGTGCGGCGGGCCACCTCGTGGGCCAGATAGACGCGCAGGTCGGCGCGCACAGTGGTGAGTTCCATGATGTCGCGGAGATCTGCGAGAGGAATATCGGGCAGGAACGCCATGATGCGAGCAAGCGGGGTGAGCGGGTGGCGCAGCAGCGCGATACGGACGTGCGGTGAGCAGGACCATTTCGGGTGGCGGGCGATGGCATTTACCACGCGCGGGGAGAGGTCCATGCGGGCAAGCACGCGGGTGATCTGCGCTTCATTCAGATGGGCATTTTCCAGCACGTGAGCGAGTGTGCTGGGCAGGCCCTCCACCAGCAGCGCGGCGGCCACGCGCGCAGGCCCCTGCTTGGCCAGCGTAATCTTCTGGCCCACGGGAAGCTGCGCCAACCGGTTCAGCACGAGATCCTCGGCCACGCGGCGGACCTCCGCGAGGGCGGAAGGAAGCAGGCTGATGCGCGCGAGATCGAACAGATACAACTGGCGCACGCAGGCCAGGGCAATCAGGCGCGGTGTGTGCGGATGGCGGGCCAGCCGGAGTTTCACCGGGTAGCTGCGAATCCATTCGGCGCGCTGGGCGACGCGGCGGAGCAGCTCGGCAGGCGCGTCTCTCCGTTCCAACAGGCGGCAGAGCAACGATTCGTGGAGGGCGGGATTGTCGAGCGCGGCGAGAAGAATATCCGGATCAGCAGAGCCGAGAAGTACCTCGAGGGCTGCGGGAGAAGCGGTGCGGGGATCTTCCGGCGGGCCCGGACGAGGCATCAACCGGTCCCGGCGGTACGCGGCCGGCCCGCCCGCTGGGCCAGCTGGCGATGAGCGCGGCGAGCCGCGGCGCGCGCCGGAGGAATCTCCACCGGGCGGACGCGCGCTCCGCGCGCAGCGCTGTGAACGAGCGCCTCGAAGGCCTGATCCAACAACGCGCTCACTCCGAATACGCCTCCCGCCTCCGCAACGACAAAATCCTGCTGGGCGATTTCCAGACGGCGGGCCACACTCAGCACGAGATGAGAGAGGGAAAGCGCGGCGCCGAACAGAATTTCGCGCGCCGGCGTGTCGCCTCCTTCGGCAGCCTCCGCAACAAGCGGGAAAATGCGGGGGAACACATCATCAGGCCCTGCGGCGATCCGTTCGAGCAGCGTGCTCCAATCCGGACAGTCGAGCGCGGCGGGAATGGAATCGGCGAGCACGGTGACGGGTGCGAGGGCGTCACGGGCGCGCGCGACGGCAGCCACGCCGCGGCGCCCAATGTCGAAGGCGCTGCCTTCGTCGCCGACCCAGGGGCCGTCGCCGCCGGCACGCACCAGGCGGCCATCCGCGCCACGGCCGAGCGCGGCGGAACCGGTTCCGGCCACGATCACGATGCCGGTCCCGTCGCCCAGCCCGGCATCGAGAGCGATGTCCAGGTCCGTGCACACCTGTACGTGGGCATGGGGAAAGGTCTCGACGAGAAATCCCATCACGCGTTTCAGAACGCGCGGCTGGCCTGCGCCGGCGATACCCGCGCACACAGCGGCGATGGAGGCGGCGCCCACCTGATGCGCGGCCAGCGTTTTTTCCGCGGCGGTGCGCAGCGAAGACTGGGCGCGGTCGAATCCCGCGCGCAGGGGATTGCCGGGCCCCGCACTGTGCTCGGCGATGACTTCTCCCGCGGCGTTCAGGAGAACGCAGTCGGTCTTGGTGCCGCCGCCGTCAAAGCCCAGCGAATATTCTTCGCGACCTGCCATCACCCTATCCGTTCCCAGCAGCTCACCACTGTTGGGGCACACGGTTCGGACAGCAACCGTTGACACCCTCTGCAGCACCCCATAGTATCGCGCGAACCCGAATCCCGAAGTCTCGAAGCTTCGGGAATGGTTCGGAACAGTGTCCGGCACGATGCCTATCCGCGCGGTGGACCTGGCCGTCCTGCTCCTTTATCTCGGCGGCATCACGATGTTCGGCGTGCGGTTCCGCCGGGGGCAGTCGGACGTGCGCGACTACTTCCTGGGCGGGCGCACGGCGCCGTGGTGGGCGCTGGCCGCCTCCATCGTCGCCACGGAAACCTCCACACTGACCATCATCGGAACGCCGGCCATCGCGTTCGCGGGCACGCTCGGCTTTCTGCAGCTCGCCATCGGCTACATCGCCGGACGAATTCTAATCAGCGTGGTCTTCCTGCCCGCCTACTTTCGCGGGGAATTCTACACGGCCTACGCACTCATCGAGAAACGATTTGGAAAGCATGCGCGACGGGTAGCGGCGCTGACGTTCCTGGGCACGCGGGCGCTGGCGGAAGGAGTGCGGCTGAACGCCATCGGGAAGATCGTGAGCGTGGCGTTCGGGACGGGCAGCGGGTTCTCCATCGCGGCGGTTACTGCGCTCACGCTGCTTTACACCTTTGAGGGCGGAATGAAAGCGGTGATCTGGACGGACCTGGTGCAGCTCGTGCTGTACCTGGCGGGATCGGCAACGGCGTTCTGGCTGCTGCTGGGAAAAATTCCCGGCGGGTGGAGCGAAGTGGTGCGCGCCTCCGCAGCGGCGGGCGGAAAGCTGCAAGTGTTCGACTTTTCCTTGAGCTTCACGCAGGCCTATACGTTCTGGGCGGGCGTGGTCGGCGGCACGTTTCTGACACTGGCAAGCCATGGGACCGACCAGACCATCGTGCAGCGTCTGCTGGCGGCTAAGAATCTGCGCGACAGCCAGCGCGCCATTATCGCCAGCGGGCTGATTGTGTTCGCGCAATTCGCGCTGTTCCTGCTGGTGGGGGTGATGCTGTTCGTCTACGGGCAGCATGCGCCGCTGGCGATTCCAGGCGGTGACCGCGACAAGATTTTTCCGGCGTTCGTCGTGCAGCAGATGCCGGGCGGAGTCGCCGGCCTGGTGCTGGCGGCGATGTTCGCGGTGGCCATGTCGAATACAAGCGGGTCGCTGAATTCGCTGGCGTCCTCGAGCATCATGGATTTTCCCCTGCTGCGCCGGCGGAGCGAGGGCGACCCCGCGGCGCTGCTGCGCCTCTCGCGGCGGATCACGCTGGTGTGGGGCGTGGTGCTGGGAGCGCTGGCGCTGATGAACTGGAAAGAGGTGCTGGAGGCGGGGCTGACGATTGCATCAATCACGTACGGCAGCCTGCTGGGGCTCTTCCTTCTGTGCCTGCTGAATCCACGCGCGACGGCGCGAGGCGCGATCGCGGGGATGATTGCCGGACTCGCTGTGATTCTGGCCGTATGGCGTTACACGCCGCTGGCTTGGACGTGGTATGTGCTGGCAGGAACGGTGCCGACGTTTGTTGTGGGTTCGCTCGCCAGCCTGCTGGATAATTCTGCGAGCACCCCCATGGGGAATCCGCGGGAAAAATGAGCGAGGAATCGAAACAGCAGGAAGAAACCGGGCCGGCGAGCACCTCCGCCACTCCAGCGCCGCGCGTGGAACTGATCCAGGGGCTGGGCGCGTGGGCCGCGGCCGCGATCGTGGTGGGAACCATGATCGGCACGGGAATTTTTCTGGTGCCGAGCAGCATGGCCGTGAATGCGCGCTCCGTAGGGCTGGTGTTTCTGGCGTGGATTCTGGGGGGATTGCTCTCACTGGCAGGCGCTCTCGCATATGCGGAGCTGGGGGCGGCAATACCGGAGGCGGGCGGGGATTACGCGTATCTGAACCGCGGATTCGGCCCGCGATGGGGCTACCTGTTCGGATGGATGCACTCGGTGGTGGGACGGCCGTGCTCGGTGGCCACGATTGCGGCTGGGCTAATGCGCTTCTGCGGCTTCCTGCGGCCGACGATCGCGCAAACGGTGATCACCTGGCCTTTCTGGATTCCTTTCACTCACGCACCGTACAACTTCAATCTCTCGCCGGCGCAGCCGCTGGCGGTGGTCGCTATCGCGCTCGTCACATTCGTGAATTACCTGGGCGTCAAGCTGGGCGGGCGCGTGCAGGTAACCCTGACGGCCATCAAACTGTTCGCCATCGGCGCGGTGATCGTCCTCGCGATGGTGATGGGCCGCGGCGGTTCGGTGCGCTTTCAACCGTTTCTACCCGATGCGTGGGGCACAGGCGCGTGGGCCGGGCTGCTTGCGGCGATGGTGGCCGCGGCCTGGGCCTACGACGGGTGGAGCAACGTCAGCCTGGTAGGCTCCGAGGTTATCCATCCCCAGCGCAACATTCCGCTGGCACTGGTGGGCGGCGTTTCCCTGGTGATGGTGATTTACCTGCTGGCCAACGCGGCGTACTTCTGGGCGCTGCCGTTTGTGGCCGTGGCGCATTCGCAGCACGTGGCCTCGGACATGATCGCGTCGTTCGCAGGCGGGCGCGCTGCGGCGTGGCTCACCGTGGCCATGGTGATTTCCGCGCTGGGGACTCTGAATTCTTCCATCCTTTCGGGAGCGCGCGTGCCTTACGCCATGGGCCGCGACGGCGTATTTTTCCGCTTTACGGGTGTGGTGGATCGGAAGCGGCACACGCCGGGAGGTGCGCTGGTGTTCCAGGCGTACATGGCAAGCATCCTGGCGCTGACGGGAACGTTTGAGGATTTGTTTTCTCTGTTCATTTTCGCGCAGTGGATTTTCTACGGGTTGGTGGTGGCGTCGGTGTACGGCCTGCGCCGGCGCGAGCCGGACCTTCCTCGGCCGTATCGCACGTGGGGCTATCCGTGGGTACCTGCCGTATTCATCGTGGGCGCACTGGCGCTGACTCTCAGCCTGTTGGCGGCGCGGCCGGTGCGCTCGATGTTCGGTCTCCTACTGATCCTCCTTGGACTGGTGTTTTATCCGCGATGGCAGGGCGGAGCGCGCAGTCACGCGCCGGCGGCGGATTCCGCCACGAATTAGACCGGGATGTGTGCCCGGGGCAGCAAGGAGCAAAAGCGCAGATCCAAAATCGCAGCGGGTTGCGCCGCCGGTGAGAACCACGGCGGGGATTACTTGTAGAGGAGATATTTCTCGCGGATGGCGCGAAAGGCGCGCAGGTCGTCGTCTTCGCCGATCAGGATGTTGGCGGGAGAGTCTCCCTTCTTGAGGCGTTCGATAGCGGTGGCGGAGCCGACCAGATCCATCATGCCATTCATGTCAAAATTCTTCGGATAGAACTTCGCGAGTGCCTCCGCCATTTCAAATCCCAGCAGGATGGGAAACACGCTTCCGCGGTCAAAGACGACCAGCGAGACTCCCTCGCACGCTTGATCTTTGTACAGGCCCGAACGCGGGGTAAACCGCGTGGGAACGAAGTGCACGGCGGGAATGTGGCGGCCGTTGAGGTACGCGGCCAGTTCGCTGCCGTGAATCCAGGGCGCGCCCACCAGCTCGAACGGCCGGTCGGTTCCCCTCCCTACCGAGACACCTCCGGCCTGCAGCAGTTCCACGCCGGGATAAAGGACGGTCTCGGTAAGCGAGCGAAGGTTCGGCGACGGCGGGACCCACTCGAGGCCGGTGGACTCGAAGTAGTCACTGCGGCGCCAGTCCCTCATGGCGATGACGTGCAGGTCCGCGCCGATGTGATTCTCCGCGTTGAACATCTGCGCGAGCTCGCCGGCGGTCATCCCATGGCGAACGGGCTCGCGGAAATAGCCGACGAAGCTCAGACGGTCCGCGTCCAGCATGGGCCCGGCAACGTCGAGGCCGCCGATCGGGTTTGGCCGGTCCAAAACGTAAAAGGCCAGGTTATGCCGCGCGGCTTCCTCCATCGAGTAGGCCATCGTGGTCATGTAGGTGTAGAAACGAACGCCGGCGTCCTGAATATCGAAGACAAGCGCGTCGAGATTGCGCAGCATCTCGTCTGTGGGGCGGCGCGTATTGCCATAGAGGCTGTACACGGGCAAGCCCGTAGCGGCGTCCTGCGAGGAGCCGACGACGTCGTCGGCGGTTCCTCGGGGGCCGTGCTCCGGACTGAACAGGGCAGCGAGGCGCACGTCTGGAGCATGTGCGAGCAGTTCAATGTCCGTGTGACCATCGCGCGCGATGCCGGTCTGGTTGGTAATCAGGCCGATGCGTTTGCCGGCGAGCGGCGCGAAATTTTCCTCCTGGAGAACGTCAATTCCGGCGAGCGTGTGGCCGGCGCGGAACTGCGGGCGTTCGGAATTCAGCCCGCGCCAGAGGAGTGAAGCCGGAGGCAGGGGATGGTTCTCGTAAAATTCATCGTGTGGAGGGGAGACACTGGCGAACAGGCGGAGGATTTGCTCCCTCCTGATGACAGCAGCAACTACCGTGGCGACCCGCGAGCGCAGCGCAGAAATCGCTGGACGCCGGCGCGGGTGGACGCTGTTGGCCAGCAGCAGATAGAACGTGTCGCTCGTCGGATCGATCCACACGGCGGTGCCGGTGAATCCGGTATGGCCATAGGAGAGGCCGACGGGGAACAGATCGCCGCGCGGCGATGAAAACGTGGAATCAATGTCCCAGCCGAGACCTCGGGCGGAGGGAATCCACGGCGGCTGTTCCGGCTGGGTGGCCAGTGCAATGCTGTCGCGGGTCAGCAGCCGAGTTCCACTTGGGGCCATTCCACCGTTCAGCAGCAGGAAACAGAATTTTGCGAGGTCGTCCGCGGTAGAAAACAACCCCGCGTGGCCGGCCACTCCGCCCATGCCGCGCGCGCGTGGATCGTGGACCACGCCGCGAAGCACGTGCCCACGGCCGGAACCGGGCTTCGCGCCTTCCGGCAGATCGATTTCTTCCGTGGGCGCGATGCGCGGGCGCCAGGAGGCGGGCGGCCGGAATTGCGTGTCGTGCATTCCGAGAGGCGCATAAAATGTTTTCTCGGCAAATTCATCCAGCGGCTCGCCGGACAGGCGGTGCACGATTTCGCCCAGCAGGATGAAATCGCAATCGCTGTACACGAAAATCATGCCGGGCGGGGCGATGGGATCTGCGTTGTAGATCCAGTCGAGCACCTGCTGAGTGGAAGCGTCGTCGGGAGTTTTCGGGATAGGCGGAAGGCCGCCGGTATGGGTCATCAACTGGCGGATGGTGATCTGATCTTTTCCGTGCGAGCCGAATTCGGGCAGATAGCGGACCACGGGGTCCGCGATGCGCAGTTTTCCCTGCTCCATCAGATGAAGGAGCGAAGGCGCGGTGGCAAACACTTTGGTGAGCGAGGCGAGATCGAAAATCGTGTCCACGGTCATGGGCTCGCGCTGGGGGATGAGCGCCCGCGAGCCGTAAGCTTTGCGATAGACGACGCGGCCACGGTGCCCCACCAGCAACACCGCGCCGGGAATTTCGTCGTCGGCGATGGCCTTTTCGATGGCCGTGTCGGCAGCGGAAAAATCGAGCGGCACGACCACGGCGGCAGGCTTGGGGCCCGCACCGGCCGGCTTCCCCGCGCCTGGATGCTGCCGGGAACCGGCAGTAGGGGCGGGCTTGGATTGCGTCGCGCTGCTCGCAACCGGCCAACCGGCGAGGACCAGCGCTCCGGCGAGCACAACAGCGGCGCCGGCACAACGAGCCGCAAGCGCTTGCGAGTCACTGAAGTTGTGCGCCATTTCCCTGTGTGTTATAACCAGCCGGAGATGCAAGGGTCAACTCCGTTCGACGCTGCGGCGCATTTTTTCTGAAGCAATGCCCGCCCGGCGCTCCTTCCTGCTGCTCCTTCTGTTCCTCCCCGCCCTTGCTGCAGCCACACATCCGGGTGATACGGCGCCGCCACAGCAGCTCTCGCCGGAGGCGCGCCACTGGGTGGAAAAAACCATGGCAGCGATGACCACGGACGAGAAAATCGGCCAGATCGTATTTCCCACGTATTTTGGCGCATTTGAATCCGTGGAAAGCAAAGACTTCAAAGAGCTCCAGTCGCGCGTCGAGAACGACCACATCGGCGGGTTCATCCTGGCCACGCGGCGGGGGCCGCGCGGGATCGAGCTGAGCCACGTATACGAAACCGCCGTGCTGACGAACGAATTGCAGCGCGCGGCGAACATTCCGCTGCTGGTGGGCGCGGATTTCGAGCGCGGCACGGTGATGCGCGTGGAGGAAGGGACTGCGTTTCCGCACGCGATGGCGGTGGGCGCCACCGGCCGGCCCGCCGACGCCTATGCGATGGGACGCATCACGGCCATCGAGGCGCGCGCCATGGGTGTGCATTGGGTGTTTGCTCCCGTGGCGGACGTCAACAGCAATCCCGACAACCCGATCATCAATATCCGTTCATTCGGCGAGGACCCGAAGCAGGTGGCGGAATACGTGTCGCAGTTCGTTCGCGGCGTCGAGGAAAACGGCGCCATGGCCACGGCCAAACATTTTCCCGGCCATGGAGACACGTCAGTGGATTCACATATGCAATTGCCGCTGGTGACGGCGAGCAGGGAGCGGCTGAACGCGGTGGAGTTCGTCCCGTTCGAGGCGGCCATTGACGCGGGCGTGGATTCGATCATGACGGCGCACCTGGCCGTGCCCGCGCTCGAGCCCGATCCGGACATTCCCGCCACTCTCTCCCAGCGCGTGCTCACCGGAGTGCTGCGCGACCAGCTCCACTTCGGCGGACTGGTGATCACCGACGCGCTGGACATGGGCGGCGTGGCGAAAGGATTTCCGCCGGGCGAGGTGGCCGTGCGCGCGCTGCTGGCCGGCGCGGACGTGCTGCTGCTTTCGCCGGTGACGGATGCGGCACTGTCGTCCGTCCGCGACGCGATCCAGTCGGGGCGGGTGCCCATGTCGCGCCTGGACGACGCGGTGCGCCGCCTTCTGGAAGCGAAGGCGCGCCTGGGACTCTACAAGCAACGCGAAGTGGACGTGGACAAACTGAGCAGCGTGTTCGGGAAGCCCGAGTTTCTTGCCACCGCCGCGGACATCGCAGACCGGGGCGTGACGCTGCTGCGGAATGATGCGGGCCTGGTGCCGCTCGACCCGCGGACGACGAAGCGGGTGTTTCTGCTGGCCGTTTCCGCGGACCCGGACACGACACCGGCGGAGCCGTTTGAGCGCGAGCTGCGCGCGCAACTCGATTCCGTGGATTCGCTGCACGTGGATACGAAATATTTCCGCGCGGAAGAAGCGCACCTGCCATCCCCGGACAGCTACGACCTGGCCATCTGCGCGATGACCGTGCGCGTGGCCGACCGCAAAGGAACGATCGGGCTCCCGACGAACGAATTGGAGATGATCCACGCGCTGCTGAAAGCCGGAAAGCCTGTGATCATGGTCGGGCTGGGCAGCCCGTACCTGATGGAGAGTTTTCCGGAGGCGACCACGTGGCTCGCGTCGTTCAGCGTGCAGGACGTGGCGCAGCGGTCGGCGGCGCAGGCGCTGCTGGGAACCTTTGCAGTGGGCGGGAAGCTGCCCGTAAGCTTGCCGGGCGCGGCGCCGCATGCATTAAAGGTTGGCGATGGGATGACCACGGCGGGGATCCCCCTGATGCTGGAACCTGCTACGAAGGAGATGGACGAGCAGTTGAAGCCTGTCGTAGAGATGCTGAATCACGCGGATCTGAACCAGGTGGGTGGCGTCCTCGCTGTTGCGTACCGGGGACACCTTTTTGAACGCCGGTTCGGAAAGCTGGGGGCGGCGGCAACTGATGTTGTTGCGACTCCCGAGATGCTTCCACCTGAATGGCCGCGCCGTGACTTGCCACTGGATACGGCGGTACTCACCACGGCGATTGCGCGACTGGTGCAAACGAAGCAGTTGGCGCTCGAATCGCCGCTGGCCACTATTCTAGCTGGAGTTTCGGTGTGGCCGCGCATTCAAGGCTGGCGCGAACTGACGCTGCGTCAACTCCTGGAACGTCCGCCCGAGCTGAAGATCGAGGGGCCGCCCTCCAGAGTTTGGGACGAGAAACCACCGTGGGAATCCAATGGGGGCCTGCCGCACTGGAGTTCATCCTCCATTCTCGGCTCACAAATTCTCGAAACTATGACAGGCCACCCGGCGCCGGAAGCCGCCAGGATGCTGCTGTTCGGAAGCCCGCTGCCAGCACAGGCCACCCCTCCGAAAGGAAAAGACGAAGCGCGATGGGCAGCCACCGAGGCCCGAGCCAATCAACTGGCCGTGGTGGGACAGATCTGGCTGAACGGCGGCCTCTACGCGGGTCGCAGGCTGATGAACACGGCAGTGGAGCGGCAGTTTCTGGTCCGGGAATCGTCCGGCGAGCGTGTCTTTACGC
>Ga0335085_10006358_pt1 | contig 18675 bp, 18 predicted proteins | sample Lox_Sample_45_FD_206712 | JGI IMG/M metagenome (GOLD analysis project Ga0335085, IMG submission 206712) | Soil microbial communities from Loxahatchee National Wildlife Refuge, Florida, United States - Lox_Sample_4.5 | ecosystem: Environmental > Terrestrial > Soil > Wetlands | place: USA...
GTCGTCCATTGCTGAACATGCCGGCCTGAATGATTTTGAACTCGAACAGGGCTCATGGACCTATCAGCAGATCGTTTGTCAGGCCTTTCCCGATCATCTCTTTCTGCAGTACCGAAGGAACAATGGGGTTGGCGATCTGACGGTGTTTTCGGCGTCGGTTCCGCGCAACAATGAGGGCCGGGTGCGAATTGTACCCATCCTGAAGCGGGGATACTCGCTCTTTTCGCCGGCTCCGATCAATGCACTCACAATCTCGGCGTTCAATCACATTCGCGCGGAGGAGCCGGACCAGGGAAATGGCAGCTGGGTGGGAAACGCGCTCTGTTATGCGGCGCTGGCGGGAGCGCACCCGAAGATTCCAAGTCCTGAGGATGAGCCCAGCATCAACAAGCCGGTTCCCGCACTGACGGCGCTGCTAAAGATCAATGGAGATGGCAGCGAGATTATTCGCTTTGACGATGAGGCGGGCAAGCCGCATCCAACGCAGTGGACAATGATCTTTTCGCGCAAGGGCAGGCTGGTGAAGGCGACGCACACTGCTGCGCCCATGTTCTCAGTAAAGCCTGTCCCAGCCGCGACGGGCGCCACTGCCGAGCGGATTGTTCCCCAAAGCTGAAGTGCGAACGCAGGTTTATTCGCCCAGCATGATGCGTTCGATGGCGGAGGCTCGGCCGGTCGCAGGATCGCAGGTTATCAGAGCAGCGCACATCTTGGGATTCCCTTTGGCAGCCTCGAATTTGCCTGGCAGGCCCGTCAGGAATCGGTGCAGAACAAGGTCTTTTTCGACGCCAATCACGCTGTCATAAGGGCCGCTCATGCCCACGTCGGTCTGGTAGGCAGTGCCGCCAGGGAGAATGCGTTCATCGGCTGTCGGCACATGGGTGTGGGTGCCGAGCACCGCGGTGACGCGGCCGTCGAGATGCCAGCCCATGGCTACCTTTTCGCTGGTCGCCTCGCCATGCATGTCGACTACGATTACGGGCGCCTTGATCTTCTCCAAAAGATGATTAACGGCATGGAATGGGTCATTGGTGCCGTTCATGAAAACTTTGCCCATGAGGTCGATTACTGCGTAGGGTACGCCGCCTTTGGTGACTCCTTCAAAGACGCCGTAACCGGGCAGGCCGGGCTGTAAATTGGCCGGCCGCAATACTCGCCGCGGCCGCTCTTTGCTGTCTTCGGGGACCGAGCTGAGATAGTCCATCAGATCGCGCTTGTCCCATACGTGGTTGCCGGTGGTCATGACGTCAACGCCAAGCTCGAAGAGGTCGTCGGCGATCTGCGGGGTGACGCCGAAACCTCCGGCGGCGTTCTCCACATTCATGATGGTCAGGTCGACCTGATGCGCTTCGCGCACATGGCCAATATGTTCGCGCACGATTTTGCGTCCGGCGCTGCCAAAGATGTCACCCACGAAGAGAATCTTCAATCACGACTCCAATTACGATTCCGGGTTGCCGGTTTCCGGCTTGGGCGAGGGTGGCTGCTTCACTTCGCGCATTAACGGGAACAGGATGACGTCGCGGATGGATTTGGATCCGGTGAGAAGCATGGTCAGCCGATCCACGCCGATGCCTTCGCCACCTGTGGGGGGTAACCCGTAGGCCAGCGCGCGCACGTAGTCCTCGTCCATCTGGTGGGCCTCATCGTCGCCACGCGCACGCTCGCTGATCTGCTGTTCGAAGCGCTTGTGCTGCTCCACGGGATCGTTGAGCTCGCTGAAGGCGTTGCCCAGTTCGAAGCCACCGGCGAAGAACTCGAACCGTTCCACGTGCGCGGGGTCGTCGGGTTTTGCCTTCGAAAGTGGTGAGACCTCGGTCGGATAATCGTAGATGATCGTGGGCTGGATCAGGAACGGCTCGACGACGGCCTCGAAGAGGTTGTAGATCGACTTGCCCAGGGGGGCGCTCTTCATCGAGTCGTAGTAGACGGCTGTGATGGCCTCGCGCATCGTCTTCAACTCGCTCAGACGCTCGGGAGACAGATGGGTGGTCTGCCCGGCTGTCTTTTCCAGAGAATCGACAGCCGCATGCAGACGAGCCTGGAGTGCGGGAGCGTTCTGCAATGCCGGCTCGGCCGGCTTAGCGCCTGCTTCCTCAGGCCAGTACTGGCGGATGGCTTCGTGCATCGTCAGTCGTTGCCATTTGCCCAGGTCGATCGTATGGCCATTGAACGCGGTGATCGTCGTGCCGTTAACCTCGCGGGCCACGAACGCCATGATGTCTTCGGTGAGTTGCATCATGTCGTGGTAGTTCGCATAGGCCTGGTAGAACTCCAGCATGGTGAACTCGGGGTTGTGTTGCGTGCTCACACCCTCATTGCGGAAGTTGCGATTGATCTCGTAGACACGGTCAAGCCCGCCGACCACAAGCCGCTTGAGATAGAGTTCCGGCGCGATGCGAAGAAAGAGATCCATGTCGAGCGCGTTGTGATGGGTTTTGAAGGGGCGGGCGGTTGCACCGCCGGCGATGGTCTGCATCATCGGCGTCTCGACTTCCAGATAGCCGCGCTCGTCAAAGAACTGCCTCAGAGCGCGCAGCACCCTGGCGCGTTTTACGAAAACCTCGCGGCTCTCAAGGTTGGTGAAGAGATCGACGTAGCGTTGCCGATAGCGAATCTCGACATCGGCCAGCCCGTGGAACTTCTCCGGCAGAGAAAGCATGGCTTTGGCCAGGAATGTCAGCCGCTCGACGTGCACCGAGAGTTCGCCGGTCCTGGTGCGGAAGAGATAGCCGGAGACGCCAATGTGATCGCCCAGGTCGAGCAGCTTGTACAGAGCCCAGCCCTGCTCTCCAACGGCATCGAGGCGCACGTAGATCTGCAGGCGCTGGCCGCCCTGCTGCAGGGTGGCAAAACCAGCCTTGCCCATGACCCGGATGGCCATGATGCGTCCCGCGACGGCAACGGTGGTCCGCCGGGACTCAAGCTCCTCGGCCGTCACGGAGTCCCATTTGGAGCGCACGTCGGGGATGGTGTGCGAAGCAGGGAACTGGTTGGGATAGGCAGCCTGGCCCAGTTTCTCGATCTCCGCCAGCTTTGCCCTGCGCAGGTCAAACAGGCCGCGCTCAAACTCTGAATCGAACACGAAAAATGCCCTTTCCTTCTGTGCGTAAGTCCAAAAGGGAAGTATACCTTCTCGTAAGATCAGCCTGTATTCTGGTGAGAGCCATCATGCCGTATCACCGCCCCATCTCGGATCCAAAGCGCACGTCGAAAATGCCGGAGGGCGTCGGCGCGATCGTGCAAGCCGAGAAGATGATCCAGATTGCGATTCTTTTGCCCTGTTCAGCGTTTATCGGCTGGCTTGCCGGCGCGTGGCTCGACGAGCGGTTTCATCAGGCGTGGATCGCCTTCGCCGGCATCCTCTTCGGCGGATTTGCAGGGCTTGTCTACGTGGTCCGGCTGGCGCTTGCAACTGAGAAGCAATCGCGGCAGGCAGAGACCGGAGACCAGGCGGAGAACGATAAAGACTCATGACGCAGGAAAGCTCACCCGGCTTCAATCTCACCGATGAAGGCCTCATCCAGCTACTGAATCGGGCGATTCGTAATACGGCGATTCTGGGGCTGGTTCCTGCGGCCTGCATCTGGTTCGCCTCGGGATGGCGCAACGCGGCCATGCTGCTGAGCGGAGCTGCGATTTCAACGGCGAGCATCTTTGAGTGGAAGCGGCTTGTCGGGCTGATCAACGCCAAGCTCGACAACCAGAAGACAGCGCGTATGGGCGTCGTTGCGGCGATCCTGTTTGTCCTCAGGCTCGGCATCTTCGCCGGGGTCATTTATGTTAGCCTTAAGTGTTTCAAGGGTTCCGTTTTGGCGCTGTTTTTTGGCCTGAGTCTTGCCGTAGTGACACTGGGGTGGGAAGCATTGCGTCTGTTACGGGATTGAGTTGTCGAAATCACTGAAAGCGAAAGATTTAGGAAGAAATGGCTGAGCAACTCGCCTTCACTCGACTGTTGAATCATTTGTTTGGCGGCCTGGCGGCCTCGGCGATGCATCTTTTCGGCATCCAGGCAGACCCGGCCACGGCCATCGACAACACATTTGCACTTGAGGTCCTCGTGGTTCTCGGGCTGATTGTGTTCTTTTTGCTGGTGCGCATGAGCCTCTCGGTGGAGAGCCCCAACGCTCTGCAGCAAGTGGCAGAGATGCTCCACGAATTCACGGGTACGCAAGGTGAGCAGGTCATCGGGCACGAGCACGAGCGCTTTCAGGCATTCGTCACCTGTATCCTGCTGTTTGTGCTGTTTAACAACTTCCTGGGTCTGCTGATGGGGCTGATTCCAAACCTGGTAACGCCTACCAGCCAGCCGCTAGTCCCCTTCGGCATTGCGATCCTGACGTTTCTCTATTACAACTTCCACGGCCTGAGGGTGCACAAACTTGGCTACGTGAAGCAGTTCGCAGGGCCGGTGTGGTGGCTGATTCCGCTGATGGTGCCGGTCGAGATCGTTTCACACCTGGCCCGCATGATGTCGCTCACCATCCGTCTTTACGCGAACATGCTGGCCAGCGACCTGCTGACGCTGATCTGCTTCTCGATCATGCCGCTGATCGCGCCAACGATCTTTCTTGGCCTGCACTTTGCAGTTTCGCTGGTACAGGCGTACGTGTTCATGCTGCTGTCGATGATCTATCTCTCGATGGCGGTTTCGCACGAACACTAAGGATTTGGGTAACACAGGATTCCGCCGGAGAGAGCTTCCGCTCCGGACATGCGGAAGGCTGCAAGCGTGAGGGGGCCAGCACGGTGAGCCTCAACCACCCACTGGCAGCCAATCTCAAGGGAAGCTGGAGAACTATGCGGAAACTTCAATATCTGTTCATGGTCCTGGCGGCGCTCTGCTTTGCCATGCCGGTCTTCGCTGATGGCGGTTCGGCAGTGATGGACATGGCGCCCATCGGCGTCGGTCTGGGCATGGGCTTGGCGGCCGGTCTTTGCGGCCTGGGCCAGGGCCGCGCGGTGGGCTCGACCACTGAGGCTCTTGCACGCAACCCCGGAACCCGTGCGGGCCTGCTGATGTTCATGCTCATCGGCCTGGCCTTCATCGAGTCGCTCACGCTGTTCACCTTCGCCATGGTCTACCTCAAGATCAAGTAGTCAGTGCGGAAGCAAGACACGGAAAAGCCCCACCTTTGCGGTGAGGCTTTTCCTTTTACAGGAATTTATCTTCCGGCGTGGGCCGCGCTCTCCGGGCCGCTGCGAAGCAGCTGAATGGCCTGGGCGTAACCAATGCCGGCGGGCAGGGGGGCGAAGTCCGATTCTTCTTCGAGTGTGTCGAAGCTCCTGGTCTTGAAGAAGACCCTGCCGTTCATCACCATCTGGAAGCGAACGACGCGCCATTGGTGTTCGCCCACGTTGGCTTGTTCAATCACGATCCAGCCGCCTTTGTAGAGCCTGCCCAGAACGCCCCAGCCAAAGTCGACATCGCGCTGCAGGTGGCCTTCGAGGCGCACAACGCGCTCGGCTGCGGGGTCAATCCAAATCTCGCCGGTCATAGCCGCAAGGACCGAGGTTTCGAGATCGGGTGGATCGAAACCTGGGTTGGGCCGGAAGCCGTATTTCTCGATGTGACTGCTTGACCCGGTCCCGCTACCTTCGTACTGGTAGACGAATGCGTCCGGCAAGACACGGAGGACTTTCAGCGCGCGCGCCGTATCGGAGTCCTGGGACTGCTTGCGGCGCCGCTGGCGACCGGGGTCAGCAAGCAGGGCGTCGAGGCGGGCCTGCTCCTTCTGCTCGTCTGCCTCGCTCAGGGGGTGGTCGTTCATCGCTACCAGGAGCGCGACTGCCCCGTCTTTGGTTTCGGCAATCTCTTTGGTGGTGCTGAGGCGAGGGCTGACCTTATGCAGGCGGTATCGCATAGGGCGCTGTGCGTTTGCTGCATTGCGTAACTCGGCGGCGAGCGCCTGTTTCACGAGCCAGGGATGGGGGTCGGAGGTTTGTTCCGGCCAGGCCAACGTCGCGGCCAGCAGGAAAAGCGGTAGTGCTGAGATCTTGCGCACCATCACCTCGTTCACACTCATTTTCGCTTAGGCCTCGCGGGTCCTGCCGGTCCCTTATTAGACGCCTGAGTCCTCAACCGGTTGCTGGAATTGAAGAGACCTGCCCCTGTTGCGTATAGTGCGGGCAGGGCCTTGGTGTTTTCAATGGTTTGGCGGATCGTCCTGCTTCGCTCATCCTTGCCATGATCGAATGATGGTCGCATTGCATACTTCGGTTTAACCAAACCGGTGAAAACGTCCGAATTGATGCCCAGGAAGGGAACGCGATATGGCAACGGAGAGCGGACAAGCGCGAATTGGAAAGACGGTAGTGATTCGCGGCGAACTGAAGGGCAGTGAAGACCTAGTCGTGGACGGCCAGCTGGAAGGGACGGTGAACCTCTCCGAAGGCCGGCTGACCATTGGACCAAGCGCCCAGGTCGCGGCAGATCTCACTGCCAAAGACGTGCTGATCATGGGCAAACTGCAGGGCAACATTGTGGCTTCAGGCCGAGTGGAGCTGCGCGCCGGCAGCGTGGTGGAGGGGGATGTCCGGGCGCTGCGTCTTGCGGTCGAAGACAATGCGGTATTTCGCGGTAAGGTTGACCTGACGCAGGGAGCCACCGGGCACAACGCCAAGGGCGAATAAGCCGCGCGCAGTGTCTCCAGGTTTGACGAATGCCTCCGGCTGGGCGCCGGAGGAACCATCAGTGCCGGCCGGTTTTGATTCCGGACTGCGATTGCATTGTCGTTGCCGGTCAGGCTACCGCATTTTGCGGGTGGCATGAGGTCCGGAAAAAGGGAAGTTCAGTGCTGAAACGCTTCTTCGATCGGAAGGCGGAGAACGAACCGTCTATCGCCCCGCAGGGATTTGGCGGCCCCAAGGTGCCACGGCACTCAGGTGCATGGGCAGCCATGCGCAAGCGCCTCAAAGCGGAGCCCGGACTGCGCATTATCGACACCGGACCCACCTCGCCCAACAACATTAACTACCTCACGAATCTGGGGCACAGCATCTTCCTGGCAGATCCTGTGTACGAGGCGTTCACGGGCGGCTGGCAGACAGGCGTCGACGAAGACGAGAAGCCGGTCTGGAATATCGAAGGCTATCTCAATCACACATTCGATTTCGGCGGTCGCACCTTCGACGTCATCCTGCTCTGGACGGTTCTCGACTATCTCCCCGAAGCTTTCGTAGCGCCGGTTGTCGATCATCTGTTCTCAGCAACCAATCCAGGCGGACAAGTGCTCGCGTTGTTTCACACGCGCAGCAAGGGAGACGAAACTACCTATTGCAAGTTTCACGTAACCGAAAGCGATGACGTGGAGATGCAGGAGGGGCATCCCTATGCGATTCAGCGGGCTTTCACCAATCGCAGCATTGAGCGACTCTTTGCCCGCTGGTCTGGATTCAGGCAGTTTCTCGCAAAGGACTCCCTTTCAGAAGTCATCATCACGCGCTAACCAGGCGAAGGTTCTGGATCAAGCCAGAAGCCTCATGGAGGAGTTATGAGTTCATCGCAGGGAACGCGCATTACGTGGCTCGGGCACGCCACTACTCTGATCCAGACAGCCAGCGGAACCAATATCCTGATCGATCCCTTCATTGCGCACAATCCGAAATATCCGCAGGGGTATGTGCTGCCTGAGAAGATTCATTATGTGCTGTTGACTCACGGTCATGGGGACCACATCTCTGACGCCGTGCCGGTAGCAAAGAAGCATGGATCGACCGTCGTCGCGATTTACGAGCTGGCAGATTACATCAAGGGCAAGGGCGCAGCGGAGACCATGGGAATGAACCTGGGCGGGACGGTGCAACTGAGCGATGTGGCTGTGACCATGGTGGACGCAAAGCACTCCGCCGCGGCCCAGGACGAGCATGGGACACATTACGTGGGTGTGGCCACGGGGTTTGTGCTCACAGTGCAAGGCGGCCCGGCGATCTATCACGCCGGCGACACGTGCGTTTTTGGAGATATGAAACTGATTGCGCAGCTTTATCGCCCGGAGATCGCGCTGATTCCGATTGGCGGCTTCTACACGATGGGGCCGGAAGAGGCGGCACTTGCAGCGAAGTTACTTGAGGTGAAGAGGATTCTCCCGATTCACTGGGGGACTTTTCCGCCCCTCACGGGCTCGCCTGACCAACTTGCGGCTAAACTCGGCGCCGGATTCGATGTAATACGCCTCGAGCCTGGCCAGACACTCAACGTGTAAGTTGCGCCAAAAGCAAAGGGCCGACCTGCGTCGGCCCCGCGTTCCCAGGAACCGGCTATCTTCCTGCTGCGGCCTTCTGCTTGGCCCAGCGCCTCTTTACGGCTTCCGCAATGCGTTTGCGGCCTTCCGGAGTGAGATTTCTTTTCTTCTTGCCGCTTTTTTTGGCGACCGAAGAAGCAGTCTTCTTTGCGGAGGTCGATCCGCTGAGCAAAGCGCGCGCCTGCTGTAACTGGGCGATCTCACGGTCAATCTGACTTAAAATTTCAGCAACTCCCACGATTCCTCCTCTTGCCTGTTTCGAAGGGGCTGCATCCTTTGCCTTTTCTGGGACCCTGCGTATCTGGGCAGCCACTTGTACTTTGAGATCACAATACCGATCTATAGACTAATTTACAAACAAAAAATGCGCCGTTTTCCTTGAAAGAAAACATATTGCAAAGAGCCGGTAACATCACTTCGTAATACATGCGATGGGTTACACAAAGTGCCAAGATGGGGTGAACTTCGGGCGATTTCATGTGGATGAATTCGCCCGAAGTTACTTTACTCCCGAGCTTGACATGGCCAGGCCGTCTCAGTAAATGCAGGTTGGAAGCATATGTTTTAACGCACGAAGAAATCAGAGCGGGCGGTTCGTTGGGGAATGTCTGGGAGTCGATTCAGTTGGCGGGGCGCCAGACGATAGGGCCGATGGCTCGGGGGCAGACATGCGCGCGCCGGAGGATTCTGCGGCGCGGTAGTTTCGCAGGTCGCGCAGGATCTCGGCCTTTTCGCGCGCATATTGCCCGGCGAGACGGGTCAGAGCATAGGTGATGATGTCGCTGTGATGGAGATCCTGCACGGTTGGATCGCGCCGCATGTTTAGCCAAAGGCGGTGCACAAGTTGCACATCGTCAGGACTCAGCGCAGGCGCGTGTGGCCCGATGTAGAAGACCCGCGTCTCCCCATTGGGACCGATGACGAAAAAGTTGAACTGGCGTTTCGGCTCCGGAAGTGCTTCCCATGCCTGGCCGAGATGGAAGGCCTGTTCCTCTGCGGTCATCGAGCTTGAAAGCCCCGAAACCACCGAATCGACTTCGAGATTGTTTGCGCTCTGCGTGAGCGCCGCAAAGATGTCGCCGGCGGGAACGACGAGAAGCGAGACCTTTTTCCCAAAGCTCTCAGCTACTGAGACAGCCTTGGTGAACAGAGTCTGCTCGTGCTCGCTGAAACTTTGCTGCTCGGCGCTCAGATACTCGGGACCGCCAACGCCCATCATGCGCACGCTCATCACAACGACGTCGCGGTCTTCTGTCTTTGTGCGCCCGAGCACCCATTTCAGCGCTACGGGATTGGCCGCGTCGTGCATGGTGACCATGATGGCGCCAGGACGTATGGCCACCGATTCGCGGTCGATGGTGTCCTGATGCTCGAGCTGGAAGTGGTCTTTCATCTGGCGCGCAGTCAGAGCGTGTTTCCGCAGATTTTGCCGCTCAGAGATCGTGAAGATAATGAAGAAGGTTCCGGCAAAGGCAAGTCCGCTCACCGTGGCAACGGACTTTGTGAATAGATTTGTAACCGCTGTTGCAAGCAGGACGAAGAAGACCGAGATCAGTCCGACCGGGATCTCTGTGTTGCCGATCCTGATGTTTGGAGGGACTTTCCATCCGCGCTCGCCGTGATACTTCCAGCGCAACACCAGCATGGCAAGGCTGTTGAAAGTGAACGACCAGATGACGCCGAATGCATATGCCTCGCCCAACGTGATGACGTTGCCCCGTGTGGCAATAATCGTGAACATCTGCAGGCCGTAGACCAGGTTCACGATGCGGTGGCTCGTTCCGAAGCGTGGATGCGGCTTGCGAAACCAGTCTGTCAATACGCCATCCTCGGCAACACGCATGAGGACGCCGGTTGAACCGATGATCGAAGTGTTGATAGCTCCAGAGAGAATCAGGAAGCCGACAAACACAACGAAAATACGAAACGCGACGCGCCAGAACATCGGGCCGACCATGTACATGGCCAGACCGGCGATCAAGTTGTCCTGGTAGATCGTCGTTCGGGGGCCGTCCGGAATCAGCATCGAGGCCAGCAGGGTGGCGCCGCCGGTAAAGAGGAGGCTGTAGATCGCGATAACGATTGCAGCACGCTTCAGGTTCTTCAGCTTCGGGTGCTGGATCTCGCGATTGACCTGCGCCAGGCTTTCTTCGCCGCTCATGGCCAGGATCGAATGGCCGAAGGCCATCAGGATGCCAAACAGGCCCATCATGGGCAAGCCTGAGCCGAACAGGAATCCCTGCGCATCGCGGCTGAACTTGAGGTGCGAAGGCGTTGGCGGAGGAGGCAGATGTACCCCGCGCACCATTACGGAGTAGGTGCCCCAGATAAAGAGAACGATCACCATTACAGTGGTGATCTGCATGACGCGGAGGGCCTTGTCGCTTGACTCCTCAATACCCTTGACGTTTTGCCACCAGTAGTAAGTAGTCACCGCTGCCGCAAAAATTGCGGATGTCGCGTTCACATCGAACTGAAAGGGATTGCCAAACGCGTCCATCAGCGCCGGAGGCAGCCAGTGGCTGTGGGCGGCCACATGCATCATCTCGTTCATCAGGCCGGTGATGTACTGTCCGGCGGAAACGCCCGAGATCGGTCCCGTAAGGATGTAGTCGAACATCAGTGCGGAAACGCTCAACTTGGCAAATGTGCCGCCCAGCGCTTCTTTGACCACGCGGTAGACACCGCCGCGGGTGAACATCGAACAGCTCTCGACGTACACTGCGCGCACCGAGAAGCTGAATAGCATGATGCCGAGGATGAACCAGGGCGCCGAGGCCCCAATGGCCTGTTCGGCGATGCCGCCTGCGTAGAACGCTGAAGACCCGAGATCGTTGAGGACGATGGCGGCCGCGCGCCAGAACGAGATGAACGTGAGCATCACGGACGATGCCACGATGAGCCGTACGCGGTCAGAGGATGGGGCTACGGTCGTTCGAGAGGATGCCATCGCGAAGGATCCGGCATACGGCGCCGGATGTTCAACCTTTGAAAGAGCGAATTTCCCGTCCGCCCTCGGCTGAGTTTATTGCCGGATCAACCGGGAGTCAATGAAAATAGCGATCTTGTTGAAAAAAGGCAAGATGTCTTCGCCCACATGTGGCGATACAACATCACTCGTCCCCTTTCAGCTCCTTTGCATCTTCAACAAAGCTGATGACGACAACAATAGCGGACCCGGTGAGGCCGGCGAAAAACAGGAACTCGAGCAGTCGAATCCCTAAGCTTGCAATGAACATGTCCTCAGTCTAGGGTGTCGGCAATGATGATTTCATAAAGAGAACGTAAGGGCGAGTCCGACCGGTGCGGAGGCGGGTGACTGAACGCAATGCAGTACACTCGGCCCTGTATGCAGCGCATCTCGTGGACGCAATGGATAGCGGCTGTTCTCGCCGCCGGCCTGATGGAGTTGCCGTTTCCCGTGGCGGGTCCCATGCCCCCCTGGCGTAGCGTCTTTGCATGGTTCGGGCTGGCGCCGCTCCTGTGGGCCATTCTGTGTGCCGGAACGTCGGGTGCAAAGAGACCCTTGCGAAGGTCATTCCTGCTGAGTTACCTTTGCGGCTTTCTCTGGTACTGCGGCAACTGTTACTGGGTGCGCGACACGATGCAGCGGTATGGCGACATGCCGCCGCTAGCTCCAACTCTGCTGTTGTGTGGCTTCAGCCTTGTGCTTGGTCTGTATTTTGGATTCTTCGGTCTGTGCATTGCGCTGGTACGTAAGACCACCGGCAGCGCGAGGCCAGCATTGCTGGCGGCGCCCATTTTGTGGACTGCCTTTGAACTTGCAGCCGCGCGGATCACAAGCGTCCCATGGGATCAATTGGGTTACTCGCAGGTGGACAATGGCCTGGTGAATCAACTCGGGCCCTGGACCGGTGTCTACGGCATCAGCTTCGTGCTCGTTGCGGTGAACGCGTTGCTGGCTGCGGCGTTTCTTTTGGATCAACCGCGAAATAGGCTCGCGGCTGGCGTGGCGGGGGTTGTGCTGCTCGTGAGCGGCTGGGCCGGCATCCTCGTGCATGCACCGGCTGCTCCTGCGACTGCAACCGCTATGCTGATTCAGCCGAACCTCGATGTAGGATCTGCGGATGCATGGGCGGGGCCAGCGTGGAACGAGCACATGACCGAGTTCACTCGGCTTGCGGAAGAGCAATGCAAAACCTATATCGCGGGCATACCGCAGACCGGCGCAATGACCGGCGAGATCCCTTGTCCGCCTTATCCCATGCGACCGGATCTGATCGCATGGCCCGAGTCGCCCGCGCCGTATTTCGAAGACGATCCACGGCTGCAACATGCGTTGATTACTCTGGCGCAGACGACGCAGACCTCACTGGTGGTGGGTAGCATTGGTGTCGATCCCTCGCCCGACGGCGGACTGCCGAAGACTTATAACTCGGCCTTAATTGTAGGGCCGGATGGCTCGCGGGTCGGCCGCTACGACAAGATTCATCTTGTTCCCTTCGGCGAGTACATTCCATTCAGGAACCTCCTTTTCTTCGCGCGCAAGCTCACGGGGCGCGTCTCGAGCTTTGATCGCGGCGACGTGCGCAAGGTTTTCCGCTTGAAGGGTCATCGATACGGCGTCTTCATCTGCTATGAGGCTGTATTTGCCGACGAAGTGCGCCAGTTCGCGCGGCTGGGCGCGGAGGTTTTGGTGAACATCAGCGACGACGGCTGGTATGGCGACACCAGCGCTCCCTGGCAACACTTGAACATGGCGCGTATGCGTGCGATCGAGAACCGGCGTTGGCTGCTGCGCGACACCAACAACGGTGTAACCGCGGCCATCGATCCCTATGGCCGGGTGCGCCAAAGCATTCCTCGGCATCAGATTGACGTGCTGCCTGCGCAATATGGCTTTCGTGACGACGTTACGTTCTACACCGAGCATGGGGACATTTTTGCGTGGCTCTGTGCCATACTGGCTATGGTGCTTGTGGGTTGGACGCTCCGCGTTACCCTCAGGCTCCAACTTCAAAACAAAGCCAGGTCTTAAGAGCTAACCGTGTCATTGAACGATCTCGAATTCGCTTACGCTCCCGTGCGCGACCAAGTGCGCGACCTGCGGGAGTATCTTTGACCCTGCCCGCATCCGCAGGGAACTCTCCGAAATTGAAACCAAGCTTGCTGACCCTTCTATGTGGTCGAATCCCGCAGCCAGCCAGCCGCTGATGCGCGACCGCAAACGCCTTGAGGCGCTTGTGTCCGACGACGATGAACTTGTTCGCCGAACGAGCGACATCGAAGCTTACTTCGAACTTGCCCGCGAAGGCGAAGATGTGCTCGCCGACCTCGAGCGCGACATTAAGGCTCTGAGTACGTTCTCAGAAGAGCTCGAGGCCAAGACGATGCTTTCCGGCGAGGCCGATGCGCTCAACGCCATTGTCACCGTGCATCCGGGCGCCGGCGGCACTGAGAGCCAGGACTGGGCCGAGATGCTGCTGCGCATGTACCTGCGCTGGGCCGAGCAGCAGGGCTTCAAGACGGAGATGAACGACTACCAGGACGGCGAAGAAGCCGGCATCAAATCGGCGACCTTCACCATCATGGGCGAGTACGCTTTTGGGCAGCTCGCCGGTGAAAGTGGAGTGCATCGCCTTGTGCGTATCTCGCCGTTCGACTCAGCCAAGCGCAGGCATACGTCGTTTGCATCGGTATTCGTCTCGCCCGAAATCGACGATTCGATCCAGGTAGACGTAAAAATAGAAGACCTGCGCATCGATACCTACCGCTCCGGCGGCAAGGGCGGACAGCATGTGAACACAACGGACTCGGCCGTTCGCATTACGCACCTGCCGACGGGTATCGTTGTGCAGTGCCAGAACGAGCGCTCGCAACACAAGAACCGCGAGAAGGCGATGAAGATGCTCCGCTCGAGGCTGTATGAGCACGAACTTGAAAAAAAGCGCGCCGAGAGCAAGAAGCTCGAGGACTCGAAGCTCGACATCAATTTCGGCTCGCAGATCCGCTCCTATGTGCTGCAGCCCTACCGCATGGCCAAGGACCACCGCACCAAGGTGGAAGTCGGTGACGTGGACAAGGTGCTGGACGGTTATCTTGAGCCATTTCTGCGCGGGTATCTGCTGGCCAAGCGCCGTGGTACAGCCGTGGCGGCTGCAGAAAGCGACGATCTGGACGTGTAAATCATCGAACAGACATGCTCAACGATCCTGCCATCATCGAAGAAATGCTCCACAAGGCGCGCACCATCGCCGTTGTCGGGATGAGCGACAAGCCCTGGCGGGCGAGTCACAACATCGGCAAATATCTCGCCAACAACGGGTACCGCGTTCTGCCTGTGAACCCAGCGCTGAAAGAGGTGGCAGGCATGACGTGCTATCCGGATCTGGATGCGGCACAGGCGGCGGCTAAGGAACAGACCGGAGCCGGCGTCGATCTCGTCGATGTCTTCCGTGCGTCGGAGAATGTTCCGCCGATCGTTGAGGACGTCATCCGTCTCGGGATACCCTATCTCTGGCTTCAGGACGATGTGACGCACGACGAAGCGGTCGCCAAGGCGCGCGCCGCTGGAGTGAAGGCCGTGCAGAATGATTGCATCTTCCGGGAGCATGCCCGCTTGGTGGCGGACCACTGACAGATGAAAACGACCGTCGTACGCTGGATTACCGCAATTGCCGTGCTGTTGATCGCCGCGTTGCCGGCTTTCGCTTTTTCAGATGCGGCTGACGCACCTCATGTGCATGTGCGGCTGGTTGTTTTACCCCCGAGTCTGGGAGTTGGCCAGACGGCGCAGGCTGGTCTCTATTTCAAGATTGAATCGGGCTGGCACGTCTACTGGAAGAATGCGGGCGATGCGGGCGAGCCGCCGCACATCCACTGGACGCTGCCGGATGGCATCACGGCCGGTCCGTTGCATTTTCCAGCGCCGAAGCGTCTGCCGCTCGGTCCGCTGATGGACTTCGGTTACGAAAACGAGGTGCTGTTCCCATTCGACCTTAATGTCGCAGCAACCACGAAGCCCGGTTCGGCTGTTCTCCACGCCAAAGTTGATTGGCTTGTCTGTCAGGCGACGTGCATTCCGGGTAAGGCAGAGCTGGAGCTGACGCGCGAGGTTTCGGCGCATCCGGCCAACGCGGCGCCTGCTGCGGCCGATGCGGCGCTGTTTACGCAGTTCGTGGCGAAGATTCCCGGTCCGCCGCCTGCGAGCGTCAAGACGGAGTTCCAGCCGGATGCGACGGGCTTTCGGCTTGGCGTGACGACGGGGCAGCGCGAAGCGACGGCAGAGTTCTTCCCGGCAGACCAGAATGTCATCGACAACCCTGCGCCGCAGAAGGTTACGCCGACCGCTGCAGGGCTGGTGCTCGAGCTAAGGAAAGACTCGAGTCTGACGGCGAATCCTGCGCAGTTGAACGGCGTACTCGAGCTTTCGGGCGGGCGCGCGTATGAGATCACGGCGCTGCCCGGAACGGTTGCGGCCGCGCAGCCAGCCTTTGAATTCGCGACGTTGCTTCGCATCGCAGGACTCGCGTTTCTCGGCGGCCTGATTCTCAACCTGATGCCATGCGTCTTCCCGGTGCTCTTTATCAAGGGACTGGCGCTGGTGCAGTCGGGAAGCGAGGAGCGGCACAAGCTCCGCATGCACGGTGTCGTCTATCTGGCCGGCATCGTGGTGTCGTTCTGGGTGCTGGTAGGGGCGCTGCTCGGGCTCCGCGCTGCCGGCGCTGTGCTTGGTTGGGGGTTCCAGTTCCAATCACCGGTGTTCCTGTCGCTGATGGCCGCGCTGTTGTTCTTTCTGGGCCTCTCGCTCGCAGGCCAGTTTGAGATCGGACTGTGGCTCACGAGCGCGGGCGGTTCATTGGCGGCAAAGCAGGGCTATGCAGGCAGCTTCTTCACTGGAGTACTGGCTGTAGTGGTTGCCACTCCGTGCACTGCGCCGTTCATGGGTGCAGCGATTGGCTATGCGCTGGCGCAGACGGCGGCGGTGACTTTTGCTGTGTTTACGGCGCTGGCCCTTGGACTGGCAGCACCGTACGTGGCTCTCACTTTGCAACCTGCGTGGACGCGCATTCTTCCCAAGCCGGGCGCCTGGATGGAGGTTCTCAAGCAGGCGGTCTCCGTGCCCATCTTTGGAACGGTGATCGGGCTTGCCTGGGTGCTGGCGAACGCTTATGGCGCCACGCTGCTTGCAGCACTGCTGGTGGGGCTTTTGTTGCTCGCGATTGCCGGTTGGTTCCTCGGTCGGTGGCCGGCGAAGCGATGGGCGACGTTGATCGCGGGACTGATTGTCATCGCTGTGGTGGTGTTGTGTGTCTCTGCTCCGCGCAAGCTGGCTGCGGCTCCTGCTGCAGCGACGCCTGCAGAAACGCAGAGCGCGTGGCAGCCCTGGTCGCCGGACGCCTTTGCGCGGGCCCAGGCCTCTGGCCGGCCTGTGTTCGTCGACTTTACGGCAAGCTGGTGCCTGAGCTGCCAGGTAAATGAGCGGGCGGCGCTCGATCAGCCTGAGGTTGAAAAGGCGTTCGCCGATGCACACATTGTTTTGCTGCGCGCCGACTGGACCCAGCACGATGACGCCATCACCCAGGCTCTCACTGCCCTTGGCCGCAGCGGCGTGCCGACGTATGTGCTGTATGCGCAGGGTCAGAGCCAGCCGCAGATTCTACCCGAAGTGCTCACGCCGGGCATCGTGACCGAGGCGATCCGCAATCTCCGCCGTTGAACAGGGATTTTCATCCTGATTTCTCTCGAGTGCCAGGTCGTTCTCGCACCAAGTCGCCGCATCTGTTTCGCAATATCTCGCTGCGAGGAGAGATTGATGTGGTCGATATCTGTGATTAGAATTTTCGGAGAACATCATGCCACTGCAGCCCGATGTACGGGACTTCGAGAGACTCTATCGCAACAGCTCCGATCAGGAGATCGCTGCGCTCTTTGCGGACAAAGACTCTTTGACTGACGTTGCGCGCGATGCGCTATTGGCTGAAATTCGGCGAAGAGGAATCAGCGGCACGGAGTTGTCCAGGCTCTATACACTTGAGGTCCGCCGGGAAGCAAAGTTTGACCGGAGGCAAATGGAGCATAGAGAACAAGTTGCTCGTACAATCTTTCGTGGTGATCCTAAACAGACTCTAATTTGGATTCTCGTGATGTTGGGCATAGCGGTTCTGATCTGGATGCTTAAGTTGATTCACTGACTGCTCGCGCCCGTTATTTGCCATTCACCGCCCGCGTTTTTTGGCGCGGATCGCCCGAATCTCTTCCATCCGCTGTGCCAGTATTTTCTCGCGGCCTTCCTGCGTGGGGTGATAGTAGGTGTGGCCGCGCAGCGAATCGGGCAGGCAGTCCATATCGGCCACCTTGTCCTGCTCGTCGTGCGCATAGCGGTATCCCTTGCCATACTCCAGTTCTTTCATGAGCCGGGTGGGCGCATTGCGCAGGTGGAGCGGCACGGGTTCCTGGCGCGTGTGTTCGATCTCCTGCTGCGCCGCGCCGTAGGCCATGTAGACAGCGTTCGATTTAGGCGCGAGCGAGAGATAGACGATGGCCTCGGCCAGCGCGAGATCGCCTTCGGGTGATCCCAGAAAGTCAACCGTTTCTTTCGCACTCAGGCAGAGGTTCAGTGCCTCCGGAGCCGCGAGGCCAATGTCTTCCACGGCCATGCGCACGATGCGCCGGGCAAGATACAGCGGTTCCTCGCCAGCCGCAAGCATCCGCGCGAGCCAGTAAAGCGCCGCGTCGGGATCGCTGTTGCGCACGCTCTTGTGCAGCGCAGAGATCAGGTTGTAGTGCTCTTCGCCGGATTTGTCATACATCAGCACGCGCTGCTGGATGGCCTCGCTGGCGACGGTCTTATCGATGTGCCGGGATCCCTCCTGCGCCAGTTGTGCGGCAACCTCGAGGGTGTTGTAAGCGTTGCGGCAGTCGCCGGACGAATAACCTGCGATAAGATCCATCGCTTCCTCGTCCGCGGTCAGTTCCAGCGAGCCGAGTCCGTTCTGGCGGTCGGCCAATGCCTTGTGCAAGAGCTGCTCGATGCAATCGTCGCTTAAGGGCTGAAGAACATACACGCGGCAGCGGGATAACAATGCCGAGATGATCTCAAACGAAGGATTCTCAGTGGTCGCGCCAATGAGCCGGATAATGCCGCGCTCCACGTACGGCAGAAACGCATCCTGCTGCGCCTTGTTGAAGCGATGAATCTCATCCACGAACAGGATCGTCCGCGAGTGCATCTCCGCCGCATGCTCGGCGGCGGCCATCACCTGCTTGATCTCCTTGATGCCGCTGACCACCGCAGAGAATTCGATGAAGTTGGCCTGCGTGGTTTCGGCGATGATCTTGGCCAGCGTCGTCTTGCCCACGCCTGGCGGCCCCCAGAAGATCATTGAGCCCAGATCGCCTTTTCCCTGGGAGTCGCGTTCAATCTGGATGCGCAACGGCTTGCCGGGCCCAAGCAAGTGCTCCTGGCCCA
>Ga0335085_10006359_pt1 | contig 18674 bp, 16 predicted proteins | sample Lox_Sample_45_FD_206712 | JGI IMG/M metagenome (GOLD analysis project Ga0335085, IMG submission 206712) | Soil microbial communities from Loxahatchee National Wildlife Refuge, Florida, United States - Lox_Sample_4.5 | ecosystem: Environmental > Terrestrial > Soil > Wetlands | place: USA...
TTGGTAGCGGCTTCGAAGGCCGAAGCCAGCGGGTCGCTGGCCGCATCCGAATAGGCAAACCCGCCCACAGAGCAGGAGATCACGTCCATGCCGTCGTTTACCGCGTCTTCTACGGCCTGAATCAGCGCCTGATCGGTGGCGAACTCATTCATGCCGGGCGAGCCTTCCACCTTGTAATTGCCCAGCCACGCCTTGGGCGCCATGCCGCTGATCGTGATTGGGCTGCCGCCGGTCGAAAGCGCCGGCGTAGTCGTGGAAACGCCCGCCGCTACGACGGCGTTGAAGGTGCCGTGACCCTGCCGGTCGCGCGGTGTCGTATCGTCAGGCGTCGAAAACGTCGGATCGGTGCTGCTCAGCATGCCTACATAACTGCGCGCCACGATCACTTTATTGGTTGTGAAGGCAGTGACGCCTTTGGGAAAGCCCGAGGGCATCGAAAGCGAGCTGTCCTGTAGCGCCGGATGGGTCTGGTCGATTCCCGTATCAATGATTGCGATCTTAATACCCGCTCCGGCACTCCCCTGGCCGCCCACAGCAGTCCAGGCCTGCTGCGCATTGGCCAAGGCGGTTGCCCGGTTCAGCATCACGTGCAGCCGGCGCACCGGCACTACCGACGCCACGCCCGGGATGCTCTGCAGGTCGGGGACCCGATCGGCCGTGGCCGATACAAATACCAGGTTATGTAGCGTCGAAATGGACCCCAATACCGTAATCTTGCGGGCCGCAAGCTCGCTCTTCACGTGCGCTTGCGCGGCGTCCACCTGCCGCCGGTAACTATCGGCCTGCGCGGAGGCCAGCGCAGTGCGGTCGGCGAATCTTTCCACCACGGCAGGATCGCTCAACACCAGCGTGTATCGATTCGGAACAATCTGGTTGGGCGGCTGATCGTAAGGCATCCTTTGAGAGTGGCGCTTCTGGCCGAAGCCGAGAAGGGCGCATCCGCAAAGGCCCACGACCAGGGCTGTGCCCCGCCGCGCGCGGAAAATGGCTGCAAACATATCCATGTTGACGATTGTACTGCCTCCCGTGGTTTCGACGATCTGAGATTCACCTGCGTGGATGACTTTATGCCGCCGCGGGAATCTCCATAATGACTTCTAACCCCGGCTGCGCGTTTTGGGCTCGGATGCTGCCCTTGTGCAATTCAATCGCGCGCCTTGCAATCGATAGGCCCAAACCGATGCCCCCGCTCGAGCGGTTGCGGTCTGTATCCACGCGATAGAACGCATCGAACAACCGCGGCAGAGCCTCATCCGGAACGCCGGGACCGTGGTCGCGAATATCCACAACAGCACGCCCGTCGTTGCGCCCCAGCTTCACTTCAATCTCCGATTGCGGCGGGGCGTAGCGGATGGCGTTGCGGATGACGTTCTCCACCGCGCGGCGCAGCAATTCGGGATCGCCCTCGACCGTGACCGCTTCGCGCTTTTCATATGTTAACGAGCATTTGTGCGCGGCCGCCTCGATGCCCGAATCATTCACCAGTTGCTCCACTAACTCGTCCAGCCGCACCGGGTGGCGGCGCAGCGAATTGGGGTCGCCTTCCGCGCGGGTCACCTGCAGAAGCTGACCCACCAGCGCGTTGAGCCGGTCGGATTCTTTCTGGATCCGGTTGAGGGCCGCATCGCGATCTTCGCCCGAACGGGCCAGTTCCACGGCCACGCCCAGGCGCGCCAGTGGCGATCGAAGCTCGTGGGAAATGTCCAGCAGCAGGCGGCGCTCGGCGGCCAGCAGCGTTTCGATCCGCCCGGCCATGCGGTCGAAGGCGCCGGCAAGCTGCCCCAACTCGTCGCGCCGGGTCGAGTTGACCCGCGCCGCAAGATCGCCCTTGCCGAACCGCTCCACGGCTTTCTGCAGCCGCCGCACCGGACGGGTCAGGTGGTAGGCCAGCCAGTAACACAACAGCACCGCCGCCCCCATCATGAAGACGTGATCGGGAGTCAGGAAGCCGATGCCTACGCGCTCACGCGGCACGATGAAGAAGAACCAGTAGCGTCCGTCGTCGGCGGCGCGTGCCACCGTGCTCTTGCCCGCCCGAAACACCGGAAACGCCGGCCGCGTCCGCGCGCTGCGCACCAGGTCCGAGCGGTCTTCGTTGGTCAGCAGGTCGCGGCCCGATTCGTCGGCCAGGATGCCCTTGGCGTCGTAGATCCGGTACAGGTTGTCCATGAAGATCTGCAATGCCGGACGCCCGCCCGTTTCGTACGCCGCGCGTGCTTCTTCGAGCGTGAACGCCACCAGCCGCGCCGCGGGCGTCTCCTGTTCCACCGCGCCGGGGTTCAGCCCCAGCTCCGACAGGAACGCCGATCCCACCAGGGTGATGGCGACGGTACACCAGAACCACAGCAGGATTTGCGCGAACAGCGTCCTCATTCCGCCACGGCTTCCTCGGGGGTGCGGCAGAACTGATAGCCCACCCCGCGGATCGTCTTGATGAGATCGTCGCCGCGCTCCAGTTTCTTGCGCAGGTGGCTGATGTGCATGTCGATCGAGCGATCGAACGGCGTGGCCTTACGGTTATAAAAGTTCTCCATCAACGCATCGCGCGAAAGCACCCGGCCCGCCGACCGCATCAACATTTCCAGGATGTCGAACTCGAAAGTAGTCAGCTCCACCTTTTTGCCGTTCGAGGCTACCTGCCGTGTGCCCGGGTCGAGCGCTACGCCGTTGACTTCGATGCGCGCCGCGGGCGGCGCCGTCACACGCGGCTCATACCGTCTCAGGATGGCGCGGATGCGTGCGGCCAGTTCCCGCGGATTGAATGGCTTGGGCAGATAGTCGTCCGCGCCCAGTTCCAGCCCCACGATACGGTCCACATCCTCGCCGCGCGCGGTCAGCATGATCACCGGCACCTGGCTCTGCTGGCGCAGCCGCCGCAGAATCTCGAACCCGTCGAGACCTGGCAGCATCACGTCGAGCACCACCAGTCCCACACCGCTTTCCAGGGCGGCCAATAATCCGCGATGGCCTTCGTGCTCGAAATGTACGGTAAAGCCCTCGCGCGTCAGGTATTCCTTCAGCAGCGAGCAAAGCTCTACGTCGTCATCCACTAGCAGTATGTGCACGGTAAGATTATAGAACTCCAGGTGAAATCCACTCTCCGGAGGAGTCCAGGACTTCGATCAACGTGCGTCCGACGCGTCTGATAAAATGTCTGACAAGGACATGAAGGAAGAGCGTATCACCGTGAGGATCTCCCCGGAGATCCGGGCGCTCCTGCGGGCCGCAGCTCGCCGGTTGGGCAAGCGCGAGTCCGATCTTGTCCGCATGGCCCTGGAACATCAGCTCGCCGCGGAAGAGGATTCTTCGACAGCCTACGATTACGCCAAGAAGTCTGGATTGATTGGGTTGGTGAAGGGCACTCCGCGCGACCTCAGTACCAACCCGAAGTATTTCGACGGTTTCGGTGGCGCTTGACCGTCCCCGTGCTTGTCGATACCGGCCCGATAGTCGCTATCCTGCTCGAAAACGACCAACATCACGGAAGCTGCGTCGAACAACTGCGCCAAATCACAGCCCCGCTGCTGACCTGCTGGCCCGTCATTACCGAAGCGGCGTGGCTGTTGCGCGCCTACCCGCTGGCGATCCGGAAACTGCTCGAATCCTTTGACGGGCGTCCCTTCGAGTTGGCTTCGCTCGGAGACCAGGATCTTCCCGGCATCTCCGCGATTCTGGAGAAGTATCGTGGCGTTGGAATCCAACTTGCCGATGCCTGCCTGGCGCACCTGGCAGACCGCGAGCGCATTGAAACCATCTTCACGCTGGATCGCCGTGATTTCGGGGTTCTTCGATTGGCGCACGGCAGACGCCCCCACCTGATTCCGTGATGGCTTTACGCCATTTGCAGCGCCTGCCGCAGCCCCGGATCGTGCCGTACGCGCCAGATGCGACTATCCAGGTAATAATGCGTCAGGCCGAAGCCGCAGAAGAAGCCGAACGCCAGGTCGGACACATTGCCCAACTGGAATCCCGGAATGCGGTACAGCGCGCTGAACGCCAGCCCGATCAGTGCGTAGGCCGCCAGGCTCCGGCTCACCGCCGCGGGGATGCGTCCGTTGCGCGACACGCTACCGGTGTCGCCGTAGCGGTTGCGATTGTGAAACCACACGATCGCGTGATACTGCAGATTGTGTACGATGGTCACCGTCGGGACGGCGGCCTTCCAGCCCATGAACGCGAACGTCAGCCAGTGCAGCGGTATGACGCCCGCGAACAGCAGATACTTCGGCACATCCAGGGCGTGGCCGGCGCGATAGCGCATCCACTGGCGCGACAGGTAGACGACCGCCGTCGCCGCCACGATTCCCATCAGCGGAGCTTCCGCCCGCGGCAGCGAAAACGGCAGCCCCAGCTCATCCGGGTGATGGATCAGAAACCGGTGGAACGGCGGCGCCACCATCATCACCCCGAGAAAGATGCGGTCCAGCAGATTGTCCATCGGCGCCAGGTCGCGATTCTTCACCTTGTACAGCACCATGAACCCATAGTGCTGCCGGATGACGTGGTAGTACGCCCAGACTCCCACCAGCAAATACAGCCAGCCCTTCCACCCGGCTAACACCATCAGCGGACCCAGCGAAAAGAAGAAAATCAGGCTGCCGAATAACAATCCGCGCTGCCGCCGCCGAGCTTCGCTATCGAAATACGTCCGCGACGCGGTAGCGAAAATATGCGTGCCGTCGAATCCCACCGACCAGAACCACCACAGCAATCCGATCGGCACGTGCAGCACGGTGTATAGCAATAAATAGAGATAGCCCGCGCCCGCGCTGCCGATCACCAGTGAGAGATCGACACCCCGGCCGATGATCCAGCGGGACGAAAGCCGCGCAACCGGTTGCGCGGCGGCAGAGGCGACGGCGGCCATACGGTTCGATTGCCGCGCCTACACGAAGTGATACTGATTGGCCGTGTCGTCCCAGACCACCTTCTTCTGGTTCTTGTACGACAGCGTGGCCATGTGCCCCGAAATCGCCGCCTGCTGGCCCACCGTCGGAGGCGCGATCACCTGCTCCTTACCCAGGATCGCCTGAATGAAATTCTTGAAGTGGTTGATGGCGCCGTCGCTTTCCTGGAAATCGGCGCGGCCGTTCAAATGAATTGCCTTGCGCGCCTGGATGTTGGCGGGCGCGCGGTCCGCCGCTCCGGGACGCCGCGAGTTGTACGTCTCCGGCTCGAAGTACAGGTCCTGGCGGTTCATCACCCGGATGGTCCCTTCGTTGCCGCACAACTCTTCGCCGTAACCGAAGTATTCGTTGCCCAGGTAGCAACTGTAGTTGATCTGCAGCTTGTCGGAGTAGTCGTAGACCGCGCTCAGGCAATCCGGCACGTCGCGATCGTCGGTCTTGTCGGTCCAGCGGTAAATGCCGCCTGACGCCATGCACGACTTCGGCGTGGTCTTGTCGAGCATGAAGTTGACGATGTCCGTCTGGTGTACCAGCAGGTCGGTCGAGATGCCGCCCGAATAATCCCAGTAGAGCCGCCACTGAAAATAGCGATGCGGATCCCACTCCCGCTGCGGAGCGGTGCCCAGGAACTTCTCCCAGTCGGTATTCTGCGGCGTGGCTTCGGGAGGAATCGCGTAACGCCACGATGGCTCGTTGGGCAGGCCGTTGCGGTACCAGAAGGCGCGCACAAAATGCACGTCGCCGATCATCCCCTGCTGCACCAGTTCCTTGGCCTTCTTATACAGCGACGAACTGCGGTTCTGGGTCCCCACCTGTACGATCTTGCCGGACTTCTTCCACTCGTTGACAATGTCGAAGCCCTCTTCGATGGTGTGGGCCAGCGGCTTTTCGATGTACACGTGCTTGCCGGCCCGCAACGCCGCGATGGTCATATCGTGGTGCAGGTGCTCGGGCGTCATGATATACACCGCGTCGATGGACTTGTCGTCGAGCAGTTTGTGGTAGTCCACGTAGGTCGCCGGCTTGCTACCCCAGACGGTCTGCATGCGGTCGAGAGCGCGCGCGATGTTGCCCTGGTAGGTGTCGCAGATGGCCGTGATCTTCACATCGTTCGGGGCGGCCGTGTGCAGCCAGTCCAAGGCAGCGTAGCCGCGCGTTCCCACACCGATCCAGCCGATGTTGACTTTGTCGTTGGCGCCCCGCGCCGTCATCAGTGCCGGCCCAGCCGCCAGCGCCGCCGTCTTCAAAAAATTCCGGCGATTCAAATCTTCTGCCACAAGCACCTCCCGCTCTCCGATCATAGCAGCGGGCGCTGATGGATGGCGGCCGCCGCCCCATCCCCACGTTTGCCCGTCCGCCTGCCCACACTGGACCCGCCCGAACGTGCGTTTTCTTCATCCCCGTAACGTATTGCATTTGTTAAAATGAGGGGGTCCTGAATGACCGCATCCGCCGAGGTGCCCGACGCAAATCCACAGGCGGCGCGGCTTTGGTTATGGCTGAGACTGTTCCTATAGCGCTGCTATTCGCTCGTTCTCCCGGTCAATATCTGCTGCGTAACCTTTTCGACAATTCCTTTGCCGGCATCCACCATTTGGCTTGGTTTGACTGGGCCATGCTGGTTCCTTACTTCACGGTTCTGGCAATCCTGTCGGTTTACGGTTTGCACCGCTACGATATTATCCGCACTTACTTTAAGCACCGCCGGAACGCCGTCACCGAGCCACCCCGCCGCTTCGACCAACTTCCTCCGGTGACCATCCAGCTTCCTCTTTACAACGAGCGCTACGTAGTCGAGCGCCTGGTGGAAGAAGTAGTGAAGATGGACTATCCGCGCGAACTGCTGCAAATCCAGGTGCTCGACGATTCCACCGACGATACTGCCCCCTTCGCCGAAGCCCTGGTCGAGCGCTACCGCAACATGGGCTATCCGATCGTCTACCTGCACCGGAACAATCGCCACGGGTTCAAAGCCGGGGCGCTGCAGGAAGGCCTCAAAACCGCCACCGGCGAACTGGTAGCCATCTTCGACGCCGACTTCGTCCCGCCCTCCGACTTCCTCCGGCGCACCATCCACTTCTTCGCCGACCCCACCGTGGGCGTCGTGCAGACCCGCTGGAGCTATCTCAACCGCGATTACAATTTCCTCACCGAAGTCGAGTCCCTGCTGCTCGATGGCCACTTCATCCTGGAGCATGGCGCCCGCGCGCGCGCCGGTTATTTCTTCAACTTCAACGGCACCGCCGGCATCTTGCGCAAGGCCATGATCGACGACGCCGGCGGCTGGCAGCACGATACCCTCACCGAGGATTCCGACCTCAGCTACCGCGCCCAGCTCAAGGGCTGGCGCTTTATGTATCTGCCGGGCCTCGATTGCCCCTCCGAACTGCCCGTCGAGATGCACGGCTTCCAGGTCCAGCAGTCGCGTTGGGCCAAGGGACTCACGCAGGTGGCCAAGAAGCTGCTCCCCACCATCTGCAAGGCTGATATCCCGCGCCGCACCAAGATCGAAGCCTTCCTCCACCTCACTCCGAACTTCTCTTACCCGCTCATGATCGTGGTGGCGGCCTTTATGCTGCCGGTCATGATCGTGCGCTTCTACATGGGTTGGATGCAGATGGTCTTTCTCGATCTGCCCCTGATCGTGGCCTCCTTCTGGTCGATCTCGCTGTTCTATGTGGTTGCCCAGCGCGAGTTGTATCCCAAGAACTGGAAGCGGTCGATTCTATTGCTGCCCCTGCTGATGGGGATCGGCGTCGGCCTGACGATCATCAATACCCGCGCGGTGCTGGAAGCTGTGTTCGGTGTGCAGACCGCCTTCGCCCGCACCCCCAAGTACGCCATCGGCGACCGCCGCGTCAATCTGGAAGTCAAGAAGTACCGCCGCCGCAGCGGATGGCTGCCTTATGCCGAGATCGCCATGGGCTGTTATTTCCTGTTCATGACGGCCTTCGCCATCCAGACTTACAATTTCCTCTGCCTGCCGTTCCTGGCGTTGTTCGTCGGCGGCTATTTCTGGGCTGGTTTCGGCACGCTTTACCAGGAGCACCAGAGCCGCCTGCGCTGGCTCAAACAGCGCCGCCTGGAACTGGCCCGCACGCTGTAATTCCCGTCGCTTTTCTTCCCGCGTAACATGTGCGACAGTAAGCGCATGCTTCCGCGCTTCTTTTTTCTACTCCTATCTTGCGTCGCGGCCTTCGCGCAGACCGCCACTTCCAACTCGGTCACCGTCACCGCCAACCGCAGTACCAACGTTCAGCCCGACCAGGCCGTTTTCACCGTCGAAGCCGACACGCCCCTCACCGGCACGCTCAACGACGCTGTCAACGCCCTCCAGGGATCCGGCATCGCGTCATCCAACTTCACCAGCGTCAGCACCGTGCAGCAATATAACAACAAAGGCCAAATCAGCCAGACCGTGCTGGCCTGGTACTTCTCCCTCTCCGTGCCGCTCTCCGACCTGAAAAGCACCATCGGCCTGTTGAGCGCCGTACAAAAAAGCAACGGCTCTAAAAACAACGGCATCGCGATTTCGTTCAGCGTGTCGGGAACTGCTGTTTCCGCACAGGCTGCGCAGTCCCAAACGTGCTCGCAGAGCGACCTCCTCTCGGACGCCCGAGCGCAGGCGCAAAAGCTTGCGGCTGCTTCCGGAAAGGGCGTTGGTACGGTGTTGGCCATGTCCAGTTCGGTCAACACGACCACCCAGTCCAGCGGACCGGTTGCCTCCTCGGTTTCCTCGCCCGCGTGCAGCCTGACGGTGAAATTCCAACTGACGGGGTTCTGACATGCGCAAACTGATCTGGCTTCTTGCCTTTGCGCCGGCCGTCTGGGCGCAACTCGACGACAACACCCTGACTGTGTCCGCCTCCCGTCCGCTGCCGAGTCTCCAACCGGATCAGGCGGTCTTCAGCGTGAACGCCATCACACCTCTCAGCGCCTCCCTGGATGACGTCCTGGCGCTTCTGGCCGGATCGGGCATTACCGCGGCCAATCTCGTCAACGCGCAGGAAAGCGGATCGAGTACGCAGACGGGAATTCCGGGAATTAGTCCCTCGCTTCAGTGGACCTTCTCCCTCACGGTCCCAATTGCCAAACTGGGCTCCACCGCCGCCGCTCTGAACACCGCATCCCTCGCCTCGACCAGCCAAATCAGCTACAACGTCTACAGCCAGATTTCGGCCGCGGCGCAAGCCTCGCAGCAGTGTCCCTATCCGCTGCTCGTTCAGGACGCCCAGACGCAGGCGCAAAAGCTCGCCTCGATCTCCGGCGTCAACCTGGGCCCGATGATCTCGATCTCCGACGGTTCGTCGCTGACTTCCTCTGGATACCTCGCAGTTGTGCTCGCGGGCAATTTCGCTCAGGGCATACCCGCGTCCAGGCTGGGCAGCTTCTTTACCGCTCCGATTGCTCCTCCGCCGTCCTGTACCATGACCGTCCAATTCGCCATTTACGCACTGACGCCCGCCGCCTAACCCTTCCTCCACCGCCGCGTCTAAAAAATTTTCCACGACGCGCGGGCGCCCGGCGTCTAATAGGCGTCTACTACCTGGCTACGTAACGGACCCTATGCTCAACCGATTCCTCGTCGCAGCCCTCGTGCTGGCCTCCAGCGCTCCGGCGCAAATCTCCTCCTTCCCCAAGCCTTCCTATTTCCGCGAGGTGACGGAATCCTCCCGCATCAAGGTCCAGTTAAACGCCCCGATGCACATCAAGGACGCGGTGGCCGGCGACAGAATCGAGCTGTCGCTCAAGCAGTACCTCGAGCTGGTCATGGCCAACAACACCGACGTGCAGCTTCAGCTCATCAGCCTCGAGATTCCACGCAACAACATCATGTCCGCGTTCGGCGCATGGGACCCCACGGCACAGGCGAGCTTTTCCACCACACGCTCCACCAGCCTGCCCACCAGCGCCGTGCAGGCGCAGAACACCGTCGAGGTTTCCAAAAGTCTCATCCAGCCCTACAATCTGCAGTACTCGCAAACGCTGCCCGAAGGCTTCAGCTATTTCGTCAACTTCTCCGGCGCAAAGAGTTCCGAAACCAACTCCTTCGCCAGCTATAACCCCTCCCTCACAGCCGACCTCACTTTCGGCATCAGCCAGCCCCTCATCCGTAACCGCGGCGCCTACGTCAACCGCATCCCTCTGATGTTGGCCCAGAGCAACTTCAAAATCGCCGACTCCAACCTGCACGCCAACCTGATCGGACTCATCAACAATGCCGAGAACATCTACTGGAACGTGGTTTCGGCGCGCGAGAACCTAAAGGTCCAGCAGAAGGCCCGCGACACCGCCGCCGAGTACCTGAAGTACATGGAAAAGCAGTTGGAGTTGGGCGCCATTTCGCCGCTTGACATCTACAACCCCCAGCAGAGCCTGGCCGCCAACGATCTATCAGTCTCGCAGGCCCGCTATACCCTCCTCCAAGCTGAGGACGCCGTGCGCCACCAGATCGGCGTCGATCTCGACCCCAACCTGCGCAAGCTTCCCATCGAGCTGACCGAATCGGCCGACCTCGGCCCCGCCGAAAACATCACCGTCGATGCCGAGGCGGAAGTCGAAAAAGCGCTGCGCATCAATCCGGCGATGAAGACCGCCTCTCAGCGCCTGGATGTGGACGACCTCAGCATCCAGCAGTCCAAGAATGCCCTGTTGCCCAACCTGGTGTTCAGTGCGGCCTACAGTTCCAACGGCCGCGGCGGCATCTTCTATCCCAGTAGTTCCACGCTGTTCGGCGGCGATAGCCTGGTAGCCACCATCCCCGGCGGCATCGGCGACGCGCTCTCCCAGATGTTCAGCTTCGGTTATCCCACTTACCAGGCGGGCCTCACCCTCACGCTGCCCATCCGCTCGCACACCGCCTCCGCCAACATGGCCACCGCCATGGTGCAGAAGAAAATCGATTCGCTCAATCTGCGCAACCAGGAGCAGGCCATCCGGCTCAGCATCCTCACCGCCATCAGCAACCTGGAAGGCGCCAAGGAGCAGTTGAAGCTGGCCCGCATCCAGCGCGACTTCGCGCAGAAGAACCTCGACGCCGAAAACCAGAAGTATCAGCTCGGCAATGAGACCAACCAGAACGTCATCAATGCGCAGCAAGCCCTCGTACAGGCCGATTCGGCCGTGGTCGCCAACCAGATCGGTGTACGACGCAGCCTCCTGAACCTCATCACCCAGACCGGCGAATTGCTGGATGAGCGCGGGATTGTCGTGAAATAATTGGGCATGATGCCCGAAATCATCGACACCACCTGCTGCGTTGTAGGAGGCGGACCTGCCGGTGTCATGCTCGGCTATCTGCTCGCGCGCCATGGCGTCCCGGTGACGGTCCTCGAAAAACACAAGGACTTTTTCCGCGATTTCCGCGGCGACACCGTGCATCCTTCCACGCTCGAGGTGTTGCGCGAGTTGGGCCTGCTCGACGATTTCCTCAAGCTGCCGCACCAGGAAGTCGAATATGTCGGCGGCGTCTTCGGCGACCTTCCTTTTCGCGGCGCCGATTTCCGCAACGTGCCCGCGCATTGCCGTTTCGTAGCCTTCATGCCCCAGTGGGACTTCCTCAATTTCCTCAGCGATCGCGGCAGGCAATGCCCGACGTTCGACCTGCGCTTGCACCACCAGGCCATCGACCTGCTGCGCGAAGGCGATCGCATCACCGGTGTCGTGGCGCGCGTTCCCGGTGGTGAGCCGGTCCACATCCGCGCGCATTTGGTCGTCGGGTGCGATGGCCGCCATTCCGTTGTGCGGCAGTGCGCCAATCTCGAACTGATCGAGACCGGCGTCCCTATCGACGTGCTGTGGTTCCGCATCAGCCGCCTGCCCGACGATCCGCAGCGCGTCCTCGGCAACGTCAATTACGGCAAAGCGCTCATCATGATCGACCGGACCGATTACTTCCAGGCCGGCCTCATCATCCCCAAAGGCTCGTATCCGGATATCCAGGCGCAAGGCATCGACGCCTTTCGCGCCACCCTCCTGCGCCTCGCGCCCTATCTCTCCGGACGCGAAGGCGAACTGCGCGATTGGGACCAGATCAAAATCCTGACGGTCCAGATCAACCGGCTGCGCCGCTGGCATCGCCCCGGCCTGTTGTGCATCGGCGATGCCGCCCACGCCATGTCACCGGCGGGCGGCGTCGGCATCAATCTGGCGATTCAGGATGCGGTGGCCACCGCCAACATCCTGGCTCAGCCGCTCCTCGGGCGCTCGGTCACAGAAGCCGATCTCGCTGCCGTGCAGGACCGCCGCGAATTTCCCGCCCGCGCCACCCAAGCCGTCCAAGCCTTTGTCCACAAAGGGTTCGCCCGCGCCTTCCGCCACCCGGCCGCCTTGACCGCGCCGTGGCAGATGCGCGTAATGGTGCGCCTCCCGGGCATTCAGCAGATCATGGGCTATGCCGTAGGCATCGGCGTCCGTCCTGAGCATGTTCAGCAGCCTGCCGCCCCCGCTCCGCCCCAGCGCTTCGAGTTGGCCCGCGCCATCGGGACGGCCCTTGGCACGCTAACTTTGTGGAGCCGCCGGTTACGGGGCGCCGTCGCCTGACGTGCCTACTTCCCAAATCCTTTACCTGGCTGCTCTCCTGGCAGCCATCTTCAGCTTCTTCGCGCCTCCCATTCAGCGGACACTGAGGAAGATCGGGCGAAACATCTGGTTCGCGCCGCCAATCGCCGCAGCCATATTCGCCAGCGCAGCCGTGATGGCTGGTGTCAACCGGGGGCAGTTGGTCGCGATCGTAACCATTTACGCGCTCCTGCCAATCATTTGCGTAGTGTGGGCCTCCGGTTTTGCACCTGATGGACCGCCCCACGCTTTCGATTTCCTTGCCATCCTGCTGCTCTGGCTGCCCATCGAGTTCGGCGCCGGTCAAAATCTCATCCCGCGTCCGGCCCAGGGATTTCTCCACAGCGTTGCCTACGGCATCGCCATCCTGCTCGGCCTGACGCTGTTCCTCGGCTACCGCGGTTTCCCCGGCATGAAGATCAACCTGCCGAAGGGTTTGCGCGATCTCTGGCTGCCCTTGGCCGCCTTCGTCCTGCTCGCGCCCGTCCTGATCGTGCTCGGCATGGCCATCGGATTTTTGCCCGCGCCGCATCTCCCCGTGCAATCCGCCGGACGTATGGCCGCGGCCGCCGGCATCATCTTGGCTGGTACGGCGCTACCCGAAGAGATCCTGTTCCGCGCCCTCATCCAGAATCTGCTGATGCAGCGCTTCGGCTCGGGATGGCGTACCCTCCTGGCCGCTAGCGTGATTTTCGGCGCCGCTCACCTCGACAATGGCCCCCAAGCTCTGCCCAACTGGCGCTACGCCATTCTCGCCACCGTCGCCGGGTGGGCTTATGGAAAGGTTTTTTACAAATCGACTACAGTGCTCTCTTCAGCCCTGCTCCATACCCTGGTAGACTGGACCAAGCATTTCTGGTTCTAGGCCCATGTCCCCGGATGCTTCATCCCCTCGGAGCCGTGAAGAGCAGGCTTCCGCCCCGCCAATCGCCATCCTCGAACCGCTTTCCGTATTCGTTCTGATCATGGCCTACATCTGGGATCTGCGCTTCAGCCATCACGGAGTGTGGCTGGGGATTCTGTCCCTGATGATCGTCTCGCACCTGGCGCGCCGGGAACGCGCGCAGTCGTTGGGCTTCCGCGCGGACAACCTGCGCCACTGCCTCTCCGAATTCGCGCCCCTCCTGGGACTCCTCGCACTGGCTATGCTGGCCGGCGGCATCCTCCTCGAGACCACCCGCAGCATCGAGTTCCCCAAGGGCGCTGCGGCCTTGGGCGCCTACCTGCCCTGGGGAGTTTTTCAGCAGTACATCCTGAACGGCTATTTCCTGAATCGCTTCGACCGGGTGCTCCCTGCCCGCGCGGCATCCTTCGCCGCTGCCGCCCTGTTTTCCGGTGCACACCTCCCGAACTGGTTCCTCATGCTGGTCACGCTGCCTCTGGGCTACTGCGCCGCCCGCATCTATCGCCGCCAGCGCAACTTGTACTTCCTGGGCATCGCTCATGGCATTATCGGATTCCTCCTCTTTCTGGTGGTGCCCGATTCGATCAGCCATCATCTGACGGTCGGCCCCGGCTGGTTTGCCCACTGAGGTGCCGCGACACCCGGCATCCGCCCCACTCCATCCGGGTTGCCGCGTCCCCAACCGGGATCTACCCGCTGGTGGCCACCGCCGCTGATCTCGGCAGCCGCAGGCGCCGACCGAATGTGCCAGAGCTACGACTGGCAGGGTAGACACCGGCATTTTCACCTGAAGCTAAAGAATCCGCGACAGTTGTACGCTTCACGCGGGCTGGAAATCCGCCAACGGCTGCTTCGTTTCCCGCCCCACCGCCGGGTCGATCTGATGTTCTGCCGCAATCCCCCGCCGAACGCCGTTTGCGGTGGCCGCTTTTCCTGGCCTCTGGCCCGGGCTTCTGCTGCGGCATGGGCAAGTACCCATGGCCACGCTGAAAATAAACCGCTTAGACTATGTCGCCATCCGCAAATGCCCAGCGACCGGCCGTTTTGCCGCCCCAGTCCCACGGCGGCACAAACTATCCCATAAGCGAACACCTCCTCGCTCCTGCTACCCGATTTACCTTTTGTAGCGTCAAAGGTTTACGTCTCTGAGGAGAGTGGCAGGGTCCGTGCCCTTTCCCCCGCTGATAATCCCATGGACATACAGCGCAAAGGCGCCAAAAAGAAAAAGATCATTCGCACGGTGGTGATTTCGGTGATCTTAGTCGCCGGACTCGGGGGAGCGTGGGTGGCGCTCTCGAAACTGAAACCTGCGGCGCCCGGCGTGGAGTTCTCGACGCTTTGGCCGGATACGGTCAAGCGCGGACCCATCACGATCGAGGTGCGCGGTCTCGGAACCCTGGTTCCCGAGGACACCATGCTGATTACCGCCACCACCGATGGGCGCGTGGACCACATCATCATCAAGCCTGGAACACCGGTCCGCTCGGATTCGGTCGTCATGGTGATGAGTAGCCCCGAACTTGAAACCCAATTAGTGACTGCCGAGTATGCATGGAAAGCGGCTCAGGCCGATTACGACAACCTGAAGGTAACACTTGAAAAATCCCTGATGGACATGCAATCCACCGAGGCCCAGGTGCAATCCGATTATTCAACGGCCAAATTACAAGCGGATCGCGATGACGCCCTCGCGGCAGCCAACCTGTTGCCGAAGATGGACGCCCAGATTTCCGACGTGAAGGCGAAGGAGTTGTCTACCCGCTTGGAAATCGAAAAGAAGCGCCTGGCGACCTATGCCGCGAGCGAACAGGCGCAACTCGGATCGCAAAAGGTCAAGGTGGAGCAGTACAAGGCAGAATACGATTTGAAGAAGAGCCAGGTCGATCAACTGAAGGTGAAAGCCGGATTCGACGGGATGTTGCAGGCGCTGCCTGCCGATATGCACCCGGTCGAGGAAGGCCAGAAGGTCACCGCCGGAACTGCGCTGGGCAAGGTCGCTCAGCCAACCCACTTGAAAGCCGAATTGAAGATCGCCGAGACCCAGGTCAAGGACATAGCCATCGGGCAACCGGCGGAGATCGATACGCGCCTGGCGGGCAGTGGCTGGGATGGCAAGGTGATGGGCCGAGTCTCCCGCATCGATCCTTCAGTCGTGAACGGAACCGTGACCGTGGATGTGGCGCTCAAGGGACCGTTGCCCAACGTGCTGCGGCCGGATCTAAGCGTCGATGGGGTCATCCAGGAGGCCAAACTGGATGACGTGGTTTATATCCAACGGCCGGTTTTCGGACAGCAGGACACCACGTCGCGACTTTTCAAGGTCGATCCCGACGGCAAGTACGCCAATGCGGTCAAGGTCACGTTTGGGCGTAGTTCGGTGAGTACAATCGAGATCAAAGAAGGATTGAAAGTCGGGGACAAGGTAATTCTCTCCGACATGTCGGCTTACGACGCGTACGACCGTATCAAATTGAACTAAACGAATGGAACAACGGTTTCGCCATTCTCGTAAAGAGGAGACATGACAATGGATGAGAGCAGCGCTCAGCCGCTAATCCGGCTGGACAACGTCAGCAAGGTATTCGTAACGGACGAGGTGGAGACACATGCCCTGTCGGGAGTCCACTTCGACGTCAAAAAAGGAGAATACCTGTCGATTGCGGGGCCGTCGGGGTGCGGCAAATCCACCCTGCTGGCCATTCTGGGCCTGCTCGATACGCCCAGCGACGGCACGTATTACTTGAACGGCAAGCCGGTCACCGGGCTGAAGCTCAGCGAGCGCGCCCGCATCCGCAACCGCGAAATCGGCTTCATCTTCCAGGCATTCAACCTGATCGGCGACCTCACGGTGTATGAGAACGTCGAACTGCCCCTGACCTACCGGGGCATGCCCTCGGCGGAGCGCAAGCGGCGCGTCCAGGACGCCCTCGAGCGCGTGGGAATGTCGCACCGCATGAAGCACTATCCCTCGCAACTCTCGGGCGGTCAGCAGCAGCGCGTGGCGGTGGCCCGCGCTTTGAGCGGCGATCCGCTCATCCTGCTCGCGGACGAGCCTACCGGAAACCTGGATTCGGCCAATGGCGAGGCGGTCATGAGCCTGCTGCGTGAATTGCACGCCGCCGGGTCCACCATCTGCATGGTGACCCACGACCCGCGGTACGCCGAGTTTGCCGACCGCACCATCCGGCTGTTCGACGGCCGGATCGTGGAAGAGAAACTCGAAGCCAAGAAGTAACGCTGTCTCTGTGGCGGATCGCCGGCCGGCGGTAGGGCCGGCCATCCGCATCCCGTCTATTTTCCTGCCGCGTAATCCGGAATTGTCCAGCGTGATCGGCATTCACGGGGGAGGGGATGCCATGCATCAACTGCAACGAAGGGCCCTTATATTCTCGCTGGCGGTGTTCGCTGCCGGCCCCGGGCTTCATGCCCGAGTCATCGGCACGCAGCCGAACGAGTTCCGCCAGATCTACTGCCTGAATTCCAACGGCCGGGTGCTCATTCAAAACCTTTACGGCGACGTGCGGATCACCGCGTGGGACCGCGACGAAGTCTTAGTGGAAGCCATCAAACGCTCGCGCGACCCGCGCCGCACCGAGGACGCCCAAATTGTGGTCGATTCGTCGGCGGAAATGCTGTCCATCCGCACGCTGTACACCGGCGCCGACGCCAGCCATCCGACGAATGTCGAATATCACATCATGGTGCCGCGCGCAGCCAACCTGGAAAATATCAAGCTGATTAATGGCGCGTTGTCGATCAACGGGGTGGCCGGTCCGGTAAAGGCCTCGTCGGTGAACGGCAGCATCAAGGCCGACCGCATCGGCGGGCAGGCTGATCTTTCGACCGTCAACGGCCCGCTGGAAGTCAACTTCAATCGCGTGGCCCCGGCGCAGATCGCCCTGAGCTCGGTGAACGGGCCGATCCACCTGTCGATCCCGTCGGATGCGGACGCGGTCCTGGATGCTCGCAATCTTTCGGGCGGCATCGACACGGAGTTCGGCCGCTCCTGGCGCGAATCCACTGGTCAACGGCTGCGGGCCACCATCAACCATGGCGGCGCGCAGATTCATGTGCACAACGTGAACGGCGGGATTTCGATTCACGCCCTGATTCGGCACACGTAGGAAACGGCAAACAAAGACCGAAGATCGTAAGGTGTTCCCCAACCGCTCTGCGACATCTGTTAACCTCGTCCCATGTACTCGCTTGCTCGGGACTTGCGTCATGGAGTACGCCTGTTCCGGAAAGCTCCTGGATTCACCGCGGTAGCGTTGGTGACGCTGGGGTTGGGGATAGGCGCTACCACCGCCATCTTCAGCGTGGTGGATGCGGTTCTGTGGAAGCCGCTGCCGTTTCGCGATCCCCAAAGCGTGCTGGTGATCTTCGAACGGAATCCGTCGCTGCATAAATCGCGCATGTCCGTCGCCCCGGTGAACTACCGGGAATGGCAGAATTGCCGTTCCCTCGAAGGCGTGGCGGCCCTGGTAGACGTGCACATGACCATGGCTGGCCTGAAGAACGGGGCGGACCCGCAGGAGATGCGCGTGGAGTTGATAACCGCGGAAATGCTGCCGCTGCTGGGAGTCCAGCCGATTCTGGGACGGACCTTCCGGGCGGAGGAGGACCGGCCGGGACACGCCAATTTCGTGCTGCTGAGTTATGACCTGTGGCACAGCAAATTCGGCGGCGACCGCGACGTGGTGGGTCGCTCGATTCAATTGCGAAACCAGCCGTACACCGTGCTCGGCGTGATGCCGCGGCGCTTCTCACTGCTCGATCCGGAAGTGGACCTGTGGTCCCCGCTGGCACTGGATTTTAACGACCCGCGGGTGCCCAGCGCTCGCGTCCTGACGGTAGTCGGGAGGCTCAAACCGGGCGCCACCATCGAGCGGGTACGCAGCGAGTTGGACTCCATCGGAGCGCGCGGCGAGCAGGTCAATCCCAAGATCGATGCCGGCTGGCGGCCGTCGGTGTTTCCATTTTCGAACGAACTGGTGGGCAAGGTAGAAGAGCCGCTCCTGGTGCTGCTGACGGCGGTGGGGCTGTTATTGCTGATGACCTGCGCGAATGTCGCCAATCTGCTGCTGGCGCGCGCCGCCACGCGCTCGAAAGAGATCGCCGTGCGGGCGGCCATGGGCGCGGGGCGTTTGAGGATTGCCGGCCAGTTGCTGGCCGAAGGCGTGACGCTTTCGATGGCCGGCGGCATCCTGGGCACGCTGCTGGCAGGGGTGGGAGTGCGCCTGCTGGCGCGACTGGGCGCACGAGAGATTCCGCGGCTCGCGGAGGCCTCGCTGAGTCTGCGC
>Ga0335085_10006360_pt1 | contig 18673 bp, 11 predicted proteins | sample Lox_Sample_45_FD_206712 | JGI IMG/M metagenome (GOLD analysis project Ga0335085, IMG submission 206712) | Soil microbial communities from Loxahatchee National Wildlife Refuge, Florida, United States - Lox_Sample_4.5 | ecosystem: Environmental > Terrestrial > Soil > Wetlands | place: USA...
GTCGCAGTCTCGTTCTCGATCAGTTGGGCTTCGCCGTCGGCATCCACGAATCGCACGTAGGTGTCGACGCGCTCGTCCACGACCGATGGATGCAACCGCACATCGTAGTAGGTCTTGATGCCGCTCTCGCGGAGGAGCCCGAAGCGATGGAAGTCGGGCACCTCCCGCTCCTCCACCGTCCCCGGCGAGATCATTCCGACTCGGTCCACCGAGAACACTTCGAAGTGGAAGGGATTGGAACCCGAGGGACGCAGCCGGTAATCGGTCTGTTCACGGCTCACCTTCATCGGGTCGCCATCGTTGGGGAAGAGATTCACGATCGGAGTGCAGTAGAGCCGGAAATCGTCCTTGGTCGGGCGCAGCGCCGGCGCCAGCGCGCGATCGAAGCGGACGTCGATGGTGAAGCGGTCGCCGCCCAGCAGGGCCGGGGCGCCGTCGATGCCGATCAGGTCGACGAACAGGAATTTCTCGGGCAGCGCGAAGTACTCCTGGAGAAGCCGGTAGCCGGGAAACGAGTTGGGAGGGTAGGGCAGCAGCGCCTCGTCCTCGCCGAACCCGGCCGGCTCGAGGCTCAGCGAGTGGAATTTGGTGTCACTTTCGGAAGGCTGCGGCCCCGCCACCATGCGAACTTCGGCGACGTGGCGCGAGAGATGATAGTGAAGCGCATAGGTCGTGGCCGCATCGCCGTGCAGGAACAATCGCAGGCGCCCGAGCTTGAGGACGTCGGGCTTGGCCTGGTTCCAGATCTTGAACGAGAGCCTGAGCCGCGAGCGGCCGGTGCTGCGCAGCTCGAGCCCCGCATCTTCGAGCGACAACGGATGGAGCATGACGTCGTACGCGGTCCGGAAACGGCACGGCGTTCCCTCGACCGGCGTCGAATGCACCTCGACGCCGCGCGCGATCGGCTGGGACTGGCGCAGGGCCTGCAGGACGGGCTGGAACTCGAGGATCGCCATCGACGGCACCGGGCGCAGGTAGTGCGGCCACATGAGCCGGAACAGGCTGTGCGCCAGCTCGGGGAATTCGTCGTCAAGCTTCTGGCGGATCTGCGCCGACAGGAACGCGAAGCCTTCGAGCATGCGTTCGACGTCGGGATCGCGGCTGGGCCCCGACAGGTAGTGGGCAGCGGTCGGATGCGCGCGCGCGAACTCCTCGCCCAGCTCGCGAAGGAATTGCAGCTCGTCCTGGTAGTACTTGTTGAACACGCGGCGACCCGGCCTAGCCCTTGACTCGCACGTGGCCCGATCCGTCGATCCGGGTGGAGATCTGCACCGAAGCCTTGTCCTCCTCGGTCACCAGCTCGGCGCTGATCTCGAAATTCAGAGCCAGCGGGTCGTCGGGATTCTCGACATGGCGAACCGAGACCCGCCGCAGGCGCGGCTCGTAGACTTCGATCGCGGTCTTGATCGCCTTGCGCATGCCACCAATCGCATCGGGGAAATTGTGGAGCACGTCGACGATCGGCGGGATTCCGTAGTCGCTGCGGATCGGCACGTTCCCCTGGTGCGAATTGAGAAGCCGCCGCAAATTGTCGAGTACCGAGTCCGCGAGCCGCTTGGTGTCCACGTGAATCGTGCGCTCGGAATCGATCTCGGGGGAGCGGAAGCGCTCCAGCAGGCTGCGTTCACGAGGCATTTCGGGTCCCGCAAGAGGTTGGAATCGGGAGGGCGCCGCGTCGCGGCGCCCTCCGTCCGCTCATCGTCGCTCCGATCTCAGGTGACCGGAGCCTCCCAGTCGTCCGAGGCCGTGATGCCGCCGTCCTTCCAGGTCCAGGTGATCTTTTGATAGGTGAAAGCGACTTCCTCGTACTCGGCGTACTTCGCCAGATCGGGATGCTTGTTGTTGGGCATGCGGAACGCGATCGACGCGATGTTCGCGTTGGTCAGCTCGACCGTGTAGTGCTGCTTCTCCTGTCCGGTACCGGTCGCAGCCGAGAGCTGCGGGGTCCAGAACTCGATCTCCCACGTGGGCAGATTCTCGTTGTTGACCAGCGCGTTGTAGAGGAGCGGAGTGGACTTGTCGAGCTCCTTGGTGATCACGTAGGGCTTGTGCATGCGCTTGCCGGTCGGCAGTCCGGACGCCGGATCGCGAGGGCTGATGATCTCGTGCGAAACCGCGATCACCATGATCTTCCCTTCGCGCCCCTTCTGGGTGACGCTGCCCTTGATATCCCCCTGCTTCTGCCCCTTCAGCTTCAGATAGGCATTCAGCGCCATGAGTCACGACCTCCTGGGTGAGGTTGGGTTCAACGACCGGAGACAGCGAGGCCGGGCGGAGCGAACCTCGGTTCCGCCGCGGTACCGCTCTCTCACTTCTTGTCGAGCTTGCCGACCAGCGACAGCGAGAAGAACGCTCCCATGTACTTGAAGTGCGGGCGCACCCGGAGATCCACCTTGTACCAGCCGGGATTGCCTTCGACGTCGGACACCAGCACTTCGGCCTGCCGCAGCGGGCGACGGCGCTTCACCGACTCCTGCACCACGTCCATCTCGGCCACGTACTGGCTGATCCAGTTGTTGAGCTCGCGGTTCAGGTCTTCCTTTTCCTTCCAGCTGCCGATGTTCTCGCGCTGGATCACCTTGAGGTAGTGCGCCAGGCGGTTGACGATGAACATGTAGGGAAGCTGGGTGCCGAGCTTGAAGTTGGCCTCGGCCTCCTTGCCTTCCTTGCTCTGCCCGAAGGTCTTGGACTTCTGCACCGAGTTCGCCGAGAAGAAGCAGGCGTTGTCGCTGCCCTTCCGCTGCGTCAGCGCGATGAAGCCTTCCTCGGCCAGCTCGAATTCGCGCCGCTCCGAGATCAGGATCTCGGTCGGAATCTTCTGTTCGGTCGCGCCCATCGACTTGAACACGTGCACCGGCAGGTCCTCGACCGTGCCGCCGCTCTGCGGGCCGATGATGCTCGTGCACCACCGATTCTTCGCGAAGCTGTCGGTCAGCTTCGAGGCGAAGGTGAAGGCGGTGTTGCCCCACAGGTACTTGTCGTGGCTGTCGGTGACTTTCTCTTCGTAGTTGAAGTCCTTCACCGGCACGGTCTCGCCGCCGTAGGGCAGGCGCAACAGGAAGCGCGGCGCCGTGAGTCCGACGTAGCGCGCGTCTTCCGACTCGCGGAACGAGCGCCACTTGGCGTACTGCGGACCCTCGAACACCGACTTCAGGTCCTTGAGATTGGGCAGCTCCTGCCACGACTTGCAGCCGAACATCTTCGACGATGCCGAGGCGATGAACGGCGCGTGCGCCATGGCTGAGACGCTGGCGCAGTACTGCAGCAGCTTCATGTCCTGCGGGCCGGCGTCGAACTCGTAGTTGGCCACCACCGCGGCCACCGGCTGGCCGCCGAACTGCCCGTACTCGGCGGTGTAGACGTGCTTGTAGAGCCCGGACTTGGTGATCTCGGGCGCATCCTCGAAATCGTTCAGCAGGTCGGCCTTCGAGACGTTCAGCAGCTCCATGCGGATGTTCTCGCGAAAGTCGGTGCGATCCACCAGCAACTTGAGCCCGCGCCATGCCGATTCCAGCCTCTGGAAATCCGGATGGTGCAGGATCTCGTCGAGCTGGGAGCTCATCCGCTTGTCGAGATCGGCGATCAGGTCGTTGGCCACCGACTGGTGAATCCGGGTGCCCGGATGTCCGACGATGACCTCGACCACCTTGGCCAGCGCGCTCCGCGTGCCGGCGTCCGGCTGCAACTGGGTGCCCTCGATGATTCCCTCGAGGAGCGAGCCTCCGGCCTCCACGGTCTCGCCGGCGCTCGACTGATGTTCCTTTTCCTGCTCAGCCATCGTCCATCCTCCCGAATGACGAATCGTTCTTTCGTGAATACGCCGGTCGAACTACTCGCCCGCGCCGAGCTCCTTGAGCAGCTTCTCGCGCTGCGCCGGATCCTTGAGCAGCTCGTCGAGCTTCTTGCGAAACGCCACGCTGTTTCCGAGCGGGCTCTTGAGCCCCACCAGCGCCTCGCGCAGCTCCAGCAGCTTGCGCAGCTCGGGGACCTGGCGGGCGACCTCGGCGGGCGAAAAGTCCTTCATGTTGCCGATATTGATGTCGACCGGCATCTCCTCACCCGCGGCGCCGCTCAGCTTGTTGGCGACGTTGAAGGAGGCGTTGAGCTTCTGCTGGGCCATCACGTCGTTGAAGTTGTCCTTGTCGAGCTGGATGGCCTTGCGCTCCTCGAGCGGAGTGTCGTCCTCGCGCTGGGTGAAGTCGCCGAGCACCATCAGCTTGAGCGGCAGCTCGATTTCTTCCTGGACGCCGTTGCGGAGCGATCGGTACACGATGTTGATCCGCTCCATCGGAGGGGCTGAGCCCTCTTTGCCTGCCATGATGTTCTCCTTTCAGTTGGGTGCCAATCGAGGCGAGATCACTCTCGGCCGTTGAGTTCCAGTGCCGAAACCACGTCGAGGCGGCAGAGTCGGCCCATGAGCTCGCGCGAACGCGCCAGCTCGGAGGCCGAGAAGTCCGCCGACTGTGCGACCTGCTGGCGGCACCGCAGCAGGTCCCTGAGGATTTCCGCGCACAATGCGGGATCCCAATCTTCGATGGTGGAGCCGCGCAGCTCCTCGTCGAGCGCCTCGAGCTGCGCCAGCGCCATCTCGTGCCGGCCGGCCTGCATGCAGAGCCGCGCCGCTTCGAGCTTCCACACCACGCGATCCTCGAGCCGCTCGGCCTTCTGCGAGCCCTCGCTCAGCAGCTTGAGTGCCGCGCCGAGCTTGCTCCCGCGGCCCAGCTTGCGCGCTTCCTTCTGGGCGGCCGCGAAATTCTCGCCGCCGCGCGGCCGCACGCCGGCCGGGGCCTCGGCCGAAGGCCCGAAATCGATCGGCGCTCCCGCCATCACGCGCTTCGCGATCCACTTGCGCGTGGCGTCGTCGGCGAAGGGAATGCCCCCCGTGGTCTGCAGTTTCACCAGCTCGGGCACGCGCTTGAGCATCGAGCTCAGCTCGAACACCACCGCGTCGGCGGCCGGCTTGAACTCGTCGCCGCGCCCCTCGAGCGCGAGCACCGCGTAACGGCTGAGGTCCAGCCACAATGGCGCATTGAAGTAGGCGGCCTCGGTCTGCTCGAGCACCGCCGCGTGCTCTCCCGAGCCCATCAGCTGCTCGAGTTGCTCGAGCAGCGAGGTGTCGAAGTCCGGGAGCACGGTGCGCCCGTCTTCACTGGGCGGTGCCTGGCGCAGCTGGCGCCAGAACAGCATCCGGCTCAGCCGATAGCCGAGCGGGTCGGCGGGATCGTTGGCGCGCATCCAGGTCGCGCACAGGTCGCCGAGGCGCGCCAGCTCCTCGAGCGCCGGCTCCAGCTCTTCGGGAGAGTGGATGGCCTCGATGCGCGGCGGCCCGGAGGGTGCGGGCGGCGCGTAGCTTTCGGCGGCCGGAGCAGCGGCTCCCGCGCTCGAGGACTGCTGTGTCGCGGCCGGTTGCGGCACGTTGCTCGAGGCCTCCTCGAGCGCCCGGCGCAGCTCGCCGAGCGGCGGCGCCGCGTCGAGCAGCGAACCGGCCCTGTCCTCGAGCTCGGCGACGCGCTCGACACACTGCGCGATCGCCTCGGCGGACAGCGGCTTGCCGCCGCGCTCCAGAGCACGCGCGCCCCGCTCGTTCAGCCACTCGAACGCCGCCAGGCGGCCGCGCAGGCGCTTGATGTCGGGAAAACACGTCTCCCAGTAGTTGTTGACGAAATCGCGCAGCACGCCGAGACCGGCGGCGAGTCCCGCGAAGCCATCGGTCTCGTACAACGCGAGCGAGAAATAGGCCGCGACCAGGAGGTCCTTGGATTGGGTCTGCAGAATCGCGTGCGCGGCTCGCGACACCCGTTCCCAATCCACCGTGGGTTGATCCGGGGCTTCGAGCTTGCGGATCTCGAGCTGAAGTTGCTCGAACTCGGGCCGATCGCGCGCGGACTCGCCCGCCGGCGCGTCCTCGCGAATCGGTCTGGTCCCCAGCTCGAGCACTTCGGACAAGTTCATCCGGCCTCCGCGCGTGGCGGCTCAGGGCAAGGTCTTACCCCTCGGACCCGGCACGGGATGTCGCGCCGAGCCCATGCATGACCTGCCGAGAAAAGGACGATAGCCGCCGTGAGCGGACGGCGCAACGTCTTTCTGTTCAAGGCGATCCGGGTGTGCGGTTCTCCGGAGAACCGGCTCGAGGCCGTTGCAGACCTATGCCCAACCCTGATTCGGACTTGAGAGAGGCCGGCAGTCGCGGTTGCGGCCAGTCCATGTGGGTGGAGTCCCCGCGCTTTGCCCAGCCGGGCTCACCAGGGAATCGGGGACGCTGAGGCCGGATAGACGGCCGGAAACTCGGTTCGCAGCTTCTGAATGATGGGGCGCGTCTGTTCGTAGGCCCCGAGCCGGATGAGGCTTGCGAGCGCGGAATCCTCGAGGGCTTTGTCCTCAAGATAGGCCGCGGCGCCCGCAAGTCCTAGCCAGGCTTCAGGAAGATGGTTGTCGACGCGCAACGCCTCGGAGTACGAGTCGCGCGCTGTTCGATACTCGCCGACGTAGGTGTTCGCGATTCCGCGCATGATCAGGATTCGCGGACTCGGCTCGTAGCGTACAGCTGCGTTCGTAGCCGACGCCGCTCGCGGCCAATCCCTCACGGCGAACGAACGTAGCGCGAGGAAGTCCCAGGTCATGCCGATCTCGGCATTCGTGCGCTGCGGCGGCCCGCTGGCGTATGCCGCGACTCGATCGAGGCCAGCCGCGGAACTGTGTTCTACGAGCAGTATCTGAACGGTCGCGACGAGAAGACTTGTCGATACGATCGCGGCGAGCCTGCCTTTCGAAGCCGCGGCGATGCCGTTGGAGGTCGCGAGAGCGAGGAGCGCGCCCACTGCGATTCCGGCCGGAGCAAACACATCGACGTCGCGGAAGACTCCTTGGCCGGGCCGGATCAAGAGCACGGCGCCGATCCAGGGCACAGCGAGCATGCTGAGTCGCTGCCAGCGGGAGAAGTCCGCCGTTCCTGGCCTGAACGAAGAAGCAGCGATCACCAGGACAGGCAGCGCGGGAAGCAAGAAGAGGGCAAGATTGATCACGTCGAGCACCCGAAGTGGCAAGGCGCTCAAAGTCCACCATTGTCCGGGGCCTAGCGTCGGTTGCCCGCCAAGGTGATGCGGCAGATCGTAGTTCGTGAATATGCGCCAAAGTTCGCTGAACGAGACTAGCCCCGCGATCAAGGGGAGCAGGGCACTTGCGAGATGACGCACGCAGCGCGTGCTGAGGGTCGGCTTCTCGTTCCGAACAGTGTGAACGAGCGCCAGTGCCCAGCATGGGAGCAGGAGCACGCCCCCTCGATGCAGGAAGATCGCGAGGCTCACGGCAATCCCGCATTTCGCCATCGAACTCCAGTTCATCAGCCGCGGTGAAACGAACGAGGCGACCGCGGCCGTCAGCGCGCAAAGAATGGCTGCTGTCTTCGCGAGCCCGGTGGCGACGACGAGCCAGCCTCCAAGGGTGACCGTGGAGGCCGACACGGCGATCGCTATCGGCGAGATCGCCACATCTCGGCCTAGCCGGACTGCGGCCATCGCAAGAACAAAAGTCGCGATTGCACTGAGAACTCGGTAATAGGTCGGCGCAGGTAGAAGTGAGGCCACAAGTGTCGGACCCGTGCCGATCAGCCACCTTTCAAGGGGCAGAGATTGGAGGAAGCTGCCGCGGAAGGCATTCGAACCGCCCATCCTCCGAATAAGGAAATCCCCGACAAACCATGTTCTGTCGTCGAGTAGGAATACGATTGTTCCAATAAGCAGCGCGAACCCCACCCGCGCAGAGGCGCGAGTTTGAAGTGAGGCGCCGAGCCGCTCCAGCCCTCTCGCTATCGAGATGCTTACTGATGACACACACGACACTGCGCAGACCGACCAAAGGCCCCAGCCGAGCGCGACCGGAAGAAAGCGCTGCGCGTTTAACCCCCAGAGCCACATCGTCCCGTCCAGGGACAGGATTCCGCGGACCGCCAGAGCTCCACAGGCGACGCCGAGCAGCGCTTTCTCCAGTCGGCCGATCAAATTTCTACCTCACGTTGCCGGAACCAGCGACTCCATACTCAGCGACGAGACACCGCTTAAGCGGTAGTTTCGCCAGCATGGCTGAGCTTGGCGTTGGAAATGAACGACTGAGGGCAGGCGGGAGGCCTCGGCCTTACTCGCGAGGAACTCTAGACGCCGGCTTGTGAGTGGGAGACGGCTCTTTACGGGCTCGGCACCTCGAAGCGCATGAAGTTCTGCCGGAAGGGGTTCACCGTCGACTTGGGCTGGATGTCGTACTGGACGACGATCCGGCTCGAGCCGGCGGTCAGCCTCCATACCGCCTGGGGCGCCTCGGCCCCGCCCGATAGCTGCGCTTCGTCGAGCAGATGGAAGAGTCCCCACGGTCCGGCGAACGAGCGGCTCTCGGCGGCCGTGGTCCCGGCCAGCTCGGCCCTGAGGACCGCGCCGACACCCGGGTCGGGCCCCGGCCAGTCCAGCGGCTGCCACTGCGGCACGCCGTTGGTGTAGGTCGTGAACTGCCCGTCGAGATCGAGGTGCACGCGGCGCACGAACAGCTGCGGCCCCTCGACGTTGGCGGTGGTGGTGCGGATCTGGAAATGCATCATCGGCTGCGCCGGATTCTCCGAGAAGAAGGCGACGCGAATCTCGTGCGCGTGGCGCACGCAATCCGCGAAGTCCTGGCGCAGGCGGAACGCGCCGGCCGGCTGGCCATCCTCTCCTACCAGGGACTTGAGGTTGGCGTCGTAGAAGCTCCAGAAGGTGCCGCCCGGCCGGAAGAACTCGACGAAGTCCGGGAGCGCCGCGTCGGGTCCACCGGCGGTGAACGGATACTTGCCCATCAGGGTTCGCTGCCACGGCTTCATCACCAGCTCGACCCACAGGCGCCCGACCTCGGGGGGCACGATCCCTTCGCCCGTCGCCCCGCCACCCCCACCGGGGCTGAACATGTCGACGGGGAGCCGCAGCATGCGCACGGTGGCGTCGCGCGTGGGTCCGGACGAATAGCCCGCCGATTGCTGATCGATCCAGTCGAGTGCGGTGCGCACCGGGCTGCTCACGCCACTCGCGAACAGGGCGAGGAAATCGGACTCCGACGCGCCGGGCTGGGCCTTGGCGGCGATCGCCTTTTGCGCGTCGCGCATCTGCGACAGGTAGCGCGTGCTCGGCAGGCCGCTCTTGTCGAGCGCGTCGTTGCGGTGGAACAGCCCGCTCATCGCGCTGCTGGCCTTCCGCCCAAAGCTCCCGCCCGGCGGCGCCTTGGCGAAGTCGTGGAGCATCGAGAAGCTCGACTGGACACGGCCCATCGGCGAATTGGCCATCTCCTGGAAGGTCACCTGCTCGTCCACCCCGGCGAGCAACGCCAGCAGCGGCGTATCGTCGCCGAGCAGCGCCTTCATGTTCTCGGCGCCGGCCGGGCGCGAGCCCGCGAAGTCCGCCGCCTTGACGCCGTTCATGAGCCCGATCCACTGCCCGGTGTAGTCGTTGGCGTAGGAGGCGAGCAGATCGCCGGCCAGGTCGGGGATGCGACCCGCGAACGCGTCGCGCAGATCGCCGTCGCGGCTCACCTCGAGCCGCCACCACTCGACGCGCGGCTTCACCTGCTTCTCCCAGCCGTCGTGCGTGAACGGCCCCGACACCTCGGTGGTGCCCGACAGCAGCCGCGAGTTGTCGGTGAGCGCCGCGACGCTGAGCGGCTTCGTCTGGCGGCGGGTCTGGTCGATCATCAGGCGGTAGAAGGAATTCGATTCCCAGTGGCCTCGCAAGGTCTCGCGGCCGCGCGCCACCAGGCTGGGATTGGCGGTCGGGAAGAAACGCTTTTCGATGAACTCCGAGTGCTCGCACAGGAACGCGCACTGCGCGTTGATCAGGCTGGTGACCTGGTCGCGCACGTCCTGGCTCATCGAGCGCACCAGGTCGGCCTGAATGCCGTTGATCACGCGGGCGACCAGCGGCGCGTCGGCGGGCGTCAGCTCGCGCGGCGTGGCGAGCAGGCGCCAGGTGCGGAACAGGCAGTAGAACTCGACGAAGTCCCCCGAGTAGCGCGTGGTCAGGGTGTCGAGGCGCGCCTGCATCGCGTCGTACGAGGGGCCGACCAGCACTTCGAGCGCCTTGCGCGTGTAGAGGTCCATGGCCGGATCGCGCACCGGATTCCCGGACCACGCGCCGAGCGCGCGCCACCACGGCACCCCCTTGTGCTGAAGCGAGTCCACGATCGCGACGTTGGCGCGCAGGTCTTCCAGCGCCGTGAGGTTGTCGAGCAGCGACTCGTTGGGGTGGACATGGGTCGCCACGGCTTCGGCGGCCTTGCGGGTGGCGCCGATCAGATGGGCGTTGGCGCACGAGAGCGACGAGAACAGAATCACGAAGGCGAGGAAGACCACGCCCAGCAACCCGAGCGTGACCATGCGCGCCAGCTTCTGGGCCTGCACCGCGCCCTTGGAGGTGGTGACGAGGGCGGCGTCCTCGAACACCACGCCGGTGAGCAGGTCGTGAACGAACCAGGCGCCGGGCGGCGACTGCGGCGGCGCGCTCGCGCCCAGCGCCAGCCCGAGCGCGCGGGCGGCGGGCTCGAGCACGCGGTCGGTCGGGGCGCCCTGCGGGCTGCCGCTGGCGAAGTAGAAGCCGCGGAACAGCGGCTGGTCCTTCTCGCCGGGATCCTCGGCGAACAGCACGCGCAGGAAGCGCCGCAGCGCCGGGCGGATGCGCTCCATCTGCGCCGGGAACGCGAACGCGCGCGCGCGCTGGAGCGGGTCGGGCACATCCGTCACGCGCGCCATGCGGCGGTCGGCGAGCGCCGCCTGCATCAGCCCGAACTCCTTGTCGAACAGCGATTCGGCCGCCTCGGTCTCGGCGCGCTCCACCGCCACGGTGGCGCCCCAGGGCTGCTGGCGCTCGGCGGGCGATAGATCGCTGAAGAACTCGACGAAGCCGGCGATCAAATCGCACTTGGTGAACATCACGTAGACCGGGAACACCACGCCCAGCCCGTGGATCACCTCCTGGATGCGCTCGCGGATCGAGCTCGCCAGCTTCTCGATCTGTGCTTCGGGCTTGTCGGCGAGCTGGTCGACCGGCACCGCCACGATCACGCCGTTGAGCGGCTTCTCCTGCCGCTGCTTGCGCAGCACCTGCAGGAACGCGCCCCAGTCGCTGGTGTCCTCGAACTGGCCCGAGGCCCCGACCATGCGACCGGTCATGTCGAGCAGCACCGCTTCCTGCGTCAGCCACCATTCGAAGCTGCGGGTGCCACCCACGCCCTTCACCGACTTGCCGCGACGCGAGGCGTCGGTGAGCGCGAACTGCAAGCCGGAGTTCGCCATCAGCACGCTCTTCCCGGCTTGAGTTGGGCCGACCACCATGTACCACGGCAGGGTCGAGAGCACCGCCTTGCCGCCGCGCTTCGAGCGCTTGAGCGATTCCACCGCGGCGAGGAAGTCGGCCTTGAGGCTCTGCATCTCGGCCTGCTGTCCGGGCGTCGAGCGCTCGATGTCCTTGTCGGCCTGCACCACCACCGACTTCTCGATCTCTTCGGCCTGCTGGGCCTTCTTGAGCTGGCGCAGCAGGATGAAGATCACCGCGACCATCACCAGGACGAGGATCACGAGCAACGCGAGCAGCAGCGACCACTTGAAGATGTTGAATACCGCGATGGTCGCCGCGCTCGCTCCGACCGCACCCGCGCCGATGTAGACCGGCGGCTGCATGTAGCGCTTCAGGAAGTTCACGAGCCGCCCCCGGCGAGCCGCGCGATCACCCCGGCGTCGTGCTGCGCGCCGATCACCGCGAACAGCTTGAGCAGCAGGAACACCAGCACCAGCGCCGGCACGAACACCGCCAGCGCCACCCACAGCGGGAAGCGGCCGGTGACCTCGCTGCCGCCGTCGTCGGGGCGGGCGGCGTGCGGGGCCAGCGCGCGGCGGCCGGTGCCGCGCACTGCCGCGATGTCGCGCTCGACCTCGGTGAGCAGGTTCTTGACGCGCTCGGGGCCCGAGAGCCCGAAGCGGCCGAGGAAGCCGAACGCCAGACAGCAGGCGTAGACCTCGATCGCCTCGATCCGGTTCTCGCGCTCGCGACGCATGGTGTCGAGCCGGCTGAAGAATTCGTCGCCGCCGACGTTGGTGCCGAACCACTCGAGCTGCAGCGGCCGCGCCACCCAGGCGTCGCGCAACGGACCGCCGGCGCGCAGCGCGGTCTCGTCGAGGAACACGACCAGCGCGAACACCGCGGCCTCGACGTCGGCGGGCATGATCGCATTGCGCGCGCCATCCTGCTCGAGGCGGCCCCTTAGCTCGAGCGTGCGGGCGCGGATCGCGTTCGAGTCGAGGCGGCCATCGGGGCTCTGGCGCATGACCACGATCATGCTCAGCCAGTCCGAGCAGAGATCGACGAGTCGCACGCGACCGCCCGAGGGCGGCTCGCCGTCGCCACGCCGTCCACTGCCGCCGCGACGCTGCGGCGGATCGAAGACGATGGTCTCGTCGCCGCCGCGGGAGGATCTGCCGCCGCGGCCGCGCGCGCCGCGAATTCCTCGGTTGCGAACACCCATCCTAGGCGCGCAACCCCAACAGCTCGATGGTCAGCCCGGGATAGTCGGGCGGCAGGAAGATCGCGATGTTCTTGGCCGCGCGCACGGTTTCGAACGCGTCGCCCCCGGTGTCGAGCTGGAAGTACAGATAGTTGCCCTTGGTGGACAGCGTGGTCGGCGTCATGCGCTGGTAGTTCACCACCACGCCGCGCAGGGCATTGGCGATCAGGTAGTCGATCTTGTCCTGCGAGGCGATCTTGACCTTGTAGGGCACTTCATTGATCAGGCGCTGCTCCTCGGCGTCGGCCTTGACCCCGAGGAACATGCTCGAGCTCGACTCGAGCGCGCGCAGGTCCACGATCTGGCCGAAGTAGAGCGAGCTGTCCTTGCGTTGCAGGTCGATGCGCAGCGTCTTGTCGTCCATGCGCACTTCGAGCAGCTTGCGCAGCTCCTTGTCGAGCCCTTCGAACGTGCGCCCCAGCGCCGCGTGATCGTAGGGTGGAAGGTCTTTCGGATGCGGCTCCGAGACCAGCGTGCAGAGCTGCGCCATCAGGCTCGCGAGCATCAGGTAGACACGCTCGGGATGAATGCGCGGGTGCGCCAGCACGTGCGCGATCTGGGGAATGAAGCCGTTCACCACGCCGAGCTGGAAGAACTTGGCCGCGTCGGTGTCGGCAAAATCGGCGGCGCTGCCGCGCTGACGGCGTTTTTCGGCCAGGCTGTTGCCGGTGGCGATCAGCATCTCGAACTCGGCCCGCAGCTGGCGCATGAGGGCGTCCGATGCGCCGACCGTGAGACTCGCCGGCACATAGCTCTCGCGCAACACGAAGTTGCTGTCGGAAGTCCGGCCGAGCTCCGCCATCTGCAGATGATCGTGGTCGCCGAGCGCATCGTCGGGGAACAGCAGGCGCAGGTTGCGGCGCGCGGTGGTTACCGGACGCTCGTCGAGGCCGGTGTTGGCGTCGGGCAGATCGAGCGTGTCGGTCAGGTAGCGCGGCGGCACGCCGTCGCTGCCGCCGCCCGCCAGCATCGCGCGGCCGGGGCGGATCGAAGGCAGCCCCAGATGCACCGGCAGGGTCTCCTGGCGCGCCTCGAAATGGCTGGCGATGTCGCGCGACTGGGGCAGCGGATCGTCTTCGGGCGCCGAGAAGGGCGTCCCATCAGGCAGCACGCCTCGGGCGGCGAGCAGCGCCAGCCGGCCGTTGCGCAATGCCTCGCGGTCGATCTCGAGATGCGTGAATCCGAACTCGAAGTCCTGCGCGGCGCGGAAGCGCTCGGCGACCAGGTGATGGACCGCGAGATCGGACTGCTGGAAATGCTGGGGCGTGAGCAGCAGCCCCTCACTCCACACCACCGCCTGATGCCGGCTCATGGGAGTCTCCGCGACCTGTCAGCGCTTCACTTCTTCGCGACCGCCAGACAGGACGCTTCCGCCCTCAACTTGAGGTGGGATCCCTTCGAGAGCGGCTGAAGAACGTACCAGCAGGTGCCCTCGGGCTGACAGAAATTGCCGATCACGATCACCGCTTTGGCCTTGGCGTTGCGCTCGTAGCTGAATTCCTGCTTGGCCTTTGGATCGATGAAACCGGTGTCGCGCGTGAGCAACGCGTCGCCGAAGAGCGCCTTCTCCTTGCCCCAGATCTGGACCAGGGAGGTTCCGGTGATGGCCGAGGCATCGGTGACCTGAATCACCGCGAACTCGAGCGGTTGCGCGCTGGCCTTGCCGCAGGTGTTGCACTGGTCCGAGGCCTCGAGACTGAGCTGAATCGCCGGCTTGCCGCCCACCAGCGGCACCTTGGCGCAGCTGGTTCCCAACAGGCACAAGGCAGCGATTGGTGCCAACGCACTGCGCGACATCAAGGCGCGGGCGCACATGGCCGGCACACTAGGCGGCAAGCCGGGTGGCGTCAAGGGCTTGGGGCACAGCGCTCAAGGACGCGCGAGCGTGAAGCTGAGCGCGCGCGCCTGTCCGCCCTTGAGCTTGAAGCTCTGAACCCCCTCCCGGGTCGTCCAGCCGTCGAGGGCCACCACGATCTTGTGGCTGCCCGGGTTCACGAACAGGGTATTCGGGGTCTGGAGGCCGCTCGGCTTTCCGTCCAGCAGGATCTCGGCCGGGGGCCCGCCGGTCACGGCCACGTCGATGCGTGCCATGCCGGGGCGAAAGTCGTAGCCGAACAGGCGCGTCTGCCCGGCCTTCAACTTCACCGGCTCGCTCACGAAGCTTCCGCCCCACTTGGGCTGGAGCCCGACCAGGTACTCGCGGTCGGCCTGCAGCACCACCTGCAGTGACTCGACGTCGGTCCGGACCGGGGCCCGGTCGAGCAGCACCGTGCCCGCCGGTCGCAGCCAGACGTTGAGCGTGGCGGTGGCGCCCGCCGGCGTGCTCGGCGGTCCGGCGAACTGCAGCGTCACCGTGGTGTCTCGCTGACCCGAGAGCGCAAAGCTCAAATCGACATCGGCGAAGCCGCTGAGCGAAGCGCGCGCGCGATGGAGGCCCGGATGCAGCCCCTCGAACCGCCCGGGCTCGTGACGGGCACCCAGATCGTCGACCGTGACCATGCCGCCGCTGGGACGCGTGCGCACCGTCACCGACCGGGCCGGTCCCGCGCGTTGCGGCACGAGCTTGAGCGTCACGGTGGTCTCGGCCTGAGCACGCACCGTGAACGCCAGCAGCTGGCTCGCGAAACCTTCACGCTTCGCCTCCACGGTGTGTTCGCCGGCCATGACGTTGCGATAGGTGGCGGGCGCGGTCTGCGGCGCCTCCCCGTCGAGCGCCACGGTCGCGTCGGGAGGATCGGTCGCGATCCGCAGCGCCAGCACCTCGCGAGCCCCTTTCTCGATCGGCTTGAGCTTGACCGCGACCAGGGTGTCCTGTCCGGCGGCGAGATGCACCACGCGCCGCGCGGTCTGGAAGCTGTCGCGCAGCACGCGAATCGTGTGGGCACCGGTGGTCAGCTCGCCGAACCGCGCCGGCACCGACTGCGGCTGGCCGCCATCCACGATCACCTGCGCGTCGCGTGGCTCGGCGGTCACGGTGAGCGCGGCCGTGGTGACACCCGATCCGGCAGACGGCGCCGCCGGCGGCGCCTCGCTCCCGGGAGCGCCGACCGGCGAACCCGGCACCGGCGGGCCCGAAGGCGTCGCGGGTGGCGTGCTCTTGTGTGGCGAGAACAGGAAGATGGCGCCGGCGACGACCACCAGCAGCGCCACCACTCCCGGAATGAGGAGCGGCGGGGTCTTCGCCGCCGGCTTCGCCGGTGCAGGCGGCTTCCTCCGCGGCGCCGCGGCGGCGGGCACTGGCTCGCGGGGCGCGGGAGGCGGAGGCGCGGATGGTGGCCCCGCGGGCGGCGGCGGAGCTGCGGGCGGCGGGGGCGCGCTCGGGGGCGCCACCGCCGATGAGCGCGACGGGTCGAGCACCATGGTCTGCTCGGGCGGAGCCTCGGGGAACACCGGCGGCACAGTCGAGCCGGGGGCGCGAGAAGCGGGCCCTGGCGGGCGCGAGACCGAAGGAGCGGGCGGAAGCGTCGGCGCGTCGGGCGCGATCGACGGGGTCCGTGAAGTCGGCGGCGGCGTGATCGGCCGCGATTCCGGAGTCCACAGCATGGTGTGCTCGAGCTCGTCGACCGGCGCGGCGCCTCCGAGCGGGCCCGGCACGTCGTGCTTGCGGACGTATTCCGCGGCCTCCTTGTGATCGGGATCGAGGTAGAGCACGCAGCGCCATTCGCGCAGCAGCGCGGTCGCGTCATTGCGGGCTTCGGCCTCGTGAACGCGCTCGAGATGGCGCGTCAGCCGGCGCGCGCGCAGCACCGCGCCGACCGCCGCAGGATCGGCGGCGAAGTCGGCGAGCAGTTCGCGCTCGTGCGGAATGCCGAGCTCCTGGATCGCGGCATCGAAGGCGTGTCGCACCTCGGCCACGCTCTGCACGCGTTGCTCGACGTTCTTCTCGAGCATGCGGCGAATCATGGCTTCGACGATCGGCGGCACCAGCGGATCGAGCGCGTCGAGCGGGCGCGGCTCGGCGTACATGATCGCGCGCGCCACCGAGGAGCTGTCGCCCTGGAAGGGCCGCAGGCCTCCGAGCAGCTCGTAGCAGACGATGCCGAACGAGAAGATGTCGGTGGTCGGGCGCTCGAGCTTCTCGCCGCGCGCCTGCTCGGGCGACATGTAGGCCGGCGTGCCGAGCATCGCGCCGTACATGGTGATGCCGCTGCGATCTTCGACGCGGCGCGCCAGGCCAAAGTCCATGAGCTTGATCACGCCGTCGGGCGTGAACATCACGTTGGACGGCTTGATGTCGCGATGGATGATGTTGCGGCGGTGGGCGTGCTCGAGGCCGCGGCAGATGTCGCGCAGCATGAGCAGCGCGATCTCGAGCGGCGGCGCCCCGTGCGCGTCGATCCACTCGCGCAGGTTCTTCCCTTCGACGTACTCCATGGCGATGTAGAACTGATCGCCGTGGCGCCCGAAGTCGTAGACCTGGCAGACGTTCTCGTGGCGCATGGCCGCCGCGGACTTGGCCTCGAGCTGGAAGCGCGCCACCAGCGCGTCGTCCTCGGCCAGATGCGGGAAGAGGATCTTCAAGGCCACCGGCCGGTCGAGGTTCTTCTGCACGGCCAGGTAGACCCAGGCCATGCCGCCCTTGCCGATGCGGTCGCGCAGCTCGTACGCGCCGAAATCCTTTTCCATCAGGAATCGCGACTCCGCCGTGGAATGCTCGAAGACCGGCATGCCGCGGGATTCCAGGGCGGGGAGCCGGCCAGAAGGAAATGAGAATAGGGGGCGCGGAGCGAAGCCGGCAAGACGGCGGGGCCCTGGCCGGAGATTGGCGTGGATTCCGGGCGAAAAAAAGACCCCGCGCGAATCGGCTCGCGCGGGGCTCGAGGCTCGAAGCTCGTCAGTCGATCTTGACCAGTCGCCCGCTGCCGCTCAGCTCACCGGCGCGCCAGCGAGTGAGATAGACGCCGCTGCCGGCGAGGTTGCCGCTCGCGTCACGGCCGTCCCACACCAGCACGTGCTCCCCCGCAGCAAGTCCGCGGCGCTCGAGCGAACGCACGCGCCGGCCTTGCAGGTCGAAGATGTCCACGCTCACGTCGCCGGTGCGGGCCAGCGCGAAGTTGAGCCCGGTCGAGGCGCGGAAGGGATTCGGATATGCCCGCATGAACTCATCGGCGAGATTCGCCGAGGGCTGTGACGCGCTCCCGCCGATCGCTTCGATTCGATAGTCGTGGGCGTCCGCGAACGCCGGCAGCGTGAAGGAACCGCTCGGCGCCATTTCCTGCCGCGCACCGGTGGCACGATCGGTGAGCCAGAGCCGCGTCCCGGCCGGCAGACCCTGAGACTCGACGCGGAGATTCAGCTCGCCCGGCGATTCGGCGCCAGACACGGTGAAATCCCAGCTCATGTGATCGGACTCCGGCTGGAACACCCGCGTGTAGTCGCCGGAGAATCGCCCCCAGTCGGTGCGCGTCTGGCGCAGCGTCAGCGGCTCGAAATCGGGTGGAGCGGGTGCAAGCGCTTCGCACAGGGAATTCCATTGACCGGCCGCGACCGCAGCCGCTCCCATCACCATGGGCTCGGAAGAGCGATCGCCCTGGCGGGCGGTGAGCGAGACCGCCCACTGCGCGACCGGAGCGTTCGACGAGAGCCCGATCGCGACCGGGGCGTTCGAGGACAGGTCCGCGCTCGAACCGCCCGCCTCCAGCCCCGGCGCCGGGACTCCATAGGTGCTCCCGCCGGCAAAGAAGATCATGTTGACCGCGGCGGTGCTGGTCTTGTGGACCCAGAAGCCTTGCCGGCCGTTGATGGTCGCCGCGTCTTCGTACGTCGAGGAGGTGTCGTTCCAGACCTTGATGGTGTGATCGGTGAGCGTGTTGCCGCCGTTCCCGACTGGGCCGGCGAAGGTCGCGTTGTCGGTCACCCACACGTGCGAGACGTCGATCGGATACTGGAACGGATTGCCCATCTGGTTCCAGCCCGGCGCGGCCGATGGGCCATTGGCCAGCGGATAGGCGCCGGCCGCTCCGAGGAAGGGAAGTTCGACCACGGGGAGCCCGACGTCGAGCAGGCTGTTGTTGTTCGCTCCCGCCGTGATCAGCCAGTAGCCGAGACCGTTGCTGATGGTGGTGATGCCGGTCGAACCGGGCTCCAGGTACTTGTTATTGGCGGTGTC
>Ga0335085_10006361_pt1 | contig 18673 bp, 17 predicted proteins | sample Lox_Sample_45_FD_206712 | JGI IMG/M metagenome (GOLD analysis project Ga0335085, IMG submission 206712) | Soil microbial communities from Loxahatchee National Wildlife Refuge, Florida, United States - Lox_Sample_4.5 | ecosystem: Environmental > Terrestrial > Soil > Wetlands | place: USA...
CACCACCCAAAAAACCAAAAACTATCTGAGTAAATTGAAAATTAACACCCACACGCAAAGATAACCAGATAAAAAGCATCCCTCCGACAGAGGCCTGAAAGATTCTTCGAATGGTTTGTTTTTTTGCGGGATAAAATATAGTCAGCCATTCACAAAACGCTTGAGCAGTGCCCATTCCAGCAAATAGAAAGAAGTAGTTCACCTGTTGTTCGTATGCAAAAACACATAGACCAACCACGGTGAACACGATAATAAACATCAATGGAAGTGCATATTTGTGTATCATTTGCAACACCAAACTCGCCAATCCCATTTGATTGAACTTTAAATTCAGAGTATGAAAGCATACCCTCTTGCGATGCAAATGTCGATTGCTTGTTGATTATCTCCTCAGCAGGATGAACTTCTTGGTCGGAGAATTTATGGCCGCAGAACCCGCAGCCCTGAACTTCTACTCTTTTGACTTTCTCCGCACATCAAAACAAAAATTCTCTTTTCATTCACCTCCTCTTAGACATCAAGGGGAGGGCTGGACCAGGGTCATCCTCAGTGTGTAAGGCGCTGGTTCGGATGCGCGGAGTTCCACATGAGAGGCGACACCGTTGACAAACGGTCCATTCAGGACGGCCTCCTTTATCACCTCCCTGTACTTGTCCCGGCGCAGGATTCGCCAGCCACTTTCCATCGATCCCTTAATCTCAGTATCAGAATCGTCAGGGCCTTCCCAGTTGCAGATCATTGTCCCATCTGTTTTCTTTTCCCATCCTGTGGGCTTAACTCGTGGAGGGAGAGAGAGGAAAGACACATTTTCCATTAGCCCTTTGGCAAAGGCCAGAGAATCGAAAGGAGCCACTGCCTTTCGTACGTCAATTTCATTTTCCCGGAGTTCTGCATCGAACAGGATAAATCCTTCTGGAGTAAGCAAGAGGCTCTGAAGCCTGCGTTCAGATGGTTCGCCCTTGGTAACCCCGAGCAGCGAGAAAGAGCCTCCTCTGAGGGTGGCCTCAAGCTTATACACAGACTCCCATGGCTCTGCCGGGAAGATCGTATAGCAGCGTGGGAGATCTTCCGGTGAACCGGGGCTGAGGGTAGTCTTGGATATGGAAACACATCCTGCAGAGAGAATGAGAAATCCCAGAAGACAGATGCCAAGACTTTTCCGGCGGATCATGGTTTCTCGAAGACCTCTGAAGGGAAGCCTGAATTGATCTCCACGTTCTTGAATTCGATCAACGTTCGTGAGCCTCCGGGCTCCTCAATCTCCACACGGTCAATGACCCCGGGCCTCGCAGACAGGACAATCTCAATCCGCTGGATAAACTTCTTGATCCCCTCTCCGGGGAACAGAATGACACGCGCAGGAGGTCCGGCAGAATAGGCTTGTTTGAATGCCTTGCTTTCTTCGAAGCGGCCTTGAAACCATTGACTGATTTCCGCAAGCACCATCCGTCTTGCCTCAACGGCCTGGGTCATTTCCGGCTTCCACGCACCCTCGGAGAAATTGTAAACCTGGATGATACTCCCTTTCTGCAACATCACACTTCGCAGCGGGCTGAGATACTCCCATCTCAGGGAATCGGGGGTGTTGTAAAAGAGCTTTCCTTCGGAGAGGAGGGGCTTCGTGAGGATCTGAAGAAATCTTTTCTGGAAAAAATCCGCCTTCACGGATCGGATGTTCCTGAAAGCCTCTTTAACAGGGGTCCAATCCTGGGAAGGCGCTGCTCCAGGGAGGAGGAGAGTCGTGCTGACTAAGAGACTTAAGAAAAGGATTTTTTTCATTTTGCTTTCTTCTGCCAAAACACTCTCGGAAGGCTTCTCAGAAATGCCCAGATGCAAGGCGCCCAAAATCCAGAAGAGTGAGGCGTACTTCATGTACGCCGCAACGATGAAGGATGAGGGCAACGCCGCAGATGGGGGTTTCTGGGAAGCCTCCCTAGATCATTCCCCCATTTACCGAAATGACCTGGCCGGTAATGTACGAGGCTTCGTCAGAGCACAAGAATCGAACGACCTTTGCTACTTCTTCCGGAAGACCCACGCGGCCCATCGGGATGATCTGTTTCATCATCTCCGTCGGAAGGTTCTGGATCATCTCGGTTTCAATCAGCCCGGGCGCCACCACATTGACCCGGATGCCGAGGCGAGCCACCTCCGAGGCCAGTGACCGGCAGGCTCCTTCAAGGCCCGCTTTGGCCGCAGAGTAGTTTGTCTGACCCCGTTGGCCGAGCCGTGCGGACGCGGAGGAGATGGTAACGATGCAGCCCCGCTTCCGTGTGACCATTTTGTTGAGAACAGGTTTCGTCACATTGTAGAATCCCTGCAAGGAGGTGTTAAGCACTTTCATCCATTCCTCAAAGGACATGAGGGCAAAAAGACTGTCCGCAGATTCTCCTGCATTGTTTACCAGAATATCAATCGCATCATGGCGTGTAAGAAGGGCCTCGATGTTTTGCCCGGTCGCTTCTTGGTCGGCGACATCGAAACAGACTGTTTCTCCCGTTCCTCCCGCTTGATGAATGAACTCCAGGGTCTCTTCGGCTGCCGTCTCGTTAGAGCGGAAATTCACGACCACGTAAGAGCCGTTCTTTGCCAATTCGAGACAGATGGCGCGTCCGATTCCCCGGCTCCCACCCGTCACCAGGGCAATCTGTTTAGACATCATTGGCCTCCGTTCCCCCTCTCTTTATCCAGGGGATAGGTCCCCTGCGAAGTCAAAAGCTTCGATAGGATCTCCTCCTCCGGTTCCATTACCTGGATAACAGTTTTACAGAAGAAAGCCAGCTCTGAGCTGACCTTGCCCTGGAACACAGCATAGTCCCCGACATGATAAAGCTCGTCAATCTGAATAAAGAGCCGGGTCGTCACAGGGATGCTGGAAGAAGAGAATTCCGCTTCTTTGACGCCAACCAGAAGTCCGACTCGAGGCTTGGCTCCTTCGCCTCGGCGCCATGTGCTCAGGGCAGAGACGGCCTGAGCTACAAGCTCAACACAGATCACGGAACTCACCCTTCCGTCCGTGTTCAGAGGCCACGCTTCTGTAACAGTCGTCTCAGCCTGCAAGCCGTTCTGAGTCGGTCCCTTCACCCAATCAATGAGTCTCATTCGGAGCCGGTGCGGGATCAGAGGTTCAGTTGGGAGGAGTTTGTTCTGTTCCATTTCCTCCTCCCGGTCTCAGCGCGCCTCTCCTCTCAGAGGTCAAACCCAATGCCTCCCTGTATCGAGCCTCCAGATTCCTGGCAAACTCCCGCTCCTGTCCTGCCTTCGGTGGATCCATTGGCTCCCAGAATTCGATCTCAAGGGTTGAGACTTGGGAGGGAGGGAAATACCATTTGTCTTCTTTTGGGAGAAAAGGGGGGTCGTTCCTTACAAGCAACGGCTGCAATGGCACGTTCGATAGCCTTGCAAGCATGAAGGGGCCAGCATTGAACTTGCCCAGGTTCCCTTTGGGAGATCGCGTGGCTTCCGGAAAGATCATGAACTTATACCCCATGCGGATTTTCTCAATCGCCTCATCCAGGCACTGGAACGGTCCCCTCTGGCCGAAGTCGGGAGAGAGGACATACCCCGCTGAGCGAAAGACGGGGCCGAGAGGAAGCCTTCTTGCCAGAGATTGTTTGACCATGACGGACATGCGCGGGACATCCCGGATCAGAAAGAGCACATCGAAGAGACCGGGGTGGTTGGAAACGACCACGCACGATCCATCGAAGGGTTTCCCTTTCAGCGATCGAGCCTTGAGTAGCCCGCAACCTCTTAGCAAGAGAAGCCACAGGCTCACGAGAATGCGAATGGTCCACTGTATCCGGTAAGGCTTCGGCCCAAGGATTTTGTTGAGAACCCAGAGGATCGGAAGAACGATCAAGAGCTCAAAGAAGATGCCGAGGAGAAAAAGGCCGAAAAGGGCAAACATCAAAAGACCTTTCATGCTGCGTAATAATTTCTCAGGCATGTTCGTCGCCCTTTTGGGGGTCTTCGATGAGGAAGGCAACGCCCCAGGAGCCCGGGCCCATGTGAGCCGCGGACGTCAGGGAGAGAGATTGTAAGGTAACATTCACCAAAGGAAACCTGCGCTCTATCTCCGGTTTCACCTCCCCCTCCAGCCACTCCTTGTTGTCGGTGTATTCGAGAAGCAGGGTCGCCTTTTGATCTTTCGGAATGTCTTGCTCAAGGTGGCGGAAGGCGAATTTGACTTGATCCCTGGTGCTTCTCACTACCCCGATCTTCCGGGCTCCGTCTGGATAGGGGCTAATGATCGGTTTGATTCGAAGGACGTCGCCAAAGAAGGCGCCCGTCTTTGACATCCGGCCTCCAGCCGCTAGAAATTGTAGCGTGTCAAGGAAGATATATTCCTGTACTTTTTGGATCGCGCCCCTGGCAAAAGCGATGACTTCCATAGGGTCGCTGACCGTAAGGGAGAGTTCGGCCGCAGCCCTGGCGACGAGGCCGAGCTTGCCGGAGGCGACCCCTGTGTCAAGGATAGTCATCCGGTCTTCGGGATCATTTTCAGCTTTCCATTGAGTGGCCACATTGTAATTCCCGGTGTAGAAGGAGCCCACACAGAGATAGAGGACACGGTCATGGACTCTCATGACGTTGTTATAGCACTCTTGTCGCTCCACGGTTGAGGCTTGGCCTGTGGAGACTTTGGCCCCGGCCCTCATGGCCGCAAAGAGCTGGGAAGGATCCACGTAGGTCTCAGGGAGAAAACGATTCCCGACGGCGATGTAACTATTAAGAAGAGTGATTCCAAGACTCTGAGCCTCATCCCTCGTGATGGAACCAGCCGCGTCCGTCAAGATATGGATGGCCTGTCTTTTTCTGGGTTCACTGAACCGGAAAGTCTGTTCGGCGAGGTCGTCTTCGGCCCAGCTCAGGATGGCTCCGATGGAGGTGAGGTCCTGTCTTACGCTCTCCCTGTCCTTAGCATGGAGGTGCACTTTGAGGCACTCGCCATTGGGTATCGCAACGACCGATTCTCCCACATCCATGATGTGTTTCACGACTTCCTGCTCTTCATGATCAGTCTTGAGTAGCACATCAAAACAGTAACCCTGGAAGTTCCGCTCCCGCCAGGACTCGGAGACGTTGAAGGAATCCTTCAGATCGTCCGTGATGAGCGAAGGTTTGACCGCGCGGCCAGCCAACGTGTTCAACAAGGGATCCAGGAAGACGAGCATTCCAAGGGCACCTGCGTCCACGACCCCCGCCTTCTTGAGTTCGGGTAATTGCTCCCTGGTGTTTCTCACCGTGTCTTCCATATCGTGGATGACGGAGTCCACCCATAGGCCTGTTTCCTCAGGAGGGGTTTTCTTCAGGGATGTGACTAGAGTATCGAAAAGGGAAATCATGGTACCCTGTTGAGGGTCGGGAACCGCACGGTAAGCGAGACGACGGCCGGCCTCAGCCGACGCAGGCAGAGAAGACAAATCTTTGCAGGTGAGGAACCCGGCAAGGAAACCGGCAACGATGTTTCCGGAGTTGCCTCTGGCCGATCGAAGGATCTCCTGGCTCAGGGACCCAGGATCTCCGTTAATATTCTTGCAGGCGCCTAACGTGATGACAAGGTTGCGGCCGGTGTCGCCGTCCGGCACCGGGTAGACGTTGATCCGGTCAAGAATATCAGCCCAGGCCACAATCCTCTCATAGCCCAAGGCAAGGGCATCCGTAAGGGTAGGGACCATATCGAATCCCTCAACTCCTGTCTTCCTGACGGTCGGACTCTCTTTTATCATACGGTGTGGATCCAAAAAAGTGCTCAAAGATGTACCACTGGAAGGGGTGCTGGCGCACCATTTCTTCCAGAGCACTCGCATAGGCCTGCGCGCTCGCTTGAAGGGCCGCGCTTCGTTCGGAACGGGATGAAGATTTCACCTCCCTTGGAGGAGACATCATAATCAGATATTTTCCTTTTTCAGCTCGAAAGGTAAACATTGTAAAGAGGGGCGCTCTTGAGACAAGGGCGAGAAGATGAGGCCCTGCCGGGAGGCCTACCTCATGGTCAAATAGACTTACGGGTAGACGCGAGCGCTGTTCGGTCCAAACTAGATCGCCGGCGACAGAGACGAACCCGCCTTCCCTCACGAACTTGATGGCCTCCACTCCACCGAAGAGAAAATTCTCCCCTTCCGAGGCCACCTGAATGTGGATTCCCCGCGCCTTCATGGCTTCGCGCTGATCGTGGGCTACCTGTTTTGCTTCTTTTTCGCCCATGATCAGCAGGAGCCTGAGCTTATACTTTTGAAATGCTTGGGCAGCAATCTCGAAACTGCCCAGATGAGACATCAGGATAATTCCTCCGCTCCCTCTTCTTGCCGCCTCGACCAGATTTTCTCGCCCCTGCGTGGAAGTGGTTACTCCTTTTTTATCGATCTCAATTCGCTCCGCAAACGTGGCAGCATAGGAGTGAAACTGGCGCCAAGTGCAATAAAGGTAGTACCATCCCGGTCGATTGGGAAAAATAACCTGATAGAGGCGGATACTCGATCTCCTCCTGGGGGGACGAAAGAGAAAGTATCCTGTGGCAATCCACCAGGCGAAGAACCGGATGGGCCAAGACCCAAGGAGAAGAGAAACCCTGATGACCGCCTGATGAATGAAAGCCTTCATCCCTCTCGCTTAGACCGCCTGAGCCTCTCGCCTCAAGACCCTCTTCAGGATCTTCCCCGCTGGATTTCGGGGGATCGCATCGCGAAGGAGGATGGATTTGGGCACGCGGTAATCGGGCATCTTCTCCTTGCAGTAGCTCAGGAACTCCTCTTTGTCTCCTTGCATCCCTTCGCGTAGGACGATCACCGCCAGAATGGCCTGCCCTTTGACCCTGTCGGGAACTCCGATCACCGCGGCTTCCTTAATCTTTGGGTGTTTTTCCAGAATTTCCTCGACCTGGCTGGGATAGACGTTAAATCCGCTGGAGAGGATGAGGTCATCCTTCCTGTCCACAATGTAAAAGAATCCATCCTCATCCATTCGGGCCAGATCCCCTGTATAAAACCATCCATGACGCAGGACGGTTGACGTGAGTTCTTCGTTGTTCCAGTATCCCCGCATGATCTGGGGTCCTTTAACCACAAGTTCGCCGATCTCGCCGACCGGGCATTCTTTCTCTCCAGTTTCAATGTCCATGATCTTGGCCTCTGTGTCCGGAAGGGGAACTCCAATCGAACCCCTAGGACCTCCGAGGGGATAAGGAGTAAAATGGGTTGCAGAGGATGCCTCAGAGAGACCGTAAGCCTCCATCATCTTTCTTCCTGTAAGGGTCTCAAACTTCTCATGGGCCCAAGGCGGGAGAGGGGCTCCTCCGCTTGTTGCGACTTGAATGGAGGAGATCTGATCCCTGGCTTTCTCAGGAGGAAGAGACAGAATCGCACCCCAGAGGCTCGGCACCGCCGGCAAGGAGATAGGCCGGTAGGTCTCTATGATCTTCATCAGGGAGAGCATATCCATCAGATCGATCCGCGGGAGGATGACCATCCTGTATCCTTTGCGCACGGAAAGGAGGAGACAGGCCGACATGCCAAAAACGTGGAAGAAGGGGATGACGCACATGACCGCGGCATTCCCTGCGCTCATTCCCATCCATGTTTCGGACTGAAGCACGCTGGCAACGAGATTGGAGTGGGTCAAGGTCGCGGCCTTAGGCGTTCCGGTGGAACCGCTGGTATATTGAAGCACCGCCGCATCTCCGGGAGAGACCTGAACCGCAGGTTCTTCGACGTTTGGAGACGTGGCAAGTACCTCCTGGAAGAGCCGAGGCTGAGGGGTTCCTTCTTCGAAGCGCATCTTCTTCTCCAGCCCCATGACGGAGTGGAGGATAACGGTCTTCACCTTCGTGTTGTTGATCACCTTATAGATATTTTGGGCAAACAGATCCATGGCCACCACTATTTTGGCTCCCGATTCGTTCAAACAGTGGATCAGCTCCTCTCCTTGAATCCCTACGCTCAAGTTGACCACGATCGCTCCGATCTTCACAATGGCGAAGAAGGCGATCACGTAGACGGGGGAGTTCACCAGGAGCAGGGCGACCCTGTCTCCCTTCTCCACTCCCGTCTTCAGGAGGGCGTGGGCAAACATGTTTACCCGGGCGTTCAGCTCCTTGTACGGGATCTGCATCTCATTGAATGAGATCGCGATGTCACCCGGGTGTTTGGCGGCTGTGTCCAACAGGAAACGTTGGACGGGAATCTCAGGGTAGGTGATGGAATGAGGGACGCGTCTCTCATACTGTTTGAGCCAGGGTCTATTCATCGTCAGTGCACCCCCTTGACCGGAGCCTACCCCGCAAGCCCCGCACTGCGGGCGGGGAGCGTATTCCAGCGCTGTATAGGCTCCAGCCCCCGGTTCTATTTTTTTTTCCGATGCGTCATGATGTACTCAGCCAAGGTGGAGAGCGTGATGAAGACCTTCTCTCCCAGTTCACGGTTGAAAATCTCCACTCCATAATCTCTGTCCACCACGGCAACGAGGACCATTAAATCAACCGAATCCAAGCCCAGACCTCCGTCGAAAAAAAGGGTATCATCCGCCAGATCTGCCGGGGTGACATCCTTGAGGTCGAGTTCTTCCACGATCTTCTTTTTGAGTTCCTGTAAGAGTTGTTCCATCGCTTCCTCACCCGCCCGGCAATTCTTCGGTAGCCTTCAACACACCGTCAACAACCGTATTACCATGGCAGGTCACATGAAAATCGAGGTTTGCCTCGGCCCCTGGTGGCATCACGCCGACAGAGATGAGCAGTTCCTCCCCGGGAAAAACCAAGCGCCTGAACCTGACGCCGGAGAATCCCGAAACCTCGAGCAAACGGTCCTGCTGGCGTCCCTGTCTTCTTACTGTTTCGGCCGCCATGGCGAGGAGTGCGACGCCGGGAACCAGAGGAGATTGATCGAAGTGGCCTGAGAACCATTCTGAGGAAGGCCGAAGCCGCACGCTGGATTCCCAACGCCCCTCGCGGGTCATCCGGAAATCCTTCAGGGGCAGCCATTCATCCCGGGACATCCGTATTTTGCCTCAAATTCCGGACACAATAGTCCACCACATCCTGGACCGTTCTTATCATCTTGAGTTCCTTCTCGATAATCGGAAGACCGATTTGGGACTGCATTGCGGCGAACCAATCCAAAGCGTCAATGCTGTCCATCCCGAGATCTTTGAAGAGGTGGGCCTGGGGCTTTATCTTCTCCGGAGGAATTTCAAATTGAGCGATTAAATATTCAGAGACCTTCTTTAATATTTCGTCTTCTCGCATTCATCACACCATCGATGTCGTGGTTAGGATTGTCGGATTTCTTGTTTAAATCTCCACAAGTTTCTTAAACCTGAGAGTCTTCTTCCAATATCCGGTCCCCCCTCACCCAGCCCCCCCTCCACGAGGAGAGAGAGGGACGAGATCCGCGCGTCAGAGGTAGAGCGTTCTTGGTTATCCGCCGGAAAAAACCGGGGTGATCGATCTGGTAACGGCCGTGGGTTTCGTCTTTAACCTACAGAAGTTTGTCGGCATTATAATCTATTAGCCCCGTTTAGTAAATAGAGACCTTTCGACCGCCTTTCGGAGAATCCAACTGAGCACGACGTCAGCATATTTGATACAATTTGGGCCGGCCAAATACATTCCGAACATAAATACCAGATGAGAGAACGCATAAAAGGCCGTACCCAACAGGAGTAAAACCGGGGCATGGGAATAGGCTGACAAAACCCCAAACAGCGCGACCATGGGCCATCCTAATAAGAAACTGAAGAGAACCAGACCCACGCCAAAAAAGAATCTGGGAGAGGAAGAGATCCTGCAAGCATCCAACGTCACCCGGTTTTCCATCGCTCTCCTGACATAAGCGGTGGAAGCTAACTTTCGGGCCAAGAACCGTCCAAAACCACTCCGTCCTCGGTATGCTTCGGATTGATCCAAAGATGGGATGGCAAGGGCGGGTTCGGGCATCTCGACTCCCTCCGGTCTCTGATAAGCTCTGACGCCAGCCAGTTCTTCGATTTGGCAGAATATGTATTTTTGTTCTTTAATTCTTGTCACCAGTTCGTCGGTGAGACGCGCCAATTCCGCAGGCTCCCGTCCCGTGTCGTGGAGAGCGATGATGCTTCCATTCCGGACCTGCTGGAGGACTCTTTTGATCACCTTCTCGGCGCTGGCTGTTGTGTCGAAAGGCCTGACGTCCCAGCCTATCACGAATAGTCCGTGTCTCTTCAACGCTTTTCTGAGATGGGGGTTGGTCAGGCCCATGGGAGGACGGAAATAGGCTGGAACTCTGCCGATAGCAGAGTCGATCGCTTCCTGGGCCGTTCCAATTTCTCGGTCGAGTGCGCCAGAAATGAGGAAGTTCATCCACCAAACATGTCTAAAAGAATGATTCCCAACAATATGACCTTCCTGGTCGATCCGCTTAATGATTTCAGGATTATCCCTGGTTTTCGTCCCGATGGGAAAGAAGGTGGCCTTGATCTTGTGGCGACTCAAAACTTCCAAAAGACCCGGGGTTGCTGCCGGGTCCGGTCCGTCATCAAACGTCAGAGCGACGCGCTTTGTCGTTGAATCGCCCCGGCAGACGGCTTCGACGAAAAAATTAAGTTTCAGTACAGACACGCCGAGAATCAAGAGGATAAGATAGGCCGTCAGCAAGAGTCCAAGAACGAGCCAGCGAACCGGGCTTGCGAGGCTTAACCCGGCGCCCAAGCCAGTCAGGATGAACAGGATCGTTACGGTATGGAAACGGCTCATAGACTATCGCAAACAGCTTGAAGAGTCGAAGAGTTCAACAATATGCTCTTGTCAATGCTTTACCTTAACTATATCTTTCAGTACAATTGCTGTCAACGTGATGATGGCCGTAAGCGAATCTCAGTTCTTTCTTCTGTATACAAAATAATTGTAGACCCAGAAGCGCGGGCTGGAAGGTCGCCGCCCGGGAGGGGGCGCGCAAGCATGACACGGAAAAAACAAAGGGTTCACCCTTTGGTCAGGGATCATGGTGACCGAATAAGTTATTGCTGGCTTCCACAAGATGTGCTATTTTGAGTGCCGAAAATTCCAATACGAACCCGCCGCGGGATCTCCGAGACAAAGTTGAGAGGAGTCGCGTGAAGTTAGGTGTCGTCGGCGTTTTTTGAAGGCGGTCGCGGCAGCCTGCTATCAGCCTGCTGAAAAAGGATCTTCATGTTTCTTCAGCGCTACAAACTACGATGGTCCTATATCATTCTGATTTTGCTGGCGGTGACGGGAGCTTTTGTTGCCGGCCTGCAGCGTCTCGTCTTCGATACGGATCTCGCGGCCTCCCTGCCCCAGGGTGATCCCGTTTTGGCAGATGCCCGCCAAATTATAACCAACCACCCGATTCGAGACCGGGTGGTAATCGATGTAGGTCGTTCAAAGGGAGACGCAGACGGACTGGTCGATGCTGCGAGGATCATCGAAAAGCGGCTGCGCGAAAGTGGTCTTTTCACGCGCGTCGGTCTGGACCAAGAGCAGCAACTGATTCCGGAACTCATCTTCTCGATTAGCGCTCGGCTTCCTGTTCTGTTCTCAGCAGAAGAACTGGAAGAAAAAGTGAAACCCCTTCTGGACCCGGTGAAGATCCGCGGAGCACTCTCCGATCATTTCGCACAACTTGGCCAACTGGAAAGCATCGGCCAGACAGAACTCATCGCCCAGGATCCTCTGAATTTGAGAAATCTGATTTTCTCCCGGCTCTCTCACCTGGCACCAACCCAGAACGCCCAGGTCTATAAAGGGTGCCTCCTGTCCGCTGATAGAAAACACCTTCTCATTATCGCCGAGCCTCGGATTTCCGGGGTCGACACGACCTTTGCTCGGAAGGTTACTGCCCTGATCGACGGGATCAACGGCGAACTGAATCAAAACCATCAAGGGCACGAATCTGTGACGCTGACTCCAGCCGGCACCTACAGAGCTGCGCTGGACAACGAGACCAGGACGAAACAGGGTACGAAACGGGCTGTCCTTTTCTCAACGCTTGCCATTATCGTGCTTTTGCTGCTGGCTTTTCCGCGGCCCCTGATCGGACTGCTGGCGTTATTGCCGTCAGCAGCGGGCACGATGCTGGCCCTCTTTCTGTATTCGCTGCTTCATCGATCGATTACCATGATGGCGATGGGATTTGGAAGCGCCATCATCTCCTTTACGGTCGACTACGGCATTACCTATCTCCTGTTCCTGGACCGCCCCCATGAAACCCACGGACTGGAAGCGACCAAAGAAGTCTGGCCCCTGGGACTTCTGGCCATGCTGACCACCGCGGTCAGTTTTGCCTTTCTTGGCATCACCGGTTTTGCCGCTCTCGCCCAGATTGGTGAGTTTACCGCCCTGGGCGTCGTTTTTACCTATATCTTTGTTCACTTGACCTATCCCGTGATCTTTCCCACTATGCCGCCGGCAAGGGGACGAAGCCTGCTGCCCTTGCAACGCTTTGCCAACCGAATTGCAGCCGGCGCACCCAAGAAGAAAGCTGTTGGGGCTTTCGGTTTGGCTGTGGTCCTGCTCTTTTTTGCGAACCCGGTGTTCCATGTCGATCTCAATGCAATGAATTCGGTCAGCGAGGAGACCCTTGCGGCGGAAAAACTTTTGGCTGATGTTTGGGGAAACATTTTCAGCAGGGTCTACATGATGGTGGAGGGCCAAAATGTTCAGGAGCTGCAGCAGAAAGGCGACCGGCTCGCGGTCCTACTGGATCAGGATGTCAGGACCGGCACGCTTGCTTCCGCCTTCATGCCATCGCTGGTTTATCCCGGGAGAGAGCGCGCAGAGCAAAATTTTTCTGCATGGCAGACCTTCTGGCGGCCGGAGAGGACAGCGGCCCTCCGGAAAGCCTTGGATCATGATTCCATCGAACTGGGTTTTGCACCCGATGCCTTCGCGCCTTTCCTCGCTCTGGTGAAGACAAAGGAAATCGGAACCCTGGCCATTCCTCAATCTTTCCTTAACCTCCTCGGGATTTCAAGGAGCCGTGACCGCTCAACTTGGATCCAGGTATCCACCCTCATCCCGGGTCCAGCCTACCAGGGAGAATCCTTTTACGAAAGGTTCAAGCGGACGGGATGGGTGGGGATATTTGATCCTGGCCTGTTCAGTCGGAGACTCGGTGATGTGCTGCTGTCCAGCTTCGTGAAAATGGCCGTGATCGTCGGTGTCATGACCCTTCTGGTTGCCTTCCTTTACCTACTGGATTGGCAGTTGACACTGATTGGTATTCTTCCAACCCTGTTTGCGCTGATATGCACGATCGGAACCCTCAACCTGCTCGGGGAGCCGCTGGGTATTCCCACCCTCATGGTCGCTGTGGTGGTGATCGGCATGGGGTCGGATTATGCTTTTTATCTAGTCCGGTCCTATCAGCGTTACTTGGACGAGGATCACCCTTCGCTGGGTTTGATCCGCCTGTCGGTTTTTCTCTGTTTTGCCACAACCTTCATAGGTTTTGGCGCCCTGGCGATGTCAGGTCATGCTCTGTTGAAGAACTTAGGCATCGCACTGGCCCTGGGCATCGGATATTCATTTATGGGTACGGTGACCATTACGCCACCGCTTTTAAAACGTCTTTTTGTGCGGACCCCATGGTCCTCTAGGGAGATCGTTCCGGGTTCGAAGCAGCATCGTTTGCGGGCGATGGAGCGTTACCGGCACATGGAGCCCTATCCGCGACTTTTTGGCCGGTTCAAGATTCTTCTGGATCCGATGTTTCCCCGGCTTGCAAGTTTTCTTGATTCCCCCCGTGCTATCCTTGATATCGGATGTGGCTACGGAGTCCCGGCGGTATGGCTCCTGTCCTTGTTTCCCGGGGCAAAGGTTTATGGTCTTGACCCCGACCGTAGACGTGTTGCCATTGCAGCCCGGGTTCTTGGTGACCGGGGGCTTGTGTCAGTTGGGAAAGCGCCCGACCTGCCTGCGGATTCTCCGGATCGGGTGGATACGGTGTTGATGCTCGACATGATTCATCTGATCTCCGACGATGAATTGCGGCTCACGCTTCAACGGCTCTATGATAAGATCGTGCCAGAAGGAAGATTGATTCTCCGAGCAACCGTCCCCTCACGACAGCCGGTTCCGTGGTTGCGCCGGGTTGAAGAATGGCGGCTAAAGGCGCTGCATCTTACGCCGCATTTTCGGTCCATCGAAGAAGTGACGACGCTGCTCTCTGAAGCGGGTTTCCTGGTCGAACTCATGGAGCCGACGGCGTTGGACCGTGAAGAAACATGGTTTATCTGCCGGCGACCCCGGCGGGGATATGATTGAGGAGGCTCCTATTACCTGTTAGAGATGGAATAACCTCCTTGCATTGCCTTCGTAAATCTTCTTTCGGATAGAATCCGCCACCGCCACCGCCTCGATGGCTTTGATCGTCTCTCTTATGGAGACCCCCCCGTTCTCAACGTCGTAGGGCATATCGGTGCCGAAGAGGATGTGGTCCTCTCCAAAGAATTCGAGGCCACACCGAAGCGCAGAAGGATTGCCGTTCAGTGCGGTATCCGCGTAGAACATCCGGAAGTAATCGACCGGATGTTTCGTGAGTCCCGGAAAATGCTTTGCCCCCAGGCGCTCGAGGCCATTGTCGTAGTGAACCACCAGTCGGTCGGCGAAAAAGGGGACCATGCCCCCGCAGTGGTGTGTGATCAACTTCAGGGAAGGAAATTTTTCAAAGACGCCGGCAAAGATAAGGCGTGTCATGGCCACGGTCGTATCGTAGGGCCATCCGAATATGGAAAAGATCTGGTGATGGGAAACGGTCTCAGTTGGATAATCGGGTTGATTTGAACTTCGCATCGGGTGAATCAAGATGGGCAGATCGAAGTCCGCCATGAGCTTGTAGAGAGGCATCAATTCGTCTGAACTCAGGGGCTTTCCGAGAACGCGGGTATGGATCTGGATCCCCTTGAAGCCCAGCTCTTTGATCGCCCGTTTCGTTTCCTTCACGGCGATATCCATGTTGTTCAGAGGGACATTTGCGACGGCGGCAATATATTTTTTCGGATACTTCGCGATCAGCTCAGCGATCTCATCATTGCATAGTCGAGCCAGCTCTGCGGCCTCTTGAGGACCGACCACTTCCTCAACCGGCGGCATCGTCGCGGATAGGATCTGAACCATGTCCGGGTACGTCTCAATCTTTCGGAGCCTCGCTTCATAATCGGTAAGGATAGGACGCCTGTCCTGTACAGCCTTCTCCGTTTTAAATTTGTCAGCGTGCTTATAAAGGGCCTGCTTGTAACGGGGGAGCATGACGTGGGTAAAGATGTCGATTTTCATGGATGAACCTCCTTGGACGAAGACTGCTGTTTTCCGGCCGGGTGACCCAGGTTCCGGTTGAGAGAGAGGCTTGTTTTTGGAAAGAGGATCTCTCTACTTGTTCACACCCATCTTCTTAGCGATGCTTTTGGCCCTTTCGTAATTCTCGGTCAGTATCTGCCTCAGTTCCACGGGTGATTTGTAGTTGGTGATATACCATAAATTCTGCAATTTCGTCATCAGCTCAGGGGTTTTTATCGCTTTTTCTATTGCAGGGACCAAAGCCTTTTTGGCTTCCTCAGGAATCCCGGCGGGCGCAAAGAACCCAAAAAATGAAACAGGGAGATCCTGTGAATAGCCGAACTCCCGCAGCGTGGGGATGTCGGGCAAAGCGGCCACTTTAAAATCCAAAAGAATTCCTCGCAGCTTTCCCGATTGGTAATGAGGCTCGGAGAGAACGACCGCGACAAATGCCGCTTCGATGTGCCCCCCTAACAAGGCCGTGACTGCCGGCGAGGCTCCCTTGAAAGGAACCATGGTGATATCGGTATTCGTCAGGGACTTGATGATCTCCAGTTGAAAGTGATTAATGGAGCCTACCCCCAACGTGCCGCAGCGGAATTTCCCAGGATTCTTCTGAGCATATTCAATGATTTCCGAAAAATGTTTCCAAGGAGAGTCCGCTTTTACGGAGATCACCGTGGGAAAGTTGACGTGCATCCCAAGGGGTTCGAGGTCATGAATGGGATCGTAGGGAACCGAGTCAGGATTGATGGCAGGATTATAGATGAGACCGGAGCTGAGCGCATAGAGAAGCGTGTATCCGTCCTTCTTGCTCTTCACCGCAAATTCCGTCCCAACGATCGAACCCCCGCCGGGTTTGTTCAGAGCAATAATCGGAGTCTTAAGGATCTTAGCGAGTTCCTCCGCCGCGGATCTGGCAGCAATATCCACTGCGTCTCCGGGTGCCCCCGGTATGACGAGTTGAATCGGATGGGCGGGATAAGGCTGGGCTCCAAGGTTCGTTATCCCGATGAACAAAGTATCGACGAGAAGCAAGAAACCCAGAATAGAGATAAGGCGTTTCATGGATCTTCCTCCTTTCTAATGCGGTGAGTCTTTCTACGCGTTCGAAGACTCAAATCAATTGTCTTTGTAAGGAATGGAAAGGCTTGGAGGCATCATCCAATTCTGAAATCCTACTCATTTAAAGATTTCTTGTCAATGAATTTAGAAATCGCGTAGAAATCTCGCGTTTTTTCCGTTAGGTCCTTGGCGCGAGAAAGGCAGGTTCGTAAAGAATGCAACCTATACACGAGCCGGAAAAATGGACTCGACCAACGTGAAAATTTTATCCGCAGTCGAAGAGTCTTTTGAAAAGAAATAATCGGCGTGTTGAAAAGATGCTTGTCGATATTCGGGCAAATCATAACCCGTAAGGATGATGACGACGATGTCTGGATATCGAGCCTTTATCTTTTGGGTCAGCTTCAGACCATTCTCTCCCGGCAATCGAATGTCCATGAAGACGAGGTTGGGGCGTAGGGTCTCGATTTTTCGCAGCGCCTCTTCCCCGTTCACAGCTTCATGAATGTCAACGGATGGAAATCGTTCGTGTAAGTTCTCTTTGAAGAGCTGTCGAAAAAGGGTGCTGTCTTCGACGATGAGTACATTCAACTTCCCGGGCATTGCCATCAGTTTCTTCATTTCAGCGCGGATCTCCTTGAGGGACGCTTTAAGGTGCTTGGGGCACAGGCCGTGTGTTTCTCGTTTATCGGAGAGAGGTTCTTTTTCGCCATAAATAACCCCACAACCCCTGTAGTAACAGACCCGGATCATCTCTTGTCCCTCCACAACCCCACGGTCCAGATGGGATGATTGTTGAGGTTGATCTGTCTCTCTCCTCCACGCATCTCAAAAGATAATATCTACCCCATAAACAATTATGGGCCTCAAACCGTCGAAAAGTAAATAGGGTGAAACCGGTATTTTATGGAGGAAAAGGCTGTATTTGCACACCGGCGCCGTGGCAGCTTCCCTCCTCTTATTCTCATTTTTACATTTCTTCGATCATTCTGTTATAATCCGTCTGCGTTTTGTCATCCCAGCCTTTTCAAATCCTTCAGGGGAGATCGATGGAGAACGGTAAGAGATACGATGTCATCGTCATTGGGTCTGGAATGGGAGGGTTGACCGCTTCGGCCTTCCTTGCGAAGAAGGGGTTGAAGACGCTTCTCCTCGAAAAAGAGGACCAGGTGGGAGGCTACGTGGTCTCGTTCAAGAGGCGGGGGTGTACCTTCGATGCCACAGGCGCCTTTGTCGGCGGGTGTCACGAGGGCGGAGAATTTTATAAAATCCTTCAGGAGATCGGTGTTCAGCAGGAGATTGAATTTATTCCTGTGCACCACGTCCAAAACATCTATCCTGGGTTTGAGGTTCATCTCCAACCGGGTGGGTATCATTCTTATACGGAAGCGCTTTTTGACCTCTTTCCCAAAGAGGAGAAGGGGTTGAAAACCTACCTCTCTATGGTCAAGCGAATTGGTGAGGAAATAGAATCCTACTCGGAGATCACGACGCTCCAGAGGATTTTCTTCCCCTTCTACTTCCGAAACCTGGTCCGGTTTCATCGCTCCAGTCACAAAGCGATTCTCGACAACCTTTTCCAGGGAGAGGAGATCAAGATGGCTCTCCATTCCCTTCCGGTCACGGAGCCTCCTTCAAAACTCTCTTTCCTCTTTCTCGCCGTCATGATCAATAAGGCCTTGATCGAAGGCGTCTTTTATCCAAAGGGCGGAATGGGGAAAATTTCAGAAGCCATGGCCAACGCTCTCCTGCGTTCCGGCGGGGAGATTCGTCTTCAAGCGGAGGTGGATCAGATTCTCACGAGAAACGGCAGGGTCGAAGGGGTGCAGACCAAGGGGGGAGAAAGATATCAGGCTCCGACCGTCATTTCCAATATCAACCCGAATCTTTCGGCCAAGATGCTCCCCGTGGAATTGAGAGGGCGATTTGCGAAAAAATGGAGCCGCCTCGAATACTCGCTTTCCTGCTTCGTCCTCTACCTCGCCACCGATTTAGACCTCCGGGCCATGGGCCTCCCCTATTTTACCTATCTCCGTTTTCTCTCCGATCTGGAGGAAGAGGACGGAATCTTGAGAAAGGGTGAGATTCCCCAGAACCCAACCCTAATGGTATCCATTCCTACGATGCTGGACCCTTCGCTCGCCCCTCCCGGGCAACACATTTTGAGCGTTCTGGTCAATGTCCCTTATCATTACCGGGGGAAATGGGGAGGAGGGGAATTTGAAAACTATCGCCGTATCAAAGAAGATTTTTCACAGAGAATCCTCCACCAATTGGAATCAAAACTCGTCCCCGGCCTGAGAAATCATCTCCTCTTTTATGAAGCCGCTACCCCCCTGACCC
>Ga0335085_10006362_pt1 | contig 18668 bp, 16 predicted proteins | sample Lox_Sample_45_FD_206712 | JGI IMG/M metagenome (GOLD analysis project Ga0335085, IMG submission 206712) | Soil microbial communities from Loxahatchee National Wildlife Refuge, Florida, United States - Lox_Sample_4.5 | ecosystem: Environmental > Terrestrial > Soil > Wetlands | place: USA...
CGCACACGAACGGCACGGTGAACTGCCACTTGTCCACGTGATGGGCCTCGTCGGCCGGGGTGAGCACCTCGGACTCGTCGATGTAGTCCACGCCGATGGCCTGCAGCACCTGCGCCTCGGCGAAGTGCCCGATCCGGCACTTGGCCATGACCGGGATGGACACCGCGCGGATGATCTCGTCGATCATGTCCGGGTCACTCATCCGGGCGACCCCGCCCTCGGCCCGGATATCGGCCGGCACCCGCTCCAGCGCCATCACCGCGACCGCGCCCGCGTCCTCGGCGATCTTGGCCTGGTCCGGCGTCACCACGTCCATGATCACGCCGCCCTTGAGCATGTCGGCCATGCCGCGCTTGACCCGCGCGGTGCCGGTGTGCGGGGCGGAGTCCATCGGACTGGACGCGGTACTGCTTGACACGGTGAACCTCACATTTTCCGGGGGGCTGACTGACGGTTCAATTCTGCCGCACTCTCCAGCGTCCATGGTAGGTCCACTTCAGCTGGTCAAATGCGGCATGTCAGACCCGCGCCCGTCACCGTCCGCGACCACCAGTGAGTCGTCCATCTCGAAGAAGCCGGGCAGCGCCGCCCCGCCGGCCAGCCCGAGGACCCGGACCAGCCGGCGCCGGCGGGCCGCCAGCGTGGCCGCGACCAGGTCGTTGTAGAACTTGCGGGCCAGGAAAACCTGGTGTGCGGCCGCCTCCAGCTCGGCCAGCAGCTCGTCGGCGCTGCCCCGGCCGGCCAGCGAGTCACGGAAGCCGGGCTGGCTGAGCACCGCGCGCAGCGCCCGGGTCAGGTCGCTCTCGGCCAGCTCGGCCGGCTGGCCGGCCGCCCGGGCGTCGTGCGCCGCCCCGGCCAGCAGCAGGCTGGCAGCCGGATCGAGCACCCCGCAGGCGGCCAGTTCCTGCGCCACCGAGCTGCGCCGGACCAGCGCGGCGTCCAGCGCGGCCCGGGCCGTTTCTGTCCGCTTGTGCAGCCGGTCGAGCCGCCCGGCCCGCCAGGACACGTACACGCCGACCAGCACGGCCGCGACCGCGATCAGGATGACGTCTATCAGCATGGCTGGCTCACCTGACCACCCCGACCTGGCCGCTGGCCGCCACCACGGCCTCGTACACCTTGACCACGTCGCGCGCGACCACCGGCCAGTCGTACACCCGCACCGCGTCGGCCGCCGCCGCGGACAGGCTGGCCCGCCGCGCGGGATCGTCGAGCAGCCGCCCGGCCGCCGCGGCCAGCGCGGCCGGGTCGCCGGTCTCGAACAGCTCGCCTGCCTTGCCGCCCCGCAGCACCTGGCGGAACGCGTCCAGGTCGCTGGCCACGATGGGCGCGCCCGCGGCCATCGCCTCGGCCAGCACGATGCCGAAGCTCTCGCCGCCGGTGTTGGGCGCGCAGAACACGTCCACCGAGTGGTACACCCGGGCCTTGTCCTCCTCGCTGACCTGGCCGAGCAGGATGACCCGGGGCCGCAGATCCTCCGGCACCTTGGCCAGCACGTCGGCCACGTCGCCGGGCCCGGCGATGAGCAGCCGCAGCCCGGGCCGCTCGCTGGCCAGCTGGGTAAACGCGCGCAGCAGCACGTCCAGGCCCTTGCGCGGCTCGTCCATCCGGCCCAGGAAGCCCAGCGTGCCGCCGTCGCCGGGCCAGCCGGGCAGCGGGCTGGCCTTCTCGTACCGGCTGACCGTGACCCCGTTCGGGATCAGCACCGCGTCGCCGCCCATGTGCTCGACCAGCGTGGTGCGGGCCGCCTCGGACACCGCGATCCGCCCGGTGATCTTCTCCAGCGCGGTCTGCAGCGCCGGGTAGGCCGCGTGCATCACCCGTGAGCGCGGCGTCGCGGTGTGCACGGTGGCCACGATCGGCCCGTCCGCCACCCAGCAGGCCAGCAGGGACAGGCTGGGCGCGGCCGGCTCGTGCACGTGCAGCACGTCGAAGCCGCCCTCCTTGACCCAGCGGCGGACCCGGCTCGCGGACAGGAAGCCGAACGCCAGCCGGGCCACCGAGCCGTTGTACGGCACCGGGACGGCCCGGCCGGCCGGCACCACGTAGTCCGGCAGCGGCGTGTCGTCGTCGGCCGGCGAGATCACCGAGACCTCGTGCCCCAGCCCGATCAGCGCCTCGGCCAGGTCCCGGATGTGCTGCTGCACGCCACCGGGCACATCCCAGGTGTACGGGCAGACGATGCCTACCCTCACGGCACCCTTCCGTCCACTGGCGTCCGGGCCTCGGCCCGGGCCAGCCGGTCCGGGTCGAGGTCGGCGGTGAACACCGGCTGCAGCATGTGCCAGTCCTGCGGGTGCGCCCGGATGCCCGCCTCGTACACCCCGGCCAGCTGCTGGGTCATCGCCGCGACCTTCTCCCGCCTGGTGCCCTCGGCCGGCACCGGTATCTCCTCGTGGATCTCCGCCCCCCAGCCCGGCTCGTCGAACCACAGGGTCACCGGGAGCAGGGCGGCGCCAGTCTGCACCGCCAGCGCCGCCGGGCCGCCCATCATCCGTGCCTTCTCCCCGAAGAATTCCACCTCGATGCCCCCGCCGGTCACGTCCCGGTCAGAGACCAGGCAGACCAGGCGGCCGGCCCGCAGCCGCTGGGCCAGCACACCGAACCGGCTGGCCCCGCCGGTGGCGGGCAGCACTTCCATGCCCAGCCCTTCACGAAACGCCACAAACCGGTTGAACAGCGACTCGGGCTTGAGCCGCTCGGCCACCGTGGTGAACGCGCCCACGCCCCGGTTGATGATCCAGTATCCGGCCTGCTCGTAGTTGCCCATGTGCGGCAGGGCCACGATCACCCCGCGGCCAGCCTTGATGTTGCCCTGCAGCCGTTCCTCGCCAATGCAGTGCATCTCGGCCACGATCCGGTCGATGGGAATGACCGGCAGCCGGAACGCCTCCAGCCAGTACCGCGCGTAGGACCGCATGGTCTGCCGGGATAGCGCGCGCAACTGCTTGCCGGTCGCTTCCGGGCCGAGCACCCGGCGCAGGTTGCCCTCCAGCATCGTCACCCGCGGGCCCTGCCGCCGCCAGGCGACGTCCGCGAAGAACCTGAACGCGGCCCAGGCCCAGGATTGCGGCAGCCGGCAGACCAGCTCCCAGCCGAGCGCATAACCGGCCGCACCCAGCCGGTCTTTAACCGACGTCACGAACGTTCCCTCTCCCGCTCAGCACCCGTCTCACCAGACCCGGGGCCCACCGCTTTCCGCACCACCCACACCCGCTGGCCGAACGTGACGGTGCTGCCCAGCGCGACCGCCCACAGCCCGATGGCCAGCACGAACGGCACGCCCAGCCCGGTCAGCCCGGCCGCCACCAGCGCGACGAGCAGCCGCTCCGAGCGTTCCGCCACGCCCACGTTGGCCTTCACCCCGAGGCCCTCGGCCCGTGCGCGCGCGTAGGACACCATGTTGCCCGCTACCAGACAATAAAGAGCAACACCGGCCAGCCCCCACTGATGCCCGCCCCCTCCCCCTCCGCGGGCCAGGTAGATGGCCAGGCCGGAAAAGACCGCCGCGTCGCCCACCCGGTCCAGGGTCGAGTCCAGGAACGCCCCCCACGGCCCCGAGGATCCCTTTACCCGGGCCAGCAGCCCGTCCAGCATGTCGAACATGGCGAAGCCCCAGCACACCAGGGTGCCCGCGAACAGGTGGCCGGTCGGGAACAGCCACAGCGCCCCGACCGCCACTCCCAGCGTGCCCGCCAGGGTGACCATATTGGGCGTGACCGGGGTGCGGGCCAGCGCCTGGCCGAGCGGCGTCAGCAGCTTGGCGAACAGAGGTCTCAGCGCGTTCAGCATGGCCGTCCGATCCTACTGGCGACGGGACAGCTCGGATGATTCCGTCTCAGGGCTTGTGATCGGGTGGCCGGGAGGTAAAGGCTGGCTGTGAGGCAGCCGAACAGAGTCGTTGGAGGCGAGGCTCATGACCGACAAGAAGGGACCGACACCCGCTGGCGGGACAGCAGCGGCCGGCCAGCCCGACAGCGTGCGGAATGTCGCGCTGGTCGGCCACTCAGGGTCAGGCAAGACCACGCTGGTCGAGGCGCTCCTCGCGTATACCGGCGGGATCCAGCGAGCCGGCCGGGTCGAGGACGGGAGCACGGTCAGCGACTTCGACGAGGTTGAGGTCCGCCAGCAGCGCTCGGTGAACCTCACCCTGGCCCCGGTCCTGCACGCCGGGGTCAAGCTCAACCTGATCGACACGCCCGGGTACGCGGACTTCACCGGGGACCTGCGGGCCGGCCTGCGGGCGGCGGACGCCGCCCTGTTCACCGTGCCGGCCACCGACGGCGTGGACGGCCTGACCCAGATGCTCTGGGAGGAGTGCGCCCGGGTTGGCATGCCGCGCGCCGTGGTCATCACCAAGCTGGACCACCAGCGGGCTGACTTCGACGAGGCGCTGCGCGCCTGCCAGGACGCGTTCGGCGACTCGGTCGCCCCCCTGTACCTGCCGGTCACCGACGGCCCGGGCGAGGTCCGCGGCCTGATCGGCCTGCTCACCGGCAAGTTCTTCGACTACTCGGGCGGCAGCCGGACCGAGCGGGACCCGGATCCGGCCTACGCCGACCGCACCGAAGAGCTGCGCGGCGCGCTGATCGAGGGGATCATCCAGGAGTCCGAGGACGAGACCCTGATGGACCGGTACCTGTCCGGCGAGGACATCGACCCCAAGGTGCTCATCGAGGACCTGGAGAAGGCGGTGGCCCGCGGGAGCTTCTACCCGGTGCTGGCCGCGTCCAGTTTCGAGGGCGGCGTCGGGTTCGCCGAGCTGCTCGAGGTGATGACCCAGGCCTTCCCGGCCCCCAGCGAGCACCCCATGCCCGGGGTGACCACGCTGGACGGCAAGCCCGTGTCCGGGCTGACCAGCGACCCGAAGGGCCCGCTGCTGGCCGAAGTGATCAAGACCACCTCCGACCCCTATGTGGGCCGGATCAGCCTGGTCCGGGTGTTCTCAGGGACGCTGCGGCCGGATGCCACGGTGCACGTGTCCGGGCATGGCCTGGCCGAGCGTGGCCACGCCGACCACGACAGCGACGAGCGGCTCGGGGCGCTCACCTCGCCGCTGGGCAAGCAGCAGCGGCCGGTGGCCCAGTGCCCGGCCGGGGACATCTGCGCGGTGGCCAAGCTGGCCAGCGCGGAGACCGGGGACACGCTGTCCGACAAGGACCAGCCGCTGCTGATGGAGTCCTGGTCGATGCCCGACCCGCTCCTGCCGGTGGCCATCTCGGCCAAGTCCAAGGCGGACGAGGACAAGATGTCCCAGGCCATCTACCGGCTGGTGGCCGAGGACCCGACGCTGCGCATGGAGAACAACTCCGAGACCCGCCAGCTGGTGCTGTGGTGCATGGGCGAAGCCCATTCCGACCTGCTGCTCGACCGGCTTTCCACGCGCTATGGGGTGGGCGTGGAGACCAAGGAGCTGCGCGTTCCGCTGCGTGAGACCGTGGCCGGCAAGGCCCAGGGCACGGGCCGCAACGTCAAGCAGACCGGCGGGCACGGCGAGTACGGGGTGTGCCACATCGAGATCGAGCCGATGCCGTCCGGCGACGGGTTCGAGTTCGTGGACAAGGTGGTCGGCGGCGTGGTGCCGCGCCAGTTCATCCCGTCGGTGGAGAAGGGCGTCCGGGCCCAGCTGGAACAGGGCGTGGCGGCCGGCTACCCGATGGTGGACATCCGGGTCACCCTGTTCGACGGCAAGGCCCACTCGGTGGACTCCTCCGACATGGCCTTCCAGAAGGCGGGCAAGCTGGCCCTGCGCGACGCCGCGGACAAGGCCAAGGTGCTGCTGCTGGAGCCGGTGGACGAGCTGTCCATCCTGGTCGCCGACGAGTACGTGGGCGCGGTCATGTCCGACCTGTCGTCCCGGCGCGGCCGGGTGCTGGGCACCGAGCCGGTGGCCGGCGGGCGGACCCTGGTCAAGGCCGAGGTGCCGCAGCTGGAGATCACCCGGTATGCGATCGACCTGCGCTCGATGTCGCACGGCACCGGCTCGTTCAGCCGCAGCTACCTGCGCTACGAGCCACTCCCCTCCCACCTGGCCGACAAAATGGCCAAGACGGAATAGCCCGGGGGGGACGACCCCCCTGGACCCCCGATCGCCGCTCCGCGCCGAACGCCGGGGTCGGCGAGCACCCGCCTGCGGCGGGCCTCGCCTCCCCGGCGCACGGTGTGGCTGGCGCCCTCTACTCCACCCACGCGTCCGCGATGAGTTTGCGGGTGTCGCGCAGGAGCTGGGGCAGGACGCGGGTGTGCCCGACCACCGGCATGAAGTTGGTGTCGCCGCCCCACCGCGGCACCACGTGCTGGTGCAGGTGCGCGGCGATGCCCGCGCCGGCCACCGAGCCCATGTTCATCCCGATGTTGAAGCCCTGCGCGCCGGAGGCGGCCCGCAGCGCGGTCATCGCGTTCTTGGTGTGCCCGGCCAGCTCGGCCGTCTCCCCCGGAGTCAGCTCGGTGTAGTCGGCCACGTGCCGGTACGGGAGCACCATCAGGTGCCCGGCGTTGTACGGGTACAGGTTGAGCACGGTGAACACCAGCTGGCCGCGGGCCGCGATCAGCCCGTCCTCGTCGGACAGCGTGGGCGCCCGGCAGAACGGGCAGTCCTCCTCTTCCCGGCCCGCCGGGACCTTGCCCTCGCCCTTGATGTACGCCAGCCGGTGCGGCATCCACAGCCGGGCGAACCCGTCAGGAACGCCGATCCCGTCCTGCCCGGCTACCTCGCCGCTGGTGAGCTCGTCCGACATGGCCCGCCGGTCAGACCTGGATCCGCTGCTCAACGGCGGAGACGATCTCGGAGATGGCCTCCTCGACCGGCACGCCGTTGCGCTGTGAGCCGTCACGGAACCGGAACGAGACCGCGCCCTTGGCCATGTCCTCGTCCCCGGCCAGCAGCATGAACGGCACCTTCTGCCGCTGCGCGTTCCTGATCTTCTTCTGCATCCGGTCGTCGCTGGTGTCCACCTCGACCCGGATGCCCGCGTCGCGCAGGCTGGCCGCGACCTTCTCCAGGTACGGGATGTGCCCGTCGGTGATCGGGATGCCCACCACCTGGACCGGGGCCAGCCACGGCGGGAACGCGCCCGCGTAGTGCTCGACCAGGATGCCGAAGAACCGCTCGATCGAGCCGAACAGCGCCCGGTGGATCATGTACGGCCGCTGCCGGGTACCGTCCGCGGCCTGGTACTCGATGCCGAACCGGCCCGGCTCCTGGAAGTCCACTTGCAGCGTGGACAGCTGCCAGCGGCGGCCGATGGCGTCCTTGACGTGCACGTCGATCTTGGGTGCGTAGAACGCGCCCTCGCCCTCGGCCACCGTGTACGGCAGGCCCGAGGCGTCCAGCGCGTGCCTGAGCGCGGCCTGGGCCGCGTCCCACTCGGCTATCTCGCCGACGAACTTCTCCGGCCGGGTGGACAGCTCGGCCTCGAACTCGGTCAGCCCGAAGTCACGCAGCAGGCCGACCACGAAGTCCAGCAGCGAGGCCAGTTCCGGGGCCAGCTGCTCCGGGGTGCAGAAGATGTGCGAGTCGTCCTGGGTGAAGCCGCGGGCCCGGGTCAGCCCGTGCACCACGCCGGACTTCTCGTACCGGTACACGGTGCCGAACTCGAACAGCCGCAGCGGCAGCTCACGGTAGGACCGCCCGCGCGAGGAGAAGATCAGGATGTGCATCGGGCAGTTCATCGGCTTCATGTAGTACGTGGCCCCGTCCAGCACCATGGGCGGGAACATCCCGTCCTTGTACCAGCCGAGGTGACCGGAGGTCTGGAACAGATCCTCCTTGGTCAGGTGCGGGGTGTTCACGTACTGGTAGCCGGCTTCCTCGTGGCGCCGCCGGGCGTAGTCCTCCATCACCCGGCGGATGATCGCGCCCTTGGGGTGGAACACCGGCAGCCCGGAGCCGATCTCGGTGGGGAACGAGAACAGGTCCAGCTCGGCGCCGAGCTTGCGGTGGTCCCGCTTCTCCGCCTCGGCCAGCATGGCCAGGTAGTCGTCCTGCACCTGGCGGGACTCCCACGCGGTGCCGTAGATCCGCTGCAGCTGCGGGTTCTGCTCGCTGCCCCGCCAGTACGCGCCGCCCGAGCGCATCAGCTTGAACGCCGGGATGTCCCGGGTGCTCGGCAGGTGCGGGCCGCGGCACAGGTCCTTCCAGCAGCGCTCGCCGGTCTTCGGGTCCAGGTTGTCGTAGATGGTCAGCTGGCCGGCGCCGACCTCGACCGCCTCTTCCACGCTGACCTCGGACGGGGCGGTGGACGCGCCCGCGTCGGCGTCGGCGGCCGGGCCGCCGCCCTTGATCCCGATCAGCTCCAGCTTGTACGGCTCGCGGACCAGTTCCTCGCGGGCCTGCTCGTCGCTGACCTCGCGCCGGGAGAACCGCTGGCCCTGCTTCACGATCTGCCGCATCCGCTGCTCGATGGCCTTGAGGTCATCCGGGCTGAACGGCTGGGCCACGTCGAAGTCGTAGTAGAAGCCGTTCTCCACCGGCGGGCCGATACCGAGCTTGGCCTCCGGGAACAGTTCCTGGACGGCCTGCGCCATGACGTGCGCGGTGGAGTGCCGCATGATCGACCGGCCGTCCGGGCTGGCCAGGTCCACCGGCTCCACCGCGTCACCGTCGGACACCGGGCTGGCCAGGTCACGCAGCTCGCCGTTGACCCGCGCCGCGATCACCGGGCTCATGGCGGCGGGCGGCGGCCCGGCATTGGCGTTAAGGAAATCGAGGGCCTGCCCGGCGGTAGTGCCCGCTGCTACCTCATGCTCGCGTCCGGCGAGGATGATGTGCAGCGGTTGCTGGGCAGGCACGGTGGCTCCCTGGTCGTCGAGGTATCGGGCGGGTGCCCTGATCACCTGATGCTATCGAGGCCCGGCGCGGGCCGCGTCCGGATATCCGGCTGGTCAGCCGGCGACGGTGACCAGGGTGCCGTAGGTCATGTACGGCCACACCTGCTTGGCCTGGTTGTACGGCAGCTCGACGCAGCCCAGGCTCTGCGGGAAGCCGTAGGAGCCGCGCGGGAAGTAGTGCACCGCTTCGCCCGCGCTGAAGTACGACACCCAGGACACCGGGTCGGCGTACTTGGTCCCGTCCGGGTTGGTGCCGCGCATGATCTGGAACTGGTAGCGCAGGTACACGGGGTTGGTGCCGTCGGCGGTGGGCGCGGCCGGGATGCCCGTGTTGGCCAGCGTGTGCATGACCACGTGGCCGTTGTGCCACACGGTCAGCGTCTCCGGGCTGGCCTTGCTGGCCAGCGCGTAGGTGTAGCCGTTCGGGTTGGCGCGCCCCTTGGCCGCCGCCTTGAGCAGGTGCTGCCACAGGTCGTAGGTCACCGTCCCGGTCATGGTCAGGCCCTCGTTGGACTGGAACGCGCGGATGGCGCCGTCCATGATCAGGCTGGACGGCCCGCCCCAGAACGTGGTGAGGATCTTCGGGTAGCCGCCCTTCCAGGTGAACGTGCCCGCCGGCGGGGCGTAGACCGAGGCCAGCTCGGTGGCCATGCTGTCCGGCTGCGCCGCGCTGGCGTCCTGCGCCGTCCATTTCAGCGGAAGGTAGCCGAGCTGGGCCAGCAGCTGCTTCAGCCGCAGGTTGGACCAGTCCTTGGTGCGCAGGTGGTCCACCATCGTGCTGGCCAGCAGGCCGCCGGCCGCGGAGCGCAGGCCGAGGTGCCCGCCCGGGAGGCGCACCCGGACCGCGGTGCCGGGCTCGAACGGGAAGGACGGGGTGAACGTCAGAGTGCGGCCGGCCCGCTTCCAGGTCCCGGCGACCTTCGGGCGCACGATCGGCAGGGGCGAGGTGGCGGCCAGCGGCGCGGACAGCCTGACCTGGATCGGGTCGGCCCCGTCGGTGCTGGTGGTGGCGCCGCCCTGGGTCACCGACATCACCTGGAGCGGCTTGACCGGGCCGGCCGGGTGGGCGGACTCGGACGCGGCGGCGGTGGTCCGGCCGGACGCGCGCTGGCCGCCCAGGGTGGTGGCCGCGATCGCGGCCACGGCCAGCACACCGACGACGGCCACGGCCAGGGCGGCCACCTTGACCCGGCTCAGGCCGCCCAGGCCGGTGCGGGTGGCGGCGGGCACCGCGGCCGGGAGCGGCGCGGCGGCTGGGGTGGATGCCGGGGGCTCCGTCGCGGCTGGTTCCGCCGCGCCCGGGGGTTCCGCCGCGCCCGGGGGTTCGGTGGTCCCGGGTTCGGTGACCTGCGGTTCGGCGTCCTGGGGCGCCGCGTCCTGAGGTCCGGCGGCAGGGTCCCCAGCCGCCGCCGTGTCTTCCGCTCCCGAAGCCTCCCGTGGCTCGTCTGGAACCCGCAACTCCCGCTCCCTACGTCGCGTTTACCGTCTCGGACCACTGCCCGCCATTAAGGAACGGATGTCCGCGTTAGCCGGTTCCGTCCTCGCGCTGGGAATTCTGGCCCGCGGCACGCCGTCCGCTCAGAGCCAGTCCTTGCGGCGGAACATGACATACAGCCCCACGGACAGCACGACCAGGATGGCAGTAGAGACCCAGAAACCCGCAGTATGCCCGAATCCGGGATACGGCACATTCTGTCCGTAAAATCCGGTCACCGCAGTGGGCACCGCGATGATCGCGGCCCAGCTGGTCACCTGCTTCATGATCACGTTCAGCCGGTTGCCGCGGACGGTCAGGTGCGTCTCCAGGATCGTGGTGACCAGATCACGCAGGGACTCGGTCCATTCGGTGGCCCGCAGCACGTGGTCGTAGACGTCGTGGAAGTACGGCAGGATCTGCTCGTCCACCACGTGCAGGTCACGGCGCAGCACGCTGTTCAGCACCTCGCGCATGGGCAGCACCACCCGGGCCAGGGTGCCGTGCCGGTACAGGCGGGTTCGTGCCATGGGGGTCAAGATAGGCGCACCCGGTTACCGGGAGCTGACGGACGGGCCGGCCGGTTACCGGGTCGCCACCTGCCGGTGCCCACGGCCCGGCGCCCGGCTGGCATCATCGGCGGTATGTCTGTGATCAAGATCAATGCGATTACGGTGCCGGCGGACAGCGGCGACGAACTGGCCCGCCGGTTCGCGGCGCGGGCCGGCGCGGTGGACGACCAGGACGGCTTCGAGGGATTCGAGCTGCTCAAGCCCACCGACGAGCGGACCACCTGGCTGGTGGTGACCCGGTGGCGGGACGAAGCGGCGTTTGCCGCCTGGCGCGGGGCCGACGGGCCCGGCGGCAGCCACGCGGGCGCCAGCCCCGGCGGGCGGGTCGGCCTCTCCAGCGAGCTGTGGTCCTACGAGGTGGCCGGCGGTTCCGCGGCCCGGCCGTCCTGAGCGCCGGCGCGCCCGGCCGGTGGCAGCTGCCGCCCGGTGCGGTGGTGACCCCCGCGGTGGTGGTGGACCGCGGCACGCTGGACGCCAACCTGCGCGCGATGGCGGACAGCGCCGCGCACCGCGGGATCGCCCTCCGGCCGCACGGCAAGACGCACAAGTCGGCCGAGATCGCCCGGCGCCAGCTGGCCCTGGGCGCGGCCGGCCTCACCGTGGCCACGGTCGGCGAGGCCGAGGCGTTCGCGGCCGCCGGGGTGAGCGACATCTTCATCGCCTACCCGGTGTGGGCCGACGCGGCCCGGTCCGGGCGCCTGCGTGACCTGGCCGGGCGGATCCAGCTGTCGGTCGGCGTGGACTCGGCCGCCGGGGTGCGGGAGCTGGCCGCGGCGCTGGCCGGCGCGCCCGCCCAGGTGCTGGTCGAGGTGGACTGCGGGCTGCGCCGCAGCGGCGTGGCCCCGGCGGACGCGGGCGCGGTGGCCGCCGCCGCCGACGCGGCCGGGCTGCCGGTGGCCGGCGTGTTCACGTTCCCCGGGCACAGTTACGCACCGGGCGCGCCGGTCCCGGCGGCCGAGGACGAGGCGGCCGCGCTGACCGCGGGGTCGGCCAGCCTGGCCGATGCGGGACTGCCCGGCCCGGTGCGCAGCGGCGGCTCCACGCCGAGCGCGTCGCTGTCCCTCGGCCCGGCCAGCGACGGCCCGGTCACCGAGCTGCGCCCGGGGGTGTACGCGTTCAACGACGCGCAGCAGGTGGTGCTGGGCGTGTGCGCGGTGGACCAGGTGGCGCTGGCCGTCCTGGCCACCGTGGTCTCGGTGCCCACCGCCGGCCGCTTCATCCTGGACTCCGGGGCCAAGGTGCTGGGCCAGGACCGGCCCGCCTGGGCGCCCGGCCACGGGCTGCTGCCCGGCTACCCGGATGCGGTCATCACCGGGCTGTGGGAGCACCACGCGGTGGTACGGCACCAGGCCGGCCAGCCCGCGCCGCGGGCCGGCGACCAGGTCGTCGTGCTGCCCAACCACGTCTGCACGGTGATGAACCTGGTCGACTCGGTCTACGTCGCCGAAGACGGCCAGGTCGTGGACGTCTGGCCAGTAACCGCCCGCGGCCGCAACACCTGACCCGCCGCGTCAGCGCGCCGGGCCGGATCAGAGGACCCAGCGGGACATGGCGATGATCTCCTCGTCGGACTTGCCCGCGGCCAGCTCGATCTCGGCCCGGCGCGCGGCGGCGTAACCGGCCAGCAGCTCGGGCCCGAGCGCCGCGCCCAGGTCCTCGTCCGCCTCCAGCGCGGCCACCGTCTCGGCCAGCGATCCGGGCAGCCGCGGCGCCTGCCCGGCGGCCGGGTTCCCCGGGCTGGCCGGGTCGCCCGAGACCTCGGCGGGCAGGCTGGCCTTCCGGTCCAGGCCGGCCAGCGCCACCGCCAGCACCGAACCGACCACCAGGTACGGGTTGGCGCTGTTGTCGAAGTTCTTGAGCTCCAGGTTGGCCGTGCCCGGGTCACCCGGGCTGGCCTCGATGAAGCGCAGCGCGGCCTCCCGGTTCTCGCAGCCCCAGACCTGGAACGCGCCCGCCCACACCGACGGCTGCAGCCGCAGGTAGGAGGCCGGTGACGGGGCGCCCACGGCGAGCAGCGCGGGCAGGCTGTCCAGCAGGCTGGCCGCGGCCGATTCGCCGCGCTCGGTCAGCCCGTGCCGGCCCGGGCCGCCGGCCAGCAGGTTCTGCCCGTCGGCCCAGAAGCTGGCGTGCAGGTGCCCGCCGTTCCCGACGTTGCCGGTCAGCACCGCCGGGCCGAACGCGGCCCGCCAGCCGTGCTCGGCGGTGACCGCCGCGATGACCAGCTTGACCAGCACGTTGGTGTCCGCGGCCGACACCGGGTCCTGGGCCGCCACCGACACCTCGAACTGGCCGGGACCGTACTCCGGGTGCAGTTGCAGCACCTCGACGCCCGCTTCGCCCAGGGCGTACAGGACGTCCCGCGCGTAGCCGGCCGCGGCCAGCAGCCGGGACGTCCCGTAGCCGGTGCCGCGCATGGCGGGCTGGAAGTCATCCTCGTCCAGCCCGACCATCCATTCCATTTCGAACGCCATCTGGGCGCTGATGCCCTGCCGCAGGCCCGCCGCCACCTGCGCCCGGGCGAAGGACCGCTGGCATCCCGGATAGACGCTGCCGTCCTGCCAGAACCGGTCGCCCGGCGCCCACGCCCAGCCCGCCGGCGAGCTGAGCACGGCCAGCGAGTCCAGGTCGGGCACCATGCGCAGGTCGCCGTCCGGCTTGTCCAGCGGGGAGGCCGGGTTGATCCCGCCCAGGCTGTCGAACGCGTCGATCACCGGGGAGAAGCCGAGCCCGCTGCGCGCCGCCCGGTCCAGCCCGGTCAGCGGCACCGTCTTGACCCGGGACGCGCCGCTGTCGTCGATGAACGTCGTGGCGACCGCGCTCACCCGGTCGCGGAGCTGCAGCTTGAGTTCGGTGGCCCGGCGGTGGTCGTCGTCGCGCTCGGCCTCGCTGCGGACGGGGCTGTATGGCCGTGGCATGGTCCTGTGTCCTCCCGGTGCGGGCCGGCATGTCTGTCCCCGCCATGCACTGGCAGGTACATGGCGGGGAACATTCAAGCAGCTTCCGTACTAGCTGACCGGGCTGGCGGCTTCCTCCGCGGCCGCCGCGCCCGAACCGGACAGGCCCTCGGACCGGGTGAGCAGCTCGCCGGCCCGCCGGGTGGCCGCGGGCCGGGCCAGCACCCCGATGATGCCGACCACGAACCAGGCGATGGTCACGGCCGGCCCCCACCACGCGACGCCGGTCGGCAGCGGCCAGATGTTACGGAACAGCGTGTAGCCGAGCACGATGATGCCGAGCACCGGGATGACCAGTTCCCACCGCCGGATGGTCGTGTCGCCTGAGAAGAACACCAGCTTGACCATGCCGATCGTGGCCAGGACGTACACCACCAGCAGGATCAGCGTGCCGATCGTGCCGCTCTCCAGGAACAGCGTGAACGGGTCGCCGCGCAGCACGAACCAGGTGAACGCGATGATCACGTACGCGGCCAGCACCACGGCCAGGGTGGCCACGGTCGGCGTCCGGCGCTTTTCCGACACGGTGCTCAGCCGCTCGGGCAGCACCCCGTCCCGGCCCATCGCGAACGTCAGCCGGGCCGCGCCCACCGTGCAGGCCAGCGCGCAGCCGAACGCGGACACCATCGCGCCCAGCGTGATCAGCGTGCCCAGCCAGGACGACACGTAGCTGGTGCCCAGGTCGCCGACCAGCGACGTGGAGTTGATGAACGCGGTGACGCCCTTGGCCGAGGTGCCGAAGCCCATCACCTCGACCGCGGTGACCACGAAGAAGTAGATGCCGCCGAAGACGGCCACGCCCAGGATGGCCCGCGGGATGTCGCGGCGCGGCTGCTTGGTCTCCTCGCCCAGGGTGGCGGCGGCCTCGAACCCGGCGAAGGACAGGAAGCCGAACACCACGCCGAGGAAGATCGTGGACAGCGGGATGCCGGACGGCAGGCTGAACACCTTCCAGTCCACGCCGAGCCCGTTCGGCGCGCTGCGGGAGGCCAGCTTGCCGAACACGATCACCACCACGACCACGATCAGCAGGACCGTGACGGCCTCGGCGGCCAGCAGGAGCCGGGTGCCGCCCCTGGCCGGGGTGATGGCCAGCCACCAGACCAGCACCATGCCGAGCACGCCGAGCAGGAACCCGGACCAGGTCGGCGGGTTGTGCCAGACGCCCAGGTGGTCCAGGAAGTTGGCCGCGAACCGGCCGCCGGCCATCGAGGTCACCACGGCGTAGAACGTGTAGGTGCCGGTCAGCGCCCAGCCGGAGATCACCCCGGCGCGCGGGCCGAGCGTCGCGCCGACGAACCCGTACACCGAGCCGGAGTGGTGGAACCGCTGGGTCAGCCGGACGAACGTGTAGGCCACCAGCAGCACGCCGACGAACGCCAGCGCGAACGCGATCGGCACCGCCCGGCCCACCGTGGTCGCGGTGCCCTGCGGGTTGATGTTGGCCGCCATGGACGGCGCCATCAGCGCCAGCGAGATGCCGATGGCCTCCCAGACGCTCAGGTTGCGGTGCAGCTTACGAGGCTGCCCGGTGTCGCTCGTTGCTGCCATCTGATCAGCACCTCCGGCCGGCGTTTTACCAGCATTTGCCCGTGCAGAGATGATGCGCCAGCCCGGCCAGCCGGCACAAGATCTATTTCCTGCCGTTAACCGGCCGGAAACGGACGGCTCCGCCCCGCTCCGTCCCGCCACTCCCGCTGCCATGCGGGCCCGAACCATGTTGATGTTGACCTAGGTGTTGCCAGAACGACATCCAGGTCAACATCAACATTTTTTGTCATGCCGGCAGCGGCTTTAGCCACACATCCGCCACCACCCTGGCCCCGACCTGCGTCGTGCGTTAGAGTTCTAGAACACATATTGTTCTAGAACTCTAGATTTGGAGCGGCGATGGTGACGGCTGATGCTGCTGTGCTGGCTGATCAGCCCGGCCCGGGCGGGTGGGTGCCGGGCGGCGGGCCGCCGGTGATGGGTGACCCGGGGGCGGCGGGACGGTTTGGGCCGTTCGGCGGGCGGTTTGTGCCGGAGGCGCTGATCCCGGCGTGTGCGGAACTGGCGGCGGCGTTCCAGGATGCCTGGGCTGATCCTGGCTTCCGGGCCGGGCTGGGCCGGCTGCTGGCCGAGTACGCCGGGCGGCCCACCCCGCTCACTGTCGCCCCGCGGCTGAGCGCCGGCCTGGGCGTGCAGGTGCTGCTCAAGCGCGAGGACCTGGCGCACACCGGCAGCCACAAGATCAACAACGTGGCCGGGCAGGCCCTGCTGGCCCGCCGGATGGGCAAGACCGCGCTGGTGGCCGAGACCGGCGCGGGCCAGCACGGGGTGGCCACCGCCACCGTGGCCGCCCACCTCGGCCTCGGCTGCACGGTGTACATGGGCGAGCGGGACATGGCCCGGCAGGAACTCAACGTGTTCCGGATGGAGCTGCTCGGCGCCACCGTGGTCCCGGTGACCTCGGGCTCACGGACCCTCAAGGACGCCACCAGCGAGGCGCTGCGGCACTGGGTCACCACCGTGGACTCGACGCACTACTGCATTGGCTCGGTGCTCGGCCCGCACCCGTACCCGTGGCTGGTGCGCGAACTGCAGCGGGTGATCGGCGACGAGGCCCGCGCGCAGTGCGCCGCGCTGGCCGCCGCGGGCCGGCTGGCCCGGCCGGTGCCGGACGTGGCCGTGGCCTGCGTGGGCGGCGGCTCGAACGCGGCCGGGACGTTCGCCGGGTTCGCGGACACGGCCGCCCGGCTGGTCGGCGTCGAGGCGGCGGGCGGGGCCGCGCTGACCGACGGCGAGCCTGGCGTGCTGCACGGCGCCCTGTCCCGGTTCCTGCAGGACGCCGCGGGCCAGATCCGGGAGGCCCAGTCGGTGTCGGCCGGCCTGGACTACCCGGGGGCCGGCCCGGAGCATGCCTGGCTGGCCGAGTCCGGGCGGGCCGAGTACCACACGGTGACCGACGATGAGGCGGTCGGCGCGGCCGGGTGGTGCGCCCGGGCCGAGGGCATCCTGCCCGCCCTGGAGTCGGCGCACGCGCTGGCCTGGGTACGCCGGGCCGCCCGGGCCGGCCAGCTGCCCGCCGGGTCAGCCGTGCTGATCACCCTGTCCGGGCGCGGCGACAAGGACGCCGCGCAGCTCAGGGAGCTGACCCATGGCCGCGGTTGAGGCGGCCCTGGGCGCGGCCCGGGCGGCGGGGCGGCCCAGCCTGGTCGGCTACGTCACCGGCGGGATCCGGGCCGACTGGACCGAACTGCTGGCCGCGATCATCGATGCGGGCGCGGACGCGGTCGAGATCGGCCTGCCGTTCTCCGACCCGATGCTGGACGGCCCGGTCATCCAGCGCGCGTCCGAGGCCGCGCTGGCCCGCGGGACCACCCCGGACCGCATCCTGGCCGAGCTGCGCGCGGCCGGGCCCTGGCCGGTGCCGCTGATCGCGATGAGCTACGCCAACCTGGCCTTCCGCCCCGGGCTGCCCGCGTACTGCGCCGGGCTGGCCGCGGCCGGGATCAGCGGCACGATCATCCCCGACCTGCCCGCCGTGGAGGCGGGCGGCTACCTGGCCGCGGCCGGCCAGGCGGGCCTGGACGCCACGCTGATGGTCACGCCGGCCACTCCAGCCGCGCAGCGGCGTGTCATCGCGGCCCAGACGCGCGGTTTCCTGTATGTGATGAGTGTGATGGCCACCACGGGGACGACCGCCGGGCAACAGGACGCAAGCCGGTGGGCGGTGGCCGCCGGGGCGCGGGCCGCCCAGTCACGGGAAGACGGCGGCGGCCGCCCGGTTTTGATCGGTTTCGGCATCGGCACGCCGGCCCGGGCGGCGGCCGCGGTCCGCCACGCCGACGGGGTGATCGTGGCGTCCGCGCTGATGCGCCGGGTGCTGGACGGCGCGGATGTGGCCGGGGTCGGGCAGGCGGTCAGCGAACTGCGCGCCGCGGTGGACGGAGCCCGGGCATGAGCGGCCCGGCGCTGCTGGCCCGCCGCCGCACCGCGCTCGACCGCCAGCCCAAGTACCTGCGCATCCACGCCGAGCTGCGGGACCGGATCAGCACCGGCCAGTGGCCCGCGGGCCAGCCCCTGCCCGCGCAGCGCGATCTGGCCGCCGAATTCGGCGTCAGCGTGATGACGCTGCGCCAGGCGCTGCAACTGCTGGCCGACGACGGGCTGATCGACACCCGGCACGGCAGCGGCACCTACGTCGCCCAGCGCTATGCCTACGACCTCGGGCACCTGCGCAGCTTCGCCAGCGACCTGGCCAGCCAGGGGGCCCGGATCAGCACCCGGCTGCTGGCCGCCGGGATCGTCGCCGCGCCGGAGGAAGTGGACGCCCGGCTGGGCGGCCCCGGTGACGTGCTGCGGCTGCGCCGCCTCCGGCTGGCCGACGGCCAGCCGCTGTTCGTGCAGACCTCGTACCTGCCCGCCGAGCTGACCCGGGCGGACGGCCCCGGCGCGGACAGCCCCGGCACCCTCGACGTGGAGGAACTGGCGCACCGCGGGCTTTACACCGTGCTGGCTGAGCACGGGCTGGCCGTCACCCGGGCGGCGGAGACCATCACCCCGGTCCTGCTCGACCCGGCCGACGCCGCCGACCTGGGCCGGCTGGCCGGCCGGCCGGCCCTGCTCAGCCACCGGGTCAGCTTCACCGCGGCCGGCCTGCCCATCCTGGACGACCACGCGGTGCTGCCCGGGGACAGCGTGGCCATCAGCGCCAGCCGGTCCACCGACCAGCTCGAAGTCCAGTACACGCTGACTACCAGCTGAGTTTGCTTTGCGCCTCCGGGGGCCCCGCCCACCTCCCCATCCCACTTCACTGCCGAGCTTCCCTCGTCGCTCGCTCGCTCGTTCCTCGCT
>Ga0335085_10006363_pt1 | contig 18664 bp, 19 predicted proteins | sample Lox_Sample_45_FD_206712 | JGI IMG/M metagenome (GOLD analysis project Ga0335085, IMG submission 206712) | Soil microbial communities from Loxahatchee National Wildlife Refuge, Florida, United States - Lox_Sample_4.5 | ecosystem: Environmental > Terrestrial > Soil > Wetlands | place: USA...
TGAACGTCATAACCCTGCTTCGATCACTACCATTCGAATCTGCCACGCGCGCTTGCTTACCGCCGCACTACGTTCCTGTCCCTGGTGCGGCCATCATGCGAGTGCCTAACATCTTTATGACACAGTAGTACTAGGGCGATTAATCATAATTGTAGGTCCTCTCATGCCGAACGCCACGGGCCGGACGATTCGGTCTCTGCGTCTGGAATGCAAACTTATAGTACTGCGGCCGAAGTGCCTATTTCCCGCACAACCCACACGCCTGAGCTAACTGCCAGCCGGGCCGAGCAGGATATCGTCGCCCACGACGCGCACTGCGTAGACTTTGACGGGTATCCTGGCTGGCTCAGCGGTCGGCTCACCGCTTCTAAGATCGAAACAAGCATCATGCAACGGGCACATCACCTCGCACCTGTCGGCCAGTAACTCGCCCTGGTCCAGCCCGCCACCTTGATGGCTGCATTTGTTGTGGATCGCATAATACTTACCCCCGACGCAGGCGATCAAAACCTCCTCGCCCTCGACCGCCACGCTCGTCATCGTACCGTCGGAAATATCGCTAGTCTTCGCAGCCCTTACAAATCCGCTCAACATCTTCGTTAACCCAAGCGCCCTTTTTGGAAAGCGTTCCGAGGATTTAATTGGACCGGCGTCGAGGCTTTTAGCCTCGATGCCGACGCGCGCCGATCGCAAGGCTGGCGTTCCTTCTGGCCTCTCACGGCGCACATTACCTCAGCGGAGATCGTTTATAGACGTCGCGAGTCGATGATGCTTGACAGGCAAGATCCGTAGATGTATTCGGCTTGAGTAAGCAGGGCCGACGCCGGGGCGTCGGGTTGCAACGCAAGGCGCCAGGCGGGGTTGTCGCGCTGAGCATAGCCGAGCGAGCAGAAGATGAAGACCATAATAGCCGACAGGCGGTGGGCGAAGAAGTATCCAGAACTTGGAACTGAACCAATCTTGGCCGACCCCTGCATCTCGGCCGACTATTTCGCGCTGGAACGCGAACGGATTTTTCGCCGTTCGTGGCTCAATGTCGGCACGATCTGGGAGATTCCCGAGCCTGGCGATTACTTCGTCCGCGAACTCTCGATCTGCAATGCTTCGATCCTGGTGATGCGCGGCCGGGACAAAAAGGTGCGCGGCTTTTACAACGTCTGCTCCCATCGCGGTAACAAGTTGGTCGCCGACGGCAGAGGCAGCTGCCGCGGATACCTGACCTGCAACTTCCACAGCTGGGCATATGACAGCACGGGGCGACTCAAGTGGGTGCCGGACCAGGCGAACTTTTACGATCTCGACAAGGACGAACATGGGCTGACTCCGGTTGCGACCGAGGTTTGGAACGGATTCGTCTTCATCAACCTCGACCCTAACCCGAGCGAGAGTCTGCTCGCCTACCTCGACGGCGTGGCCGAACTGATCAAGGGCGGCGACTTCGACAAGATGGCTCTCGCGCAGTGCTGCAAGTTCGATGAGAAAGCCAACTGGAAGATCGGCATCGACGCGCAGAACGAGATCTACCACGTACCCTTCCAGCACCGTCACATCATACCCGATCGGTTCGTGGCCAATGAGAACAACTTCACTCGGGTGCAGGACGTAAGGCTACTGGGACGTCATAGCGTTTACTCGTGCGAGATAAATCCGGAGCGTCAGCCGGTCCCGATGGAGAAGCTGATCGGCGAGATCGACCGGGCGCCTACGCGATGCCGGATGCCAATGATTTCGGACTTCGATTTCTATCTGATCTTTCCGAATTTCGTGATCATCTTCTTCCGCGGGGTCAACAACGACCTGTGTCTGACCTACAACTTCTGGCCGCTCACGGTCGACCGCACGCTCTGGGAGGCCAGGACTTACCTGCCCCCGCCCGCAAACGCGGCCGAACGCGTGGTGCAGGAATTCATCTGCACCCGCCTGCGTATCGTGCTCGATGAGGATGCCGCCGGCCACGAGACCGTGCATGCAGGTCTGGCCAATCGAGCCAAGAGAAATATCATCTTCCAGGACGAAGAGATTCAGCTTCGTCACTTCCACAAGATCGTGGAGGATCACGTGCGGCTGACGAGCGGGCGGGCAGACATCCCCGCGGGAGCCTGACGGGCACATAACCGAATGGAAAACCCGGAATCGAGCGCCGTCCTGCCCGCGCCCTTTGTCGGACTTGAACCGTTCGCGCATTGGGCGCTGTCCACGGAATGGGAGCGGTTCATGGCGCGAGAGTCTTCATCGCGCGAAGAGCTGCAGATGTTTTACGACGCGATGATGCCGCGCATGGCGGCTATCGTCGAATTTCTCAATCGCTTCCCGCTCGATCGCATGCCCGAGGACGCGCTCCGGCTGTTGCGGATGGCGCTCTCGGTGGTCGAAGTCAGCATCGCCACGGAACTTTACCGGCAGCCCAACGCGATTAACGGATTCGATCGCGCCCGCCTGGAGATCGCATAACATCTCTAATCCGCGTCGGCGGGCGACCCCCTGGTAGCGGCATTCTCGGGCAGAGCAGAGCCAAGTGCGCAGGTCGTGAAAGCCCGACTACAGGATAAGGTAGCGCTGGTTACCGGGGGCGCCTCGGGCATCGGCCGGGCGACGGCGCTCGTCTTTGCGCGCGAGGGTGCGCGTGTGGTCGTATCGGATGTGGACGCCACTGGCGGTGAACAGACCGTGCAGGCGATCCGAGCCGCGGGCGGTGACGCGATATTCGTGCGTGCAGACGTGTCGCAAGCCGCCGAGGTAGAGGCCTTGACGAAGAAGGTGATCGACACCTTCCATCGGCTGGACTGTGCCTTCAACAACGCCGGCATCCAGGGTCAAATAGCCAACACTGTAGAATGCAACGATGAGAACTGGGACCGGATCATCGCTACCAATCTCAAGGGTGTCTGGCTGTGCATGAAATACGAGATTCCTCTCATCCTGCGCCAGGGTGGCGGCGCGATCGTCAACACGGCCTCGAATTTCGGCCTGGTGGGATCGGCCGGCATGCCCGCATATGCCGCGAGCAAGCACGGCGTGGTCGGGGTGACCAAAGTCGCTGCGCTGGAATACGCGGCGCGCGGGGTTCGGATCAACGCGGTGTGCCCCGGACCAATCAAGACGCCGCTCAGCGAAGGGGTGTTGCGTGAGCACCCCGACGCCGAGCGGATGGTCGAGGCGATTATGAGCCGCCTGCCGGTGCGCCGATGGGGATTGCCAGAGGAAGTGGCCGAGGCAGTCGTCTGGCTGTGCTCCGAGGCGGCGTCCTTCGTCACCGGTGCCGCGCTACCCGTGGATGGCGCTTACGTGGCGCAATAGAGCACGTTCCGCAGGAGATCGATTATGATAATCCGAGGCGAACAGAACGGCGGAGTGGTTCTGGTCAATCAGACGGATCATTCACAACTTGTCGGTCAGCTCGCCTCGCACTGGGGCAACGAGCAGTTCGACAGCCCGCGTCCGTACGAATCGGTAGTTCGCGCGGCCGTATATCATGACTTTGGCTGGCTGCCTTACGAAACTACCCCCGCCTCGGATCCCAAGAACGGCAAGCCCTACGGCTTCCTGCAGGTCGGATTGTCGGGAGCGCAGCTGAAGGCCTACCGATGGGTAGTGGACTGGATGAACGAGATCGATCCCTACTCCGCGCTCATCATGTGTATGCATCGCACGGGTCTGTGGCGCGGGCGCTATGGCGCTATCGATTATCCGACCGCGTTCAACTTCACCAACCCGCCGCCTGAGATCGCAAACTTCACCGAAGAAAACGAACGATGGCAGGCAGGGCAGAAGCAGAAGTGCGACCAGGATGTGCTGTGGACCAATTACCGGTTGATGCAGGTGTGGGATCTGCTTGGACTTTATTTCTGCTGCCAGGACGTGCGCGACGACTATATAGATCCTGTTCCGCTGAGATATTCAGACAAGAGCAACAGGGGCGTGAAAATGTCGATGAAGGCCGACGGCCGCAACCGCGTCCTTTTTTCGCCCTACCCGTTCGACATGCGGCCACTGAAGGTGCAGCTGCGCCTCAAGCATCTCTCCGCTACCAGCTTCGACGGCGACCAGGCGTTTCGCAAGGCCTATTACCAGGCCAACAACGAATGGATGGAGTTCGAAATAAGTTGAGCCGCCATCTTCTCCCCGACAGTTGAGCGATTCAGCGAACTTCAGCGGTGTCTTCCGCCCCATTGTTATGCGCACGATCAGAATCTTCCAGCCACGGCTTTGGCGGGCGCAACTCAACAAGGCTATTGAATTTTAGCGGCCGAATTCGATGCCGCCTTCATCGGCGACGGGCGGGATGCGATGGCCGGATTTTCATGCAAGGGCGCTGCTCTCAATCATAATGAACGTCGCGGCCGCACCAGAGCGCACTCGGTGCTGGCGCGAAAGCGGCTTGGACGCCGGCGACATGATGGAATCCGGCAGCAGCAGACATCGAACAGGGATCAGAAATGAAACCGCCCGCATTTAAGTATGTAGCTGCGCGTACCGTGGACGAGGCGCTCGGAGTGCTCAGCTCTGAGGGGGATCGGGCCAAGATTTTAGCCGGAGGACAGAGCCTGACTCCCATGTTGAACTTCCGACTCGCGCACCCGGAAGTCCTGGTCGATATAAATCGGATAAAAGAGCTCGAGTTCGTCGCGGAGCGCAACGATGGCCTGGCCATCGGATGCCTCAGCCGGCATCGCACGATCGAAACCTCGAGCAGCATCAGAAAACAATGCCCGATACTCAGCGCGGCGGCCGAGCAAGTGGCGCACGTCGCCATTCGCACGCGCGGCACCTTCGGCGGAAGCCTGGCCCACGCCGATCCCGCAGCGGAATTTCCCGTTATCGCGCTGCTGCTCGATGCAACAATGAGTATTCGCGGCCCCAAGGGGACGCGGTCGCTCCCGGCCAGAGATTTCTTTGTGAACCTGTTCAGCACCGCTTTGCAGCCCGACGAGCTGCTGGTGGACGTGCGGATTCCACCATGGACCCCAGGCAGGGGCTGGGGGTTTCGGGAACTTTCTCGACGACCAGGCGATTTCGCTATTGCGCTCGTTGCCGCGGCGGTGACCTTGGAACGTGGCAAATTCAAGGAAGTCCGGATCGCCATGGGTGGAGTCGGGCCTACCGCAATGCGAGCCTCAAAGGCCGAGCAGCTCCTTAAGGGCCAAGCGCCTGAGGAGGAAGCTTTACAAGCCGCCGGCCAAACGGCCGGTGAGGCGTCGGACCCGCCTGATGACATCCACGGCTCGGCTGAATATCGCCGCCATGTCGTCGAGGTGCTGACTCGCCGCGCCCTTAAGGACGCAATCGAGCGGGCCGCCGCGAGCTGAAGCGCCGTCAACCGGAGAGTCCGAATGAGCGACAAACACACCATTAAGGTCAGAGTCAACGGCATCGCCTATGAGCGCGACGTGGAGAGCCGTCTGCTGTTGGGCGATTTCCTGCGTGAGAATCTCAATCTGACGGGTACGCATTTCGGATGCGAGCATGGCGTATGCGGCGCGTGTACGGTTTTGCTTAACGGCCAGAGTATAAGGTCGTGCCTGATGTTCGCGGTTCAGGCTGACGGTTGCGAGATCACCACCGTGGAAGGTTTGGGCGATCCCGATCATATGCATCCGCTTCAGCAATCCTTCTGGGATAATCACGGCTTGCAGTGCGGCTTCTGCACCGCGGGAATGCTGATGACCGCTTTTGATCTGATACGTAATTACTCGCTTGAAACGGAAGACGATATTCGTCTCGGTTTGTCGGGCAATATCTGCCGATGCACAGGCTATCAGAACATAGTGACCGCAGTTCGCGAGGCGGTTAAGACGCTTCGCGCGAAGCCCATAGCCTGAATACCGGGATCCGGCGCCATAGCTCGAAGCGAGGAGCTGCGGCGCTCGCTATGCCCGACGATTGTCTGAGCAGGCGTCCGCGAAATAAGGAGAGGCCGAGGTGGCATTCACTCAATTGGTCGGCAGCAGGGTTAGGCGCGTAGAGGACCCGCGATTTCTCGTCGGTAAGGCCACCTATGTTGACGATATTCGTTTCCCCGATACGTTGCATCTCGCCTTTGTGCGCAGCACGCGAGCGCATGCGCGGCTCGGGCGCATCGACCTGGATGGTGCGCGCCAGGCGCCCGGCGTGCATGGAATTTTCACCGGCGCCGACATAGCCGCGGCGTTGAAGCCGATAGGCAAGCCATATCACGAAAAGGTTTTTCCGCCGTCGGTATGCCATCAACCCAAGTGGCCTTGTCTGGCAACAGACAAGGTTCGCTACGTGGGCGAAGGGATTGTCGCGGTTCTCGCGGAGAGCCGCTATCTGGCCGAAGATGCAGCAGAGCTGGTGGACCTCGAATATGAAGATCTCTCGGTAGTCATGGACGCCGAAGAGGCGCTGAAGCCCGGCGCTCCGCTTATTCATGAAGAATTCGACAGCAACATGATGGTGCACGTTACTGGCGGGGGCGGTGATGTTGACGCCGCGTTTCGGGACGCAGCGGTCGTCGTGCGCGAGCGATTTTATACTAACCGGCACATGGGCTGCGCATTGGAGGGCAGAGCGACGCTGGCAAAGTTCGACGCTGAGGGCGACATCACCCTGTGGAGCTCCAACCAGATGCCGCACATGTTGCGTACGCGGATCGCGGACATCATGGGCTTTCCGGAGCACAAGCTGCGCGTGATCGCACCGGATGTAGGAGGAGGATTTGGGCCCAAGGCGTTTGTCTATCCGGAAGATGTTCTCACCTGCTATTTCGCCCGGCTGATGAAAAGGCCGGTCCGCTGGACCGAGGATCGCCGCGAGCACCTGCTCGCCACATTTCACGCCAAAGAAGACATCATCGAGTGCGAGATGTCGTTCACTGCGGACGGAACAGTGCGCGGTATGCGAGCCAAGATCGTGCAAGACCTCGGAGCTTATTGCGCCGATCCGTGGCCTTCGCCGTTCGAGGGGCTACAGCTCGCGGCTACATTGGAGGGACCCTATAAGTTTCAAGGCTATGCCTACGAGGTGTCGACGGCGTGGACTAACAAAATGACCTCGGCGGCATACCGCGGCGTAGGACACGTGCCCGGGGTTTATGTGCAGGAGCACATGATGGACCTCGCCGCGAGGCGGCTCGGGATGGATCCGATCGCGTTGCGGATGAAGAATATGATCCGACCGGAGGAATTTCCCTATGTGACCCTGACCGGGCTTAATTACGACAGCGGCAGCTCGACCGACGCTCTGAAAAAAGCCGCCGACATACTCGGTTACGAGAGCTTTCGACGCGAGCAGCTGGAGGCGCGCTCGCAGGGAAGGTATATAGGCGTCGGCGTTTCAACCTACATCGAGATGACGGTGTTCGGTACCAAGTTCATGGCCTCGGCAGGCGTCGATCATGGCAATCATGATTCCGCGATTGTACGAATGGATCCCGGCGGCGGAGTTACCTTGCTGGTTGGCACGCTGTCGCATGGCCAGGGCCATCAGACCACCTTCGCCCAGTTAGCCGCCGACGAACTGGGAATAAGGATGGAAGATATAAAGCTCGTCCAGGGCGATACTCAGGCGACTCCGTACGGCTGGGGCACAGGAGCAAGCCGCAGCGCCGTCGTGGGCGGCGGCGCCGTGGTGCAGGCGGCGCGCAAGGTCAAGGAAAAAATATTGCGCATAGCGGGCAAGATGCTGGAAGTGAGCCCCGCCGACCTCGAATTGGTCTCCGGTAAGGCCCAGGTCAAAGGCGCCCCCACACGCGCGGTCGCGATAAAGGAGGTCGCTCGTATGGCCACGTTTTCGCCCGGACGATTGCCCGCGGGCGAAGAGCCGGGACTGGAAGCGACTTGCTATTACGACCCGCCTGCATTCACGTTTGCCAACGCTACCCACATCGCCACGGTTGAAGTCGATATTGAGACCGGCAAGGTCAAGATTCTTCGCTATGTCGTAGTGGAAGACTGTGGCAAGATAATCAATCCGGTAATTGTCGAGGGCCAGATCACCGGAGGTGTAGCGCAAGGGCTTGGAACCGCTCTTTACGAACACTTGCTCTACGACGAACACGGTCAGATGCTGACCGGCTCGTTCATGGACTATCTGGTGCCCACGTGCACGGAGGTGCCCAATGTCGAGTTCGGGCATATCGAGACCCTGACCCCGCTCACGGTTGGTGGAGTGAAGGGTATGGGTGAAGGAGGGGCGATCGCGCCGCCCGGCGCGATCGCTAATGCGGTAGCCGATGCTCTGGCGCCGTTCGACGTCAAGTTTACGGAACTCCCGCTGACTCCCAACCGCGTGTGGGACACCATCCGGAAGGCACGCGAGAAAAAGAGCAATCCTGACGTCTCACACGCATCGACCTCGGCCACATAATCGGCGCTATTGGATAATTCGAGCTTACCGTCCGGCGGCGCAAATGGAGGGAGAACAACAGGCATGAGCGTAGAGCAGGAACGCGATCCGACAACGGCCTTTTGCTCGGTGGAAGCCGTGCAGGATGCCTTCCTGCGTGAGAATTATATTACTGAGCGTCCGCTGGCGATGACGATCATGTTGGCCGCCCAGCTCGGCAAGCCCATTCTTCTCGAGGGCGAAGCCGGGGTGGGCAAGACCGAAGTAGCCAAGGTTGTAGCCCGGATACTGGGCAGCGATCTTATCCGGTTGCAGTGTTATGAGGGCCTCGACGCACAAAGCACTATCTATGAATGGAATCATGCCAAGCAGATTCTCGCCATTCGCATGGCGGAGAGCGGTCCCGACCGTCGCAGCATGGAGACCGCTATTTTCAGCGACGAGTTCCTGCTGCCGCGTCCTCTTTTGCGCGCCATTCGCCATCAGGACCCGGGTCATCCCGTCCTGTTGATCGACGAGATCGACCGCGCCGATGAGGAATTCGAGGCTTTTCTTCTCGAAGTGCTGTCCGACTTTCAAGTCACAGTACCGGAGCTGGGAACCTTCGAAGCGAAGAAGCGGCCGTTCGTGGTGCTGACCTCGAACCGGACTCGGGAGCTGAACGATGCGCTCAAGCGGCGCTGTCTTTACCTGTGGATCGAGTATCCGCCCCTGAATAAAGAGCGCGAGATCGTGATGCGCAAGGTTCCGGGGATCGAGGCGAGACTCGCCGAACAGATTTGCGGGATCGTGCACGCCCTGCGCGAAATCGAGTTCTACAAGCGGCCAGGCGTGGCCGAGACGCTCGATTGGGCGCGGGCCCTGGAGGTCTTGAAGGTTGACCGCATCGACCCGGCGCTGCTGGAGGAAACCGCGGGCTGCGTGCTCAAATTCAAGGACGACATCGAGCGTCTGCGATCGACCGGTGCAGCTCAGATCATCGCCAGGCTCACCGAACGGGCCGTCTAGCCGGGACTCTGTGTGACGGAGCCGGCGAGTCGCGCGAGAGATCTGAATCCGGCCGCCGAACCCGCGGCCAGGCGCCTTCTTGGCCGCGTGCTGGAGTTCTGCCGTCTGCTCAAGCGGGCAGGCTTCAACGTCACGCCTAGCCGGATCGTCGATTCGTTCCGTAGTCTCGCGCGCGTCGAGCTAGGCCGGCGCGAGGATTTTCGCGTCGCCCTGCGGGTGAACCTCACAAGTAGCCGCGATGAGGAGGAAGCCTTCGACAGGCTTTTTGCGGAATTCTGGCGGAGTGAAAACCGGGAGAACGATACCCCGCACGATCTTGAGAGCCAATCCATCGGTCAGGAAACAGATCCCGAAGATCGCGAAAAGCCGGCCGGCGGCCCGCAACAATACGGCCGGGAGGAGGTCCTGCGCACCAAGGATTTGGATGCGGAATGGCCAGGCGAATCGGCGGCAATGAACGCCGTGGTCAAGGATCTCGCGCGCCGGCTCGCAACGCGTCCCTCCAGACGTTTCGTCGTCGGACGCAGGGGGCGCGGGATCGATCTGCGTCGCTCATGGCGCCGCAACATCAATCATGGAGTTGATATTCTGGAATTGTCCCGTCGCCGCCGCAAAATTCGCAAGACCCGAATCGCTCTCCTGTGCGACGTCAGCGGATCGATGGACACTTATAACCCGTTCCTGTTGCAGCTGATGTTCGGACTGCAAAAGGCTTGCCGGAATTCGCGGACGGCGGTGTTCAGTACTCGCACAACCGAAATCACGGATGCACTGCGGAGGCGCACGGTTCCCGAAGCGCTCGATGAAGTAGCCCGTCTGGCGCAGGACTGGTCTGGGGGGACGGATGTGGGAGGCGCGCTTGCTCATCTGAATCGGGTCGTGCTCGGCCAAGGCGCGCCCCGCTCGACAATCGGTGTGATCATCAGCGATGGCTACGATCAGGGTGACCCGGAAACGGTTCGGAAGGAAATGCGGATGTTGCGTCGGCGCACTCGCAGCATTCTATGGATCAATCCGCTGATAGGAACAGAGGGTTACGCACCGGTAGCTCGAGGGATGGCGGCGGCACTCCCGTACATTGACTATTTTCTGCCTGCCAACGATTTGCCTGGTTTGCGAGCCCTTTGTCGGACATTGCGCAAAGCATAGGCATCGCGCGATGCCGAGAATCAGCCCATGCGCGCGCGGTTTCAGAAAAGTGGCTATTCCGCGCCAATGTGGGCTCCTTTCTCCGCGACCGAACGACGCATCAAGGGGACAAGAAGAACCAACGCCAAACCGACCGCCGTGGAAACCGAGAAGACGTCAAAGTATGCCAATGAAGACGCCTGCTGCGCTCGCGATTGGTCAAGTACGCCCAACGCCATCTGATGCGATAAAGTAATGTCGCCATTATGTTGCAGGAAGAACGCCTGGCCGCGCGACAAAAGATTGTTGACCGAAGGGTTCAGAATATCCAGGCTTTGATTGAGCCGGAGGGTATGGAACTGCTCGCGCCGTTCTTGAACGATTTGGGCTACAGAAGTACCGACGCTGCCGCCCTCGTTGCGTAGCAGGGCGAGTAATCCCACCGCAGCGCCGCGGATCTCCTTCGGCAAATAGATAAACGCCGCCACGTTAAGCGGAGCGAACAGCATCGACAGACCTGCGATCACCACTACCCTCGGCCAGACCACTTGCCACGGGCTGATATCCAGATTCAGGCGCGCCATCCAGTAGCTCCCCAGAGACATCGTGATAAGCCCGCCCGCCATCAGGGTGCGAGCATCGACACCGCGAGCGAGAGCAGCGCCGACCACAACGAGCATGATAATCGCGAAGATTCCCGAAGGTGATAGAACCAGTCCTGAGGTCGTCGCGTCGTAGCCGAAGAGCGACTGCAGCAGGGCTGGAAGACTTATGGTATTGGCGTAGAGAACGCCGTAAGCGCAGAAGATGATGACGCAGCAGGTGGCGAAGTTCCGATCGGCCAAGGTCTTAAGCGCGATGAGTGGATTGCGGAGCGACAACTCGTGATAAATCAGGGTGCTCAGTCCCAGCGCGAACAAGATCGCCAGTGTCTGTACTCGAAAGAAAGGATCGCCGAACCAGTCCCACTGTTGTCCCTTGCTGAGCATGACCTCCCAGCAGACCATGGTCACGGTCAGCAGACACAGTCCCAGCGTATCGAAGGGCTGCGGTCGATCGCGATTCCTGGCACGCTCGGCCTGCAGATATTCCGGATCCGAGACGAGGGCGCGGCACAGGAAAAAAGCCAGGACGCCGACCGGCACATTGAGATAGAAAATCCAGCGCCAGCTGTAATTGTCGGTGATATAGCCGCCGAGCGTCGGCCCGATGACCGGCGCAAGAAGCGCCGCCATCCCAAAGACCGTCATCGCCTGTCCTTGTTTCTCCTGCGGGAATGCGTCCAACAGAACCGCCTGGCTCGACGGTTGCAATCCACCTCCAGCCACACCTTGAATGACCCGCGATGCGATTATGAAGCTCAAACTTCCGGCCATTCCGCACAAAGCAGACGCCAGGGTGAACACGGCGATCGAGAGTAAGAAATAATTTCGCCTCCCGAGCCGCAGCGCGAGCCATCCGGAAATCGGCAGGATGATCGCATTTGCCGCAAGGTAGCTGGTGATGACCCACTCGCTGTCGACGTTGGCGGCGGACAAGCCGCCGGCGATGTAACGCAGGGCGACATTTGCGATGGTCGTGTCCAGCACCTCCATGAAAGTCGGGATCACCACCGCCACGGCGATTATCCACGGAGTGGCAGAGCGCCTGGTGAGCGGCAGCGCCGGAAGCGTTGCGGCACTCATCGAGGTCCTAGCGATGAGACGGCGCCGCCGCTGGGATCAAGGTTTGAAGCATCTTACCCGCGTCCGGACCGGTAGGTTTCTCATACACGTACACGTAGGGAGTGACCGACAGCCCGATGAACAGCGGACTGACCTCGGGATTGTAGTTGATCAAATCGATCCGGACCGGCACGCGCTGCACGACCTTGACAAAGTTTCCGGTCGCATTCTCGGCCGGCAATAGCGCCAGCGTGGATCCGGTACCCATCGTGAAGCCGGAGATCCGGCCCCGAAACTGCCGTCGGCTTCCGTACATATCCACCTCCAGATCCACCGGTTGCCCGATACGCAGTTTCGCCAGCTGGGTCTCCTTGAAGTTGGCGTCGACCCAAATATCGGTCAAAGACCGCAACGCCATCAGTTGTTGCCCAGCGAGTACCTGGTCGCCAGGGTTCACGTTCCGGCGTGTCACCACGCCGTCGATCTCCGCAACGACATCGCAGTAGGAAAGGTTCAGCTCCGCCTGGTTGAGATTGACTCCGGCTTCGCTCAATTTGGCCTCTGCCCGCTTGACATCCGGAGCATCCTTGAGCAGCTGCGCGAAGATCGAGTCGATATTGCCGGACGGATCGCGACTATAAAACTCTGCGAGCATCTGCTGGGGCGATTCCTGGAATGAATGAAAGGACCCGAGTTGGGCCGCTGTCTGCATGAGACGGGTTTGGGCCTCCTTGACCTTGGAATAAGTCTGGTCCAGGGCCGGAGGTACGTCGCTGAGGTCGTTGCCATGCGCAGGTTTTTCTGGAAGGCCAAGCGCGGCGCGAATCCGGTAGACGTCCTGTTGCGCCTTATCCGCCTGGGCCTGGGCGACCGAAAAGGATTCCTGGTACGCATCGAACGTTTGCCGCGAGATGACCTGATTTTGGTAAAGTTGTTTTTCTCGCGCAAAATCAGCTCGAGCTTTTATGAGCATGGCGTTTGCCGCTTGCAGTGCGGCTACGCTGGCGTGCAGGTCGGCGACCTGGTTGTTGAGGCCCTCGACAGCGTGGGCCAGTTCGAACCATTCGCTGCGCGCCAATCCCTCCAAACCTCGAACCTTGGCTTGTGCCTGCACGAGAGCTGCCTGAGCAACGGCCAGCCCCGCTCGGGCTATATCGACCTTCACCTGATACGGCTGTTTGTCGAGCTGCACGAGTAATTCGCCCTTGTGGACCCTGTTGTTGTCGTCCACCAGCACGCGCACGACCTGACCGGGTACGCGCGCCGCGACAAAGGTCACGTGTCCGTTGACGTAAGCGTCGTCTGTGGACACGGTCTTAAACGCGGTGATGATTTTGGGCGTGCCTTCGAGCAGGAGCAGCACACCGAGCAACCCGCCAGCGAGCCACATCCACCGTGGGCGCTTTTCGGCCGGCTTCGCCGCTGAGGGTTGGGCGACCGGCGTCTCGCCCTCGGGCGTCGTTACGGTTGTTGTCGCCCTCTCGTCGAGAGGCTCGTCGGCACGGTCCACTGACTTTCCATCAGGCATTGGCGCCGCACTCCTTTCGTTCGCGACCGCGAGTGATTGAGTGCGATGCTAAGGTGGTGTAATCCCGATGGCGGGATTCTCTGCCCCTCGCAGCGCAGCGCGTGGTCTCAGCATGACCGATCGCATCCCGGCCGACCAGAGTTTTCGTAGATCCGAGGCGAGCAGAATTCCCGTTTTGAAGGGCCGGTCGCGATCTGTGGCGCGCGCGAAAATGATCCAGTGATTCTTCCGCTGCTCGGCCACCGCGGGCGCTTCGTTATCGTAGTACTGAGTAGATCCCGGCTTATTATTGCGGTCTTTCTTTCGTGGCCATCCAGCGAAGCAATCTCATGCAGTCCAAACTGCAGGACTCGCCTTTCCAGCCGCGCGCTGCTCAGGAATTGACGTCGGGCTCGACAAGTCGGGCAAGATTTCGGAGCGAGTCCTGCCAGCCAAGATAGCATGCCTCCACCGGAATCATCTCGGGCAGGCCTTCCTGCGCGATGTTCAGCTCGGTGCCGACCGATACTGGTTTGAGGCTGACCGTTACCGCAATTTCTCCCGGGAGATTCGGATCATCGAATTGGTCCACGTAACGCAGCCGTTGATTCGGGATCAACTCGATGTATTTGCCGCTGAACGAATGGCTCCGGCTGGTGGTGAAGTTGCGGAAAGACATACTGTAACTGCCTCCGACCTCGGGCTCAAGCTTATGCACCGTGCAGGTGAAGCCGTTGGGCGGGCGCCACTTGGCCAATGCGTCCGGCTCGAGAAACGCGCGATAGACTTTGTCCGGTCGGGCAGCCAGAACGCGATGCAGATGAATGGAATTGGGCACGATACTTCTCGCCTAAAAGTTGAGCGCGACTCGGATTTTTCGCGGACTCTCGGCTTTCCGAGCCGGTTGAAAGAACCGGCCCGGACCGCCGCTATCAGGCCGCCGGCTTTTCGCAGTTGACCATCCAGGGAGTGCCGAACTTGTCGATCAACATGCCGAACCGGTGCGCCCAGAAGGTCTCTCCTAGCGGCATCCGGACAGCGCCCCCTTCGGCGAGCCCGCGAAAGAGGCGCTCGGCCTCGGCCGCGTCGTCTACCTGAATGCTCACGCAGAAGCCCTGCGGCTTGGTTACAAACTGCGGCGGCGCGTCAGCGCCCATCAAAGGCGATCGCCAACCTGGAGGCGGGCGTGCATGATACGAGCGGCCGTTTCAGGATTTTGCGGAACGCCCGCCCCGGCGGGCGTATCTGCATAGCGTGCCATCATCAGGATTTTGCCGCCGAGGACTTTTTCATAGTGCTTGAACGCCGCTTCGCACTGGCCATCAAAGCTAAGATACGTGACTAGATCGGTTGCCATTTAGTTGATCCTTTCCATCTGGGTTTAAACACCGGTTTGATCTGGCAACGCAGATGATCGATGCCTTCGCCGGCGATGGCGGCGGCGTTTTTCACCGCCGCCAGGATGAACGCGCCTTGCCGCATGGCTTGCGTGTTAAGAGCGCGGCTGCTCTTGCCCGCGAGCGGTCCCGTACCGTCATTGTGACATGACGCGTTTGGTCCGCGACACCTGGCCTGAGATGCTGCCGCGTTTCGTCGGCATCGACGATAAACGGCCTGAATATGCGCTCAGCGTTCATCGCCGGCCTGAACTCTCCGATCGACCGCGAGCCTCGCGGATCCTCGTTCCATACCGCATGCGGGGTGCCGGGGGGATGATCATCTCCTGGCCGCTTCGCAACAGGTGATCGACGCCGGCCACCCGGCATCGCACCGTCCCTTCGAGCACCTCCAACCGCTCCTCCTGTTCCGTATGCACGTGATCGCGCAGTGGCGGCGTGACCTCGCGCGCAACGTACTCGAATCGAAACACCTCGCAAGCCGAGTCTTCGGCCGAAGTCAATACGATCACCCGATCTTGCGGCGTCGAGCCGTCTGACACCATAGTCGTCATGACGTTCTCCCTCATCCTGGAATCGCGCGTGCAACAGGATTCTCTAACACCGCATCCGTGACGAACGGAGGGGGGTACTGACATCGTAACGTCAGTAGGGTGCGATATATCTCCCGCCGGCAGGAAGATCCTGACGGTGTACTGTCAGGAGCGATACGGCCTGCCGTCAGGACTTGCGGAGGAGCTGCCGGAACAGGTCCTCGGCGGACTTACCTGGTTCGAGAACGAAAGGCTCGGCGAGAAACTCCACGTCGCTCATCCGATCGAGCCGGAAGAAGCGGAAGTCTTGACGCAATTCGCACCAGGACCCGGCAAGCCAGGTCGGCGGATAAAACCATAGCGTGAGCGGGCGCACCTTGCGTCTAGTTTCTGCGCCCTTCTCGTCGTGATAGCGGAAGCGGAGCTTGCGCCGGGCGCGAATCGCCGCACGCAGGCGGCCCAGATCGAACGTGATCGGCAACCGGCGCACGTCCGCCGGAGCTCACAGCGATCTGTCCTCGATCATTCGCTGAAGATGCGCCGGCAGCACGCCCTCGATTTTCGCCAGTGCCGCGTCGGCTGCCTCGCCGAGCTCCGCGTCGCTCCAGGTCCGCACCATTGCGGGCCCCGAACACGAGCGCGTCGAGCTCGCTCTCGGTAAACATCAACGGCGGCAGGTCGTAGCCCTTGCGCAACGAGTAACCGATTCCCGCTGCGCCTTCGATCGGAACCTGGCTCGCGATCAGGTCGGCGACGTCGCGGTAGATGGTCCGCTCGCTGACTTTCAAGTGGTCGGCGAGCGCGCGCGCGGTGACCACGCGGCGCCGGCGCAACCGCTCGATTATCTGAATAGGCGATCCGCCCGCCGCATCGCGCTAGCTTGGACTATTTGTCCGGCGATACGTCGTGATATGCGAAGCTGCTCTTAATCTTTTCTTGCGCGATCGGTGCGCCGTCAAGTTCGGCATACGGATAGATGAAGTAATTGAGCGGAGCACCTCGCTGCGGCGGCTCAAGGGCCAGATCACGCCCCATCGTGAAGGCAACTCGGTCGGCGTCAAGTTGGCCGAAATAAAAGTCGTGCCGCGATGGATTCTTCCATGCTTCCGAAGCGTCCACCGGGACCCATACTCCGCCTGAATAGAACTCCGCCCAACAATGGTAACCGGGAATCTGTCCCGAACCTTCGGTGCCCAGCGGAACCCCTATGATGAAGCGGGCGGGTATTCCACGGGCCCGTGTGAGCGCGATGAACAACGAATGGAAGTCGGTGCAGTTGCCGCGCCTGATATCACAGGCATACACGGCGTCGCCATGACCCCATCCCTTGCCCGTTTTGTCGTACTTCATGACCGACGTTACGTATTCGTAAATCACATGTGCTTGCTGATAGGGCGACACGCCCTTCTTCTGGAGGGTGGCGCTGACTTCGGCGATCCGGCCCGTCGTCGGAACCAGCCGATCGCTACGCAGATAGGGGGCAAAAGAGCCATCGGACGGTTCTGGAAGGTCTCGCATCGCGCGAGTTAGATCGGCGGCCTGGTCGCGGCGGGTTACCTGAAAACGGATGGCCGCGGAGAGCGTTGTTGGTAGCGGAGAGTGGGCCAAGATGTGGAGGAGCCGATTGCCATAGGTGTCCTGCGTCACGATCTCGTGTTGCGCGGGGGAATCAATCGAAAGCGCTTCGACCCGCTGCCATCCGTCTTCGCGCCTTACCTTCTCAAACCTGATGCGACATTTATATTCTCGCACGCGCGCGATTTTGACCAATTTCTGTGGAATGTTCGAGAACCTGGAGACTGGCGTGCGGATGCCCGAGTCCGATGCTAACCGCTCTCTCCGGTTCGTCAACCCCGGTTGACACTTGAGCGGCGGTTGACAACGCGGCGGTTGACAAATCTGGGTTGCCTTTTCTGGCCCGATAACAGGGTTCTAGTCGGCGGCCTAAGCTCAGTGGCCGCCGCGGCCTCGTCACCCTCACGCGCTTGGGAGGCCGCACCCGACTCCCTGCCGCGCGAGCGCCGTCCGCACGCCCGTGCCGCAGCCGCCGCCGACGCCGCCAGACGTGCGCGCGCAGCGAATGCCTCCGTCATCTTTGCTTGTTCCCGTCTTGGGAACGATGCTATACTGTCCCGGGTGCGGGTGATAGCGCGGCGGACCCTGCTGCAGTTTGTCGAGTCGTTGAAGGGGCGGGCAGGACATAAGGCGGTCAAGGCCGCTCTCGATGCGTGGTTTCATGAAGCGCAGCGGGCCGAATGGCGCAACTCAGCCGAGGTCAAGCGCAGCTACGGCACCGCCAGCATCGTCAGCGCCGACCGCGTGGTGTTCAACATCAAGGGCAATGACTACCGGCTGGTGACCGCCATCGACTATCGCCGGCAGATCGTGTTCATCAAGTGGCTCGGCCGGCACCGCGACTACGACCAGATCGATGCAAGGACGGCTCAGTATGGAGATTAAGCCGATTCGCACCAAGGCCGATTACGAGCGCACGCTGCGGGAGATCGAGCGCCTGTGGGGCGCCAAAGAGGGAACCCCGGACGGCGATCGCCTCGACGTGCTCGCGACGCTGGTCGAAGCCTACGAGCAGAAGCATTTTCCCATCGACCCGCCCGACCCCATCGAGGCGATTCGCTTTCGGCTTGAGCAGCAGGGACTCGACCCGCGCGCGCTGGTCGGAGTGATCGGCGGGCGCAGCCGCGTCTTCGAGGTGATGCAACGCAAGCGCGCGCTCTCGCTGGAGATGATCCGCCGCTTACACCAGCGCTTCGGCATCCCCGCCGATGTGCTGATTCGCCCGAGCCGCCGCCGCCACGCCGCTTAGTTCCGCAAGCAGGTCGTGTACGGATGTTTACGTCGCAAATTCAAAGAATTAGACGCGCACATGCAGCGGATGCTCCTGCGCTGAGAAGACAACCTCCAAATTGGTGTAGTCGAACGGTGGCCCCGGCGGTGGCGGAGCACCGGTCGGCGTGGCGTTAGGTTGAGGGTCCGGTGTCGGCTCCCCACCGCACAGACCGAGCAAGTCTCGAAAGCCGATCGGATTGTTCAGCGGCATAAGCGTACAGGTTCACGCCGCCTTACCGTAGAGACACAGAGTGTCAGAGCCACCAGTGGGACACT
>Ga0335085_10006364_pt1 | contig 18664 bp, 13 predicted proteins | sample Lox_Sample_45_FD_206712 | JGI IMG/M metagenome (GOLD analysis project Ga0335085, IMG submission 206712) | Soil microbial communities from Loxahatchee National Wildlife Refuge, Florida, United States - Lox_Sample_4.5 | ecosystem: Environmental > Terrestrial > Soil > Wetlands | place: USA...
CGACCGTTTGGAAAACCGGAGCTTCGAAGTCGCGATATTTGGACGTGTGAGTTCCGGGAAGTCTTCGTTGTTAAACCATATTGTCGAAAGAGATCTTCTCCCCGTGGGCGTGAATCCGATTACAGCGTGCCGACCCGCGTCGCTTTCGGCCCGGAACCGCTGGCGACCGCGTGGTTCGCTGACCGGAAGCCGGAGCAGTTTACGGTCGACCGCCTGGCCGAATACGTCACCGAACAAGGCAATCCCGGTAATATGCATCATGTAACCCGCATTGTTGTGGAACTTCCGGCGCGACGGCTCCGTGAAGGGATCGTGTACGTCGATACGCCGGGACTGGGCGGTCTCGCCACTGCAGGCGCGGCTGAAACCAGAGCTTATCTGCCAAAATGCGACCTGGGAGTGGTGCTGATCGATGCGGGCGCCACGTTGACCCTGGATGACCTTGGGACCATGCAGGCGCTTTCCAATGCCGGGATCACGGCCGCTGTGCTCTTGAGCAAGGCGGACTTGCTTGAGCCAGCAGATCGCGAACGGGCGGGCAAATACGTCGCGGAACATATACGGTCCGATCTGGGGTTGGATTTGGCGGTTTATGCCGTCAGCATCCGGCCGGGTTTCACCGGCCTTCTAGAGTCTTGGCTTGAGCGCGAAATCCTGCCGCTTTACGACCGACACTCCGAACTTTCGCGCCAATCGCTGAACCGAAAGGTCGAGACACTAAGGCTAGCTGTCGAGGCTGCGCTCAAAGCGCAAATGAGGCACGCTTGCAGCCGCCCCGCGCGCGACACGAAGAAACTGAAGGAGCTCGAATCGGAACTGCGCGCCGCCGCCGGGAAGATTGCGGAAACGCGGGCAGAGTGCATCGATGCGACGGACGAATTACGCGACGCCGCCGATGGATTCATGCGAGCTGCGGCCATTGCGATTGCCGCTAAGCACGGTGAGAGCTCGATCCGGACTGGTATCGAGCAGAGTGTCGCGGAGCGGGCGGCGCGGATCAGTTCTGCGATCGACCATGCGACGAAAAGCGGGCTGAAAGCGCTGCGGGACGCGGCGCGTGGCCTCGGGCTCGCCAGCGAACCCGACCCACGCGAGCTTGCGGATGTTGCAAACGGCATGCCCCGTTTCGATTTGGGCGGTCTTGAGCTGCCAGCGCGGAGGCCCTCACTCGCGCGGTTTCTTGGGGAACGATTCGCCGCATGGAGTCTGGAGCGGCAGGTGCAGGCGGAATGTGGCGAACAGATCCGGGAAGCAGTTCGGATTTATGGCCGCGTCCTTCAGTCCTGGGTGCGAAAGACATTTGCCGATCTCCAGGGTCTCTTCGACAGCTATGCTGACGGCTACCGGGCGCAGCTCAGCCGCCTGGTCGGCGACGGGCCTGGAGGTTTGAAAGAGGAGGCACTGCGCGACGACCTGAGCGCATTGGCCTCGTCACCGGAAAACGCATTGGAGCGAAACGCGTCGTGAGGCATACGGCGATTGACTCCCGCGACTACATTGTCGCGTTTACGTTGTACTCGGCCGACGATTGCCCGCCCGACTTCGAACTGAACTCCGATGTTCGGCTTGATGCAGGTCTGTTCTTGCCGCGCGATGATCCGGACTGGTTCGGCAGGTCGAACTACCCACCTCGTGTTCTTTTACTCTCCGGCGATGAACTGACGGTTGTCGCGCATCCGAGTACGCGCGAGCCGGCCTGGCGATGTCCGTTGAGGCGGCTTGTCCTCTTCGAGTCCGGGCACATGCTCTTGAAAGGCTGGTTCCGCTTTGTCGGGAACGAAGCGGAGAAGAGCCTCCCTTACAACACTCGGGGCTACCGCGCCGTTTCGCGGTTCATGCGCCGATTCCGTCAGGCCTGGCTGGCTTGCGGTGAACCGCCCACGCAAACTGTCCCACCGACACTACCCAAGGAACTCGACCTCAAGTTCGACAACGCTCTCCATCTCGAACTTGATGCTCGCGAAACCGTGCAGGCACATTTTTATGAGGCGCCACGCGAAACCCGATATCGGCGTTGGCTGCTTCCACGCCAAACCCGAACCGCGGGCGAACTGCTGGCGCTGACCGAAAAGCGGCTGGTTTGGATTACCGATCGGTGCGGTGACTCATCGGCGCGCTACGGAACGGTTACGGCGTCGGTACGCCGGGATGGAACCACGGGCGCGGCAGTCGTTTGTGGTGACGCCGGCCCGACCCTCGAGATCCGCCTCGCACACGGATCTTTGTGGAAATTCGCTGTTCGGGCGGACCGGCAGGCCGACGCGGAGACCTTTGCGCTGGCACTCCAGAATCCGAAGACAAGGAATGCGACCAGAGGCGCACAACCGCGAATCTGATGTCGAAGTGGCGCGGCTCATCCGGGCTCTCGAATCACTGGTCGACGGCCAATCGGCAATCGATGAGCTGGTTGCTTGCGGATCGCACGCGATTTCGGCCTTGCGAAGCTTCCTCTTGCACGGCCGGATTGTAAGCGTCCCACAGCCCAGAATGTGGGCGACGGAGGCCCTTGCCCGGCTCGGTGCGAGAGATGTCTTGATGGAATACCTGGAAGCGCCGGACCGCTCCGCCGATGCTCAGCTCTCTTTCGCCGAGGATGCAGTTCGGAACACCGCCGCCCGTCATCTTGGGAATTGGCACGACGAACGAACATTTGAAGCCTTGCTTGGCCTTTGCCAAAAACGGTTGTTGCCGGGTGTGGTCGAAGCGATCGCCGGATTCGACCGAATCGAGGCAATTCCGTGCTTGGATCGCGCTCTCGAAGACGATTTCTGCCGGGCGGCAGCCGAAGAGGGGTTGCGCAGGATCGGCCTTGGCGCGTTCGAGCATTTGATCCTGTCCGCCATGATGCCCTTGCCCAACGCAACCGAGGAAACGCCGTCCAGCCTCGGGCGCCGCCGCAGGATTCTAGCGATTTTGGCGGAGACGGACATTGACGCGCGGAACTGGAGTCAGTTGCGGCTCCTCCTGAGTGAGCCGGATCCTGAACTGCTGGTCGGCACCGCCCGGATTGCCGCTCGCGCCGCGGGCGTCATGGACCGGGCCGCCTCGGCGGCGGCCCTTGTCAACAAGCTGCCCGGCGTACCGTGGCATGCCTGGAAGGACGCGGAAGAGGCACTCATCGCTCTAGCGCCCGAATCGTCGCCGGCCATCGAGGCAGAATTGAGCTGGCGCGCAGCGAGACCACCCCTTCTTGATCGGCCCTGGGTTACCGGAGGCGTTCAGCAGCACTTTCTCTCGAAAGTCGGCCAGATCGAGATGGCGAAGTTGAAAGGAATCGGCTGCGGCCTCGAACAGCTTCGCGGCATCGCGATCGTTAAGCGGCAAGAGATTCACGGTTTTGGTCGGGTTCCAGAAGAGCCTGCCCAGCGCACCCATGCTTGTGGAATCACGCGAGGCCGCGACCAATACCAAGCCGCGCATATGATAAATCCGCTGCAAGAAACGATATGTTCGGAAGCCAGCTCCTTCAACTCCGTCGAAAATCATTGGGACAGGCGCAGCCTCGATCGCGTTCCAAACCAAGCCCTTCAAATGGAGGCTGGTCTGCGCTCCAATCCAAGTCTCAGTATCGTGACCCGGCTTGGCGCGCTTGAGAAACTCAGCATGCCTTTCAGCGATCAGGGCGCGCGCCATTCCACTCAGCAGGCCATGCAGCGTGGCCTCCCAAGCGAAGTATAGAACGCCGGACTGTGCAGCGGCGGCATCCTGAAGGAGCCTGGTTTTGCCGCTTCCCGCCGGACCCAGTATAAGGACGGACTCCCCCTTTGCAAAGGCGTGATCGATGCGCGCACGTTCTTTGCCCATCCCGACCAGGGTAAGCTTCGGGGCTATCGGCACCCGACTTATTTGACTACCAGCACGCTGCAGCATACCGTGCTCGTCAAATTATGAGCCGTCCCGCCCCAGAGATGTTCATAGACCTTGGAGTGGCCCGCGAAACCGATCACCAGGAGATCGATGGCATTCTCTCGGACGAAGTCGCCGATCACTCGCACGGCATGGCCGGCTAGTATCGTGGTCTCCAAATCCAGACCATGTATCGCAGCTCGTGCCCGACATTGTATTCCAGTTGGCCGAAATAGCTGTCGGCGCGATCTTGCTCCTCTCGAAGCTCGTCTATGACCTCCCCATGACGCGGAATCTCTTCCTCCACGCAAATCATTTGAAGCCGAGAGCCCAGTTGGCCGGCGAGGCGCATTGCGGTATCGAATGCCTTGCGGGCCGGTCTCCGTTCCAACTCGTTCGTTTGTTGCTGAGGGATTCGGCGTGGAGCCCCTACAGCACTTATTGCTATAGGAGTCATTGGTCGCAGGACGCGACGATTGGGGCGAACTCCACCGCCTCAACTCTGAGAATACAGCAGGACGTATCTGCTGCGCAATCGCCCTGAGTTTAGAGTCCGCCGTCGGGCCACCGACTGCGCCGGCCAGCACGCCGTGAATATCGGTACGATGGCACTTCACACTTCCGGGACCGCACCTTTCAAGATCATCACGGCACGGACCTTGTCGGCTCTCGCGCCGTGCGGTATATTCCACCGGGGCCATCCGACGAATGGATTCACGCACGCGGCAGGTCACGATTAAGAAAGAAGGGAAAGTCGTAGAGCAATATCTCTCGGTCGTCTCCAGCGACGGAAACACTATCACGGAGACCGGAACCGGCATCAATTCGGCCGGCGAAGAAGGCGAGTTCTCGATAGTCTAAGTGCGGCGCTGACTGATCTGAACGGCGAGAATGACCCCGGTTTCGGGTGTTACCTCTCTCGACTCGCCTGCCGGCCCGTGAACGCTTCCCACCTCCGCACAATCACATCGCAGTACTTCGGGTCCAATTCGATCGCCCGTGCCGCCTGACGCCCTTACAATAAGCGATCTCACCCCGGGTCCGTCAAGGACAATATTCAGAGCTGAATCATGCGGTTACGGATCAGGGGCGAAAAACATCGTGGCAAAGGGATTTTGCTAACCGCTTGCTGATCAACCAGGCGCAAGGGCAACCAATTCTTACGGCTGTACACTGGTCCGATGGCGAATCTTGAACTCGTGGCTTTGATCGTGCGGGATTACGAACCTGCGATCCGGTTCTTCGTAGATGTGCTTCAGTTCGAGTTGTTGGAAGACACACCGTCACTGACTAATGACGGGCGGCCGAAGCGATGGGTTGTGGTCAGGCCGGTTGGAGCTAAGACAGGCATCCTGCTTGCCCGCGGCGACGGCGAGCAACAGGCAACGATGATTGGGCAGCAGTTCGCCGGCCGCGTGGGGCTCTTCCTCCGTGTTGATGACTTCGATGCATCCTACGAGCGAATGGCGGCTGCTGGTGTCCGATTCACGTCGTCCCCGCGAATCGAGGCGTACGGCAAGGTAGCGGTGTTCGTAGACCTCGAAGGGAACCGCTGGGATTTGCTGGGTCCGAACCTTCGAGGCGGAGATGGTGAATGACACCGAGGCCGCCGGGCTATTTGTTAAGTCTTCTATCCATGCGATGCGCCCAATCGGCAATTGAACCTTCGTAGGCTCCGAATCTGATCGATTATACTGGCTCCCCGGAGGCAGGCGGATCGTCTCCGCCGAGCCTGTTTCGGGACAATCTCCGAGTTGCCGACGATACGCCCGGGGGATGACCGTTGCCGGCCACGAGGGCGTCTGCAAGGATTTATGTACGAAGGGCCTGAAGCAACGGCGTATTATAATTTCACATGTTTCCACGTCGCCGCTTTCTGCTCCGTTCTGTCGCTCTCGCCGCATTGGATAAGATACCCGCAAAAGGTCTCTATGCTGCAGCACCCATTTCGAAAGCACTCCCTGCATGGAAGCCCGGCGTTCTCGAAATCCACCACATCGCGACGAATCGCGGCAATAGCGCGTTGTTGATTCTGCCCGACCGCACCACCATGATGGTCGATGCCGGTGCTATCTACGGCACCACGCCGTACCTCAGCGATCCGCTCCCTTCAGCCCAGCGCCGTCCGGGCGAGTGGATCGGGCGCTACGCAAAGCGGCGTCTCGAGGCCAGCGGACCTACAGCCATCGATACCTTCCTGCTTACGCATCTCCACGGCGATCACGTCGGCTATCTCCCGCCGGACGGCCCGCTCTCGTCCGACCGCACATATCGGCTCACAGGTGTATCCGATGTGGCTGCCATCGTCCCGATCCTCAGGTTCATCGATCGCGCGTGGCCCGACTACACCTATCCAGCGCCTGCGAACGCCGATTTCCAGAAGAACTACCGCGCGTTTCTCCACGCACAAAGCAATGCCGGCAAGAAAATCGAGCGTTTTCACCCCGGGTCCAAAGAACAGTTCAGGTTGCAGCACAATTCCGCCGCCTACCCCGGGTTCGAGATCCGCAACCTTATTGCCAACGGTGAGGTCTGGATCGGCGAAGGGGAACAGATAAGAGAACTCTTCCCGGAACTTTCAACTCTCCAGCCTGCCGACTACCCTGCGGAGAACCCCTGCTCTTGTGCCATTCGTCTCCGCTATGGAAGGTTCGGTTACTACACTGGCGGCGACCTCACGAACGACACCAACTACGGGCGTGATCGCTGGCGCGACTCCGAATCTCCGGCCGCGGAGGTATGCGGCCCAGTCAGCGTAGCGGTCACCAACCACCACGGTTACTTCAACGCCAATGGCGACCGATACGTTCGGGCACTCCAGCCGCGGGTTTTTGTCATCCCGTCATGGGATTCCGCACACCCAACTGTCAATGTGCTGAACACGCTGCTCTCCAAGGCCATCTATTCCAGGGACCGCGACGTCTTCGCAACCTTGGTCAAGCAGGAGAATCGCATCGCCAACAAAAAGACCGACGAGCTCAAATCGCGCGCCGGGCACATCGTCGTTCGCGTGGAACCCGGCGGGGAGACCTTCTCCGTGCACATTCTCTCGAACACAGATGAAAGTGACACAGTGACGGCCAGCTTCGGCCCCTATATCTCTTGAGGCATCGTTCCGGTAACCTCTAAATGTCCTGGGAGCCGGGTCTGGCAGATTCGCCATCCGTGTAGCATGAGTGTCGGGTTGTGAGCGCCGATTCATGAGGCCTCGGTCGAGTCACGCGTCACTGGCACAAAGCATCGGGAAACCGATTGCTGAATCGTTGTCCGGAATGGGGACGGTCCACTCGGATCCTGGCGCAGGCTCTTCGAATGGCGAGTGGTACAGGTCGAGGCGACTACGGACATTCTCGCTGGCGGTCACACCGGAACGAGACGAGATCGCGCGCCTATCGGATTGTTCCAGCTATCCCGTCACCAGCCTGCATTGGCCTTTACCAACAACAACTGACAGCTCCTCTTGACAATCTAGCTGAGATACCGCTAGATTCTCTAGGGGAGAGAAAGAAACTGTGATCGTCCAAGGCACTCTCGACATGTTGATTCTGAAAACGCTGGCGCTTGAGCCGCTGCACGGCTATGGGATCGCCCTGCGAATCGAACAGGTCAGCCAGGGAGTCTTTTCCGTCAACGCGGGCTCGTTGTTCCCAGCCTTCCGCAGACTGGAGCGCGAAGGGCGCATCAAAGCTGTCTGGAAGCCCACTGAGAACAACCGTAGAGCGAAATACTACACCCTTACTGCCCGCGGCCGCAAGCAATTGCAGTCGGAAGCCGAAGAGTGGAGCAGGCAAAGCACCGCCATCGCCCGCATCATGGAAGCGTGCTGAGGCGTATGGCGATCTGGAGCAAGTTCTTCGGCGGATTGATGGCGCTCCTTCACCGGCACGAGGTGGAGCAGGAGATGGACGAAGAACTGCGCGCGTTCCTTCAGGCGTCCGCTGAACGGAAGGTGCAAGCCGGCATGAGCGCGGCGGAAGCGCACCGCGCAGCGCGCGTGGAAATGGGCAGCGTCGAATCCGTGAAAGAGGAGATCCGCGCCGCAGGCTGGGAAGGCGCTGTCGAAGCCCTGTGGGCCGACGTCCGGTACTCCGTTCGCGTTCTCGCCAAAGCCCCGGTCTTCACGAGCATAGTGATGCTCACTCTGGCACTCGGAATCGGCGCGAATAGCGCAATTTTCAGCCTGACGAACTCGCTTCTGCTGAAAGCTCTACCCGTTGAAAAACCGGAAGAGCTCATGGAGGTTTCCGGGTCTGGTCCCATTGGACCTTCCGAGTACGGTCTGACGAATCCTCTATGGGAACAGATACGCGACCGCCAGGACGTATTCTCCGGGGTCTTCGCCTGGGGCTCCGAGCAGTTCGATCTGGCCAAGGGTGGGATGACGCGGAATGCCGACGGTTTGTGGGTAAGTGGCGACTTCTTCCGTACACTGGGCTTGAATCCGGCCGCGGGACGTCTGTTCTCTGCTGCCGACGATCGGCGCGGTTGCGCCGCTCTGGCGGTTCTCAGTTATGGCTTTTGGCAATCGCATTACGGTGGTTCCGGCAGTGCCATCGGCAGTATGATTTCGCTTGACGGCCACCCCTTTGAAGTGATCGGCGTTGCGCCGGCCGGGTTTTACGGCATGAAGGTAGGGCGCAAATTCGATATCGCTGTACCCATTTGCACCGCCGAAGTTTTTGACGGACCCAAGTCGCGGCTAGACAGACGCCATTGGTGGTGGCTGCATGTGGCCGGCCGCATCAGGGCGGGGATCGGCATGGCGGGCTTGAAGTCGCGTCTGGCGGCGCTCTCGCCCGCGGTCTACGGAGCGGCCGTCCCGGGAGATTGGATCCCTGAGTGGCAGGAAAATTTCCGCAAACGCGTGATGAGACCGATTCCACTGGCCACCGGTTTGTCCGATTTGCGAGAGGACTACGAGGAGCCGTTGCGGGTTCTCACGGCTGTGGTGGGGCTGGTGCTGCTGATTGCCTGCGCCAATATCGCGAGCCTCATGATGGCCCGTGCCGCTGCGCGGGGCAAGGAAATGGCCATGCGGCTGGCGCTTGGGGCATCGCGCCCGCGCCTGATGCGGCAATTGATCGTCGAGTGCTTACTGCTTTCCTTCGCGGGCGCCGCGCTCGGATTGCTGTTAGCGCGCTGGGGAGATACACTGCTGCTCAACTACCTCTCCGGCGTGCACCGGCAGGTGTTTCTCGATTTCACGTTGGACTCGCGCGTCCTCATTTTCACGGCAGGCGTCGCGACCGTCACCGGGTTGCTCTTCGGCGTCGCTCCCGCACTCGGCGGGACAACTGTGTCCCTCTCCAGCGCGGTTAAGGACAATCACGCTACCGCGGGAGGCCCGCGCACTCGCCTCCGCCTGTGGATCGTGGCATCGCAGGTGGCTCTTTCGCTCGTGCTCCTGGTCACCGCGGGCCTGCTGCTTCGCAGCTTCCGCAATCTGACCACAGCCGATATCGGCTTCAACCCCGAACACGTCCTCCTGGTGAACGTGAACCTCTTCACGGCAAAAACGCCGTCGGTTGAATACACGGCCACGTATGATCGCATTGGAGCGCAGCTCCGTGCGCTGCCGGGAGTGGTTTCAGCGGCACGATCGATGCTGACACCGTTGGGCACGTCGCAATGGAATACCGGCATTGACAGTGACGTGCCACACCCCGTCGTCGGCGGCGACAATACGGCTTATTTCAATTTCGTCGACCGCTATTATTTTGCAACGCTAAGGACGCCGCTGCTCACGGGCCGCGACTTCAACAGCTCCGACTCCGCAAAGTCCCAGCCTGTGGCCGTGATCAATCAAACTCTGGCCGGAAAGTTCTTTCCCAGCGTGAACCCTGTAGGCCATACGTTCCGCGTCGAGGGTGCGGGGCGCCAACTGGGACCGCCCGTGGAAGTCATCGGCGTAACGAGAGATGCCAAGTACGAGTCGATGCGCGAAGAACCAGTTCCCACTGTCTTTTGCCCTTTGGCGCAGACCCCACTCGGAGACCCTGCCGACAGCTTCGAAGTCCGCATCGCACGGCCGCAGCGCGGGATGGGGAAGGCCATCGAGAAGGCTGTCGCCGCCGTCAACCCCGGGATCCCCATCGAAATCCACACGCTGACGGCACAGGTGGATGAGTCCATGACGCGTGAGCGCATGCTTGCCGCGCTGTCCGCATTCTTCGGCGGGCTAGCGCTGCTGCTGGCGACGATCGGGGTCTATGGAACGCTCAGTTATCTGGTGGCGCAGCGACGCGTTGAGTTCGGCATTCGCATGGCCCTGGGAGCGACGTCGCGATCCATCCTCACTCTGGTGCTGCGCAATGTCGCAACACTTCTGATTGGCGGAATCGTAACCGGAATTGGATTATCGCTCGCTACCTCGCGTTTGCTGAGCGCGCTGCTAGTCGGCATCAAGGCGCGAGACCCCGGAACCATCGTGATGAGCGGAGCCCTGATAGCCGCCGTGTCGCTGGCGGCGGGTGTCTTGGCGGCCCGCCGTGCGACGAGAGTTGACCCGATATCGGCTCTGCGTCAAGGGTAAGTTTACCCGGAACGGGCCGCAGCGCTTCACCTTCGGAAACGCCCGAATCCCCTCCCTCCTTGACGAAAGAGCCAGGTTCGGAGGGGTCACGCACGACTCGGACAATTGGCCATAAGCGGCTTCTGGAAAGCGCAGGCTCCGGCTGGATCGTGGGCGATCCGGATCTATGTTGGAGACGGAGTTCCGAGACCGGATGCTGACTGCATCAGCGTTCCAGCCAATCGCGACGCGGCTCGATCCACGGTTCCGGGTTGTTCTTGCTTGCCAATTGCGGCGCCACGGGTTGCGCATGCTCGCACTCGGCCTTCAGGGCGATCATCGCCTCGATATGCTCGGCCTGCTTGTTCAGCCGGAGCCGACCGGCGATTAGGGATTGCAGCGCGGCGTACGCATAACAGCAGGCATCCAGCGCCTCATTGCGCGCGCCGGCCTTCTTCGTCCACTCCCGGTGCGCGAAGCCCTTGCTGTACCGGACGTGGCACGTCTCGGCCGTGAGCTGCTCGAAGTACCCGAGGTCGTACTGATCTCTGATCGGAAAATGGCAGAAACCCGGTCCCGGCTCGGTGATCTTCAGTTGGGCGTAGAGCGCCACCGGACTCGACGACGGTACGGCCGTAGGCGTGTCTACGTCGTCCACGGACTTATCGTCGAGGACAGTATTCACCAGCACACCGTTCTTGGCCAGTTTCGAGATGTAGGGTTTCGAGACATGACGGTGGCGCGCGTATTCCGCCTGGGTCATCCATCGGGACATGCTTTCGGTCGCCATTTTGATTGCCGTCGCCACTATACGCAATCGCGACTGTCCAGGGCAAGGGCGCGATCTCCGGTTGTTTGTGGCAGTTGCGAGGCGCGCCGTTAACTCGGAGCTAACCAGTCAAAAAAGTCTGGGCATGCGCGAATGGCGCAACATGATCACCGCGGCTCGCGCACCAGGTCAGGTCCCGCAAAACAGGATACTAAAGCGTATTGCCCTCAGGCCTGCTTGCGCCCCGGTGTCCGCTGGCTGGCCGGCTCGACGTCCCCAATTGACTAGTTGCCGTCAAAACGATTCGGTCGAAGAGGGAGTGGCGATGGTGCGATCAGGGTCGGGTGAGAGTTGAGGGCGCGGCAGGCTGATGCGAAAAGTGCAGCCGCCTGAGGCGCCGCAGTCGAGGGTGATGGCGCCGCCGTGCGCTTCCACGGCCCATTTGGCGATGGCGAGACCAAGGCCCGCGCCGCCGGTTTCGCGCCACCGGGCTTTGTCGACACGATAGAAACGATCGAACACTCTGCTTTGGTCCTCGAAGGGAATGCCAGGGCCGTTGTCTTCGACTTCGACGCTCGCCTGCCCGACTGCGGTACGGACGCGGATGAAGATAGCCCCGCGGGCGGGCGAATACTTCGTGGCGTTGTGGATGACGTTGACGAGAGCCTGGCGGAGGACGAGGCGATCGGCTTCCACTTGGATGTCGGAATCGCCCTCGACGATCAGTCGCTGCCCGCGCTCTTCGGCCAGGATCTCGAATAATCCGGCGGCCTCACGCGCGAGGTCGAGCAGCGGAACGGGGCTGCGGTGCAACTGCAGATGGCCGGAATCAGCGCGCGAGATAGTGAGGAGGTTGTCCACCAGGGAGGTGAGGCGGTTGACCTCTTCGAGCATGCTGCCGATGCGATCCCGGTATTCGGCGGGCGTGCCATCCTTCTGCAGACCGACTTCACCCACGCTGCGAATCATGGCCAGCGGCGTGCGGAGCTCGTGAGAGGCATCGGACGTAAAGCGGCGGAGCTGCTCGAAGGCCTGCTCGAGGCGGGCGAGCGTCTGGTTGAAGACGCGGGCGAGGTGGCCGAGCTCGTCATCTGTCCGATCGTTGGGCAGGCGGGTGTGAAGATTATCGGGCGTGATCTCCTGGGCACGGCGGGCCATGTCCTCAACCGGTTGGAGGGCGCGGCGGGCGAGCCCGTAGCCGGCCAGGCCGGCGATGCCGAGCACGAGAGGCAAGACGAGCAGGGAAGCCAGCAGTAACTCCCGAAGCCGCGCATAGAGCGCCTCTTCGCTGTGAGCGAGGCGAATGACGAGTGCGTGGCCGCCCAGTATGTGGTGGCGGCTGACGAGGCGGACGCGGGTACCGTCGGCGAGACGAGTGGAACGCTCGGAATAACCGCCGACACCTTCGCCGGGGAAGGGCGCTCCGCCCAAAGCGCGGCCGGCGAGCCGCTCATTGCGGAAAAGCACAGCGCCGGAGGGCGAGCGGACCTCAAGGAAACGGTCGATCACCTCTCTCGATTCCGGATGGTTGTGATAGTCCTCGCGCAGGTGCAGGACGCCATCAGGCGTGAAGTAGAACAGGCCTTCGACAGTTTCGATTTCTTGGACGGAGAAGTGATCGAGCTGGCCGCGGAGCTGCCAGAAAAGCAGCGCGGAGGTCGCGGCCCATGCCAGGAGCAGCATGGACGCGAGGACGCCGACATACCAGAGGGTGAGACGCATGCGAACGTGGGTGGGGCATAGGCGCATTCAGGACCGGTCCTCTTCGCTGAGTAGGAAGCCGACGCCGCGGACCGTCTGGAGGAGCTTGCGGTCGGACTGGCCGTCGATCTTGCGGCGAAGGCGCGCCATCTGGACGTCGATGACATTGTCGAGGGGAGTCTGGCGGGAGGTTTCCCGCCAAACGTCGCGGGCGAGCATCTCGCGCGAGACGACGCGGCCCTGGTTAGCGAAGAAGTATTCGAGCAGCTCGAACTCGCGAGGCGTGAGATCGACGGGGGCGCCTGCGCGGCTGACGGCGCGGCGGGAGCGATCGATTTCGAGATCGGCGATTTGGAGGCGGGCGGGCGGCTGGGCGGCGCCGCGGCGAAGGAGAACGCGGATGCGGGCGAGCAATTCGGGGAAGGCGAAGGGCTTGACGAGATAATCGTCGGCACCGCTATCGAGGCCGCGGACGCGGTCTTCGACGGCGTCCCTGGAGGTGAGCAGAAGGACCGGCGTGCGGATGCCGCGCCGGCGAAGCGTGGAGAGAATTTCGAAGCCGTCGTGGCCGGGCAACATCACGTCGAGGATGGCGAGATCGAAGGGTTGGGAGTGAATAAGATAGAAGCCTTCTTCGCCGGTGTGGGCCACACGCACCGAGTAGCCGTCGGCCTGCAAGCCCTCCTGGAGGGCAGAAGCCATTTTCCGCTCGTCTTCGACTACGAGGATCTGCACGTTCTTCTTATAGGAGCCGGAGCGCCAGATGGCAACTTACGAAATCCTGACGTTTTTCTGACACGGATGTCAGGAAAAGTTCAGGAATTCATCAGGCGCGGCGGCACGCAACGAATGGCAAACTGAACCAGACGCCCGGTTCGGGCGAGGAGGGGGCAGGATGCTGGCACCGGGTCCGGCAAGAAAAATCACCATTCATCTCAACGAGGATACCACCGCCCGCCACGATTTCCTCTACAGCGAGGTCTTCTCCTTCCTGCGGGAGCGCGGGGTGGCGGGGGCGACGCTGATCAGGCCGGCGGCGGGATTCGGCTCACACCACCAGACCCATTCTACGGAAGGCGACGCGGGGGAACGGGAACATCTGCCGGTGCGAATCGAATTCATCGAATCCTGCGAGGCGGCGGAGGCTCTGCTGCCGCGGCTGTGCGATCTGATTACCGATGGGTTGATCGAAACGCACGAGACTACGGTTGTGAAGTCGGCGGCGCGGCCGTAGAGGTCCGAGGGATGACGAGGGGGCACCTGTTCGCGATCGTCTGCCTAATTTCGGCCGCCAGTGCACAGACGCCGGCACGGCTGACGCTGGCCGAAGCCGAGCAGATGGCGCTGCGCAATCCGAAGGTGCGGTCGGCCGCTCTGACGGCGGAAGCGGCGCGAGCGGCTACGGGAGAGGTGCGGGCGGCGCTGTATCCGCAGGTGGCGGCCAGCTTCACGAGCGTGGGCGCTGACCACGATTCTACGCTGGCTGCGGGAACGGTGCAGACATCAAGCCTTTACAGCCGCGTGGCCAGCGGGATGACGCTGAATCAGCTCATCACCGATTTCGGCCGGACGGCGGACCTGGCCGCATCAGCACAGCTGCGGGCGGCCGCACAGCAGCACTCGGCGGCGAGTACGCGAGCGATGGTAGTGGAGGCCGTCGACCGGGCGTATTATCAGGCGCTTGGCGCGCAGAGCGTTTTGCAAATCGCGCGGGCGGTCCTGGAGAACCGGCGGCTGACGCTGCGGCAGGTGCGGGCGCTGGCCGAAAGCTCGCTGAAATCGACGCTGGACGTGAGCTTCGCGGAGGTGGCTGTGTCTGAAGCGGAACTGGCGTTGGTGCGGGCGGAGAACGGCGTGAAGGCGGGGCAAGCGAGGTTGGCGGCGGCGCTCGGGCGGTCGCAGACGGAGCATTTCGAGCTGACGGACGAGCCGTTGCCGCCGGCACTCGAACCGGACCCCGAGACTCTGGTGGCGCAAGCGTTGCGGCAGCGGCCGGACCTGGCGGCGATGGAATCGAACAGCGCGGCCGCGCACAGGTTCGCGGAGGCGGAAGCAGCGTTGAGCCGGCCGTCGATCAGCGTGGTGGGGGTGGCAGGCGGACTGCCGGCCACCGATCCTCACCTGCGCGGGAACTACAGCGCGGCAGGAGTGAACGTCAGCATTCCAGTGCTGAACGGAAAACTATACGCGGCGCGGCGGCGCGAGGCGGAACTGCGGTCGCAGGCGGCGGACCAGGACGTCGAGGAGCTCGAGGTAGAGGTGGCGGAACAGGTACGGCTGGCGTGGCTGGATGCGGATACTGCGTTTCGCGCTCTGGAAGTGACGGCGCGGCTGGTGGCTCAGGCGGAGCAGAGCCTGCGGCTGGCGCAGATCCGGTACGACAACGGGCTGGGAAGCATTGTGGAACTGAACCAGGCGCAGGTGAGCCAGGTGGCGGCGGAGATCGCCGCGGCCAGCGCCAGATACGAATATTTGGGCAAACGAGCAGCACTGGAGTTTGCGGCGGGGGGACTGCAATGAGAGTAAAGCCGTGGGCCGGAGTCATGCTGGTGTGCCTTCTGAGCGGTGGTCTGTGCTCGTGCGGACGTAGCGGAGCAGCGACGCGGGAGGATGCGGCGGCGCAGGAAGCCGCGCCTATAGTGCCGGTGGCGAAGGCCGCCCGCGCCGATTTGGCCACAGACGTGACCCTCACGGCGGAATTCGAACCCTATCAGCAGATTGACGTGATGGCCAAGGTGGCCGGGTACGTGAGCTCGATTCCGGTCGACATCGGTGACCGGGTGCGGGAGGGGCAGCGCCTCGCGGTTCTGGAGATTCCGGAAATGGAAGACGACCTGTCGCGCGCAAACGCGGCGGTGGACCAGGCGGATGCAGAGATCGCCACGGCGCACGATGAGCTGAGCCGGGCGGAGGCCACGCACGAGATGGCGCACCTTTCCTATACGCGGATCGGCGACGTGATCCGGCGCGAGCCGGGGCTGGTTCCGCGGCAGGAAGTGGATGAAGCGCATTCGCGCGACCTGGTCTCGGAAGCGCAGGTGGCCGCAGCGCAATCGGGTTTGCGCACGGCGCAGCAACGGGCGCGAGTGGCGCGCGCGGAGCGGGCGCGCCTGGAAACACTGCACAGGTACACAACGATTTCCGCCCCTTTCAATGGCGTAGTGACTAAACGATATGCGAACGACGGTGCAATGATCCAAGCGGGCACATCATCGCAGACGCAAGCGATGCCGCTGGTCCAGCTTTCGCAGAACGATTTGCTGCGTCTCATCCTGCCTGTGCCCGAATCCGTGGTCTCAAGTGTGCATGTCGGCGAAGAAGTGGATGTGCGGGTGACATCCCTGGGTGAGACGTTCCGCGGGCGAGTGGCGCGCTTCGCCGAGACGATTCAGGAATCGACGCGGACGATGGATACGGAAGTGGATGTCCGCAATCCCGACCTGCGGCTAATTCCGGGCATGTATGCAGAAGTGCGGCTGCGGGTAGACCAGCATGCGCACGCGCTGGCGGTGCCGCTCGATGCGGTGGATCGCAGCGGGGCGTCGCCACGCGTGTTCACAGTGACGGCTGGCGTGGTTCACATCGCAGCGGTGACGCTGGGGCTGGAAAACGCGCAGCGGGTGGAAATTGCCAGCGGGCTGGAAGAGGGAACGGCGGTGGTGGTGGGCCGGCGCGCTGGGCTCCAGGAAGGGGAGAAGGTTGAAGTTCGGCCGGTGGAAGGGCAGGTGCCGTAGGCATGTCGCGCTTCGCCATCCGCACGCCATATTTCATCGTGGTGGTTTGCCTGATCCTGACGCTGGTGGGAATTGTCAGCGTGGTGCAGATGCCGGTGGACCTGTTTCCGGCGATGAACATTCCGGTAGTGGCGGTGGCGACGTTTTATCCCGGCATGCCGCCGGAGCAAATCGAAGGGAATATCACCTACCACCTGGAACGGTTCTTCACGCTGGCCAGCGGAATCGACCACATGGAGTCGCGATCGCTGGCGGGAGCGAGTCTGATCAAGGTGTATTTTCAGCCGGGCACGAACCCGGACTCGGCGGTCACGACGCTCGCCAGCCTGGCGATGGCGGAAATCAGCCATCTGCCGCCGGGCACGCTGCCGCCCTTCGTATTGAGGATGGATGCGTCGAGCCTGCCGGTCTGCCTGGTGACGCTGCGCGGCGAAAACATGAGCGAGACGCAGTTGAAGGACCTGGCGCAAAACGTGGTCCGCAACCAACTGGCGGGCGTGGCCGGGGCGGCGGTGACGCAGCCGTTCGGCGGGCGCTGGCGGGAAATCATGCTGTACGCCGATCCGTTCAAGCTGGAGGCGCGGCAGATGAGCCTGATGGACGTGGTGCGCGCCATGAACGATGCCAACATTGTGCTGCCGGCAGGCGATGTGCAAATCGGCCACTACGACTACAACCTCTACGCCAACAGCCAGGTGAGCAAGGTTTCCGACATTGACTCGGTGCCGGTGAAGCTTTCGGGCGACAAGCCGGTGCGGGTCTCCGACATCGGGACGGTCAAGGACGCGTATGCGCTCCAATACAACGCGGTGCGGGTGGACGGGCAGCGGTCGGTTTACCTGCCCATTCTGAAGCAGGGCGGGGATTCGAACACGATCGCGGTCGTCGATGGCGTGCGGGAAAAGCTGGCGCACCTCTTCGACGTTCCGGCTTCACTGGCAACTCGGGTGGTGTTCGATCAATCGCAGTTCGTCAAAACCGCGATCGGCACGCTGCTCCACGAGGGTGGGATCGGGCTGGTGCTGACGTCGCTCATGATTCTGGTTTTTCTAGGCAGCCTCCGGGCGACGGTGGCGGTGTTCTTTTCAATTCCACTATCGGCGCTAACGGCGCTAATCGCGCTGGAACTCGGCGGCAGTTCGGTAAACACGATGGTGCTGGGCGGACTGGCGCTGGCGCTATCGAGGCTGATCGACAACTCGGTCGTGGTGCTGGAGAATATTTACCGGCACCTGGAGATGGGCGAGCCGCCGCTGGTGGCGGCGGAAAAGGGCGGACGGGAAGTGGCGCTGCCGGTGCTGGCGGCGACGCTGACCACGGTGGTAGTGTTCTTCCCGGTGACGCTGCTACACGGCGTGAGCAAATTTCTCTTCTCCTCGCTGGCTCTGGCGCTGGTGCTTTCGCTGTTCGCGTCTTACCTGGTGGCGATGACGGTGGTGCCGCTGTTCTGCGCGCGTTTCCTGAAGCACTCGGGCGGAGGGCACGAGACGGTGGGAACGGGCTTCGGGGCGAGTTTCCAGCGCGGTTTCAATCACGGTTTCGGGCGGTTTTTGGCGGGGTACGACGTGCTGGTCGGACGGGTGCTGCGGCGGCCGGGGACCTGCCTGGGAGTGTTCGCCGCCTGTTTCGCCGCCAGCCTGCTACTGTTCCCGCACCTGGAACTGGCGTTTTTCCCCAGGACGGATGCAGGGCAGTTCCTGATCAACGTGAAGGCGCCATCCGGCACGCGCCTGGCGGAGACGGAGACGGAGATCGCGCGGCTGGAGGCGCTCATTCGCCGCACGGTCGCGCCGAGCGACCTCGGGATGATCGTGTCGAATATCGGAGTCGATCCCGGCTTTTCGGCGATCTACACCTCGAATTCCGCCATGCACACGGCGTTCGTGCAGGTAGGGCTGAAAGAAGGCCACCGGACTGGCAGCTTCGAATACATGTCGCGGGTGCGGCAGCGGATGGAGCGGGAAATGCCGGAGCTAGTGTCCTATTTTTCTTCGGGCAGCCTGGTGGATGCGGTGCTGAACCTGGGGCTCGCAGCGCCGATCGACGTGCAGGTGGGCGGGACGGACCTGGAGGCAAGCTACCGGACAACGCTATCGCTGGCGC
>Ga0335085_10006365_pt1 | contig 18664 bp, 12 predicted proteins | sample Lox_Sample_45_FD_206712 | JGI IMG/M metagenome (GOLD analysis project Ga0335085, IMG submission 206712) | Soil microbial communities from Loxahatchee National Wildlife Refuge, Florida, United States - Lox_Sample_4.5 | ecosystem: Environmental > Terrestrial > Soil > Wetlands | place: USA...
ATCGATGGCGAAGTGAGGTTTCCTGGAACGTACGGGATCGAAGAGGGAGAGCGGTTGAGTTCGGTGCTGGAGCGCGCAGGAGGACTTCGTGACGATGCGTATCCTGCAGGCGCTGTTCTGGAGCGGGTTGCGGTGCGGCAAATGGAGGAGAACAACCGGCAGGAGATGATTCACCGCATTGAGAGCACCATGCCGACGGTGGCAGCCGGACTCTCAACGCCCCAGGACCAGCAGAATCTATTGCAAACGATGCAGCAGCAGCAACAGCAGGTGTTGGCGAGCCTGCGCGGCCATGTTTCATCCGGCCGCCTGGTGATCAAGATCTCCGCTGATTTGGGCCAATGGGAAAAGACACCAGCGGATGTTGCGATGCGCGCCGGCGACAGGCTCAGCATTCCCAAGCGCCCCGACTTTGTGCTGGTCAGCGGGCAGGTGTACAACGCGACCGGCATCACCTACCGGCCGGGCAAGGACGCCAGATGGTATTTGCGCCAGGCTGGCGGCGTGACGCGCGATGGCGACAAAAGAAACATCTTTATCGTTCATGCCGATGGTTCGGTTGTGGCAGAGCAAGGAAGCACTCTGTTTGGCAATAGCGTTCTCGATCTCCGCCTGCACCCCGGCGATTCAATTGTGGTTCCCGAGAAGGTGATGGGCGGATCGCAAATCTGGCGAAACCTGATTGGCACCGCCCAGATCATGTCGTCAGTGGCCCTGTCCGGGGCGGTGGCGGGAGTGTTCTAGGTATGCCTTGGGGCGCCAAAATCAAATTGCAAATCGATTCCACGAATTCCAATCGCTGCAGAAATGACAGGCAGGTCTAACTGCCGTTTTCCAGATGAACCGAATCATGATCGATACCGACGAACTTGTGGTTCATGAGCAGGAAGCCAGGCAGGCGCCACTCTCACTCGTGGTGTTAAAGCTGTTGTCGGCGAACTTGCGCACCCTGGGTTGGTTCTTCGGCATCGGATTGGCACTTTCGATCGCAATCGCCTTTCTTATCCCCAGCGAGTACACATCGACTGTTCAATTAATGCCACCTGGCTGGCAAAGCACCAACTCTAATCTGACGGCGTCGTTCTCCGCCATTTCGTTAGCTTCGCCCGGCGGGGCCGGTCTCGCCTCAGGGCTCCTCAACTCGCGATCGCCTTCGGGTCCATTGTTGGGGATCATCGCCAGCCGTACAATGCAGGACGATCTGATAGGCCGCTTTAATCTGCAAAAGGTATATCGCGCGAGATACCTGGCCGATGCGCGCAAGATTCTTAGCCGCAGAACTGATGCGAGCGAGGACAAGCCGACTGGAATTGTTTCGATCACAGTGACGGATCGCGACCCGATTCGCGCCCGTGACCTCGCTGCGGCCTACGTGGATGAATTGGATGCGCTGGTTGTAACCATGGACACCTCCGCCGCACACACCGAGCGACAGTTTCTGGACCAACGACTCAAACAGATTCAGACCGACTTGGAGTCGTCGGAACAGCAACTTGGCCACTTCTCAAGCCGCACTGAAACGATGGACCAAAGCGCGCAGTCGAAGGCCATGCTGGATGCGATTTCGACGGTTCAAGGACAACTTATCAGCGCTCAAAGCGAGCTCCACGGCTTGCAGGCCGCCTATACCGACGAAAGCGTTGGGGTAAAGCAGGCGAAGGCGCGGGTAGCGGCGCTCAGCGGGGAACTGCAGAAGCTGGAAGGCTCGGGTGGTGACCGCAATCTTGCCGCCGACGCAAATGAGTCCTATCCGTCGTTGCGGGATCTTCCTTTGCGTGGTGCTACTTATGCCGATCTATACCGGCATACCAAGACGCTTGAAGTGGCCTACGAGCTATTAAGCCGCGAGCTCGAAGCAGCAAAAATCCAGGAAGCGGAAGAGATTCCCAGTGTCAAGGTGCTCGATCCGCCGGTCGTCGCACAGGAGAAAAGTTTTCCACCGCGAATGCTGTTGATTGCACTGGGCGCGTTCCTCGGCCTGCTTTTTGGCGGCGCATGGGTTGTGGGCCTGGATGTGTGGCGCCGGATCGAGGATCAAGATCCGTGGAAGGCCTTTCTGCAAGAATTTCCGGTTTCGGTGCGGGGAGCGAAGCGGCGGCCATGAAAGCAGAGCGCAGCGCAAGATGGTCGATTCTCTCGGCGGGCAAATGGGCGCACATGCTGGGCCTCGACAAGGCCATTGCATACACGGTGGGCGCACGGGTTTGCAGCATCGTCGGCAGCGTTGGCACGGTGCTTCTGATTGTGCACTTTCTCAGCCCCGTGGAGCAGGGCTACTACTACACGCTTCTGAGCCTGGTTAATCTGCAGGTGGTTTTCGAGCTGGGCTTCTCAGTGGTAATTCTGCAATTGGCTGCCCACGAGTGCATTCATCTGAGCTTGCCTCACGATGGCTCTATTGCGGGGAGCGAGACCGCGCATGCGCGCCTTGCTTCGATTTTTCAAAAGACGGTCCGCTGGTACCTTGCGGCATCCGCGCTCATGATTCTGGTTCTGCCGATTGCCGGCGCGTTCTTTTTCTCCCGGCGCACAGGCAGTGGCGCGGGAGTAGCGTGGCAGGGCCCCTGGGCGGTGGCGGTTGTGTCCTGTGTGGCGCTGTTTTTCCTGAACCCGCTTAGTTCATTTATTGAAGGATGCGGCGAGGTACGGCAAGTTGCCGGGATGCGCCTTTGTCAGGCCGCGGGAGGTATCGCAGCCGCATGGATCACGCTGATCCTGCACCACGGGCTCTATGCTCCCGCAATGGTGATGGGCGTTTATATCGTGGTTGCGCTGGCATTCCTTTGGAAACGGCATCGCCTGCTGCTCGGCCTTCTGCGCTACGGTTCCGGTGCAGCCGCTGTCTCATGGCGAGAAGAGGTGTGGTCGTTTCAGTGGAAAATAGGCGTCAGTTCGCTGTGCTCCTACTTCACGATCCAGGTTTTCATCCCCGCCTTGTTCCTTCTTCGCGGTCCGACCGAGGCCGGGCAAATGGGCATGTCGATCAGCATCGCCGGATATTTGTGGACGGTAGTTCTGGCTTGGATGTCGACCAAAGCAACGCCGTTCGGACAGATGATTGCACGCGGCGAATTCGATCGCCTGGATCGGTCCTTTTTCCGGACTCTTTGGCAGGCGGTCGCTGTGCTCGGGGCACTCTTAATTGCTTGTATGTTCGGCGTTCTGGCCATCCAGCATGTGATGCCGAAAGTTGCAGTCCGCATGGTCTCTCCGCGGCTCTTTGCACTGCTGCTGCTGACCGCTCTCAGCACCTTTGTCGTACAGAGTGAAGCTGTCTATTTGCGTGCGCGCAAGCGGGAACCCTTCCTGGTTCAATCGCTCTGCGTTGCCGCCCTCACGCTGTTGGGCGTGGTTGCCCTGATTCCACGTTGGGGCGTGGCTGGGAGCACTGTGACTTACTTCATTTCCAGCGGCGTGATCGCCATCATTTCAGCCACGGCGATCTTTCAGAAGTGGCGCGGGGCTGAGCACATGAGGCGCCGTATGGCGCTGGCGTGCTAGAGGCCCAAAGGAGAAAGAGTGATTTTGACGAAGCTGCGAAAACCGGTCGATACACATGCACCGTGGCTGGCGCACTCCTATCGATTACTCCGCGACCTGACCAGCGCACGGCTTTCGAGGCGGACGGCGTACGGTTTTCAGCTCGCAGGAGATTTCCGGATGGCGCGCCCGGAATTTGAAGCGGATGAAGTACAGACATTTCTCCGCCAGTGCGAAACCTGCGATGCTGTCCTTGATATTGGGGCCAACGTAGGTTTCTACTCGTGTTTGGCTGCAAGTCGCGGCAGGCGGGTGCTGACATTCGAGCCAGCGCCCCGCAACCTAAATTTCCTTTATCGGAACCTGTGGTCGAATGGCTTCTCAGCCGTCGAAGTCTTCCCCATGGGGCTTGGAGCGAAGCCGGGCCTGATGCCGATCTACGGATTCGGCGGCATCACCTCGTTTGTGCCCGGATGGGCGCAGGCATCAAAAAACAGCTCGCATTTCGCGCCGGTTGCGACGCTTGACTTTCTTGTTGGGGGAAAGCTCATTGGCCAAAAGCTTCTCATCAAGATGGATGTGGAGGGATTCGAGCTTGCCGTGTTGTCGGGCGCCCAGGAGATGCTGAACCGTAAACCAAAGCCGACCTGGATGGTGGAGATTTTATTGAATGATCCTGCGGTTCCCTGTGGAGTCAGCCCCAAGTTTCGCCAGGTATTTGAAATGTTCTGGTCCAATGGCTACCGGTCGTTTGCGCTGGGATCCAAGGTAGCGGAAGTTCTCCCTGGCCATGTTGACGATTGGGTCGCGTGCGGCCAAGTCGATCATGACCTGCATAACTTCTTGTTTATAAGCGAATAGAATGGATGGACCGACCAAGCAAAGTGCTCATAACCGGAGGCCACGAAGCAGGCGGTCTCTCTGCTTTTGCTGAGGCGCTTTCCGAAGGCTTTCGACAGATCGGGATACCTTCCGAGGTCATCTCTCCCCGCGACATTTGGTCTCGATGGCGTGAGCTCCGCAGCCAGGCGGTTCTCAAGATCCTGAGCACGACGGCTGTCTTTGCCGCTCCTTTTGCACGCCGCACAATCTGCGTCGCGCATGGGTTTCCATATCCCGATCTGCAAGGTTGGGGCAAAGTTTTCGGATTCATCGGATCTTATAAACTCGCGAATGCATTCGAACAGGTTAGGTTTGTTTCAGTATCCGATTATCTTGCAGTGCATCTCAAGCGCGTCTATAACGTGCGGGTAGACGCGGTAATCCGTAATCCTGTTCTGCCTGTCTTCGAAGAGGCATTCGATCATACTGCTCAAACGAGAAATCTGATTACTTATGTGGGACGGCTCGTTCCGTCCAAGGGCCTTGACCGGCTTTTACCCGCGATTGGCGATTTAGTCGACGAAACACCACAGCTACGCGCCTGGGTAGTAGGCGACGGAGAATCGCGCCGCGCTCTTGAAAACACGCTGTGTTGCAACCCGGGGATTGAGTTCAAGGGATCGCTGAGTCCAGGAGAAGTTCGGAGTTGTCTTCGCGAAACCAGGGTTTTTGTGTCGGGCAATCCAGTTGAGCCTCTCGGTATCGCCTATCTGGAAGCGCTTACCCAGGGTTGTGTGGTCGCGATGCCCGCGTGCGGAGGAGGTCTCGAGATTGCCCCTGACTTAGTCGGAGGTCAAATTCAGCTCTTACCCATTTCATTAAGGCGTCACGAAGTCTTATCGGTCCTCCGGCGCTCGTTATCCGTCACCGCGCGGCCAAGAGCGTTACCCAACCACAACGTCAAAGCAGTCGCCTCCGCATACCTGAGAGCCGACGCTCGCAGAATCGGCAGTAAGTGTTCGGGCCACGAAGAGACAGTATGAGCATAGTCGCATGATCGCCAGACCTCGATGCGACGAACGGAATAATCCTGCCAGGTGGCTGTTTCTCGCTGGCTATATCGCCGCATGTGTTCTTTTCTGGTGGCTTCCCGGTATTTTGATGCGTACAGTGCTGCATACCGAAGGCGACATAAGCGGCTGGTCATTTTGGGTGAGCGTCTCAGCATTGGCGTGCTTCGTTCTCGGATACGTGACTCGTCCACCGCACAGGCCGCGTTCTCCGGGCGGCCAAGCCCTCCTGCCAGTATGTCGCGAGTTTTCGTACAAAGCTATGTTGTGGATCGCGCCGGTTGCATTCCTTCTCGCTGGCCGCTTTGCACTTTATCGTTCGACCGTTGCTTACGGTGAGGGCCACGGAATCTCACTGGCATACCAGGCGGTCCTCTACGTTGAGCTATTCTTCGGTTTCATGTTTTTTGGGTCTGTGGCCGATTGGCGCACCGACAGGCGGCGCCTCATCTTGACTGCGGTGGTTCTCGTGCTCCCTCGGGTCATGGTTTCGCTGCACTGGGGGCGATACTTTTTAGCTCAAGGAGTGGTTCCTCTTCTGCTCATCGCTCTTGCTCGCGGGTGGTTCAGGATCTCGTCGACTCGAATCGTGCAGCTTTTCGTTCTGGTGTTTCTGATTGTGATGGTCCCTGCTATCACGCGGGGCGACAGGGTGTTTAGCGGGGGCCTTAATGAGGACGCCACTATTGTCCATTTCTTTGAACAAGGGAGTACGCTGCGCTTTTTTGATCAATACTACGAGGCAAGCTTCAAAGGTCGATGCCCGCTGCTCTGGATGTCCCTCACTGACAAGGTTATTCCTTACCGCTGGCTGAACATTTGCACGGTTCAGGTCGGGGATCGGAAAGGCCTTCCTGCCACTCTCGACAACGTTCTGACACGCCAGACGAGTAACGACTTACTGCGGGGATCTGGCTCGAATTATGTCCTGGAACTGTACCTCACTGGTGGACTCGGCGCTGTGTTGATCGGCTCTGTGTTGTTTGGTTTCACATGTCGGTGCTTTATCGAATGGATTGGATACGCCTCTATTTATTCGGGGATATGGGCGGAATGTGCTATGCGAGCATTTATGGCTCCCAGGGGGGCCCTTGGTTACACCTATGAGCGCATTCCAAGCCTCTTGTTCGCGACGGCGGTGACAAGTCTGATTTGCTGGATGGGATTAGTGCTTCGGAGGCCTGAATCGACAAACAGTTCCCAGGCTCCGGTAGCTTAATCTTCAACATTATGTCAAGTCCCTCTTTCAAGTGGCTTAATGACGATATTCCGTAAGGCGCATCACAGCGGGATGAAAATAACTTCCTCTCAACTTCTCTAGGAGAGCCACAATGCGCGTATTGTTCTTAAATCCTCCGTTTCACGCCAGGTTCTCAAGAGAGCAGCGCAGCCCGGCTGTGACCAAGAGTGGCACGCTTTACTACCCGAAGTGGCTGGCTACGGCAGCGGGCGTCGCTATCAGGAACGGCCACGATGTAGATCTGGTGGACGCGCCCGCGAATGGCCAATCGGTGCAGGCAGTCATCGACCGCATTGAGGCGAAAAACATCGAGGCGGTGGTGTGCGATACGTCCACGCCGAGCATCGTGAACGACGTGAAGGTCGTCGAGGCCCTCCTGGCCGCGCGACCACGGCTGCATGTGCTGCTCGTGGGGCGGCATGTATCGACCTTGCCAAAGGAAACCCTTGCGATGTCACCGAAGCTTGAGGCGGTGGCAATGCGCGAGTACGAATACACGGTGCGCGACTGGCTTGCGGCCAAATCCTGCGGGGCAGACTTATCTGGTGTTGACGGACTCGTTTATCGCGACTCCGTCAGCGGCGAGCTTCTGATGAATCGGGAGCGGGAGCCCATTGGAAATCTCGATGAGCTTCCCTTTGTGACCGAGGTCTACAAGCGCTTTCTCAGTGCGCGGAACTACTTCTACGGGCATTCGCTTTGGCCCCTGGCGGTGTTCGATACCAGCCGCGGCTGTCCATACCACTGCGCGTTTTGCGTGTATCCGCAGACATTCAGCGGACACACGATGCGATACCGGTCGATTTCGAATGTCGCTGACGAGTTCGACTTTGTGGCGCGCGAACTGCCAGAAGTCAAGTCGGCGATGCTCGAAGACGATACGTTCATTGTGAACAAGCCGCGGACGCTCGATCTGGCACGCGAGTTGATTCGGCGCGGAAATCGGTTGCCTTTCGACGCCAACTGCCGGGCCGACATCGGCGCGGACAAAGAACTGCTTACAACTCTGCATGCCGCCGGCGCGCGGCTCTTCTGCGTGGGCTTTGAAAGTGGTGACGTGGAAGTGATTCATGGCATGCACAAGAATAACGATGATCGTCGCGACGCGAAGTATCACGACGAGGCCATGCGTTTTGTGCAGCGTTGCCGCGAGTCCGGGATCATGGTGCACGGATGCTTCATGGTTGGGAATCTGAATGAGACGCCGGCCAGCATGGAAAAGACGCTGATGTTCGCGAAGAGGCTGCGTCCGGACACGGCGCAGTTTTTCCCGATCATGGTGTATCCGGGCACGGCAGCTTATCGCGAGGCAAAGCAGCGCGGTTACATTCAGAACGAGGATTGGGGCGCGTGGCTAACCAAGGAAGGGTTGCATAACAGTGTCGTAACGCTCCCTCATATTACTCATCAGGAACTTGTAAGCTTCTGCGATCGTGCGCGGCGGCGGTTCTACTTAAGCCCTTCGTATCTGACTTACAAGCTCGTGCAGTCTGTCAAGGATAGGCGGGAGCTGCAGCGCAATCTCAAGGGTTTTATCACGCTGTCAAAATACCTGCTCTTTGGGAGCCGGCATGGCAAAGCTGAGGCGCCACTCGAGAGTCATGAACTTCCGCACAAGCAGGAACCCACCGGGCTTTATCAAATCGCAAGTGCGGGACAACTGGAGACTCTGCATGCGTCTCGGGAAGAATCGGGCGATTTGGTGAACACGCCCAATGGAACGTTCGACTGATTCCATGTACGCTTCGATCATCATTCCCACATTCAACGGCGCAAACCGGATCGGGCGCTGTCTCGACTCGCTGTGCGGACAGACGGCAGGCCGTCAGGTCGAGATTATTGTCGTGGACGACGGCTCAAACGACAACATTGCCGATGTAGTTGGGCATTTTGCCGGGGTCCGGCTGATTCGTCAGGCGAATGCGGGACCTGCCGCGGCGCGGAATCACGGCGCTCGCGAGGCTGCCGACGATCTGATTCTATTTACCGATGATGATTGCGAACCCGCGCCGGGATGGCTCGATGCAATGCTGGAGCCTTTCGGCGACCCTCAGGTCGTGGGCGTGAAGGGCGCTTATCGGACACGGCAAAGACCGCTCATGGCGCGATTCGTTCAGGCAGAGTATGAGGATCGTTACCGTTTCATGGCCCACCTCTCGAACATTGATTTCATCGACACGTATTCGGCGGCATTCAGGCGCGAGCGGTTTCTGGAGATGGGCGGGTATGACACGGAGTTTCCAGTGGCATGTGCTGAAGATGTGGAACTGTCGTACCGGATGTCGGCGAAAGGTTGGCAGATGAGGTTTGCTCCGAAAGCCATCGTCTATCATCAGCACCCGGATTCGCTTGGTCGATATCTGAAGAAGAAGTTCAAATTTGCATTTTGGCGCGTCCTCGCGGTGCGAAAGAACCCCAGTAAGGCAGTCAAGGACAGTCACACACCGCAGCTGATGAAACTCCAGTTGATTTTTGGCCCGGTGGCCGTTGCCTGCTTCGGTCTCGATCTACATCTTCGGCCGGTCATACCCATGACCGCCATCGCAGTCGGCCTGTTTCTAGTCTCGACGATTCCGTTTACGCTGCGCAGCGCATTGCGCGATCCAGCGGTCGGAGTTATTTCGCCAATGGTTCTGGCGGCACGCTCGTTCTCGCAATTATGCGGCGTTCTTGCCGGAGTTCTCAAAGCCCCAAAGCGCTATCCATGAGAAGAGACTCTCGAGCTTTGAACTCCGCCGCCGTGGACGAAACCGACACGCGTGTCCGACCCTTCGCAAGAGTTAAAAAGAATTAATTCTGCAAGACTCCCAAGTTCAGCGTTGATTGCTTTCTGGAAGTGAGCCTGCTACGAGCCAAGCAGCGGGCGACCTCTCTCATCTGCTGAATTCATTCGTAAGTGTGGGGCGAATCATGATTGCAGAACTGCGGCGATACGGACTCGTGCTAAGGGCAGCGATTGTTGTGCTGCCTCTCGTTTCATTTGTGTTGGCGGGCTTCCTTACTGTTCATTGGCTGGGGATCAAGCCGGAGTTCACGTCGGCTGAGTATGTTTATCTGGCGCTATTTACCACCATGGTCTGGTCGATCGTGGCGGAGCGTCAGGAAGTCAGCAGCATTGCCAAGGTCACCGCGGAAAACACGGGAATTCGCGCATCGTTCGCTGCCTGCGGCATGACGTATGTCGCGAATCTCATTGCGCTGTTCTTCGTGCATCAGCTCTTCTATTCACGGGCGTTTATTATTCTCAGCGCAATATTCCTGCTGCTTTTGACCGTTTCAGTGCGCACGCTCATGCGGATTTTGCTTCGGACAGTTGGCGAGCACCGCCGGGCGGTCAGGGTACTCATTGTGGGAACGGGCCGGTTTGCGGCGCAAGCGGCCACACGGATTCAGCGTAATGAGTTCGTCCGCTCTGCCGTTGTGGGCTATATCCAATTGCCGGGAGAAGAGATTCGCGTAACGAAGGTGCCCATCTTTCAATTGGACCAAATGGATGCCATTGAGAATCTGGAAGCCGACAATATTCTGATTGCGGTCCCGACGGACGAGTTTAGCTGCCTGCGGCGTTGCATTTCAAAACTGAATGGTTTAGGCAAACCGATTCGGATCATTGTGAACTCGGGCAATGGAATGAAGGTGCGTGACCGGGTCATTGAACTCGGGCGCCTTCAGATGCTGGATCTCGATCCCAGCCCGATGCCGTCGATCGGGTATTTCCTTTTCAAGCGTGTCTTCGATGTGGTCTTCTCCACCGCGGTACTGCTGGTTTTGGCCATTCCGATGCTGGTGATCTCCATAGCGATACTGTTGACGTCTCGCGGTCCAATCCTCTTCAGGCAGCGGCGCGTGGGCAGAAACGGCAAGGTCTTCACAATGTACAAATTCCGAACCATGCAGGTGGCTCCTACGCGCGAAGGAGACACGCTCTGGACCGGAGAGGACGACCCACGGCGCACTGCGATCGGCTCCTTTTTGCGGAAAGCAAGCCTGGATGAGCTTCCGCAATTCTTCAATGTTTTAAAAGGCGAGATGAGTGTCGTGGGGCCAAGACCTGAGCGTCCGCATTTTGTCGGAAAATTTCGCAAGAACATCACTCTCTATCAAACGCGGCATCATCTCAATGTCGGGATCACGGGGTGGGCGCAGGTCAATGGGCTGCGAGGGGATACGTCAATCCCGAGGCGGGTTCGATATGACCTTTACTATCTGCACCACTGGAGCATGTTATTCGACATGCGCATCATCCTCATGACCATTTGGGGCGGATTTATGGGCAAGAATGCTTACTAAGGGATGCGAGATCCACTCGCGGGCTCGCCGGCGATGCGATCGAGGGCTCAAATTTGCTTGGCAACAGTCAGGTGCGTTCGCGTTTGAATTTCGGCGCAGATAGAGGATTCGATCTAAGTAGCGCGTAATTAAAAGAACCGAAGGAAGCGAAAGGCCACACACCGTAACGCCGGTGCGTGGCCTTTTTGTTGTTGGTGCAGCAGCGCAGCTTCAGGCAATTTCGTAAGGATGCCGCTGATGCCGGGAGAGCAGGCTGGCTGCAATATCGTCGCCCTGGATCATTTCAGTCTTGGGATCCCAGTAGATATGATGCTGTACCTTCATGACGATCCAATGCAGCAGGCAAGTGGAACACGCGCGATGACCGACCTCAGCCGGCGCGACAGGTGCCTTTCTTGAATGGATGCAGTCGAGCCAGTTTCCATGCTGATCGTCGGAAGTGTAGACGTGATATTCCGTCGGGCCAATCACCGATTCGAGAATTGCGGGGTCACTGGCGCGGAGAGGGACGATCGGAACGGGGGCAGAATTCAAGGACGCAGTCGGGGTGGTCCCGGTGTCGCGGCAAACAAAGATCCAGCCTTTGTCGCCAATCCACTTGATGCCGTTTTCAAAGTCGCCGGAGATCGTCATCACGACGCCATTCTCATAACGGCCGTAGGTTTTGAAGGATCCATGCACGTTCCAGAGCCCTTCGGTTGGGAATTCGGCGCGGCCCCAGATTTCGACGGGACCGGTGAGCTCCGTATCCATGCCCCAGTGCGCAGTATCGACATGATGCGCGCCCCAGCCGGTAATCATACCCGCGCCGAACTGCTCCATGCGCAGCCATCCGGGGCGGTCGAAACCCTTTTGAGGCATGACGCGATCGACCGTGTAAGGTACTTCAGGTGTTGAGCCAAGCCACCCATCGTAATTGAATCCCGCAGGAATCGGCATGGGCTGCGGATTGCCGCCGGCAGGGTCGCCTGGAAGTCCGATCTCAACCCGCTGCACAGTGCCGATGCGGCCATTGCGAACGAGCTCCACGGCGCGGGCAAACTGTTTCCACGAGCGCTGCTGCGATCCCACCTGGAGAATCTGCTTGCTGGCGTTCACGTGATCGACCATGATGCGTCCTTCCCGGATGGTCAGCGACGCCGGCTTCTGGAGATAGACGTCCTTGCCGGCGGCCACAGCGGCAACGGCAAGCCTTGCGTGCTGATGGTCGGGAGTTGAAATCAGCACCGCATCGATCTCCTTGTTGGCGAGAAGTTCTTTGTAGTCTGAATATCCTCTTGTGCCTGTGTAGGGCTTGCCCAGCTTCTTCGTATAGGCATCGTTTACAAATTGCTGGCCCAGCTCGACACGTTCCGCGCTCAGGTCGCAGACGGCCACAATGCGGTTGTCACGTCCGGGAACGCCGGTGAATTGCAACACGCCGGGCATATCGTGGCCGCGCGAGATACGGCCAGCGCCGATGGCGCCGATGTTGATTCGATTGGAAGGCGCGGTGGCGCCGAAAACCGAGTTGGGAACGATGGCGGGGAACCCGGCGGCGATGGCGCCCGCGGCGGAAGTTTTGATGAAGGCGCGTCGAGTCGCGATCATGGATGATTCTCCTGAGCAGTGAAGGCGCAGCGGACCCAATCTACACCATCCGAGTGGGGGCTGTCTCTTTCGCGCAACGCCTTCAGTGATAGCATCATAGTTGACAGATGCAAACAAAAAAGCTGCAGATCATTCCCCTGGGCGGGCTGGGCGAGTTCGGCATGAACTGCCTGGCGGTGCGCTGGGAAGACGACATTATTGTGATCGACGCGGGACTGATGTTCCCCGAGACAGAGCTGTTGGGCGTCGACATTGTTGTACCCGACATCACCTACCTGATTGAGAACAAGAAGCACGTTCGGGCCATCGTGCTGACGCACGGGCACGAGGACCATATCGGGGGATTGCCCTGGATTCTGAACGAGCTGAAAGTTCCGGTCTATGCAACCGAATTTACGCTGGCCTACGTGGAAGACAAGCTGGAAGAGCACCAGCTTCTCGATGAGATTGAGCTGATCGAGATCGAGCCGAAGACGAAGTTCACGATCGGGCCGTTCACGATTGAGCCGATCCGCGTAACGCATTCGCTGGTGGATTGCGTGGCGCTGGCGGTCGAGACGCCGGTGGGCGTCATTATTCATACGGGCGACTTCAAGATCGATCTGGCGCCGCTGGACGATAAGGCGTTTGACCTGCACACCTTTGCCGAATACGGCAAGCGAGGCGTGCTGGCGTTATTCCAAGACTCGACCAATGTGGAGCGGCCGGGCTATACGCCCAGCGAGCGCGCGGTGATTCCGCGGCTCGACGAGATCCTGACGCAGACGAAACGGAAGCTTTTCTTCAGCTGTTTTTCATCGTCGATCTACCGTATTCGCATTGCCATGGAGCTGGCGCGCAAGCATGGGCGCAAGGTGGCAGTGATTGGCCGGTCGATGGTGGAGAGCACGGAGATTGCGCAGGATCTGGGCTACATCGAGATTCCGCCGGGGTTGATGATCAATCCGGGGCAGATCCGCGACTTTCCGCCGGAGCAACTGATGATCCTGATCAGCGGAACGCAGGGCGAACCGCTGAGCGCGCTGAGCCGCGCTGCCGTGGACAACCACAAGCACGCTCACATCGATGCAGGCGACACCGTGGTTCTGAGCTCGAGAATCATTCCCGGCAACGAGAGCGGGATCTTCAGAGTGATCGATCACCTGAGCCGGCGCGAGGCAAACGTCATCTACGACGACGGGCAGCATGGATTGATCCACGTGAGCGGACACGGAAGCCAGGAAGAGATGCGGCTGCTGATCAATCTGGTGCGGCCCAAGTTCTTCGTCCCGATTCACGGCGACTATCGATTCCTGCGGCATCATGCGCAGTTGGCGATGGAGACGGGCGCGGTGGAACATGCCATCGTGATTGAAGATGGCGACGTGCTGGAACTGGATAAGGACGACGCGCGCAAAAAGGACAAGGTGACGGCGGGGCGCATTCTGATCGATTCCGGGTCTTCAATCGACGTGGTGGAGGATCTGGTGATCCGCGACCGGCGCATCTTGTCGGAAGACGGCGTTGTGCTGGCGGTAATGGCCATCAACAAAAGGACGGGCAAAGTGGAGCGCGAGCCGGAAGTGCTGATGCGCGGATTCGGCGGCGCGGACATTACGGACCAGGCGCGCTTGATGGTGCTCAAGACGCTGGACGGGTTGAGCGCGGAACAAAAATCCGACTACGGCATGGTGACCGAGCGCGTGCGCGTGGAACTCAAGCGGCTCATTCAGAAGAGTACAGGGCGGCGGCCGATGATCATGCCTGTGATCCTCGAGATCTGAAGTGCAGGGACCCGAACTATTGAGTTAGCGAAAAGGCCCCGTAATGGGGCCTTTTCCGTTAGCAAGTTGGCAAGGTTCTTGGGCCGCGAAAAAACGACGGGTGGATCAAGGTTTGCCTTAATTTCCGCCGGCACGCCTCGGAACCACCCATTCGCGATACGAAGGGGCCCGAAGGCGTTGCGGATTGTTCGTGGTCAGCAGGTCTCGCGCAGAACGGCTCGTCGATTCCTGAGAATTCATCTGGTCTGTGATATCGATGCCAATACCAATCATGCGCTTGGAATCCTCACCGATCATCACGCCGCGTGCTTCAATCCAGCAGATTGAACCGTCCGGTCTCAAGACCCGATATTGAGCCGCGTATTCGTCGGTTTCGCGCGTAATGACCTTTCGAATCGCCGATTCTACAAACACGCGATCCGCGGGGTGGATCCTGGGAACGGCATCCGCAACCTTGCTGGAAAAGGTATCGCGCGTGAATCCCCATTGGCGGTAGGACTCATCGGACCAGACGACGGTATTCGCTTGGGTGTCCCAATCCCATAGCCCGATGCGCAAACCGGCGCACTTCGCCAATTCAATTCGCTTCTGCCAATCGGTTTCGATGAATTCAATGCGCTTCATATCGGTGATATCCCGGACCACACAGGCAACTGCTTCCACTTCGCCTGAAACTTCAATCGGCGAATACGAAACGCTCAAGTCACGCATTCCGATCCCGGGCAGCTCATACTCCATGCTGTAAAGCACGGGATTCCCGCGGAAGCACCGGTCCAGATTCGGTATGACAATCTTCTCGATCAGTTTCCTGTCTCTGAATGTCCGGATCGACTGCCCTTCCAGCCTCGTGTTGGCCCCGCCGAACGCTTCAAGGAAGGCGCGATTTGTGAGCACATACCGGTAATTCCGATCGACGACGGCGACCATTTCATCAAGACCTTCGACGAGCCGCTCGTATTGCCGGAGCTTATCCTCGGCAGATTTTCGAGCCGTAAAATCCACGACCGCGCAAGATACGCCTACGACCTCTCCAGCCTCATCGAATGCCGGCTGGTACGAGGCAAGGAAGGTCTTCCGGCTGTGTCCGTGAGAAGCCGGCTCGCGAATCTCCAGATCGCAGCTCCCCTTTCCATTCAGGGCCTCGAGTATGTGATCCTCGAAAAGCGGGTACAATTCCGGAATGACCTCGGCGATCGTCTTTCCATAGTGATCCTCAATCGAGAGACCATGCATCTCGGCAAGCCTGCGGTTGATGTTGATGTATTTCAGATCTCGATCGAGAAAAGCCAACCCTACGGGCGCGCCGTCGTAGACCGCCTGGAGCTGAGCCAGACGTTGTGACGGAAGCCCCTCCCTGCAAATGATGGAGAGCCCGACGCCTTGATCGCGGCTGCGCAAAATCGCGCGTGGGCGTCGCAACTCGATGAGTGACGGAAGCTCCTCAGCCGGCGCTGGCCGTCCGTAATACCAACCCTGCCCCATATCGCAGCCAAGGCGCACGAGCATGTCGGATTGTTTGCGGGTCTCGATGCCCTCGGCTATCGTTTTCAGCCCGAGGCTTTGTCCAAGCCCCACGACGGCGGCTACGATCTTCCGGCTCTCGCGATCGGTGGTCATGGAGCTGACGAATGAACGGTCTACTTTCAATTCGTCGAAAGGGAGAGACTTCAAATGATAGAGACTGGAGTAACCCGTTCCGAAGTCATCCAGCGCAATGCGGCATCCCATCGCCTTCAAATCCTCAGCTATTCTGCGGGCGGCGGTCATGTCCTCCGCTATTGCGCTCTCAGTGATTTCAACGGTTGCGCATTCAAGGGGGAACCGAGCGTCATCCGCGATCTGCCGGATATGTGCCGCTAAGGTCAGATCTTTCAGTTGCAGCGGGGAGATATTGAACGCCAGCCGGAGACCCTTTCCATGGAGCGCGACGGCCTCAAATGCTTTTTGCAGAACCTGGCTGCTGACCTCCCCGATCAAACCATTGCTCTCTGCCAGGGGGATAAAAATGTCTGGGGGGATCGTGCCGAGATTCGGATGCTTCCAACGTGCGAGCACCTCAAAACCGTGAAGCTCGCCCGTCGCGAGAACCACGATGGGTTGAAAACACGGAAAGAATTCTCCATTTTTCAAAGCACGGATGAGGTGCCGTTGGTATGGTTTCGATGCCTGGCCCATGTTAACAATTGGCTAAGTTCGGGTCAGTGCCGAAGATGTGATTTAAATCACTCTCCTGCTCGATCAGGCACAAAGTCAGGGCCTGGCCTTTCGTGCGAGGCAAGAAACTACCTACTCAGTCCTGTCGGTGGAAGCAGCTCATTCCAATAGGACTTGCGCGAGAAGGGTTCTCGATGAGCGCATATTTGCTCATTCACTCTTCGGGAGGAAGAACAGGACTGAAACGTCCCTTGTGGAATCGAATTTTAGCCCGGGGTGCCAGAGATGGGTCGGGTTGGGATTTGGCGGGCGAGTAGAGCGGGTTTCTCAGTACGAACTTATCCGCAACTTGCGTGGCTTCCGAATAGCAGGTCGGTCGCTCAGAGCAAAATCAGTGGACCGAAGCAATTGCCGACGGGAGATATCAAGGGTCGGCCCTATGAGCGCTGAGAGGAGCGTTCTACCTGGCCTGATTGAACCATGCAGCCGCTCCCTCTTCAAACTTGTCGTCTGTTAATTGCCGAAGCCCGGTCCCATCGGCGCGGATCGTGAAAATCTCGCCGTAAGGCTGATGATCCATGCCGACGGCCCGTTCATCCTTAAAGCCCATCCGCGCGCTAGCGAAGATCAGCTCGGTTCCGTCCGGCGACCAACTCGCGTGCGCGTCACCCGGCGAGCGAGTCAGCATGTGCAGGCCACTCCCATCCGGCCGAATCATATAGATGCGGTACTCCTGGTCTGCATCGCGGTTGCTGGTGAAAGCGATCCAATCCCCTTTCGGCGACCATCGAGGAAAGTTGTCGCGCTGCCCTCCGGGATTCGTCAGGTTCACGCATGCGCCCGTTGCCAATGTCTGGATCACGAGGTGTCCATCCTGTTCGTAGGCAATCTTTTGCCCATCGGGCGACCATGAAGGGAATCCGCTGTTGCTGCCCACGGGCGTGATCGTTCTGATCCCAGTTCCGTCGCTATTCATCACGGCCACTTGCGCCGTGGGACGGTGCGGGCCGGGGAAGTAGACGCCCTCTGAAAATGCGATGCGACTGCCATCGGGCGACCACGCCGGAGCCAGGGCAAGACCATCCTTTTTGTCGAGAATGACCCGCTGGTCGCTGCCGTCCTGCTTCATCAACACCAGCGTCTTGAAGCCGATCGATACCGCGAAATCGTCGCTCCTCGGGGATTTCGTGGGAAAAAACATCGCGGCAAGCTCGACGAACCGGAACTTCGCATCCCGCGAATACGCCGGAAGCACCTCGGGCTTCTGGTCGAAATACTTGCAATACACCACATACTTTCCATCCGCCGTCCACGACGGCCCCTGGATCAAACCCGGCTTGCCGTCAACAAACGTGCCATCTGCCTGCTGTACACGGATCACTCGCGAGCCCTTCACATTGACGAGGTATCCCAGTGCATTGCCCGGCAACGGTTGCGGGCTCACGCGCACGCCGTCCCCGGATGTGTACTGCTTGAACTCGCCAGTTTGGAGATCGACAGAGACGATCTCGGTGCGCCCTCTCTCCTCGTCGCCAATCTCAGCGTAGTACGCGCCGACCTCGTTGGTTTCGTAGTAGAAGATTCGTTTGCCGTCCGCCGACCAGCGGGGCGAACCAGCGACACCGCGGCCTCGCGTGACCTGACGCAGTCCAGAGCCGTCGGGATGAATGACGTACACCGCCAGCGATTGCAGCTTTTCGAAGCTCCCGGGAACATGGCCGGCGTGGTTTCCGCGATCGGAGGAGAACGCAATCCACTTGCCGTCAGGCGACCACGCGGGGCGGAAGTCGCCTCCTTCGCCAAGGGTGAGAAGACGCGTGCGCCGCGAGGCCAGATCCATCACCCATAGCCGCGCCCGCCCAGTTCCACGCGTGGAAACAAAGGCCAAAGACTTGCCATCCGGTGAGAGCACAGCCTGGTCATCGAAGGCCGGATCGTCTGTGAGCCGCTCCAGTCCGGTGCCGTCGGGGTGCACGCGATATATATCCGCCGACCCGTCACGCTGCGAGGTTAAGACGACCCATCGCCCGTCCGCAGAGAACGAAGGAGAGTAGTCCATCCCTGAAGAAGGCAAGAGGGCATGCTCGCCGGTGCCGTCGCCGTTCGCGATGAAAAGCTGGCAGTGCACTGGGGTCCTGTCCATGCTGAACATGACGAGCTGCTGTTGCGCGTAAGCGAGAGGGAACACAAGAGGCGCGGCAACCACCAGAAGCAGGCGTGCGAAGTTTTTCATGGATCTTCCTCGATGGAGGGAA
>Ga0335085_10006367_pt1 | contig 18659 bp, 12 predicted proteins | sample Lox_Sample_45_FD_206712 | JGI IMG/M metagenome (GOLD analysis project Ga0335085, IMG submission 206712) | Soil microbial communities from Loxahatchee National Wildlife Refuge, Florida, United States - Lox_Sample_4.5 | ecosystem: Environmental > Terrestrial > Soil > Wetlands | place: USA...
CGAGGATGTCGGTGGGGTGATGCTCGCCCCGGTACATGCGGGCCGTGGCGATCATGACCGGCATGACGGCCGCAGGAACAAGGAACAGGTAGCGCCACCACCCGCGGGCGTGGCCGATGACCAGGATGGTGATGCCGACGTAGAGGCACGTCGTGGCGGCCATGTGGCCCGACGGGAACGCCGACGTTGGCAGGTGCGAGTCCAGATTCGGGACGTCTGGCCGTGGTCGCTTGACGATGGCGGCGACTACCAGGAACGCGGCCAGCTCGCCGAACATGACCACGGCAAGGAAGATCACCGGACGCCAATGCCGGGTGACGGCGATGAACACTACACAGGTGGCGACGCTCACGATGAGGATGTCCTGGGTTGCCCCGAGGTTGCTGGCGATCAGGCTCCAATGATTCAGCGTGGCCGTGCGCTGCGCGGCGAACCAGTGCGGAATCGCATGGTCGCCCAGCAGGTTCCCGTTCCCGTTGCGGGTGATCATGATCAGCTTGCCGATGCCGGTGAGGGCACCGACGATCAGCACCCAGATCACCACTACTCCGGCGGCGATACGGCCGTACGTGCGAGCGCGGTCATGACGCATGGTTGTCTCCGGTTCGGTCGGCTGGAGGTCGGCGCGGGCCTCGGGCTCAAGGCCCTCGGTTACCGGATCGGTCGCCGGCTCGCCGGTGACCTGGCGGGATAGTTCGAAGGCGAAGGCGGTGATGCCCAGCCAGGTGATGCCGAGCGCCCAGGCGCCCAGCACGTCGGAGAGATAGTGCACGCCGAGCAGGAGCCGGCTGATGCCGATCGCGGCGATCAGCGTGACGATCACGGCGGTGAACACGCGGCGCCACGTGCCGCGGGCCGCGGGCAGGACGACCAGGAACAGCGCGCCGTAGCAGACGATCGAGCCGAGCGCATGCCCGCTCGGGAAGCTGTCGCCATTGCCGTGCGCGATCGGGTGCGCCACCACCGGACGCAGCCTGCCGACCAGTGCCTTCAGCACGGGGTCGAGCACCAGCACGCCCGCGCCGGTGACCAGGAGGTAGGCCGCGAGCCGCCACCGCCGCCGCAGGGCGAGCACGACGGCGGCCGCCCCGATCAGCGTCCACAGCACACCGCCGCTGCCCAGCCAGGTGACCGCCTTGACGATGCTGACGACCACGGAGTGCCCGGCGACCAGACTGTTCAGCCGGGTCGCCGCGCCATGATCGGCCGACTCCAGCAGCGCCCAGTGCAGCCGCACCAAGAGGAGCAGGAGCGCAAAAAGGAAAGCCGCCGCGGTGACGATAGCAAGCGGGGCGAGACTGCGCCGGGTAGCGGCTGGCACGGACATGGCTCCGCTACTGCCCGCCGTGAACTGTTTCACGCCTATTAACTGAAGTGATCTCAGCTAATTAGGTCCAGAATAGGAAACGCTTTCTGCAATCTGGACGGCCCGGCCGCAAGGTGCACGGATAACAGACATTGCGGCCAGCAGACAGTGCCGCGAACCCGTGGTTGTTGATGTTTGCCGGCCCGCTGACGAGGTAATGACGGGTATGCACTCAGCATCAGCGCCAAGCGTAATGCGTCCGGCCAGGCGGGCTTCCCACAGTCCGGCGGCGCACTTCCTGGCCCGTGCGGGCCTGACCGCGCGCGGTGTCATCTACATCCTGGTTGGCTGGGTCGCGGTGCTGGTCGCACTGGGGCACAGCTCGCGCGAGGCGGACCAGCAGGGCGCCTTGCACCTGCTCGCCGGCAAGTCCTACGGGCTGGTCTCGCTCTGGCTGCTCGGCCTCGGCTTCGCGGGCTACGCGCTGTGGCGGCTGAGCGAGGCCGCGTTCGGCGTCACTGGTGACCGGCCCGGGGCCGGCCCCAGGCTCAAGTCGCTGGCCCGGGCGGTCATCTACGCGGGCCTGTCGTACCTGACATTCACGGTGATCTCCGGCACGGATCGCAGCCAGTCTGCCCGGCAGCAGGACATGACGGCCACCGCCATGCAGCACCCGGCCGGCCGGGTGCTGGTCGGCATCGCCGGGCTGGTCATCGTCGCCTGCGGCGTCACCTTGGTCGTCGAGGGCGGTCGCAAGAAGTTCATGAAGTACCTGCAGACGGCCCGGATGAGCGCCAGGGTCCGTCGCGTCGTCAAGCTGCTGGGCACGACGGGAACCATCGCGCGAGGGCTGGTCTTCGCGCTGGCGGGCGTGCTGGTGATCGACGCAGCGATCGCCCATAAGGCATCCGAGTCCGGCGGCATCGACAAGGCGCTGCTGACACTGCGCGATCAGCCGTTCGGCGAGTTCCTGATGATGCTGGCCGCGCTCGGCCTCATCATCTTCGGGGTCTACGGGCTGTGCGAGGCCCGCTGGCGGAAGGTCTGAGCCCGGCGGGGAATACCGGCGCCCGAACGGACGCCGGACGTCGGCTCGGACCCGGAAAGGAAACTGGCGTGGCTGACGTGGCGGTGGTGGCGCACTCACGCAAGAGCTTCGGGGGCGGCCTGCCCGAGCTGCGGCGAGTCCTGGCCCTCGCAGGCGTGACCGATCCCCTCTGGTACGAGGTCAAGAAGAGCCGCCGCGCTCCCAAGTACGCGCGGCGGGCCGCGGCCAAAGGAGCCGACGTGATGTTCGTCTGGGGTGGCGACGGCACCGTCCAGCGCTGCATCGACGCGGTGGCGGACACGGACACGGCCGTGGCGATCCTGCCCGCGGGGACCGCGAACCTGCTGGCGGCGAACCTGAACGTCCCGCACGATCTCGCCGAGGCGGTGCAGGTCGGGTTGCACGGCGACCGGCGCCGGCTCGACACCGGCTCGGTGAACGGTGAGCGATTCACGGTGATGGCGGGCGCAGGTTTCGACGCGCGGATGATCTCCGACGCCGACCGGGGCGCGAAGGACCGCCTGGGCCGCGCCGCCTACGTCGTCACCGGGATCAGGAACCTCAATGCGCGCCGGGTGAGAGCGAGCATAGAGGTGGACGGCAAGCGCTTCTTCACAGGCAAGGTCTCGTGCGTGCTGGCCGCGAACGTCGGCAAGATACTCGGCGGGATCGAGGCCTTCCCGCAGGCGCAACCAGATGACGGGCGCCTCGAGCTAGGGGTGGTGACGGCCCGGAATCCGGTCCAGTGGGCCCGAACGTTCGGGCGGCTCGCCCTCGGGCACCCCGAGAAGTCTCCCTTCGCCAAGGTCACCCGGGGAAAGAAGTTCAGGATCCGGTTCGACCAGAAGGTCCGCTTCGAACTTGATGGCGGCGCGCGCCCGGCCAGCAAGAAACTGCGCATCAAGGTCCGTCCAAGCTCGGTCACGATCTGCGTCCCGCCCGGGCGCAGTGGATGAACGGGCTGGCCACCGGGCGGTAACGCGCTTCTCCGACCCGGCTGGCGACCGCGGGCCCCTTCGCCTAGGAGGAGGCATCGCCATCAGCGGGGGACAGTCCTGCAAAGGCTGATTCCGGTGGGCTGGGAAACGGACGGACGGCGTATGGCTAAGTATCTACAGATGGTCAACGTCGTAGTTAGAATCGGCCGCAGAAGGTGAGGCCGACGATGGACGATGCCCTGGTGGGGAGGGGTCCGGAGCTGGTTCTGCTGGGGGATTTCCTCACCAGGTCCGCCGCTGACGGCGGCGCTCTGCTCTTGACCGGCGAACCAGGCGCGGGCAAGACCGCCCTGCTTCAGGCGGCGGCGGCTCGCGCCGCGCAAGCCGGCAGCAGGGTGCTCCAGACCGCCGGGTCGGCGGTTGAGATGATCAGTTTCTCTGGGCTGGCGCAGATAGTCATGCCGCTTCTCGCCTACGACGACTGCCTGTCCGCCGGCCAGCGCGAGGCGGTGTCGGTTGCCCTCGGCCTGGCCGATGGCCGTCCGCCACAGCCGGCAGCCGTCTCCCAGGCGGTGCTTGCCTTGCTGAGGGCGGTGGCGCTGCAAGTACCGATCTTGATCGTCGTGGACGACCTGCAGTGGCTGGACCTATTCAGCGGCGAGGTGCTGAGGTTCGTGGCCCGCCGCGTGCCTGGCAGCCGGATCGGGGTGCTGGCCGCCTCCAGACCACCGGCATCCGGTCATCTCGGTCTGGACGGCGTGCCCAGCCATCACCTGGCGGCGTTGGACCCTGCCGCGTCCGACGCGCTGCTGCGCGCGCGGTTCCCGGCCCTGACACCGCGAGTGCGGCAGCGGCTGCTCGACGAGGCCGCCGGCAATCCTCTGGCCTTGCTCGAACTGCCATCGGCCCTTTCCGGAAGGGAACTGGCCTCGGTGCAGGAGTTGCCCGACGTCCTTCCCTTGAGCGAACGGCTGCAGGCTGTCTTCGCGGCCCGGGTCACCCAACTGCCCCCGGCAACACAGGATCTCCTTTTGCTCGCCGCCCTCGATGCAACGGGCGACCTGCATATTCTGCGCGCCGCAGCCGCCGTGCCGGTGCTCGATGACCTCGCCCCCGCCGAACGCGAGCGGATCATCTATGTTGATGTCGAGCAGCACCGGGTGACATTCCGGCATCCGCTAACCAGGTCCGCAGTGGCCGGGCTGTCCACCGCCACGTCCCGCTGCCATGCACATGAGGCCCTGGCGCGGGCGCTGGCCGACCAGCCCGAGCATCAGGCCCGGCACCTAGCCGCAGCTACCGACCAGCCCGACGAGGGCATCGCCACGCGACTTGAGCAGTGCGCTCGACACATGGCGCACCGCGGGAACGCGACCGGCGCGATCGCCGCGCTGACACGGGCCGCGGACCTCAGCCCCGGAGCCGGTGACCGTCGGCGCCGACTGGCCGAAGCTGCGTACATCGGCAGCGATCTCACCTGGCAGCTGCCCGCGAGTATCACTTCTCCCGGCAGTGCCCCGGACGCGGAACCGGAGGCAGCGGGCGCCCTGCACCTCGCGGCGGCCGCGGCCGCCGCAGCGGTAACCACCGGCAGCCAGGACATCGACACCATCCACCGCCATCTCCTTGCCGCCATGGAGGCGCACTCAGGATCGGGCGATCCCGCAGACGACGGCATGGCGGCAGCGGTCACGACCCTTACGACGGTATGCCTGTTCGGCGGACGGGCAGAGCTATGGGGCCCGTGCCGGGCCGCCCTCGCCCGCCTGGGCTCCGCCACGCCACGGGGCGTGCGGCTACAGGCGGGACTCCAAGGTAACCCGGCCCACGAAGCGTTGCCCCTGCTGCCCGCCCTGGATACGGCGATCGCCAGCCTTCATGCCGAGACCGACCAGGACGAGCTGCTGCGGATCCCCGCCGCAGCGGTCTTCGTTGACCGGGTGGGCGCCTGCCGGGATGTCCTTCGTCGGCAGGTCGCCGGCGGACTCGACACTACCCCTGCCCGGGCCACCGTAGCCAAGATGTACCTGTGGACAGACGCGTTCGCCACCGGTCGCTGGGACGAAGCGCAGCAGCTAGCTGACGACTGCCTGGCCGCCTGTCTCGCCTCCGGCGGGGCGGTCTACGCGCAGATTGCCAAGTACCACACCGCGATCCTGGCCGGCGTGCGCGGAGATCAGGAGAAAGTCGATGCCCTGGCCGGCGAACTAGCTGACTGGGCCACCTCTCACGGAACCCGGCAGGCCCGTACCTTCGCCTGGCACGCCAAGGCACTGGCCGCCACCGGGCGAGGCGACCTCGAAACCGCCTACCAGAACGCCGCCGCGATCAGTCCCGCGGGTACATTCGCCCCTTACGAGCCGCTCGCACTGTGGGCTTGCCTGGATCTCGTCGAGGGTGCCGTCGCCACCGGCCGCGCTGCCGCCGCGCGAGCCCACGCCGACGCCATGAACCGGCACCGGCTTGCCGATATCTCACCCCGCCTGGCTCTTGTCACCAGCAGTTGCGCGGCAATTGCCGCGGACGGAGACTGCGAAGCCGCGCGCCTGTTCGACCGCGCTCTTTCGGTGCCGGCTGCCGACCGCTGGGTTTTTGACTACGCACGCGTCCAGCTTGCTTACGCTCAGCGCCTCCGCCGCGTCCGCGAGAGCCATGAGAGCCGCCACCACCTGCTGCGGGCTGCGCTGGCCACCTTCGAGAACATCGGCGCCCGGCCGTGGGCTGACCGCGCCGCCCGCGAACTCCGGGCCGTCAGCCCGGGCCGGACCTCGCCTGCCGGCGGCGACCTCACGGGACCAGGTGCGCTCACTCACCATGAACTGGAGATCGCCCAGCTAGCCGCGGCGGGATACACGAACAAGCAGATCGGCGAGCAGCTGCATCTGTCACCCCGCACGGTCAGCACTCACTTGTACCGGATCTTCCCCAAACTTGGCATCACCACCCGCGCCGCGCTCCGCGACGCCCTGTCGCGCGACGCCCGATAAGCCAGCGCCGATAAACCAGCCCCGTGTTACGTCATCTGACGTACGGCTCTAATCGCCGTCATCTGACGCTTCTGGCACCGACAGCGCCCAGCTCAGAATCAACTACGTCAGGCACTACCAGAGAACGGAGCGTCTCATGTCTCATCACCTCGATACACCGCTTGCTGCCCAAAGCGGCCAGCTGTTCATCGATGACCTGTACGTTTTCCCGGGCCAGGCCAGCACCGTGCTCGTCATGAACGTTAATTCCGACATCACCGGGAGCCGGGCCGAGCCTGGTTTTCATCCAGAGGCTCGCTACGAGTTCAAGATCCATTCCGGATGGGCCGAATACGAGGACCTGACGTGCCGGATCGCCTTCGGCGAGGCTGACGCGAACGGAGAGCAAGCACTGCGGCTGCACTCCCTCACCGGCGCCGAGGCCCGCGAGGACACCGCGACCGGCGAACTCCTCCTGGAAGGCCGGACCGGAGAAACGACCGCGGCCGACGGTGTCCGGATCTGGGCGGGGCGCATCGCCGACTCCTTCTACATCGACCTCTCCCTGCTCTCGATCGTTAACGCGGCGGTGGCCAAGGGAACCCCGGTGGACCTGTCCGACTGGCGGCCCGAAAGCGCCCAGAACAGCTTCGCGGGCACGACCGTGGAGTCGATCGTGCTTGAGATCTCCCACCAGCACCCGCAACTGCGCCCCGGCGTCCGCACCGGTATCTGGTGCGCTACCAAGCTCGCCACCGACTCCGGCGGGTGGCGGCAGATCAACCGGGCCGGACATCCCATGATGTGGCCGATTTTCTGGCCGGATGACACCGACTTCTCCAACCCGGCCAACACCCGTCACCCCTCGAGGGACACTGGCGACGACGGCGAGCACATCGCCGGCCTGGTCGCTGCCGTCGTAGCCGCCAGCGGCACCGCCGGTGACCCCTGTGGCTACGGCCAGGCAGTCGCAGCCGAGTTGCTCCCCGACCTCCTGCCGTACGTGATCGGCACGCCCGCCACCTATGGGTTCGCGGTACGCAATGGCCGGCCGCTGGCCGACAACGCGCCCGAGGTCATGCTCTCCCTCGTCACCGGAACCGCGATCCCGTCAGGGCTCAAGCCAGCCGTAACCGGGCACCTGCGGGTCGCGGGCTTCCCCTATGTCCTCCCCGACCAGCGCGCCCGGTAAGAAGCTGACCCCGAGCTGACCCCGCCGTCAGAGAACTAAAGCGTGGAACCTCAGAGCCGTGTATCAGTAGCGGCGAGTCGGCCCTCTGCTTGGCTTAACGGCACGACCAGCACGGGTTGATGCCACCGGGTAAGTCGCAGGAGGAACAATGGCTTGGACACCCAACGTCCGAATCCCCAATCAGCAGAGCAAGGCTTCGCCAGCCCTAGCTTATTATGGTGGGCTGCATATGGTGCACCTGGGTGACAGCTCCAACGAGATCTGGCACTCGTATTACGATGGGGAGACGTGGCGCCGGCCCGATAACGGGGAGCCGGGAAACTACCCGATCCCCGGGCATACGAGCAAAGCTGCACCGGCCATATTCACGAACAATGGACTGCTGCATATGGTGCACCTGGGTGACAGCTCCAACGACATCTGGCACTCCACGTTCGATAAGGCGAAGGCGGAGTGGTCGCCCGACATCCGGATTCCCGGTCAGCGGAGCAAAGCCTCGCCAGCGCTAACCGAGTACAGTGGACTGCTGCATATGGTGCACCTGGGTGACAGCTCCAACGACATCTGGCACTCGTATTACGATGGGCAGACGTGGCGCCGGCCTGATAATAAGGAGCCGGGAAACTGCCGGATCCCCGGGCAGACGAGCAAAGCTTCGCCGGCCATATTCCAGGCCGGTGCACTGCATATGGTGCACCTGGGTGACAGCTCCAACGACATCTGGCACTCCACGTTCGACGGGAACAACTGGTCGATCAATCGCCCGATTCCCGGTCAGCAGAGCAAAGCTTCGCCAGCCCTGGCCCTCTATAATACTCGGCTGCATATGGTGCACCTGGGTGACAGCTCGAACGACATCTGGCACTCGTATTTCGATGGGCAGACGTGGCGCCGGCCCGATAACGGGGAGCCGGGAAACTACCCGATCCCTGGGCAGCAGAGCAAGGCTTCGCCGGCCCTAGCCTACGGCGGGTCCGTAGGGGCGCAGCTGCATATGGTGCACCTGGGTGACAGCTCCAACGACATCTGGCACTCCATATCCGACGGAAGCTAGGGGACCGTAAATGCCCGGGCTGTAGCAGGCTAGGCGGTGCGGCTCGGGATTATGACGTATTTCGAGCCGGTCGCCTGCCGGCCGTAGCCGGCGATCGCTTCGAGGGAGAGCGCGCCCGGGAGTGATACCTGGGCGGTGTAGCTGCTGGCGAACGTAGTCCTGAGCCCGGCCGCGACCTGGTCGCGCAGCTGCGCGACGCGCGCCAGGCCGATCTTCTGCAGGAACGGCGTCAGCAGCCACCCGCCGATGCCCCAGGCCATGCCATAGCTGCGGGTCAGCTCGGTCGGGCCGCGGTCCAGCGATCCGTAGATGTAGACCTGCTTGTGCACGGCCGACCCGTACCTGCTGTAGCCGCCCGCGGCGGCGCTGGCGGCGGCTTCCATACCCGTCAGGATCTGGCTCGCCAGCCGGCCACCGCCGATGGCGTCGAAGGCAAGCGTGGCATCAGTTGCCTTGAGCGCGTCGATCAGCTCGGCCATGAAGCCGGCGGACGCCGAATTGCAGACGTGGACAGCACCGGCCGCGCGGAGCGTCGCTTCCTGCTCTGGCTTCCGCACGATGTTCACGAGCGGAATCTGCTGCTCGATGCAGAGCCGGTTGAGCATCTGGCCGAGGTTGGACGCTGCCGCCGTATGCACCAGCGCGCTGTGATTCTCCATCCGCATGGTCTCGACCATGCCGAGTACCGTCATCGGGTTCACAAACGAGGCTGCGCCTTCGATCGCCGTCGCTCCGGCCGGGAGCTCCAGGCACAGCGCGACGTTGACCGGCCGGTACTGCGAGTACATTCCGCCGCCCGCCGCGGCGACGACCTTGCCCAGCAGAGCCTGCGCGGCCGGGGACCCGCCCGCCGCCACGACCGTGCCCGCGCCCTCGTTGCCGACCGGCAGGGGCGTCCCAACCCGGCCGGCGAGGCCGCGCATGGCCGCATCGGGGACGGGCGCGGTGACGACCGGGCGCTCGGCAGATCCGCTCGCCACTGCGGCAGCCATATCAGCCCCGCCGAAGAGCAGGCCCATGTCTGACGGGTTGAGCGGTGTTGCCTCGACCCTGATGAGTACCTCGTCTGGTCCCGGCTCTGACACCGGGACCAGGTCCAGGAACAGCTCGAGGGTGTGATCGGCTCTGACCAGCGATCGCAGCTGCAGTGCTTCGGCCGGAATCTCTGCGGACATAGCTGAGATCCTCTCAGAGCACCACTCCAACGCCACGACGACCCCGGCGGAGTAGCCGCGGCCGGTCATCCCCGGCTCAGGTTGAACCGGGTGACCAACTGCGCGAATGTGGCGATGTCGCCGTCGTCCCAGCCGGTCAGCCGCTCGGCCAGGCGATCCCGGACGGCCTGCGCGGCGGCCGCCAGGTGCTGCTGGCCGGCCGGGGTGAGGTCACTGAAGCGAGCGCGGCGCTGGTTGGGTTGAGGGAAGTGCTCTTACCGGTCGCCGCGGTCAGCGAAGCGCTATCGCTTACCGTGGACCTCGGGAGTGAGCTATTCCGGTACCTGTTCGCCCGCGGGACCAAGAGATCTCGTGCGCCGGCCCGTGCCGTAGCTCCGGTGTGGACGGCTGGCAGGGGTCGTGACATGGGAACTGATGGTCACGAGGGTGGCGGACTGGCGCGGGGCGTGGTCGGGTCGGCGCGGGTGCTTGCGTTCGGCGCGAGCAATGTGGCCCCGGCTGGTTCGGTCGTGGCCGGGCTGGTCATCGTCGTCTCGTACGCCGGATTCGCGTCTCCGCTAGTCGTGCTCATCGCGTTCGCTGCGGCCATGTGCTGCGCGAGCAGCATCGCGGAGTTCGCCCGGCGGCTGCCGTCGGCCGGCTCGCTGTACACCTACGGCAGCCGCGGGCTGGGCCCGACCGGAGGTTTCCTGACCGGCTGGATGATGGTCTTCGCGTTCGTGCTGTATGTGCCTGCGGGCATCGCGCTGACCAGCGCGTACATGTCGCAGCTTCTGGCCCGTACCCTTCATGTGGCCGTCAGCGCGTGGGCGCTGTTCGTGATCATCGTGGGCGCGGTGGCCGTGGTCGCGTTCCTGGGCGTCAAGACGTCAAGCTCGGTGGACCTGGTTCTGGTCGTGGGAGAAGTCGCCGTCATCGCCGCGCTTGCCATCACGATCCTGGTCAGCGTCGGGCCGGGGGATTACTCGGCAGCGGTCCTCTCGCCGGCTGCCTCGCCGAACGGCCAGCTCACAGATATTACGAACGCCATGATCTACGGCATAACCGCGTTCGCCGGCTTCGAGGCGGCCACCGCGCTCGGCGAGGAGGCGAGAAACCCGCGCCGTTCCGTCCCGTGGAGCACGATCGGCGTTGTCATCGTGACGGGCATTTTCTACCTGCTCGTCATTCACGCGGAGATGTTCGGCGTGGGCCGGCAGGGCATCCCCGGCTTCGTCCGGCAGGATAATCCGCTGGGCTATCTCACCGGCCGCTACTGGTCGCCGTCAGCGGTCTGGGTCATCGAGCTCGTGGTCGTGCTGGCCGGCCTCGGCTTCGTCATCGCCACGTTCAACGTGGCCATCCGGGTCCTGTTCGCCATGGGACGCGAACAGGTCCTTCCGGGGACGCTGGCCGGGTTGTCCCGCCGCCGTACTCCGGCCGTCTCGATTGCGTGCGTTGCCGCGTTCGCTCTGGTGCTGGGAGTGCCGTTGACGTACGGCTACGGCGGCGTGCGCACATTTGGCTACATCGCCGGCGCGGGCGGGCTCGCAGTCGTACTGGTCTACCTGGCGGTGAATATCGCGGTCATCCGGGCATTCCGGACCGAGTTCCGCGACGAGTTCAGCCTGTGGCGGCATCTGCTCGTGCCGGCCGCGGCCGCCATGTTGTTCCTGTTCCCGCTGTGGGGCATCCTTCATCCGCGCGTCCACCAACTGGCCGACCTGCTGCATTTCACCGCGCTAGGGTGGCTCTGCGTCGGGGTCATCGTCGCTGTCATCCTCCGGGCCCGGCGTCCCTCCAGTTTCGAGACGCTGGGCCGGGTATTCATGCTAGCCGATGAGCAACCGGCATCCGCGCTCGAACCGGCCGGGGACCTCGCGACTGGTCATGGTCGCGGGCAAGGAAATGACGTCCCCGACGGGGACAACAGCGCATGGTGAGGGGGGAGACGGGCGGGGCTGCCTTCCAGGTGTCCGCCTTGCTTTGCCGGCAATGCACCTCACAGCTGTGGCCTCGGAAGATAATAAGTCAGGAGACCATCAAGGTCGTTCCGGAGCATTAGTGGAAGTGGCATGCCTCAGCCGGTTGGCCAAACACCGCAGGTAGACGGGTCGGCGTCCAAGTCCGCCCGTCTCCCCACGCGGCCTGAGACCGTCCGGCGTCGGTTGCTGATCGAACGGCTGGCGTCGCCGGATCCTCCTCCGATCGTCTCGGTGGTGGCGCCGTCGGGTTTCGGGAAGACGACTTTGCTGTCGCAGTGGGCCGAACAGGACGGCCAGGCCTTCGCCTGGGTGCCGGTGGAGGACGCCGACAACGACCCGAAGGTCTTGCTCAGCCATATCGCGCAGGCACTTGACGCGGTGGAACCGATCGGCCGCCAGGTGTTCGACGCGCTGACCTCCGCGGGAAGCTCGATCGCCGGCTCGGTCGTTCCCCGGCTCGGATCTGCGCTGGCGTCGATGGCCACGCCGGTTGCGCTCGTCCTGGACGACGTGCATGTGCTGCGCGACTCCGAGTGCCGGGCCGCGCTATCGATGCTGGCCGACTATGTGCCGCGCGGCTCACGACTGGTGCTTTCCGGCCAGGTCGAGCCGCTGCTGCGGATCGCCCGCCTGCGGGCCGAGGGCCGGGTCCTCGAGATCGGCCCAGGTGACCTGGCGCTTACCCGCGAGGAGGCGTCGTCGCTGTTGCGCGACGCCGGCGTTGCGCTAGCCGAGCAAGAAGTGGCCGAACTCCACCAGCGGACCGAGGGGTGGCCGGCGGGGTTGTACCTGGCGGCGCTGTACATCAGGGAGGGTGCCGCCTTCGGGCGGGTGGCGGCCTCCTTCGGCGGTGACGACCTGCTCGTGAGCGAGTACATGGAGGCGGAGTTCCTATCGCGGATCTCGCGGCAGCAGCGGGTGTTCCTGACCCGGACCGCGGTGCTGGAGCGCATGTGCGGGCCTCTGTGCGACGCGGTGCTCGGGCTGTCCGGGTCGTCCGGGGAACTGGCCGATCTCGCCCGGTCGAACCTGCTGCTGGTGCCGCTGGACCGGCGTGGCAAGTGGTATCGCTACCACCACCTGTTCCGCGACATGCTCCTGGCCGAACTGGACCGCCTGGAACCCGAGCTGATCCCGGTCCTGCGCCGCCGCGCGGCTGCCTGGTGCGTGCGGAACGACTTGCCTGAGCCGGCGTTGGAGTACTGCATCGCCGCCGGGGACGTCGAGACGGCCGCTGACTTGGTGGGGAGGCTTGTCCTGCCGACCTACCAGCAAGGCCGGGTCGCCACCGTCCAGCGATGGTTCCGCTGGCTGCAGGACCGGGGCGGGATCGTCAAGCACCCGATGGCGGCCGTGCTGGCGTCGGTTGTGTCCGCGGTGACCGGGCGGCCGGCCGAGGCTGAGCGGTGGGCCGATGTCGTCGATCACTGGCAGTTCGGGGGCGCGGCGCGGCCCGATGATCCTCCGGCCGAGGCATGGGCTGCCCTGGTCCGGGCCGTGCTGTGCCGGGGCGGGATCAAGCAGATGCGCGCCGACGCTGACGAGGCCGCGCGCAGGTTCGCGGCCGAGGGCATCAGGGCGCCGATCGCCGCGCTTTGCCAGGGGCTCGCCCGGATCCTTTCCGGTGACCTCGACGGCGGTGACGCGGCCTTCGCCGATGCGGTCATCATCGCGACCGAGGCCGACGCGCCCGAGGGCCTCGCCGAGGCGTTGAGCGAGCGGTCGCTCGTGGCGATGGCACGCGGCGACTGGCGCCGGGCCGGGGACCTCGCGGCACAGGCACGCGGCACGTTGCAGCAGGCCGGGATCGAGGACAGTTACGCGACGACCCTCGTGTGCGCGGTTACGGCCCGCGTGGCCCTGCACCGCGGAGACGTCCAGACCGCACGCCATCATCTTGTCAGCGCTCAGCGCACGCGGTCCTTGCTGACCTACGCGTTCCCTCACATGGCCGTTCAGGCCCGGATCGAGCTCATCGGAGTCCATCTGACGCTCGGCGATCTAGCCGGTGCCAGGACGCTGATGCAGGAAGTGAATGAGCTGCTCAGACACCGGCCCGGGCTCGGCCGCCTGATTGACGAGGCCCAGGCGCTCCGGGGTCGGCTGGCCGGCGAGCGCGGTTCCAGCGCTCCCGGAGCGTCGTCGCTGACCGCCGCCGAGCTACGCCTGCTGCCGATGTTGTCCACCCACCTGTCGTTCGCGGAGATCGCCGCGGAGATGTTCCTCTCTCGCAACACCATCAGCTCGCAGGCGATGTCGATCTACCGGAAGCTGGGGGTCGGCTCCCGGAGCCAGGCGGTCGCGCGGTCCCGCGAGCTGGGACTGCTGGAGGGATAGCGCACCTCCTTTTCATGTGATCTGCGTGATGAAGCTCGGCCGGGTGTGGGGTTCGATGGTGCTCGACGGCGAGCGGAGGAGCATGAGCCAGACAGCACGATTCCAGGAAACCCTGCGCAAGCTCGCGATGATCGACGAAGGCTTCATCAAAGACGAGGCCGGACTCGCGCTTGGCTCCGCCGCGACATCCGCCCTGGACCCCAAAACCGTGACGCTGCTCCAGGTAGGAGCGTCAGTGACCATCGGGCCGTCACCGGTCTGCCTGCAATGGAGCGTCACCCGGGCGATGGCGGCGGGCGCGACTGAGGATGAGATCGCTGACGTGCTGCTGGCGATCGCCCCGGTGACCGGGCTGGGCCGGATCGCCGCGGCGGCTCCCGATGTGGCGATCGCGCTCGGTTATGACGTAGCCGCCGCACTGGAGGAACTGGACCCGACCGTGTACGAGTGAGCGCGAAGGACCGAAGATGACCGACTTGCTCGCCGAGCCTGCGGCGCTGCATGTATTCACGCAGGTGGATGCGGCCCTGGCTATGCCACACGCAATGCGTGACTCACGGTTGACCGTGCCGCAGCTTCCGCCGCGGCACGTCTCTCGCCCCCGCCTGCTCGCTGCGCTGGACGATGCCGCGGGCTCGCCGCTTACCCTGCTGTCGGCAGGTCCCGGGGTCGGCAAGACCGTGCTGCTCACCGACTGGGTCCGGCGTGGTGACGCCAGGGTGGCCTGGCTGAACCCGACCGCCGCGGACGCCGAGCCGCGCCGGTTCTGGCATCTGCTGATGTCCGCCCTCAGGGAATGCGATGGTGAGGAACGCGGCCTCCCGGTCGCGACGTCGCAGGGTGCGGCCATCGACTTGGTCCAGATGCTGTTCAGCACGGTGCCCGAGTCGCTGGCTGAGCTGGTCGTGATCATCGATGATGCGCACGTGCTCACCCACCCCGAGGTCCTTGAGGGCCTGGACAGCCTGATACGGGGCGGGCAGCCGATGCTGCGCCTGGTGCTGGCCGCGCGGAGCGACCCGCTGCTGCCGCTGCACCGCTACCGGCTGGCCGGTCAGATGCGCGAGTTGCGCGCGGCGGACCTGGCCATGACACCGGCAGAGATCCGGGAAGTGCTCGCGGTCCACGACGTCAGCCTGGGGGAGCAGGACTTCGGTATCCTCGCGGCGCGGACCGAGGGATGGGCGACCGGGGTGCGGCTGTCTGCCATGCGGATGGAGGGCGCGGAGTACCCCGAAGACTTCGTCTCGGAACTCGCGCTTGATCCGGGCAGCATCGGTGAGTACCTGGTCGATGAGGTTCTCCGTCACCAGCCGGAAGCACAGCGCAGGCTGCTGATCGAGACGAGCTTCCTCGATGAGATTACGGGGCCGCTGGCCGATGCGGTCACCGGCCTGGCCGGGTGCGGGGACATGCTTGCCGACCTCGCGCGCGAGAACTCATTCGTCATACCTCTCGATGCCGCCCGGACGCGTTTCCGTTACCACCAGCTATTCGCTGAGATCCTGCGCTACCTGCTGCAACGGCGCATGCACCAGGGTGTGAGCCGGCTGCACCAACGTGCGGCCGCCTGGTACGAAGACTGCGGCGACCTGGGGAACGCGGTCTCCTGGGCCGTACGGCTCGGCGACCGACGACGGGTGGCCAGGCTCCTGGCGCAAGGCGCGTTCGCGCACGCCTTTGTGCACCGGCAGGACCTGTCCGGTCTGGGCCTGCGCGATCTGCTGCCGCTGCGCTTGCCCGAGGGGGCGGGCACCGCGGAGGCGGCCGAGTTCGCGGTCGCCAGCGTCGCGATCGAGGCCATCTACGCCGACGTCGACTCGGCGGCGGCGGTGCTCGCGCGCATGCCATCGGTGAAAACCGGCGAGGCCCTGGTGGATGCGGATCTGCTCGTCACGTCGGACCTGGCCGAACTCGTCCTCGGGCAGAAGGCCGGCGACCTGCGGGCGATGGACGCGGCCGCGAATCGCCTCCTGGGCCGGAGCGGCGACACGCCGGCATCCGTCATGCCTGGGTTGCGGGCGGCCGTGCTGCTAGCTCAGGCGAGCAGCCATATGTGGCACGGCAGGCACGAGGACGTTAGCTCGCTGCTGGACGAGGCGCGGGCGAAGGCCGGGCGTGACGAGCTTCCCGGTCTTGAGCTCGAGGCGCTCAGCATGATGGCGTTCGTCGAGAGCTACTGGTCGCGGATGAAGCGCGCGAACGAGATCGCCCAGCGCGTCGATGCTCTCAGCAAGCACAAGGGCCTGGCCAGACCGGCGGTGCTCGAACTCGCGGCCGCACTGCGCTCGTCGATCGCCGGTGACCTCGACGGGCAGGCCCTGACGCTGCAACGGATCCTGGTACCTGACGTGGTCGGCTCAGACCCGGGCCTGGCGGCGGCCTTGGTCCTTGGGCAGGCCAGCGTCCTGCTGGCCTGCGGCCAGGTGAACGCGGCCCGGATCATGCTGCACGAGGCGGGCCGCCATATCCCGCCAGTGCTGGCCGTTCAGCGTGACGTCATGCTGGCGGACATCGAGACCTCCCTGGGGCGGCCGCACGCGGCGCTGCGGCTGCTGCGCGGCTACCGCGCTACCGACTTCGCCGCCCTGACCACGGTGCCATCTGCGCGCGCCCATCTCGCGCTGAAGGATGTGCGCAGTGCGCAAGACAGCGTCCGCAGCGCGCTGGCCACCGCCAGCCCGCAGGCGGGCCGCTTCACGCTCGTGGAGGCGCTGCTCTGCGGTGCGCAGGTCGCCCAGCTGAGCGACGATCCTGAACGGGCCCTGGAGATGCTCATCCGGGCTATTGAGATCGCCCAGGGAGAGATCATCCTGCCCTTCACGCGGCTGCAGGACGTATTCGCCGGCCTGCTGGCCCGGCACCCAGCTGTCGCGACCCAGTGGCCGGTACCCCGTACGGGTTCGCAGCCGAAGCCGTCCGCGGATGCCGCGCCGGTGCTTCCTGCTAACCTGCCGGACCCCCTCACCCCGCGCGAGCTGACCATCCTCCGTTTCCTGGCCACCAGCATGTCGACCATGGAGATCGCCGATGAGCTGTGCCTGTCGGCGAACACGGTCAAGACCCACCTGGCCGCTATCTACCGCAAGCTCCCCGCTAACCGTCGGCGTGACGCAGTGCTGCGAGCCCGCCAGCTCGAGCTGATGTGAACCTCGAACGGGCGTTACCGCGCCACGGCGAGGAGAGGTTAGCCGCAGACCGCACGCCAGCCAGGGTCACAGACCAGGGGATATCACGGGCGCGACGCGTCCCCCCGATCCGCGATCGTGAGCCAGTACCGACTAGTCCGCTGGCGCGGCGATGGGTCGTTGCCCCTGCAATGTCGGGCCGGAACCGGCCGGTCCGGCCGGCCGACCGTCGTCAGCCAGTCCAGGGAGGCGAAGACCTATGTCCAGCGCAACCGAAATCCGTCCCTTCCGGGTCGACATGCCCGACGAAGCGCTCGCTGACCTGCGGCGGCGCATCACCGCGACGCGCTCGCCCTGGGAGGTCGGGCGAGCCGCAGCCCTGGCGGCGGCCGCCGGGCAGGCTCCTCCGGCTGTCATGGTCCCGGTCGGCTTCACCACCTTCCCTGGCGAGGTCATCCCGGCCCCGCGCAGCTGGGTCGAGAAGGCGTACCCCACCCTGAGCTACTTCAACGAGGTCGGCCGGGGCGGCCACTTCGCCGCCTGGGAAGAGCCCGAGCTGTTCGCGACCGAGATCCGGGCGGCGTTCAGGACGCTGCGCTAAGCCGGCCTTTGACCCGGTGTTATTTCCTCATCAAGGCCTTTAGCCTATGCCGTAGCGTCACTTCATTCTGATCTTGATCGCCTTTGCCGCCGCCAGGCGTGCGGTAGGAGGGATCACCATGCACATCCTGGCGAACGGCAGCCCCCCGCCGTTGCCCGGCTTCCTCGACTCGCTGGCCGGACCGCTCAATCACCTTGGTTACTGGGCCGTCCTGCTCTTTGTCATGATCGAGGACTTCGGCATTCCCGTGCCCGGCGAGACCGTGCTCATCGCCGCCTCGGTCTACGCGGGCGCGGGCAGGCTCAACGTCGTGGCGGTCGGCCTCATCGGCTTTGTGGCCGCCGTCAGCGGCGATAACATCGGCTTCGCCATCGGCCACTACGGCGGCCGCGCGCTAGTCCTGCGCTGGGGACGCTACGTGCGCCTCACCGAGGAACGGCTGGACAAGGCCGAAACCTTCTTCAACCATCACGGCGCCTGGATCATCACGATCGCGCGGTTCATCGAAGGGCTCAGGCAGGCCAACGGGATCATCGCTGGCATCACCGGCATGCGGTGGCTGCGCTTCCTCGCCTTCAACGCGCTCGGCGCTGCCTTGTGGGTGGGGACCTGGGTCAGCCTCGGTTACCTGGCAGGCAGCCACATCGGCACGATTTACCACTACATCACGCAGTACTCGACCTACCTGCTGATCGCGCTGGCCGTGCTGCTGGCGGGCTATATTGGCTGGCGCGTGCTGCGCCGCAAGCGCCGCGCCAGGCCGGCCCGTGAGCCGGCCAGCAGCCAATCGGCCGAAACAAGACAGGCTCACCGAGACTCATAGCGCCCCAGTCCGGTCCCGTTCGGCGTTCTAGGGATCTGATGGCGGCTGCACCGCTGTCTCGGATACGTCGAGCAGCGCGCTGCATACGTCGGTGATGTCCACGATGCCGACCAGGCCGGCGTCTCCC
>Ga0335085_10006368_pt1 | contig 18658 bp, 14 predicted proteins | sample Lox_Sample_45_FD_206712 | JGI IMG/M metagenome (GOLD analysis project Ga0335085, IMG submission 206712) | Soil microbial communities from Loxahatchee National Wildlife Refuge, Florida, United States - Lox_Sample_4.5 | ecosystem: Environmental > Terrestrial > Soil > Wetlands | place: USA...
TACTCGGCGCTCGCGCGGGGGATGCCGTACAGCCTCGAGCCGCCGGAATCGTTCGTCGAGATCCTGCAACGCATCTGGTGGCGGCTCGACCGTGCACTGGACGAGGAGTCGATCCGCGCGTCGGCCCTCGTCGGCGGCATGGAGGCGCTGCTCTCCGGCACGACGACCCTCGTCGACCATCACGCGTCCCCGAACTCGATCGACGGCTCGCTCGACGTGATCGCGGAGGCGCTGGGCTCGCTCGGCGTCCGGTCGGTTCTCTGTTACGAGACGAGCGACCGCGACGGCGCGGAGCGCGCGGCGGCGGGCGTCGAGGAGAACCGCCGCTTCCTCGAGCGCGTGCGCAGCGAGCAGCCGCCGCTCGTGCGCGGCCTGGTCGGCGCGCACGCGTCGTTCACGCTCTCCGACGAGACGCTCGAGGCCTGCGCCGCCGCGGCGCGCGACCTCGGCGTGGGCATCCACGTCCATGCGGCCGAGGATCGCGCCGACGAGCGCGACGCGGAGGCGCGGTTCGGGCTCCGCGTCGCCGAGCGGCTGGCCGTCGCCGGGGCGCTCGACCAGCGGACGCTGCTCGCGCACGGCGTGCATCTCGACGACGACGAGATCGCCCTGGTGCGCGGCGCCGGCGCCGCGATCGCCCACAACGCGCGCTCGAACATGAACAACTCGATCGGGCGGGCGCGGGTCGGCGCCCTCGGGCCGCACGTCGCGCTCGGCACGGACGGGATCGGCTCGGACATGTTCGAGGAGGGACGGGCCGCGTTCTTCCGGCTGCACGAGGACGACCTCGGCGCCGGCCCGGACTGGCCCCTGGCGCCGCTCGCGGAGAGCGCGCGGATCGCCGCTCACTCGTTCGCCGAGCCCCTGCTCGGAACGCTCCTCCACGGAGCGCCTGCGGATCTCGTCGTCCTCGACTACGTGCCGCCGGCGCCGCTCGACGAGCTGAGCCTTGCCGGCCACTGGCTCTTCGGCCTCTCCTCCCGCTGGGTGCGGGACGTGATGGTCGCGGGCGAGTGGACCGTGCTCGGCCGGCAGCTCGTGCGGGCCGACATGCGGGTGCTCGCCGTCCAGGCGCGCGACTCGGCGAGAAAGCTCTGGCGCCGCCTCGACGAGCTTCCGGCGCACACCTACGCCCCTGAAGGGAGGCTGACATGGCTGTGACGACTGAAGGGCGCGTCGCGCTCTATCTCCAGGACAAGCATCCGATCCGCGAGGGCATGGTGTACGTGAAGCTCGCCGAGGAGTGCGGCTTCGAGGCCGTCTGGCAGGCCGAGAGCCGGCTCGTGCGCGAGGCGACCGTGCCGATGGCGGCGTTCGCCGCCGTTACGAGCCGCATCGCCGTCGGCTCCGGCGTCGTCAACAACTGGACACGCAACGTCGGGCTGCTCGCGGCCACGTTCTCGACCCTCGACGACCTCGCCCCCGGCCGGATCCTCCTCGGCATCGGCGCCTGGTGGGACCCGCTGGCGGCGAAGGTCGGGATCCAGCGCCGGCACACGCTCCAGGCGATGCGCGAGACCGTCGAGGCCGTGCGGCACCTGCTCGCGATGGAGCGGGTGACCTACCACGGCGAGTTCGTGCACCTCGACGACGTCGAGATCGACATCGTCCACGGGGACCGCTCGCCGAAGAACGTGCCGATCTACATCGGCGCCACGGCGATGAAGATGATGGCGCTCGCTGGTGAGATCGGCGACGGCGTCGTCCTCAACTACCTCGTCGGCCCGGACTACAACCGCGAGGCGATGGCGGCGCTGGCGGAAGGCGCCGCGCGTGCCGGCCGCACCGTCGACGACGTCGACCGGCCGCAGCTGATCGTGTGCTCGCTCGACGACGACCGCTCGCTCGCACTCGACCGCGCGCGGGAGCTCGTGACCCAGTACCTCGGCCAGCAGCCGCACATCATGAAGGCGAGCGGAGTCGACCCCTCGCTGCTGGAAGAGATCGGCCGCATCCTGACCTGGCCCGCCACGGCGGAGCAGATCGAGCGCGCGATGCACCTCGTCCCGGACGAGGTCGTGCAGCTGATCACCGCGTCCGGGACGGCGGACGAGTGCCGCGCGAAGGTGCGCGAGTACGTCGAGAGCGGCTGCACCTGTCCGATCCTCTACCCCCTCGGCGACGACGTGCCGGCGATGATCGAGGCGTTCGCGCCGCTCCCCGTCGCCGTCGGAGCATGAGCCGAATGACGAAAGGAGCCGAACGATGAGTGCAAGTGCAATCGCGCCTGTCGAGCGGAGCGCCCTCACCGGCCGTGACTACATCGAGACGGCCGACTGGACGGTGCCCGAGATCGACGAGGCGCTCGCGGTTGCGGGCGAGCTGAAGGCGGCGTTCAAGGAGGGGCGGCCGCACCGGCTGCTACCCGACAAGACGCTGTTCATGCTCTTCCTCGACAAGTCGACCCGGACGCGCAACGCGTTCGAGTCCGGCATGACGCAGCTCGGCGGGCATGCGATCTACCTGGACGCCGAGAAGACGCAGGTCGCGCACGGCGAGAGCCCGAAGGACATGGGCATCATCCTCTCCGGCTACGGCCACGGGCTCGCGATCCGCCACGACCTGGCGCCCTACGAGGGCAACGCGTGGATGCGCGAGATCGCGAAGTGGGCCGACATCCCGCTGATCAACCTGCAGTGCGACGTCGACCATCCCACGCAGACCCTCGCCGACCTGATGACGCTGCGCGAGACGCTCGGCGCCGACCTCCGCGGGCTCAAGGTCGCGGTGACATGGGCGTTCGCGCCGTCGTATGCGAAGCCGATGTCGGTGCCGCAGGGGCTGCTGATGCTGCTGCCGCGGTTCGGGATCGACGTCACCTACGCGCACCCGCCGGGGTTCGACCTGATGCCGGAGACCCTCGCCAGGGCGGCTTCGGGCGCCGAGGAGGGTGGCGGCTCGATCACCTTCACGGACTCGATGGAAGAGGCGTTTTCGGGCGCCGACGTCGTGTACCCGAAGTCGTGGGGCAGCCTGCAGGCGTTCGCCGACGAGAAGGCCGGCCTCGCGCACGCGCGGAAGTTCGAGAGCTGGATCTGCGACAGCCAGAAGATGGCGCTCGCAAAGCCGGACGCCCTGTACATGCACTGCCTCCCCGCCGACCGCGGCAACGAGGTGACCGACGAGGTCATCGACGGCCCGCAGTCGGTCGTCTATCCGGAGGCCGAGAACCGCATGCACACCGGCAAGGCGCTCTGCGCGCTGACGATGGGCGGCTACTGACCCGAGCGAGCCGGGGCCAGGTCTCCCACCTGGCCCCGGTCTACGAGGCTGCCGGGCACATGTCCGGTGCCGACATGTCCGGTGCCAGGCTCCGTAACAGCCGCGTTCCAAAGGCCGTTCTTCGCACGCGTTAGGAGTGATAAAGCCCCGCTCTGCAGGTAGTGGCCGTCGGGACATGTCCGGTGCCAGGCTCCGTGACGAGAGTGTGACGCCCCGCCTCTGACCTGACCCGGGCGGCCATGTCCGGGGGCCTGGCCCCGGACATGGCTCGGAGGTACTACGCCACTGCGGCGACGGACTTCGCGGCGGGAGCGATCGTCGTGCCGGCGCGGCCGGCGACGATGGCGACGGCGTCCTCGAGGGCGCCGATGGCGGCGATGCCGCCGGTGGCCTCGACGAAGCGGCACGCCGCCTCGACCTTCGGGCCCATCGACCCCGACGCGAACTTCTCCGCACGTAGCTCGGCCGGCGTCGCCTGCTTGATCGGCTGCGGGTCGGGGCCGCCCCAGCCCGTCATCGCGGCGGGGACATCGGTGAGCATCAGGAAGAAGTCGGCGTCGAGGCTGCGGGCGAGGAGCTCGCCGGCGAGATCCTTGTCGATGACCGCCTCCACGCCGCGGAGGCCTCCATCGTCGTCGACCACGACCGGAATGCCGCCGCCGCCGGTGCAGACGACGAGGGCACCCGAGTCGACGAGCGTCCGGATCGCGCCGATCTCCACGATCCGGAGCGGCTGGGGCGACGCCACCACCCGGCGGAAGTGGGCGTTGTCGGGCGCGATCGACCAGCCGCGCTCGGCGGCGAGCTTTCGCGCCTGCTCCTCGGTGTAGATCGCGCCGATCGGCTTCGTCGGCGCGCCGAACGCCGGATCGTCAGGGTCGACGACGACCTGCGTGAGGACCGTGACGACGTTCTTGCCGGGGAGCCGGTTCTCGAGCTCCTGCTCGAGCACGTAGCCGATCATCCCCTCGCTCTCGGCGCCGAGGACGTCCAGCGGGTACGGCGCCACCTCCGCGTACGCGGATGCCTGGAGTGCGAGCAGGCCGACCTGCGGCCCGTTGCCGTGCGTGAGCACGACGTCGTGCTCGCGGGCGAGCTCGGCCACCGCGGCCATCGCCTCGCCGGCGTGACCGCGCTGAACCTCGGCGGTCGGCGGCTCACCGCGCTGCAGCAGCGCGTTGCCGCCGAGTGCGACGACGATCTTCATCGTGTTGCCTCCTTGACGTCTGGGGGTGAAAGCTCCTCGAGCGAGCCGCCGGCCATGCGAAGCCCGATCTCCTCGATGCTCTCGCGGTCCTCGACCTCGGCGAGGGCGCCCTCGTACATGACGAGAATGCGGTCGTTCAGCGCGAGGATCTCGTCGAGGTCCTCGCTGAGCAGCAGGACGGCGGCGCCGCGATCGGCCGCCTCGAGCAGGCGCGAGTGCACCATCTGCACGGCCGACACGTCGAGCCCGCGCGTCGGCGACGCGGCCACGATCACCTTGACGGTGTCCGAGACCTCGCGCGCGAGCACGAGCTTCTGCAGGTTGCCGCCCGACAGGTGATCGGCCTCGGTCCCGGGCCCGGGTGCCTTGATCCCGTACTCGGCGATCGCCGCGCGTGCACGCTCGCGCATCGCTCCGAAGCGGAGGAACGGCCCCCGCGAGCACCGCCGGTAGTCGCGCAGCGCGAGGTTCATCGCGATCGAGAGGCTCGGGGCGACCCCGGTGCCGAGGCGATCCTCCGGGACGAAGCCGACGCCCGCCTCGAAGGCGCTGCGCGCGTCGCCGTTCTCGAGCCGTACGCCGTCCACCGAGATCGAGCCTGCGGCGCACGGACGTAGCCCCGCAATCGCCTCGCTCAGCTCCCGCTGCCCGTTGCCGGCAACCCCGGCCACCGCGACGATCTCGCCGGGTGCGACGGAGAAGGCCGCCCCCTTCACGGCGGGTAGCCCGCGGTCACCGTCGACCCACACACCGTCGACCTCGAACACCGGCTTCGCGGCCTTCGCGCCACGCCGGTCGGCGCGCGTCACGGTGCGGACGTCGTGCCCGACCATGAGCGCCGCCAGCGACGCGGGCGTCGCACCCGCGACGGGAACGGTCGTGATCTGCCGGCCGCTCCGGAGGACGGTGACGCGGTCCGCCACCGCCATCACCTCGTGCAGCTTGTGCGAGATGAAGACGAGCGTCCGCCCCTCCGCGGCCATCGCGCGGAGCGTGAGGAAGAGCGTGTTCGCCTCCTCGGGCGTCAGGACGGCCGTGGGCTCGTCCAGGATCAGGATCCGGGCGTCCTGGTACAGCGCCTTCAGGATCTCGACCCGCTGGCGCTCACCGACCGAGAGCTGCCAGATGCGGGCGTGCGGGTCGACCGGCAGCCCGTAGCGATCCGCCAGCGCCCGCACCCGTCCCTCGACCTCTCCCGGGTCGACGATGAAGTGGCGCCCGGCGCCACGCGCACCGAGGACGATGTTCTCGGCCACCGTGAACCGCTCGACCAGCCGGAACTGCTGGTGCACCATGCAGACCCCCGCGTCGATCGCCTGGCGCGGCGAGGTGAACCGCACCGGCTCGCCCCACAGCACGATCTCGCCCTCGTCGGCCCGGTAGAGACCGGTGAGGACGTGCGAGAGCGTCGTCTTGCCGGCGCCGTTCTCGCCGAGGAGCGCGTGCACCTCCCCGGCCGCGGCCTCGAAGTCGACCCGGTCGAGCGCGAGGACGCCGGGAAACCGCTTCGTGATCCCGCGCATGACGAGCGCGTGCGCCGCCCCGCTGTCCGGCACCTCCACCGGGCGCGAAACCCGCTCGTCAGCTGGCGCCTGAGCAGTCATGGCCGATGCCATGAGCCTGCTCCTCGGCGCCACGGCGGGCATCAGGAGAAAGGCGCAGCCCTGTGCGGCAAAGCCGCGCAGGGCTGCCTGAGGAAGGGCCTCAGCCCTTGGCCGAGCCGGAGATGCCCTTGACGAGCCAGTTCATGCCGTAGAGCGAGTTCGTGCCGCCCGTCAGGACCTGCATCTTCACGCCTTTCGGGACGCGCAGCTTGCCGGTCTGGTCGTACAGCGGGCCCGTGAACTCGTAGTACGAGCCGTTCTCGATCTTCTTCTCGGTCGCCGCGATCAGCGCCTTCGTCTTCGCGCTCACGCCGGGGCCGTAGCTCGCGAGGCCGGTGAAGCCGTCCTTGATCGAGCCGTAGTAGAAGCCCGGCTTCCAGGTGCCCGCCATCGCCGCCTTCACGCGGGAGAGGTAGTACGGGCCCCAGTTGTAGACCGACGCCGTCAGCCACGACTTGGGCGCGAACTTCGAGGCGTCGGAGTCGTAGCCGACCCACGGGATCCCCTGCGACTCCGCGTACTGCCCGGTCGCGGGCGAGTCGACGTTCTGGCCGAGCACGTCCGCCCCCGCCGCAACGAGGCTCTGCGCGGCCTTCTTCTCCTTCGCCGGGTCATACCACGAGTTCGTCCACACGAGGCTGACGGTGGCCCCCGGGTGCGTCAGCTGCGCGCCGAGCGTGAACGCGTTCGCATGCCGGATCACCTCCGGGATCGGATAGGCGACGACATAGCCGATCTTGCCGGACTTCGAGGCCGCGCCCGCCGCCATCCCCGACAGGAAGACCGTGTCCTCGGCTGCGCCGAAGTACTCCGACACGTTCTTCCCGACGTACGTCCCGGTCGCCTGCTCGAACTTCACGTTCGGGTACTTCGCGGCCACCTGCGGGGTGACGTAGCCGTAAGACGTCGCGAAGATCAGGTTGTAGCCCTGCGACGACAGGCTCTGCACCGTCTGGTCGAACTGCGAGCCGACGGCGATGTTCTCCTTGTACGTCGTCTGCACCTTGCTCCCCAGCGCCTTCTGCACGTACAGGCGGCCGTCGTCGTGGGCCTGCGACCAGCCGCCGTCGTTGTGCGGCCCGACGTAGATCCACGCCACCTTGAACGGCGTCGCAGAATGCTTCGCCATCCCGACGCCGGCGACCACGAGCGCCAATGCCGCAACCGCCAGCGCCAGCGCGCCGAGCGTCACTTTCCTTCTCATGAGGCTCCCTTCTCGTTCCCTCCGGGACAGAACACGCTTCGTGCCCGCCGACTATAAGAGATGCCGGCGACGGGGACTAGACGCTTTCGAGCAGCGCCTCGGAGACCGGCTCCCGGATGCTCCACGGGAAGTCGATCCACCGCTCCGTGCGCCGCCAGACGTACTCGCAGCGAACGCTCGACCGAGGCTTCTCGTACAGCACCGCACAGCGCGTCTCGGCAACCTTCCCCTCGAGGAACTGCTCGACGAGGGCCAGGGTAGCCCCCGTATCGGCAACGTCGTCGGCAATCAGGACGCTCGTCTCGGAGAAGTCGACGAGGTCGGGCACCGGCGGCAGGATCATCGGCATCTCGAGCCGCTCGTCGACCCCGGTGTAGAACTCGACGTTCATCGTGAACGTGTTCTTGACGCCGAGCGCGTAGGAGAGCGCGCCGGCGACGAGGAGGCCGCCTCGCGCGATCGCAAGGATGATCTCCGGCCGGTAGCCGTCATTCCAGACCGCCTCGGCGAGCTCACGCGCACCGGCCCCCAGGTCGTCCCACGTCATCACCTCGTGCTCGCTCACGGCCATGGTCGCGCGATGCTACAGGTCAGCCCCGGATGCCACGAAGGATGCTCCAGCCGGCGAGCGGGAAGAGCGCGCTGACGGCGAAGCCGGCCCGCCAGGACGTCCCGCCGACGAACGCGCCGAACGCGACCGGCATCACGGAGCCGGCGGCGGCGAGCATGGTCTGCTGCAGGCCCAGTGCGGTGCCGGACCGCGTGTGCCCGGCGGCCTCGGCGACCGCGGCGAACGAGAGGCCGTTCCAGCTGATCGCGACGCAGCCCATCACGACGAGCACGGGGACGAGCACCCCGAGCGGCGCCGTGAGCACGGCCGTGCTCAGCGCCACGGAAGCGGCGCAGCCGAGGGCGATCGCCCGGAACGGCCCGACCCGGCTGCGGACGAGGTCCGACCAGCGCCCGACGCCGATCCGGGTGCCGATGCCGAGGAGGTTGACGGCGGCGAGAACGCCCGCGGCGGCGGCCGTCGAGAGGCCGCGCTCTGCGTGGAGGAACACGACCAGGAACCCGACGAGGCACTGCTGCGGCTCGATGATGAGCGCGCTCGCGCCCGACAGGCGCCAGATGGTGCGGTCGCGCAGCGGCAGCGGCCGGTCGATCGGATCCTCCGCGGCCGCAGCGTCGGGATGCTCGCGGAGCGTCACGAACGCGGCGATCGCACCCGCGGCGCAGACCCCGGCGAGCGTGAGCAGCGCCGGCTTCGGGTCGTCTCCGGTGACGAGCGCGGGCAGCACGAGCGCCACCCAGAAGCCCGCGATCGGCACCGACGTCTGGCGCACCCCGAGCGCGAGCCCGCGCCCCGTCTCGTCGAACCAGTGCATCACCGCGCGGCCGGTCGCGGCGCTGACCCCGGCGCCGGCGCCGCCGGCGAGGAGGAGCAGCACGACGACCGCCGCGAACGAGGAGGCGAACGCGGCGCCCGCAAGGAAGGCCGCCGCACCCGCGAGCGACGCCACGCTCACCGTACGCTCGCCGGCGCGGTCGGCCGCCGTGCCCCACAGGTAGAGCGTCGCGATCGAGCCCAGGCTGGGCGCCGCGATCAGCAGGCCGACCTCGGCGAGGCCGAGCCCGTACCGCGCCCGAAACGCCGGCGCGAGCACGACGACGCCGAAGCCGATCGCCGCGTAGCCGGTCTGGGCGAACGTGCCGGCGGCGAGGATCGCCCACCGGTAGTGGCGGTGCCGGGTCCTAGACGTACTCGGCGGTGACACCCGAGCCCGAGCGGCGCAGGAGCTCGTCGACGGCGCGGCGGCCGACCTCGCCGTAGTCGCAGGTGAGCTCGTTCACGTACATCTCCACGAAGCGGTCGGTCGTCTCGGTGTCGATGCCGCGCCCGTACCGCTGCGCGTAGGCCAGCGCCTCGCCGCGCTCCTCGAGGCCGACGCGGATCGCCTCCGAGAGGACAGCCGACACGTCCGGCAGCCGGTCGCCCAGGTCGCGCCGCGCCGCGTTGACGCCGAGCGGCAGCGGCAGCCCCGTCTCCGCCTGCCACCACTCGCCCAGGTCGAGCACCTTCCGGAGCCCGGCGGCAGCGTAGGTGAGCTGGCCCTCGTGGATCAGGAGCCCGGCCTCGGCGCGCCCGGAGCCGACCTCGTCGAGGATCCGGTCGAACGGCAGCTCCCGCAGGCTCGGCTCGCCGCCGAGGACGAGCCGGAGCACGAGCTCGGCGGTCGTCAGCCTGCCCGGGCTCACGATCTCGAGCTCGCGGAGCTCGTCGAGCGCGAGCTCGCGGCGGGCGACCACGATCGGCCCGTAGCCGAAGCCCATCGAGGCGCCGTGCGGCAGCAGGAGGTAGCGGTCGGCGACGCTCGCGTAGGCGCCCATCGAGAGCGCGGTCACCTCGAGCCGGCCCTCGAGCGCCCACTCGTTCAGGCTCTGGATGTCCGACACGACCTGCTCGAGCTCGAGCCCGCGCGTGTCGACGCGCCCCGCGTCGATCGCCCAGAACATGAAGGCGTCGTCGGGGTCGGCGCTGTGTCCGACGCGAATCGCCACGGCGGGGGACGTTAGCGGGAGACGCAGCTACGCTCAGCTCGTGCCCTCACCGCCGCTCTCGGAGGCGATCCAGGACTACCTGAAGGGGATCTACAAGCTCCAGGCGGCGCGCGGGCGGGCGACGGTGACGGCACTCGCGAAGGACCAGGGTGTCTCGCCGGCGTCGGCCTCGGCGATGGTGAAGAAGCTCGCGGTGCTCGACCTGCTCGAGCACGAGCCGTATCGCGGCGCGCGGCTGACGCCGGCGGGGGAGAAGGTTGCGCTCGAGGTGATCCGCCACCACCGGCTGCTCGAGCTGTACCTGGCCCGGACGCTCGGCCTCGACGTCGACCACGTGCACGACGAGGCCGACCGGCTCGAGCACGTCATCTCGGAGGAGCTCGAGGAGCGAATCGACCGCGCGCTCGGCTACCCGACGCACGACCCCCACGGCGACCCGATCCCGGACGCCAACCTGGAGTGGCCCGAGGCGGGCTGAGTAGACTGGCCCCCGCGATGGCGTCGTTCAGCAACCTGCTCCGCCAGATCTACTCCTTCATGGGGACGCGCTCGCGCAAGGAGGAGATCTGCGCCGAGCACCTGATCCGCGAGCACCACCGCGGGCGGGCGCTGGACGACATCCTCCAGGACGCCTACATCACGAACCGGCTCACGCCGGAGCAGACCCACAGGCTGCTCGACCGGCAGGACGTGCTCCATGCGATCGGCGAGGACATCATCGCCGAGCACCGCACGGGCGGACCGACGGCGCAGCCCCAGACCTAGAGCTCGCGGCCGACGCCGCGCTGCCGCGCGAGCTCGACCACGCGTGCGGCGACGGCGAGGTCCCAGGCCGCCACCCCGTTCGACTTGAAGACGACGACGTCCTCGGGCGACTGCCGCCCCGAGACCTCCCCGGCGACGACGTCCTGCAGCTCGTAGACCTCGAGCCAGTCGAGGACGCCGCGCTCGACGGGCTCGATCAGGTCGCCCGCCTCGTTTCTCGCCTGCTCGCGCGAGTCGGTGCAGACGAACGCCGCCCGCTCGAGCACGGCGTTGTCGAGCTCACGCCGCTCGGCGCCGTGGGCGCCGACGCAGCAGACGAGCGCCCCTGCCGACAGCCACTCGCCGCGGACGACGGGATCCGTCGACGTCGTCACGGTGACGACGATGTCCGAGTCCGCTACCTCACGGGAGGACTCCACGGGCTCGCAGCCGTGCTCGCGGCAGAACGCCGCCAGCCGCTCCGCGTTGCGGCAGTACGCCGTCACCCGCTCGAGCGTCGGCACCGCGGCGCGGATGCACTCCACCTGCCCGGCCGCCTGCCAGCCGCAGCCGACCACGCCGAGGCTCGCCGCGCCGGGGCGGGCGAGGTGGCGCGCGGCGACGCCCGAGGCGGCGCCCGTCCGGAGCTGGCCGAGCTTGTCGGCCTCGATCACCGCCTCGAGCCGGGCGTCGAGGGAGAAGAGCATGACGGCGAAGGAGGTGCCGGTGGCGGCCCACACGTACGACTTGAGACCGGCGACGCCGAGCTCGAAGTCGACCGACGGCATCACCGCGTACTCTCCGCCCTCGATCGCGACGCGGACGCGGGGCGGGTTCTCGACCACGCCCGAGGCGAGACGCCGGAACGATGCCTCCACGGCGTCGATCGCATCCGACGGCGTCAGCAGCTCCGCAACGTCCTGCTCGGAGAGGTAGAGGGCGCTCACAGGCGCATTCTCCCGGGCCGTCAACGTGCGCGCTTCTTCCACTCGTCGTAGGTCGGCAGCCTCCCCGCCTTGCGTGCCTCGAGGACGCACTCGGTGTGCGCGTGGCGGCGCCGGCTCAGGTCGCCCTCCGGCGCGATCAGCATGTGCTCGCTCATGGCGTGCAGCCGCCCGTCGCAGATCGGGCAGGTGTAGCTCGCCGCCTTCTCGTTCTGCGCGCGCCTGATCCCCCACCACCGCGCCTGGTCGAGCCCGTCCGCCACTGCCGCATTGCAGCACGGGGGGTGGTATTCATGACCGCCGTGCCGTACGCCGCCGCCCCCGACCGCTACGAGCGGATGCAGTACCGCCGCTGCGGCCGCAGCGGCCTCGACCTGCCGGAGATCTCGCTCGGGCTCTGGCAGAACTTCGGCGGCGAGCACCCCCTCGAGACGAGCCGCGCGATCCTGCGACGCGCGTTCGACCTCGGCGTCACGCACCTCGACCTCGCGAACAACTACGGGCCGCCGTACGGCTCGGCCGAGGAGACGTTCGGCCGGATCCTCCGCGACGACCTGCGCCCCTACCGCGACGAGCTCGTCATCTCGACGAAGGCGGGCTACGACATGTGGCCCGGCCCCTACGGCGAGTGGGGCTCGCGCAAGTACCTGCTCGCGTCGCTCGACCAGTCGCTAAGGCGCCTCGGGCTCGAGTACGTCGACATCTTCTACTCGCACCGCTTCGACCCGCGCACGCCGCTAGAGGAGACGATGGGCGCGCTCGACACGGCGGTCAGGCAGGGGAAGGCGCTCTACGCCGGCATCTCCTCGTACAGCGCCGCCGAGACCCGCGAGGCCGAGTCGATCCTCCGCTCGCTCGGGACGCCGCTCCTGATCCATCAGCCCTCGTACTCCCTGCTCAACCGCTGGATCGAGGCGGAGCTCCTCGACACGCTCGGCGAGCTCGGCGTCGGCTGCATCGGCTTCTCGCCGCTCGCCCAGGGGATGCTCACCGACAAGTATCTGAACGGCGTTCCCGAGGGCTCGCGTGCCTCTCGGCCCGGGTCGCTCTCGCCGAGGCTGCTGAGCGACGAGGCACTCGCAAAGGTGCGTGCGCTGAACGAGATCGCCGCCGGGCGCGGCCAGTCGCTCGCGCAGCTGGCGCTCGCCTGGACGCTCCGCGACCCGCGGATGACCTCGACGCTGATCGGCGTCTCGAGCCTGGCGCAGCTCGAGGACTCGCTCGGCGCGCTCGCGCGGCTGGACTTTGCGCCGGACGAGCTGGCCGAGATCGACCGCTACGCGACCGAGTCCTCGATCAACCTCTGGGCGCAGGGTTGAGGAGCTAGGCCGGCACGGCCGTGTTGGTGTAGATGAAGGTGCCGGTGCCGGGGCCGGTGAAGGTGAACGTCACCGCCCCGTTGCCGAGGTTGGTCGAGCTCACGCTGACCGGGCCGCTGGGCGCGATGCTCGTCGTCGTGTAGATCCCGCTGCTCTGCGCCTCGGTGACCTTGTAGACGGTCGGCTGCCCCGTGCCCGGATCGATCACCGGCAGGCCGTAGAACACCGCACAGGCGCTGCCGCCTGCCTGCGACGGGTTGCTCCCCGGGGCATCCGGATACGGCCCGCTCACGGTCTTCTGGTCGACCTGCTTCCCAAGGGTCATGTTGCGGAGCGTGAACTTGTACGTGCGCCCGCCGATCCCCTTCTGCGAGCCGGGGTCGATCACCTTGCACACCTTCACCGTCGCCAGCACACCGCTGTCGACGAAGTGCACCTCGGTGATGCCGCCGTCCGGCGCCGCCGCGCTGAAGAACGGCACCGACACCGTCAGCGGGTTCCCGACCGAGCCGACGACACGGTTGTCGCTCTGCGGCCCGAAGGCGCTCGCCGACACGAACGCGAACCCGGCCGGGACCGTCTCGGTGATCGTGTAGCTCCCCGCCGGAACGGTCACCGGGAAGCTGCAGTTCGTGCCCGCATTCGCGGTTGCCGTCCCGTTCAGGCTCGAATTGCCGACGCTCTGCCACGTGAAGGTGAACGGCGTCCCGTCATACGGGCTGCCCGGGTCGTCGCTCATGTCCTTGCAGATCTCGAACACTCCCGAAGCGGTGTTCTTGAAGTCGAGCTCGGTCGCCGTCGGCGCGATCGTCACCTTCTGCACGTCGTCGACGCCGTTGCCGTTCCCGTCTCCGTTCACGTACTGGTTCTGCGACCCCGAGAGGTCCTCGGTCGCCGTCGCCGTGCTGCCGACGGGGAAGGTGCCCGGCACGACCTTGCACGACCCGTTCGGGTCGCCCGACACCAGGATCGAGACCGGGATCGTCGTCCCCGCCGGGAACGCGCTGTCGGTCACGGAGAACGAGAACGTCATGCCGACGAGTCCGGAGCTCCCCGGCCCGAGCAGCTTGCACACCTTGAGCGACGAGACCTGCGTCGTATTCGTGAAGTCGACCTCCACCCCGCCGCTCTTGTCCGCCGCCACCGGGACGGCCACCTGCGCGGTGCCGTTGATGAAGTTCGTGACGCCGAGCGCGTTGCCCGGCTTCGCCGTGATCGCCGACACCGACGTCCCGGCCGACGGCGACTCCGCCACCGTCACCACGCCCGCCGCGACCTGGAGCACCGAGGAGCACTGCCCCGCGAGCACGTTTGCCGTTGCGAGCACCTTGCCGTTCCTGTCCGTCACCGTGAAAGCGAACGGCGTCGTCGCCGAGACAAAGGAGTCGCCCGCGAACTTGCAGATCTGGATGAACCCGTTCTGCACGGGGGCGAGGGGCTCGTTGTCGAAGTAGACGACGTTGACGCCGGGACCGATCGTGACGCTCGCGGCGCCGCCGCCCTGATCCGTGACCTGCGTGTTCGAGCCGCCCGCGGTGATCGAGGCCGCCTCACCGGCCGGGACATTCTCCTTCACCGCCAGGATCGCACCCGGCTGCACCGTGAGCGTCCCGCTGCAGCCTGCGGTCGCCTTGCTGCTGCCGGCCTTCGCGGTCAGCACCTGCGTCCCCACGGTGAAGCTGAACTGCGCTCCCAGGAGCTGGGACGAGCTGCTGAACTTGCAGATCTTCAGCGCCGCGGGCGCCCCCTTGTTCGTGAACGTCACCTGCGTCTCGGCGCCCTTCGTGACCTTCACGGTGACCTTGCCGGCGGCGTCGCTCTCGCTGACCCAGTTGGCGGCAGGGACGACCTGCACGCCGGCGACCGTCCAGAGCCCGCTGCTCAGGTCCTCGGCGACCTGAACCTTGCCCGTGAGGACGGTGATCGGCCTCGAGCATGTGCCGCCGACCACCTGGACCGTCTGCGACATCCCCGTCCCGACGTTCGTGATCGTGAAGTTGAACGGCTGCCCCGCCGCGCCGCCGTCGGGCGCCTTGCAGATCTCGATCTGGCCCTGGCCACCGGTCTGGGAGATCTCGCCCGGGTCGCCGCACGCCGTCGGCCCGACCGCGGGCGTGTTGGGATCGCCGCTGTAGGACGCCCGCCAGTAGTACGCACCGGTGCCCGTCACCGTGATCGCCGGCGACGTGTAGTCGCCCGGGCCGGTCACGGGCGTGTTGACGGTCCCGAGGAGCGCCGAGCACTTGTTGTCGGAGTAGAGATTGAAGGTGATCGTCCCCGTCAACAGCTGGTTGACGCTGCCGAGGTGCGCGGTGTCGGTCAGCTTGGCCGGCAGCGTGAGCGACGACGAGGCGGTAGTCGTGAGCGACGGCGGCGGGATCACGACGGGAACGATCTCGCCGGGGTCGCCGCAGCTCGTCGCCGAGCCGAGATTGTTCGGATCGCCGCTATAGGTCGCGAGCCAGTAGAACGACCCGCCCTGCGTGATGGTCACGACCGGCGAGAGGTAGGTGCCGGAGCCGATCACGTTCACGGCTGGGAGGGCCGCTCCGTAGGGATGGAGGCAGTGCGAATCGGTGAAGACCTGGAAGGTGATCGTGCCGCCGGCACCCGTGGTCGCGCCCGTCAACATCGCCTCGTCCTGCATCGTCGCCGGGAGACCCGCGCCCGTGAGCGTGGCGCTCGTCGTGATCGCGGTCTGCGCCTGGTTCAGGACCGGGTGCTCGTTCGGGTCGGCGCAGCTGGTCGGCCCGACCGGAGCGTTGAACTTGTCGCCGCTGTACGTGGCGACCCAGCCGTACGTCGCGCTCGTGGCGAGGACGTCCGACGTTACGGTGTAGGGGCCCGGGCCGCTGACGTCGACGACGATCGGCGCGCCTACCACGGCCCCGGGAACCTTCGGATCGCAGACGGCGCTGAGGCTGACGTCGTAGAGCTGAAAGGTGATGGTGCCGCTCGCATCGTGCGTCGCGTTCGACAGCGTCGCGGTGTCGGTCACCTCCGAGGGAACGACTCCGTTCCTGGGCTCGCCGTCGGTCGTGAGTGTCGGGACGGCCACGACCCGCGTGCCCGACGCCGCCTGCCCCCCGTTGTCGAGCGTGTTGCACGAGTCGAAGTGGATGTCGCAGAGGCTGTGCCAGATGAACGTGAGATGGTCCGTGAGCATGTGGCCCGCGTCGGGGTTGTCGGTGGCGGTGACATCGTCCTGGGTCAACACGCCGAGGTCGAAGTCGGCCGTCTTCATCACCCAGCCGAACGGCAGGGTGCAGGACGTCACGCCGGTATAAGGCGTCACGACGCCGTCTCCCGCAGTCGCGTCGCAGGTCGCCTGGCTTCCGGGCGCCGCGGCGGCCGTCGAGAAGACCGTGATCGCGAGCTCCGGCAGGATGTTCGTGTTCGCGTCCTCATGCGGCCGCCGGTTCGCGTCGTCCGTCGCGCCGGTGACGACGACGGTCTCCTCGGACGTGGAGTTCGTATTGCCGAGCCCGTAGGCGCAGAAGAAGCTCTGACCGACCTCGGTCGGCGACTCGCAGCCCTTGGAAACGCTAACGCCGTAGGTGAACGGAGGATCCGAATCCGCGCCTGCCGACGCCACCAGGAGCGCCGCCGCGGCGATCGCTCCGACGAGCCACAACGACCAACGGCACCCCACCGCTCCCATGCCTCTCCATCCCGACCCCGCAGCCTTTCCCCAGACTTCGGACCATCGCCCTCATCGCGTCCCCCGGCAACGAAGGTGGCGCGAGCATAGAACACTCCTCCCATGCAAGCAACGGGAATAACCGCCGTGCACATCTGAGGGTTTCCCCCTACGCTATGTGAGGCGTTCCCCGTAGCTTTGCCTGCTCCGGCCGGCCACTCTTCTCGAAGAGTTGCCGCCCTGGCGGCGGCGACGTGCGGGGAGCCGCGAGGGGAGGAGGTTGGGCGAATGCGACGGGCGAAGGGTGGGCGGTTGGCGCTGTGGCTCGCGGCGGCGCTGGCGTCGGCGTTGCTCGTAGGCGATGCGGCCGGCGAGGGGGGCCCCACCTACGGGGCCGATGCATCGAAGGGATGCCAGTCGCCGACGTTCGTGGGTCAGAAGGACGTCTGCTTCTATGTCTTCGGCAACTTCGACGGCACCTCGCACGACACGATCCTCCTGCACGGAGCGGTCGATACCGTTCTCACGGCTGCCGGAGCGGTCACGTCACCCGACCGCGGAGGCGGTCACGGCTTCCTTCCCGACCTCCCGCTCGTCTTCACGCCGGCCCCGGGCTCGCCCGGGGCGCCGAGCTGCAGCGGGGGCTCCGGCTCGGGAACGCAAGCCTCGCCGTACGTCGGGGCGACCGAGTGCGTCGTGCCGTTCGGCTCGACGGTGGCGAGTATCGGCTACGGCGGCTTCTACACCATCGCTCCCGGCGACTTCGGCCTGCCGGGCCACAAGCTCACCGACCAGATCGACTTCGCCTGGACCGACACCTGCGATCTCACCACGGCGCCGGAGACCTGCGACTCCACCGTGCTCAACCATGTTGAGGCTCCGGCGAGCACGGCGGTCCTGGCATACGTACCGGCCATCACGACGCAGATCGTGCCCGCAGGGCCCCTCGCGCTCGGCTCGGCCGCCCACGACACGGCGCAGATCACGTTCGACAAGACGCCGCCCTCGGTCTCCGGGACGGTGAGCTACAAGCTCTACAACAACTCGAGCTGCATCGGCACGGGCGGCGGCCAGGTCGCCGACCTGACGCCGACGAACAACGCCTACACCGGCGGCACGGTTCCCGACTCGACGTCGTTCACGTTCAACTCGGCGGGCACGTTCTACTTCGTCGCCACCTTCAGCGGTGACACGGCGCACGGCGTGATCGGGCCGGTCTCGAGCGGCTGCTCCGCCGAGCCGCTCACGATCACGCCGCTCTCTCCGTCGATCACGACGACGATCGTGCCCGCGGGACCGCTCACGGTCGGCTCGGCCGCGCACGACACGGCCAAGATGAGCGGGGCCTCGGCGAGCGCGGGCGGCACGGTCACGTACACGCTGTACACCGATCCGAGCTGCGGGACGGCCGTCGCGGATCTGACGCCGTCGCCGAACGCGGTCGTCAACGGGTCGGTTCCGGACTCGAAGCCCTTTACCTTCAACGCTGCCGGGACGTTCTACTTCGTCGTGCGCTACTCGGGCGACCCGAACAACGCCGCGGCGACGAGCGGCTGCGCGGCTGAGCCGTTGAGCGTCACCTCGCCCCCGGGCGGTGGTGGTGGCGGCGGGACACCGGCGATCGGGATCACGAAGAATCCGAAGTCGCAGCAGTTGAGCTCGGGTGGGACGGCGAACTGGACGATCGTGGTCACGAACACGGGGACGCTGACGCTGTCGAACGTCACCGTGTCCGATCCGCTGGCGCCGAACTGCAGCAAGACGAGCGCGGACATCGCGGCGCTGGCGTCGATGGACCCGGGGGCGAGCGTGACCTACAACTGCTCGCTCGCGAACGTGACGGCGGGGTTCACGAACGTCGCGACGGCGACGGGCACGGGCTCGAACGGCCAGACGGTCACCGCGCAGGACACGGCGCCGGTCACCGTCACGACGCCGCCGCCGCCGCAGACGCCGCAGGCGCCCCAGACGCCGCCGAAGGCGCCGAAGCCGAAGCCGAAGCCGGCGCCGCCGAAGCCGGCGCCGAGCCCGACGCCGAGCCCGAAGATCTCGATCGTGAAGGATCCCTCGTCGCAGACGATCGCGACGGGCGCGACGGCTGAGTTCACGATCACGGTCACGAACACGGGCAACGTGACGCTGAGCGCGGTGAGGGTGACCGATCCGCTCTCGCCGGACTGCAACCGCAAGCTGGGGACGCTCGCGGTCGGGCAGT